>Ga0307297_10000276_pt1 | contig 12372 bp, 14 predicted proteins | sample ER_DNA_157_FD_194464 | JGI IMG/M metagenome (GOLD analysis project Ga0307297, IMG submission 194464) | Bulk soil microbial communities from the East River watershed near Crested Butte, Colorado, United States - ER_DNA_157 | ecosystem: Environmental > Terrestrial > Soil > Floodplain | place...
GCATCGTCGCGGCCCAGGCCGCCGAGATAGATCACCCGCTCGAGACCCGCATCCGCTGCCGCCCTTCCGAATGCGAGGGCAGCCTCGGCGTCTTTCTCGGCAAAGTCCGGCTGCGACAGCGAGTGCACTAGGTAATAGGCGGCGTCGGCGTCAGCGAGCGCCTGGCTGAGACTGGCAGGTTCGTAGACATCACCGAAGATTGGCTTACCAGCCCCGGAGTACGTATCGGGGTGTCGGGTCATAGCGAGCACTGAATAGCCCTGGGCGTCGAGCGCCTCAGTGAGGTGGGAGCCGACGAAACCCGTGGCTCCTGTCACGAGCACCTGCCTAGCCATCCAATCTCCCCTTCGCACAAACGTCGACTCGGCGAATCAGGTATCAGGTCCGGAAGTTGGTATCTGATTTGGCGTCCTTGGCGTTTGAGCCTAGCCGCTGCATTAATTACGAGCAGGCTCGGATTTCGGGGTGAGGTTGCACCGAACGGAAGAACCTGACCCAAGGGAGCGCTGGCGAGCGCGGCGGCCTGACGGAACTCCTCTGCGGCGCCCAGCGCACCCGCGAAATAGCGCGGAAGACCCGCCTCCTCCACCACCCAGTCCTCGATCTCAAGCTGATGTTCCTCCAGCAGGTCCGCAGCCCGGCACAGCACCGCCGCTCGAGCGGTGTACGGCGTAGCCGCCCAGCCCGGCTGCGCGTCGTTGGCGCGCTGCACGGCCCGGCGTAGATCATCGGTGCTGGCAGAACCGACATCGGCGAGCTGCCGTCCTGTTGCAGGCTCAACCGATCACGGCTAGTCCTCCTGACTGGCGGGGGCGAAGAGTTCCAATTGGATGTTGTCGGGGTCTCGAAAAACCAGCACCGAGGCGTAGGGTTCGTCGGCGATCGGTGATTGGGTCAGCGGCTTGTCGGCTGTGTCGGCGCGCACGACGCCGTTGGCTTCCAGGTGCTCCTGCCACAGTTCCAAGTCACGGCGGGACGGGACGGCGAGGCCGCCGTGGTCGAGCCCGGTCGTGGTTTCGGTGAAGAGGCGACCGTCGTTGGCGTCGTGTCGGTGCAAGGCGAACATCAGTTCCCCGTCGGTTCCGGCGAGAATTCTTCCTACTCCTCCGGGGTGCGGGATGTCCAGGATCGGATGGACATCGAAGACCGATTCATACCACTGGATACTGGTGTCAAGGTCGGTGACGGTGATCGCCAGATGGTGGAAGCGGGGCTGGGCTGGGTTGGACATGATCTTCCTTGATCGAACTCGGGCCGCGATTCAGGCGGCGAAACCGATTTGGATAGTTGTGGAGCGCGTACGGTGTTGATCATCTGCGGGCCTCTTCAGTGCCGCAGTGCGCAAGGAACATGGCGACGACGTCGTCAATAAGCCGGATCCACCGATCTCCGCCGGGATCGTTGGAGATCTGTTGATCAACAAGACCGGTCATCAACGCGGTCCACAGGTCGACATGTCGTGGGTCGCGGACGCCGGCCAGTTCGAGCCGCTGCCGTGCGCTGTCGAGAGCGCGGACAGCCGGGGCATAGGACTCCGGTGAAGGGCTGAAACCTGGAATCAGATGCTGGAACAGCAGCTGGAACCGGGCCACGTCGGAGGTACAGAAGGCCGCGAAGCGGCGGCCATGGATCGCCAGCTGTTGGTGTGAAGTACCGTCCTCGATCGGTTGGGCGTTGCTGCGCTCGAAGCTTTCGGCAGCCTCGCCGAACATAGCGTCGAGGATGGCGTTCTTTGACTCGAAGTAGGCGTACACAGTTGGCGTGGTGATCCCCGCGCGATGAGCGAGTTTCCGTAACGACAAGGCGCCGAGCCCGCCCTCATGCACCATCTCCCAAGCGGTCCGCAGCAGGTCGGCGCGAGCGTTCTGTCTGCGAGCCTCTCGCCATGTCATCTCGCCAACTGCCTTTGACATCGTTAGTAATAGTTATACAGTGTCTAAATCAAGTCAAGCCCAACGCCTCTAAGAGGGGGTCAGCAATCGGCATTCGCGTATCCACCCCGGCCGCTGATGTCGTGGCATTCACCGACGTAGCACCAATCCCCCGCCTCGGCTTCTTGCCGGTCAACGCCTACCTAGTGCAAGCTGAGCAACCGCTGCTCGTCGACAGCGGCTTGCCCACCTCCCGGCCGGATTTCCTTCAAACGCTGTGGTCCCAGATAGAGCCAGCTGACCTGCGGTGGATCTATCTGACCCATCCCGACCGCGACCACACCGGAAGCCTTATGGAGATTCTCGAAGCGGCGCCGGCTGCGAGGTTGATCACGACATTCCTGGGTCTGGGAATTCTGTCGCTGGAATACCAGATCGGTCTTGACCGGATCTTCCTCCTCAACCCGGGACAGTCCCTCGACCTCGGCGACCGCGGCGTGACCGCCTTCCGTCCGCCGGTCTACGACAGTCCCGCGACGACCGGCTTCTACGACCTGCGCACGGGAACCTGTTTCACATCTGACTGCTTCGGCTCTCCTGTGGCGTCGGTGGACCAAGCGGGCGTCGATGACGTATCGGAGCTGCCCGCCGATGATCTACTTGCGGGACAGCTACTGTGGGCGACCATCGATAGCCCCTGGGTGACATCTTTAGACCGGACCGCGTTTCGGGCCTCACTCGAGCCCTTGCGCCAGCTCGACCCGTCGGTCGTGCTCTGCACACACCTACCGCCAGCGCACGCCGCGACGACGCAACTGCTCGATACTCTCGGGACTGCTCCTGATGGGAACCCGTTCGTTGGGCCAGACCAGGCAGCACTCGAGAAGCTGCTCGCCGAGCTGGAGCCCCGAGTCCCCGAGCCGTCATCCAGTGTCATATCTGTCTGAGGGTAAGGGCGACCAACCGACATCGGCACGAGGAGATTCGCGACTACTGGCGCAACCAACACAAACCACCCGGCAGATGGCCGGTCCGATATGAACGATGACTCGACTCAGATATGAACGATGTCTCGACTCATCACAAAGTGGAGCTAAGGGGACTCGAACCCCTGACCTTCTCGTTGCGAACGAGACGCGCTACCAACTGCGCCATAGCCCCGCGGACCTGGTGGCCGATCAGCATCGAGACTTTACCACCGTCAGGCAGAGGCGGACTTTGGCGTTTCCTCGCCAGCAGCTGGGCTTGGCGCGGGTGATGCCGATGACGGTGCGTCGGCGGTAACCGGCCCCTCGTGGCGCTCTGAGGATGCCACGCCCGGACCTGACAAGTCGATGGTGCGTACGGTGCGTGGAGCCAGCGGCTTGGAAACATAGGTCGGCATGGTGATCGGGATGGGATCCCACAAGGCACCGGGCTTTGAGACCTCTGCCTTGCTGCTCGGGTGGTGGGCGTCCGCCCCACCCTTAAGGAAGTCCTTTCGGCTGAAAAAGATCGTTGACTCGTTGCTACCGCGATGGATTTCGCGATACCGAGTGTCGAGGTTCCGCTGCATGATCCGGACGCTGAACCGAGCAACCACAACGAAGATCACCAACAGTCCGCCCGGAATGGCGGTGGTCCACCACGGGGTCAGGTGCACAGCACAGAAGCCGATCACTCCGCTCAGCATCGCGAGCAACGACAGCAGCACCCGGCTCCGCCTCGAGGCAGCCAGCCGTTCCAGGCGACGCAAGTCATTGATCGCGGCGCGCCTGGTCTGTGGTGTCGACACCTCGAAGGGTGCGATCTCCTCAAGATCATGATCGAGAAGCGGTGCGGTGCCGTGCCGGACGATGCGCATGGAGTCGGAAAAGCGGTCCGCTGGGTCGGAGTCGTCCAGCTCCTCATCGTCATCGCGCCGGCGTACGAAATGCGGGACGAGATAGGCAAGCCACGCCACTGCGATGGCAGCAAAGATCACACCAGTCGTCCCCACACCCAGACGGTACGGGGGCCGCCGGACTCTCCAGGTGATCTTGAGGGGTGTGTCGCAAGAAACGGATGTGACGAATGTTGCGAAAGTCGCGTAGGAGAACCGGCTCAGCGCTGTCGAAGGTTCTCCCATCGTCGCATCAGGCCCTCTGGAACCTCTTCGGCATTCAGCGCAAAGACCAGGTGATCGCGCCAGTCGCCATCGATGTGCAGATAGCGGGGCCGTAACCCTTCCGGCCTGAACCCCAACTTGCCTACCACGCGGAGGCTCTTGGTGTTCTCAGGTCTGATCGCGATCTCTATCCGATGCAATGACATGACGTGGAAGCAGTAGTCGACTGCCAGCGCGACGGCGGTTGGGATGATGCCGCGCCCAGCCAGCCGCTGATCGACCCAGTAGCCAATCTGGCCCCAGGACGCCGAGCCGCCGACGATCCCGCTTACTGTTAACTGGCCCGCGAGCTGCGGCCTGGTGCGATCTAATTCTTCGTCGTAGAACACCAGCCACGGCAGCATCCGCCCCTCTCGAGCCTGACGCGTCACCGACCGCACCAGTCCGGCGTACGTCGCCGGCCCCATCGGGGATCCGGGTGGCAGCGTTGCCTCCCATGGCCGGAGCCAGCTCGCGTTTTCACGGCGGACTCGCTCCCAGGCGGCGCGATCGCGGTTGCGCAGCGGTGCCAGAATCACTGGGCCGTGCTGCAGGGTGACCGGCCAACGGTGACGACTGAAGCCACCCAGCCCGTGGAGTCCGTGAGCCGGCTGCTCGAGGCTCGCCATCTCAGTGATCGCCACCCCGTAACTGACTTACCGCGTGCCTGAGCACCGGCCCGAGTACGGCCATGCCGTCTCGTGCACCACCGCTCGACCCAGGCAAATTGACGATCAAGGTGCGATCCGCGACACCAACGACACCACGGCTCAGCACCGCTGTTGGCACACCATGATCAACACCGTATCGAGCGATCGCCGCTGCCAGCTGCGGAACCTCGCGCTGCACCACGGCACGCGTTTGCTCCGGGGTGTGATCATGAGGATTCAGCCCGGTGCCGCCAGTCGTGATCACTACGGCATGACCGGCCGTCACGGCCTCCCGCAAAGCGACGCCGACCGCATCCCCGTCGGGCACGATCAGTGGGCCTTCTACTCTGAGTCCAAGATCATCAAGCGCGGCCGCGATGATCGGCCCGGACTTGTCCTCGTACGCGCCGAGAGTGGCGCGCGTCGAAACAGTGATCACGAGCGCAGTCTCGCTCATGAATCGTCATCCCGAGTCCAGTCACCGCGACGGCCCCCGGACTTGGAAAGCACCCGTACCTCGCTGATCACCGCGGCACGGTCGATGGCCTTGATCATGTCGATCACCGCCAGCCCGGCCACAGCAACCGCGGTCAGCGCCTCCATTTCCACCCCGGTCCGCTCAGTTGTCGTGACCGTTGCAGTGATCTCCACGCCGTCGTCGGTCACCTCGGCGGTGACATCGATGCCACTGATGAACAGCGGATGACACAACGGAATGAGATCTGGAGTCTTCTTGGCCCCTTGAATGCCCGCAATCCGGGCGACTGCGAGTGCATCCCCCTTTGGCACCGCGCCGTCCCGAAGCGCTGCAACACACTCCGCGCTGAGCATCACCCGGCCTGCAGCAGTTGCCGAACGTGCCGTCACGGACTTGCCGGAGACGTCGACCATGCGTGCGTTGCCGGCCGCGTTGAGATGCGGAAAACGACCCTCGCTCACCGCTGCCCCTCAGTCAGCTAGGAGACTCGTCGAGTAGCCATACGTCGACTTCCTGACCGGCGGCGACGAACTCGGTGTCTTCGGGCAAGATCATCAACCCATTTGAGCGAGCAAGATCGGCAAGCAAATGCGAGGCATGGCCACCGGCAAGCTCAACCTGCCAGTTACCCGAGCGTCCAGCCCTGATGATGCCCCGGGCCAGCTGCAAACGGCCCGGAATGGAGCTGATGTCATGCGCGGCTTCGCACTTCACGACTGTCCGCACGTATGGCCGTGCGCCCATCAGCTTACGAATCACCGGGCGTACGAACGCTTCGAAGGATACGAAGGCGCTCACTGGGTTGCCAGGGAGCATGATCATTGGAACTCGATCATGGCCTATCAATCCGAAGCCTTGCGGCTTTCCTGGTTGCATGGCGACCTGGGCGAAGTCGCAGGCACCCATCTCGGGCATCACTGCTTTGACGATATCGAAGTCTCCTTGACTGACTCCGCCCGTTGTCAAGATCAGGTCAGCGCGCAGCAGTTGATCAGCGATCAGCCGTTTGAGCTGATGGCGATCATCACTGACTTGTCCGACTCGGAATACCTGAGCGCCTGCCGCCTTTGCGGCGGCGGCAAGCAGGTAGGAGTTGGAGTCGAAGATTTGTTGCTCATTGCTGAGCTCGAGCCCTGGATCCACTAGCTCTGACCCAGTGGAGATCACTACGACCCGAGGCCGGGGGCGAACTTGCACCTTGTCCAGGCCGATGCCGGCCATCACCCCGATGTCGCGCGGGCCTAGATGATCACCTTCTCTGAACAGTCGAGTGCCTGCATTGATGTCTTCACCAATTCGACGAATGTGTTGTCCGACGACGCTTGGTGCGAAGACCTTGACGTCGCTCGCCCCACGATCGGTGTTCTCGTACGGGACGATGGTGTCGGCACCGAGTGGAACCGGCGCCCCCGTCATGATCTTCATCGCGGTTCCAGGCGAGAGCCGGTGGAGTGCCGCCTTGCCCGCTGAAATCTCACCGACGACCGGCAGGCTCAGCGGCGTATCCTGGGTCGCCTCGGCCACATCCTCGGCGCGTACGGCGTAGCCATCCATAGCCGAATTGTCGAATCGCGGGAGGTCGATGGTGGCCACGATGTCTTCGCAGATGTTGAGACCTACTGCATCGAGGATGTGCTGGCGGAAAGGCCGTAGCGGCGTCACACAGCTGAGCAGATACTGCCGGTGCGCCTGCATGGAGCGTAACTGGCCACGATCCGGTTGAGGCGGTTCCGGCAGTGGCTCGAACAGCGACACAACAGACTCCGGTTCGTGGGTTCGCCTACGAGTGAACAATGGCATGCTCCACACAGTAATGCTGCCCAACGGTGATAGCTCGGACATTGGGGGCTGTCAGACACCGCTGAGCCGCAAAAAGATGATCATGGGCGCCGACACGCTGTCGCACTGCAGGGGCTTTGGGCTGGCAGCGCGACTAGGCTAGGTCCGTGCAAACCCAGCCAGAGGCCGCTGACCTTGCGGCGATGGCGGCAATCGACGCTGCAGCCATCGCTGGGGCCAAGCAAACACTCCGGAAAGCAATCCTGTTCCGCCGCGACTCCCGCACGAGTTACCAGCGACAGCGCGACGACAATCTGCGGATGTCGCAGCTGGAGTCTGCGCTGCAAGACCGCATCCCGGACACCGTCGCAGCATACCTTTCTAGCGGCTCTGAGCCAGCGACCCTGCAACTCGTTGCGTGGCTGGCGGCACATCGAGTCCGGGTATTGCTCCCGGTACTGTCACATCCAATTGGGGGCCGTCTCGACAAGCCGGCGTGGGCAGCCTACGAAGGACCCGATTCCCTCCGTGTCGGCGCCTATTCGATCTTGGAACCAACCGGTGAGGTAGTGCCGAGTGAGCAGCTTCCGGAGGCGGAACTGATCATCTGCCCCGGACTGGCTGCCAACCTGCATGGTGACCGTCTGGGGCGAGGTGGCGGATGGTACGACCGCGCTCTGCGCCACGCCTCCCAGAGCGCGCCGGTTTGGGTGCTGCTCAATGACGACGAGGTGCTGCACACCATCCCTGTGCATACCTGGGACCATCGCGTCGATGTCATCGTGACGCCGACACGCATGATCACCTGCGAGCCGTCTGTGCTCTGCAATCTGTGACTCTTGGCTCAAGATCAGCGGACTGAAAACCCGAGCTCGCCGCGCGGCTCCTCCTCAATTACCTCCAGCTTGATCACCCGCGCTCGCGGTGGACCCTGACGGGTCCAGTCAACGAGTGCTTGGACAGCTGCCGGCTCTCCTTCGAAGACAGCCTCAACTGCGCCGTCCTCCCGATTGGCCACCCAGCCGGATACTCGGTAAGCCGAAGCCTCGCGACGACAGCTGTCCCGGAAGAACACGCCCTGCACACGCCCCTGGGCCACCACTCGACGACGGATCACGGCACCAGTTTGGAGCAAGAACCTCCTCAGCTCCCCGGCAGGAGCTCCTGACGAGTCTCGGTGCGAGCCTCGACCGCTCCTCGCGTTGACACAAACGGCCACAGCTGCTGATTGGCCCACAGCTCGGTCTGGTCGTCGTAGTGCCGGTTGAAGGCGTGGCCAGAAACTCCGCTCTGGTTCACCCAGCGCGATGCATCGAGATCACCAAGATCAATAAGCATGCGCATCGTCGGACCGTCGGTCACGGCGTACCCAGTGCGATCGTCGTACGCCATCGCATTCACTACTGCGGGACCCCCGCCGACCTGATAGTCGCCCCGATTGAAAAGATCTTCGACCGGCTTGATCCCACTAGACCCGAGCGTCGGGTTCTGCAGCCGTACCTTGTGCAGCTTGCCCCACTGCCATTGATCAGTGTCGCGCGCCATAAGCGAGGTGATCTCCTTGCGGGCGTTGATCATCGCGGCTAGCAGGATGTCATCCCGGGTTTCAATCTTGTCTTTGGTCGTGACATCGTCCCACCACGGATTCTGGGTCTGTTTCATCAACATCGTCAGCACCGCGTACCAGCGATCGCCTCCAGCCGGCCACAGCTCCTGAGGAAGTTCGTCGCGGAAGGTGAATTTGAGGATGTTGTGGCAGACAACATTGAAGTACGCGGCCGCCGCCGAGTCCTTGCTCGCCGAATAGTCCCAACCAACCAGCGTCCGCTGGCCCTCGACTACCCAGGGATCGGCGACCTTGATCTTGAGCAGAATCGGAACCAAGTCAGCCGCAAACCGGATGGTGTCGTCGTAGAAGAACTGTTCGGCACTGTCCATGGTTAGTGGCGGAGCCTCGCGCAGCCTGTCGACGATCTCTTGACTGCGCCAGCCGTAGGAGTAAGTCGAGCCCAGCGGATACGGATACTGCGCCCCGATCACCTGCTGATTGGCCGCAACAATAAAGCCGCTGGGCGGATTCAGGACATACGGCAGCTTTGCAAAGGGGATCGTGCCCTGCCAGCCATAAGTTGGGTCCCAGCCCGGTGACGGTTTGGTGCCGTTGCCCTTCCGGCGCAGGGGCACCGCGCCGGCCAGCTGATAACCGATGTTGCCGGCAGTGTCGGCGTAAATGAAGTTCTGTGATGGTGCGCTCAACAGAGCCGTCGCAGCTCGGAACTCGGCGAAGTTCTGGGCTTGGTCGAGTGCGAGCAACGCATCCATCGTGCGGCCTGGCTGAAGGGCGGTCCAGCTCAAGGCGACGGCGTACGGGGCGGTGCCAGGAGTGGTTCTGCTGGCCGAGACTTGTTGCAGCCGCTGATCAACGTCGGACAGCAGCGGCCCATGCGGTGAGGAGCGGATTCGAATGCTCCGCGGCTGATCTTCGCCGCGAACGCGGATTTCTTCAGTGATCACGTTAAGCGGGACGTACTTGCCGCCTTGCAGGACGGTATCGCCCTGTACATCCTCCAAGTACAGGTCCTGGGCATCCACATGGCTTGTGGTGAGACCCCAAGCGATCTTGGTGTTCTTGCCGATCACTACGCCAGGTACGGAGGCCATGCTGAAACCGGAGACGTCGAACGGGCAGGCCTCGGAGAGCGTGCGGCAGTGGAGGCCGACCTGGGCAAACACCGACGGAATCGAGGTAGGCAGGTGTGGGTCATTGGACAAGATCGCCTTGCCACTTGCGGTGCCGGACCCGGCGACAGCCCAAGAGTTCGAACCGATCTCACCGGCGCCCGAGCCGCTGCCGAAGAGTCGCGGAATTGATCTATTGATCTTGGCCACGCTCTCGAGTGCGCCGGTAGCCTTCCGCAGTTGATCAACGCTCAACCCAGCCGGTAGCGGTCGGCCAGACCCACGACTGGCCGACGGATCAAATGCCTTCCCGACAACGTCTCCGCGGCGGAGAATGGGCGCGAAATCGTCATCCAGCGGGTATCGCGGAAAAAGACTTGCCGCCCGTCCTGCACCCAGTTTGCCGGTGATGATCGCCCGCTCCGCCTCCTCATCCAGGTTCTCCCCCAAATTCCAGGCCATGACCTTGAGCCAGGACACAGAATCGGCAGCGGTCCACGGCTGCGGGCTATAGTCCAGGCCCTGCAATCTGAGTAAGGAGTACTCGAGCGAGAGATCACCTGCTGCTCGGTCCGCAATGGAGGCATTGACACCGGCCGCGTACGCGTCAAGATAGCGGCGAGTCGACGGCGCCAGCAGTGCCAGCTCCTGCTCAGCTACCCGCCGCCAACCGAGAGTCCGGATATAGGTATCGCTCTCCAGCTGGGACTTGCCAAACAATTCTGAGAGCCGGCCGGCAGCGAGATGGCGGCGGAAATCCATCTCGAAGAAGCGATCTTGAGCCTGAACGTAGCCCTGAGCCAGAAACAGATCTTCAGGATTGTCGGCGTAGATCTGCGGCACTCCAAATGAATCGCGCAACACTTCGACCTGGCCCTTGAGACCAGACACCATCAAGCGGCCGGATGTCTCCGGAAAGGACCTTCGTACGGTGGCAATTCCCACACTGCTCAAGCTGCCTAGTGCAAGCACCAGCACAATCGCGGTGAAGATCGGCCAGCGTGGGATGCGGCGCACCGTAAGACTCTAGTGTCCGCAGCTGTGCGGCGGTCCGCAGACACGGGGCCTGGCCTTGCCATACCTCAGCTGCGTCATGCTCTGCCAGTGGCCATGCATCCTGATCAGCTGACGGTAGGCGTCGAGACGGTTCATGCCCTAGTTGCGAACCAATTCCCTGACTGGGCGGGACTGCCGATCACCGAGATTGCCTCTCAGGGAACGGTCAACGCCCTATTTCGTCTGGGCGATCAGCTCGCGGCTAGATTCCCGCTGCAACCCGCCGATGCGGATGAGACGCGGCGGTGGCTGGAATCTGAGGCTGAGGCGGCGCTGGAATTGCTCGGTCGTACGCCCTTCGCAACGCCAGAGCCGGTGGCAATTGGCGACCCGGGCGCTGGCTTTCCCCTTCCCTGGTCGATACAGACATGGCTGCCCGGAACCACCGCCACGGAGGCCGACCCAGGCCGTTCGATTCCATTCGCTGAGGACTTGGCGACGTTCATTCAAGGCGTGCGATCAATCGATATCCGCGGTCGCACGTTCGCCCGGTCGGGTAGGGGTGGAGAGTTGCGCGCGCACGATGAGTGGATGCAAACCTGCTTCGAGCGCAGCCAGAAACTTCTCGATGTACCGCGGCTCCGACGAATGTGGGCAACGTTTCGTGAACTGCCACGAGTTGCTGCGGATGTGATGACTCACGGCGATCTCATCCCGGGCAACGTCCTTGTCGCGAAGGGACGCCTCGCCGGGGTGATCGATGTCGGTGGTCTAGGCCCCGCGGATCCTGCTCTTGATCTCGTGGGCGCTTGGCACCTTCTCGAAAAGAACCCGCGGCAGGTGCTACGTGAGCGCCTCGGCTGCGATGACCTGGAATGGGAGCGCGGGAAGGCATGGGCCTTTGAGCAGTCGATGGGGGTGGTCTGGTACTACGTCGACACCAACCCAGCCATGAGCTATATGGGTTTGCGGACACTCGGCCGCATTCTGGCCGCTGGGACTCGAACGGCTTCAGAGGAGTGAGGAAGCGGTTAGCAGTCGGTATGCTTGAGTGCTAGTTGCGGTTGCACCTTGGAGGCAGGGCCGCTTCTAAAGGAGAGAAAGACACCGATGCCCACGTACCAGTACCGCTGCACTGAATGCGGCGAAGATCTCGAGGCCGTGCAGAAGTTCAGCGACGCGCCTCTCACCACCTGCCCCGCCTGTGGCGGCAATTTGCGAAAGGTCTTCAACCCCGTCGGTGTGGTGTTCAAGGGCTCGGGTTTCTACCGCACCGATAGCCGCAATGGATCAAAGAGCGGCGACCGCGCCGAGTCGGGAGCCTCAGAGAAGAAGTCTGGCACCGACACTAAGTCGACCGATAAGGAACCAGCCGGCGCCGGATCGACCACAGCCAGCAGCTCTGGCAACGGCAAGCAGCCGGCCTCCGGTGGAGCATCCACAGGCCAGAAGGCGGCCGCTAGCTAGTCCTGTGGATGCAGCGCACGACCCGCGTGCCCGTCCTTAGCCTTCCGGCATGACCGACTGCTCATCCACACCCCCATCTTTGCCATCCTTCCCATGCCCTCGGTGAAGGCTCGGCGCCGCCGACCGCTGCACGCACTCGCCCGCGCCGCATCGTGGCACCGAAGGAAGCTTGCGGTGGTGGCCGCCATTGCCGCGGTACTGACCGGAATCTCGGCCGCAGCACCAGAGGGCCCGGCCATGATCACAGTGGTAAGGGCGAAGTCTCAACTATCTAGCGGGATGGTCCTCTCCGCATCCGATCTGGTACTCGATCGGGTTACGGCCACT
>Ga0307297_10000277_pt1 | contig 12343 bp, 10 predicted proteins | sample ER_DNA_157_FD_194464 | JGI IMG/M metagenome (GOLD analysis project Ga0307297, IMG submission 194464) | Bulk soil microbial communities from the East River watershed near Crested Butte, Colorado, United States - ER_DNA_157 | ecosystem: Environmental > Terrestrial > Soil > Floodplain | place...
CTCATCCACCGAATCCAGCGTGCACGCTCGTCACGCAGCCACACGGGGATTGTCAGTATGAAGGCGCATGCGAGGAAGAAATTATAGGCCCCGTCGATTACGCGGATGGCGGCGTCCGCACCGTATCTTTCGGCGGGTACCCCCAGATCGATCCCAGCAAAGATTGCCAGCCAGCGTAAGCAGACGAGCACCATCATAGGGATAGCCATCGCCAGCCAGATTCGGCCGATCCGGTCGTAGAGCTCATCCGAGGGCGGGAAGGTTGCGAAATATAGTGCGACGCCGGCGAAGAACAAGTACTGGCGAAAATCGGCAATGCTTGGCTGTGGGCCAAAGGCTGCTACACCTCGGATCACCGATATGGTCAACATGACTAAGAGGAGCACCAGCCAGCGGTGGATCCGGTCAAGGCGCCGCAGCCGCAGGAGCCGGGCCACAGCAGCAGCAAGAACGAGTGCGGATACTACGTCAGGGACGCCGACCCGGATTTGCCCGGGAAGCACCAACGACGGCACGGCGTCCTCATAGACGGCCGTAAGTACCACCGACCCGAGCACAAGCCCAGCGACGACGTCGGGCCGTTTGATCAGCCAATCGACCAGGATGACGCCCAACCCGCCGGCCAGCAGAAGGACCAGTCCCAGCAGAAACAGACTGGTCATGGTCGGACCTCCGCTGTCATTGCATCGCCCGGCGGTCCGAGGACGAACAACAGCCCGTATTGCAGCCCACTCGCGTCGCCTACCACACGGCCCACCGCGAGACGCATCCAAGCTCATGGCGAATGGCGGGGAACGCATGCAAGCGAATATCGGCTCCGGGCTTGCGCTGCTGGGCGTCGATCCGGATCCATGGTGCCGACACGCTGGACCACAGCGTGCGGAACACGACTTCAAAGGTACTCGCGTTCAATAAGCGCCACTCCGCTTCGCTACTACAAACAGCGTCTTCCCAATTATCAGCGTGTCGAGTGCCAGTGACCAGTTCTCGATGTAGCGCAGGTCGAGATCGCCTCATCCCACTCAAGGTCAGCTGATCTGCCATAGCCCCGTCAGGCTTACCGGTCCGATCAACCGGTGTCATCGCAACACTATCCTGCGTGCTGCTTCGCAAGGCTTGTCGAATGCGGCCCAAAGGGCTTTTCCAGCGATAGCTAATCCTAATTCACAGTCCATGTCGTTCTGTATTTCTAATCGGTTTCGAGACCCAGACCAGCGTCACTGATTTCCGCCTTATGGATTTCTGGATTTCGAGAGCGGTCGACATCGCTACGCCGTCCATAACCGAATAGCGAAGCCATCGGGTGGCCTTGCGGTAACAAACAAGAAAGGCGCTGGTCCTCGCCGAGGCCGTGGGCCGCCAGTCCACCCGTGCAACTGGGAGGCCGAACCGGTCCCGCCTGGTGCCCAGTGTCACCCGGCGGTTCGGGTTCGGCGCCTGTTCGGCCTGAGCGTGCATGGCAAGGACGCTGCGGGCCGGATCGGGCGGAGGCGAGCGCGGCCTGCGGCGCTCAGGTCACCGATGCCGACGGTGTTGCCCACGTGCCCGAGCACCTTGGCCGGCAGCGGTCGGCGCCGCCCGCTTTGATCAACGTGGCCAGCGAGCGGACGGCCTCGGCGGTGAAGGACAGGTCGCGGGTTGGAAGGAAGAACGCGCGGTTAGGGAGCTGATACTTCGCTGCACCGCATCGCACCCGTGGGCCCTTGCACGTGGACTCCTGGCGCGGCCTCACGAATTGGGTAGAAGCCGGTGCCGCCGATCAGGTCCGGCGTTGCCGGGATGATGTATCCGGTGCGGGCCGACATGTCGCTGGCGAGCTTCCTCGCATCCGACAGCACCCCCACTCACCCTCTATTTTCGATGATCCTCGCGCAAGCTTACGATGCGACCATGATGCCCATCCCGGCGCCGGGGGACAATTTTCTGCAGTGCAAGTTCCCACCGCGCGCGGACGGACTGCGGCTCTGGGGACGGATTGCGCGGGGTGCAGGGAGCGGGGGCGGCATCGAGCATGCCACTAGCGAGTCGGAGCAGCGGACGTGAGCGAAGCTGGGGACACCGCCTCCGAAGGAGCGGACGGGCAGCACCCGAACCTGACCGCGCAGACCGCGTTCGGCCTGCGGTGGTTCTACCTATCCACTGTCACCATCATGGCGGCGAACCTCGCCTATACCGCGACCATCTCGCGGCTGCTGGAGCCGGCCACATTCGGCGTCATGGCCATGGCCAACCTGGTCGTGTTGTTTGCCCAGTTCTTCGCACGTATGGGGCTGGGGTCGGCGCTGGTGCAGAAGCCGGAACTGTCCGAGGAGGAGATCCGGGCCTCCTCCACGGCCGGCATCGTTATGGGCCTGGCCTGCCTGGCGGTGGTCTGGCTCCTGGCGCCCGCCATCGCCGTCCTGTTCCGGACGCCCACGCTCCCGCCCGTCCTCCGCGCGCTGGGCGTGTCATTCGTGTTCATGGGCTGGTCCATGACCAGCCTGGGCCTGCTGCGCCGCCAGCTCCGCTTCCGCATTCTCTCGGTCATCTCGATGGGTGCCTACGTCTTCGCCTACCTCGTCGTGGGCGTTGGCCTGGCCCTGCTCGGGGCCGGCGTGTGGAGCTTGGTGGCGGCCTCCTTGTCCTCCACAGCGGTCCAGGCGGTGTGGCAATACATCGTCGTGCGGCATCCTCTCCGACCAGTGCTCCGCTGGGAGCCGTACCGCGCGGTCTGCAGCTACGGGGTGCGCCTCGAGGGCGCCTACCTGATGAACTACATCGGCGGCAACCTGGACACCTTCACGGTGAGCCGCACGGCCAGCGCCGCAGTCCTCGGCCAGTACACCCGCGCGTACGCCCTGATCTTCCAGCCTCTCGGCAACTACCTGGCCCAGGCGCTCACTAGCGTGCTGTTCTCAACCCTCAGTCGCATCCAGCAGGACCTCGCCCGCCTGCGAAGCGCCTACCTCAGTGTCCTGTCGCTTGGCAACCTGATGCTGTTCCCGGTCTGTGCCGGAATAGCCGTTGCGGCGCAGGAGCTGGTCCAGGTCGTACTCGGCCCCCAATGGGGGCTGGCCGTGGGGCTGGTTCCCTGGTTCGCCCTCGCTGGTGGCTGCAACGTCGCCTCCCAGTTCACCCAGATGCTGGCGGACGCGCGCGCGGAACTAAACCGGTCGCTGGCTGTACAGACGGCCTACATCCTAGGGCTGGCCCTGCTCATCCTGCTCGCACTGCCGTTCCGGTCCCATGGAGTATGGGTGTTTGCCGCGGCGTTCGCCGCTGCGGAGACGTTCCGCTACCTCGGCTACCAGGCCCTCGCCCGGCGGGTGCTGAGGCTGCCGTGGAGGTGGGTGTGGCGGGCGCACACCCCGGCGGCGCTGGCCAGCGTCGGTGTGGCCCTGGCGATCGCGGCCACTAGGTGGGCCGTTAGCGGCCACGGCCCGGCAATCGTCGTCCTCGTGGCCGAGGTGGCCGCCGGAGGGCTTGCGCTGGCGCTCTTCATCCGGTTCAGCCCACTGCCGGCAGTCCGCGAGGAGCTATGGATGCGCCTCACCGCGGCTGGCGTGCTCGGCGATGCCGCCGGCGCGAGGTGGCGGCTGGCGTCGCTTGCCCTCGGGGACCCAAACCCAGCTGCTGCGCCGGGGCGGGACCGTGACTAGCATCCTCCTGCTCGGTGAGCTGTCGGACCCGCCGACGCCCGGCCAGGCGGTGTCGGTGCAGCTCAGCCATCGCGCCCCGGCGGTCGCTGGATCCGTGGTGGAGTCACCCGTTCCGGACAACACCGGCTGGCTCTCCACGGCGCGCAGCGCGCCGTCACGCCCGGCCAGTCCGCGGTGTCTTCCAGGGAGAGCGGGTGCTCGGCGGCGGGCGGATCGTGCGAGCGCTCAGATTCTCGGAGCAACCGGCTGAGCCTCTCTGCGAGGACTTCGCGCCAGCGCGATCTTCCTATCGAGGCACGAGAGGCCCCAGCATCGAGCCGATCCGATTTCGCGTTCGGTCGAGCTCAGCCGCCCACCAAGCGAGAACCTTCATCCTCCGGGCGCGCAGAGCGCGCTCGTCGGCGAGGAGCGCTCGTACCTCCTCGAGCCCGTCTTTCCAGGATTCATGAAAGATCCACGGCGGGTCGCCGAGGGGTTCCGTAGCCTCGAGGTAGCGCTCTCTGGTCGTGCCTCCGACAACCGGAATCGCCCCGCAGACCGACGCCTCGAAGTTCCGGAAGCAAAGGATGTTGGAGTTACCAGCTGGGCAGAGAACGAAGCTTGAGTTCCGGTAGACCTCCGCCATCTCGGCCGGATACAAACCTCCGATGAAGTGGGGGCCGATCTCGTCGAACGTCTTCAGCACGGCCCCCCTCTTGCCTTTTTTGACGCCCCCGACGAAAGACCAGGCGTATTGACGCTCTCTGTCACCGAGCGCCTCCATGATCTCCGGCGTGGTGCTCGGACCTTCGATCATTCCGACCATGTAACCGAGGGGAATCGGCTTGATGCTGCGGTGGTACGGGTAGGAATCGAAGTTGTACTGCCTCAACACCAGCGGATAATCCTTGAGGAACTTGATCCAAGCGGCGTCCCGCCCGTATTCGTCCGAGAGATGGAAGACGATCGTTGGCCTTGCGCGGCGGAGGCCTCGGGAAATGTCTTTCCTCCTGTAGTGGTTCCGGCTGCACACGACGATGTGACAAGGCTCCAGCTGGGAGGGGTGCTCGACGTGCGAATAGGCGACGTCGAACGGGGCCAGCACCTCCCTTATGAAATCGACCTCCCACAACACGAGGTCGTAGACGCTCGAGGGTACGCGTTCGATCCGGAAAGTGTCCGCCTGCGGGACGGGGTCTCGCGGCGCAATCCAGACCACGCGAAGCGGTCGGCTCAGCGGCGTGGGCTTGGCCCGTTCGCCACCAGTAACTGCCCGAACCACCTACAGAAGTCCCGACGCTGGCATGGACAAACCCTCGGCTGTGTGTTGGACGACCCCGCTCGTGGACGACCGGCGCTTCGGTGTCTCGGCGCCAGCGATGAGCGGACGCATCGTACCAGGGGCTCTTGCTCATGGACAACCGCAGGGCGGGCAGTCCGACGCGCGGTGGACAAGCGTCGGACTGCCCTGGTGACCTCAGGGCGTGCGCGTCCGCGGAGCGCGCCCGCCCCGTCACCTCCGCGTCCTCGCGCTCCCGGTAGAGCCACCTGCCCAGCACCGTCGCGAGGGGAGAGCCGGTCGCGCGCCTCCGCAAGCGAAGCGCGCGCCTACGGCACCCGAACCCCGCCGACTCCAGGTTCGACTTGGCGATCTCGAGCGTGGTGAGCGCGTCGTCGATCTACTGGCGGCTCACCAGCACAGAGTCGCGCGTAGCGCTACGAGGCGGTCGTAGTCACGCTGGGCGCAGCTCGTTGGTGTGCTGGTTGGTCTCCTGCCCCTCCGCCTGGCTGAGCGCGGCCTCGGCCCGCTGCACCGCGCCCTCGAGCTGCGCCGAGTCCAGGCCGCAGCAGCACCTGCCCGGTGGTCCGATAATTGGGCGGGCCGACGTCGTCACGGCCGCCGCGCTGCACGGCTCTGGTGATCGTGCAGGCATACTTCGTGGACAGGGTACTGACCGCGCCCCACGAGCTGATGCCGACCAGAAAGGGGCAGGAGGTGAAGTTTGGCATGCGACCAGAACGAAACTCTCGCGAGCGACCCCGACCGAGCTCAGTCAGCGTGATCGTACCCGCCTACAACGCCGCCGCGACGCTCGCCGAGCAGCTCCAGGCGCTCGCCGCCCAGCGATTCGACGGCGACTGGGAGCTGGTGATTGTCGACAACGGATCCAGCGACGGTACCGCGGATCTCGCCCGGCGCTACCGCCAGCGCTTCAAGGAGTTCACACTGGTCGACGGTGGGTCGCGGCGTGGGCACTCCGCCCCGCGCAGTGCCGGGGCGATCGCGGCTCGAGGCGAGCTCCTGGCCTACTGCGACGCGGACGACGTCGTCGCCCCCGGCTGGCTGCAGGCGATGGCCGACGCCGCCCGTTACTACGACCTGATCGGCGGGTGGCTGGACGTGCGACCCCTGAACGACGACGCGACGCGTGGCTGGCACCAGCCCTGGCCGAGAGACCGCCTGCGGTCGTGGCTGTTGCCCTACGCGGTGAGCGCCAACCTCGCCGTCTGGGCCGATGTGCTTCGCGACCTCGGCGGCTGGTCGAGCGAGTATGAGGCGGGTGGAGAGGACACCGAGCTCTCATGGCGCGCACAACTGGCCGGGTATCGGTTGGGCTTCGCGCCCGACGCCGTCGTCTATTACCGGTATCGATCCGGGCTCTGGGAAACGGCACGCCAGTCGTACGGTATCGGCGTCCACTGCGAGCAAATCCTTCGCGATTTCGCCGTCCTCCGGGACGGCACCCACCACGGCGATCGCCGCACGGCCGTCGATCAGGCTGACGACGGCGATGGAAGCGCGTTGGTTCGCGCGATCGGACGGGCCGCCTGGCTGGCGACCCGGCTCCCATACCTCGCCGCCTCACGTCGTCACCGTGGACAGTGGATCTCGGTCGCCGCCGAATACCTGGGAAGGCTCAACGGAGCCGTCCGCTATCGTCTGCTGGACCGGAGGCGCGCCCGATCGTGGACGGGTTGCCGCCTCAAATATGTACACGCCGCTCGGGTAGGCTACCGGCACCCAGGCTCGGCAGAGTGAGGCGAGGGGGCGAGAGGATGATCACTCGGACCTATAGACGACCACGGTGGAAATGGCTTCATACGGGGGCCGGTAGGACCGCCGTATGCGGCTGAGGCGACGCGGCGTTCAGCGTCGGGAACCACGCGTCCTTTGGCTGGCGATGGACGATACGGCACCGCACCCGTACCTCGTCGCATCGCTGCGCAAAGCGGGTATGGCCGTCCGCGACCTCCACTGGGCCATGTCCGAGAACGGCAAGCGATCCTTCGGCCGCTACGTGGAATTCGGCGACCGGGCCGGCCAAGAGCATCCGATGAGCGTCAAGCTGGTCAGCCCGCGCATGTTCCTCGAGCTCGCCCGCGCTCCCGAGGATGTCTTGATCAGCTATGAGCTCGGGCTGATCGGGCTGTACGCCGGCCTGTCCAAGTTGTTTCGGCCGCACAAGGTGGTCTCACTCGTCGAGGGGGATTACCGCCACCTCGGCCGCGCCGGCACAGCCCCCCTGAAGGTCATGGCCCGCCGCTTCACGGCGCGGTTCATCGATGTGTTCGTGGCCAACAATCCGCCGGCCAGGGAGTACCTGATCCGCACGCTGGACGTTCCGGAGGACAAGATCATCGTCGGCTGGTGGCTGGCGGGCATGCCAGCCGACCTCCCGGCGCGCCCGCTGGCCATAGCGGCGGTTCCCGAGGGGTCGCCGCTATTTGTCTGCGCCGGCCGGCTCATCCCTCAGAAGGGCATTGACCTGGTGATCCGTGCCCTGCCCATCTACCGGCGGCAGTTCGGCCCGTGCACTCTGTGGGTCATCGGAGAAGGTCCGGAGCGGGAGTCCCTGGTCCAGCTCAGCCGCCGGCTGGGCGTCGAGGCCATGGTGACCTTCCTCGGCACGGTCGACCATCAGGTCCTCAAGGGTGCCTTCCAGGCCTGCCAGGCGTTCGTGTTTCCGACCCTGCAGGACTTCGTCGGCCGCGTCGTCGTGGAGGCGTTGAGCGCGGGCGCGCCGGTGGTGGTGTCGCCGATGACGGGGGCGGTCGGCACGATCGTGCACGACGGTGTGAATGGGATTGTCGTAGACCCAAGGGACGCGTCGGCGCTGGCCGAGGCGATGCACCGCGCCGCAGACCCGGACACGTCGCGCGCTCTCCGCGATGGCGTGCGGCAAACTAGTGTCGCCCTTAGCCCGGAGGCAGTGACTGACGTGCTGCTGAGCGCGGTCGCGCGGGCGCAAGGCGGCCACGCCGTACAGGATGTGAGGTAGACGACCGGCCGAGGTCCACCATGGCCGACTAGACAGGGAGTCGCAGTGCAGATCGAGAAGATGCCAGTGGGCCAACCGCTCCACCTGCGCGTCGGCGAGCTCATCGAGGTGCGCAGCGAGGCTGAGATTCTGGCCACGCTCGACGAGAACGGTGAGCTGGATGGGCTGCCGTTTATGCCTGAGATGCTGGCCTGGTGCGGCCGGCGACTCAGGGTCGACAAGCTCGCACTGAAGCTTTGCGACACCATCGAATGGACGGGCATGTACCGCATCAGGGATGCCGTGCACCTGGAGATGTCTCGCTGTGACGGGCAGGCGCACGGTGGCTGCCAGGCGGGATGCAACGTCTACTGGAAGGAGGCATGGCTCAAGCGGGTCGAAGCGGGAGAATCACCATTGAACCCCGAGTCGAGTCCGATGGCGCCACGCTGCACGCTTGCCATGCTCACAGCGGCGACCCGCCGCTCCCAGGACCCCGCAGCACCGGGGGAGGAGCGGTACGCCTGTCAGGCCACGGAGCTGCGGCGAGCAGCACCGGAGCGCATCCCGTCCTGGGACGCCAGGCAGTACCTGCAGGACGTCCGCTCTGGCAACGCCGGTGCGCTCGCCACCACCCGCACCGTCTGGGTCGGCCTGTTCAACGAGTACCAGGATCTCAGCCGGCGGCTCCTCCCCCGGCCGTTGCGGATCAGGGACGGCAGGAGGTACCCGTTCATCGAAGGCACCCTCCACAAAACCCCGGCTGAGACGCTCAGCCTGCAGCCCGGCGAGCTGGTCCGGGTCAAGAGCAAGGAGGAGATCGTCAAGACTCTCGACACGGACAACGCCAACCGCGGCATGAAGTTCGACGGCGAGATGTTGATGTACTGCGGCCGGGAGGCACGGGTGTTGCGGCGGGTTGAGCAGATCATCGACGAGAAGACCGGGAGGATGCTGCGGTTCAGGACCCCCTGCATCGTCTTGGAGGACGTGACCTGCACCGGCGCCTACCACCGGCAGTGCCCGCGCGGGATCTACCCGTACTGGCGGGAGATCTGGCTGGAGCGGGTGGAGTGAGCCGTCGTCGTCTCAGCTCGCCTTTCGCCGCGCCCCGGCCGTCGCGGCCGCAAAGGCGACTCGTACTGGCAGCCACTTCGGCGACACACCTACGTCGCGGACGTCGGGCTGGTCGAACAGACGCAGTACCTCGCGCGCTTCGGCGCGGCGCCCTTGCCGCAGCCGGCGGTAAGCGCCGGCCAGGATGAACTGGTGGTACCAGTCGGCCTGCCAGCGTCGGATGGTGGGCTCGGGCACGACGCCGCTGGCTACCGCCCGATCGAAGATCTCTGCGTTGGCCTTGATAGTGCCGGAGTTCCACATGCCGGTCGTCGCCGCGGCCTCGTGAATGGTGTAGGCGCAAGTCGCCTGGGGCAGGCAGCGTACGCCGTAGCGGGAGAACAGCCGCACCCACATGTCGGTATCAGCGGGGCCGCCGATCGAGGTATCGAAGAGGCCCTCCTTCTCAATGGCGGTACGGCGTACCACGGCCGTAGGCTCGCGCACGAAGGAGGAGTTGCGCAGTAGCCGGCGCAGGGCTTCTTTTGGCTCCAGATACTGCTCGCGGCGGAACCGCTGCTCCCGCCGACGTACGCCATCTCCGTCGACGATCTGTACCCCGAACAGCAGTACTGCCTCGCCGGGTCCCGCCCGCCCGATGGATTGGAGCATCGCCTGGCCCGCGCCCGGCAGCAGGTAGTCGTCGTCGTCCAGCTGCATCACCCACTGGCCGTTAGAGATCTCGACGGCGCGATTCATGTTCTCCACCAAGGGCAGCGGCGGCCGGTTCCGCACATACCTGAGCCCGCCGGGCCAGCCTGTCATGAGCCGGTGGACAATCGCGCCGCTGGCGTCGTCGTCGGAGCCGTCGGATACCGCAACCTCGACCTGCGTCGCCACTGGCTCGAGCGCTCCTATTATGGAGCGGAGCGCGCGCTCCAACAGCTCCGGGCGATTGCGGGTCGGCATCGTGACAGCCAGCAGAGGCTGTGGCTCTGGCATGTGTATCCCCCTCGCGTGCGGGGCGGTGTCGTGAGTGCGCCCGCTGAGCACCTACACCGTAGTCAACAGCGTTGGATACCTGTCGACGGGCCAGCTATGGTTCGAAACGTCATGCTCATCGGTCGTCTTAGGCCTAGCCCGGTCGCCTCGCCACCGCTCGCACCGCCGCGGGCGATCTTCGTCGCCGTGGCGGCCCTTGTGGTGGGAATCCTCCTGGCGGCGCTGGTCTGGCACGCGACGAGGCTCCAGCCGGTTGACGCGTGGACGCTGCGCTGGCAGGAGATGGCCCTCATCCGCGCCGGCGGGGTGGCATCGATCGTCTCTGCGACGCTGACACCGGTGGTGGTCCTGACCATGGTGACCGGTGCCGTGCTCGGGTGGCGGGTTCAGCGGTGGGACTTGACACTGTTCGCCCTGGCCGCGCTTCCTGCCACCTACGCTGTGGAGGTCTTGCTCAAGCGGCTAGTGCACCGGCAGTGGGAGGGCGATCCGGCACTCATATTCCCTTCGGGTCACGCCGCGATGGCGACGGCCGTGGCCCTGACTGCCATACTGGCCGTCCGGGTTACGCACGTCGCCCGGCGCGCCCGAATGGCAGTCGCCTGCCTAACGATCGGCTACGCGCTTGTCATCGCCGTAGCGCGGCTTGTCGAGACGGTGCACCCGCTGACCGATGTGCTCGGGGGAGTCGCCACTGGTCTAGTGGTGACCCTGGGCGTGGCGCTTGCCCTCACGGCGTTATTTGGCTGGCGGCCTGATCGGGTGAGCTCCGATCCGGATGGATGACATGGTCGCCACCGGGAGTCGGCCACAACCGGTCGTAGGCGGCCATCAGAACCGGGGCCGAGTGCTCCCAGGCCAGGAGCGCCCGCACACGCTCACGGCCAGCCCGCCCCATCTGTTGTCGGCGGGTCGTGTCGTCCAGCAGCTCGCTGATTCTCTCCGCCAGTGCCCGCTCGCGATTGGGCTCTGCGAAGAGGGCCGCTGGCCCGGCCGATACACGGTGCTCGGTGAGGTCGTAGGCAACAATGGGCAGCCCGAAGAACATGTACTCCATGATCTTGTTCATCGTGCTCTTGTCTGACCAGTCGTTCTTGGGGTCCGGGTCGACGCCGAGGTCGGCCGAGGACAGGATGCGGCAGAGGTCGTCGTCACTCACCCGGCCGGTGAACGTGCACAGCTCGGCCACCCCGAGCTCCTCGGCATAGGCTTTGATGCTTGGCTGGTGGGGGCCGCCCCCGACCAGCACGCAGTGGACGTCATTGCGGCCCAGCTCGTCCTGGAGCAGCCGCATCGCCCGCACCAGATGTTCCACCCCATCCTGCTTGCAGATCTCACCCAGGTAGACGACCAGGTAGCGCCTGCCGTTGCGCCAGGTCACGTCGGGTGGGTACCGGGTCAGGCGCTCCAGATCGGGCCCGGACCGCACCACGTAGACGTCGGACGGTGCCATCCCGCCTCGCTCGATGGCGATCCGCCGATGGCTTTCGTTGGTCGTGATCACCAGGTCGGCCGTTTGGAAGGTCTTGCGCTCCAGAAACCGGAGGCCGGCCAGGGCCAGCCCGCCGGAGGAGCCGAACTTGGCCTGGTACATCTCGGGCGAGAGATCGTGGTGGTCGAATAGGAACCGCTTGCCGAACAGCTGCCAGAAGCGGCCGAGGAGCCAGTAAGTCTCTGGTGGGTTGCAGACGTGGAGCACGTCGAAGCCACGCCCGGCCACGGCCACTCGCAGCGATTTCATGGCCGTGCGCATAAAGCACCAGAGGAACTCGGCCACGAAGCCCATCGCACCCTTGGCGTCTACCGGCAGCCGGTACCGGTAGATGTGCACGCCCTCGAGTACCTCGAATGATCGGGTGAAGCCCTTGGCCTTGGGGCAGATAACGCTCACCTGGTAACCGGCTCTCGCCAAGGTGGTGGCCTCCAGCCATACCCGCCGGTCGAAGGGGACGGGCAGGTTCTGGACGACGATCAGAACCCGGCGGAGCCTACCAGCAGATGCCATCGTAACCATCCCCATCGCTGCGCCGGTCGACAACGCGGACGAGATCGACGACCCGCTGCCCGGGCCGGGGGCTCTCAGCGACATCCCGGAAGGCGGGGTCGTTGTTGCCAATCACCAGAGTGCGGGCGCGGTCGAGCACTTCGTCGATGCTGGAAACCATCAGGTCGGAGATGTGGGGGATCTGCTCGAGAATGTAGCTCTTGTTCGCGCCGACCAGCTTGGCCAGGTTGACGTTTGCGTCGTAGATGCTGACGTCGTAGCCCTTGCCGATCAGCCGCTCCACCACCTCGACCATCGGGCTCTCACGCAGATCGTCGGTGCCCGCCTTGAACGCAAGCCCCAGGATGCCAACCTGGCGGGCTCCGCCGTCGGCCACCAGCCGGAACGCCCGGTCGAGCTGCTGG
>Ga0307297_10000279_pt1 | contig 12304 bp, 10 predicted proteins | sample ER_DNA_157_FD_194464 | JGI IMG/M metagenome (GOLD analysis project Ga0307297, IMG submission 194464) | Bulk soil microbial communities from the East River watershed near Crested Butte, Colorado, United States - ER_DNA_157 | ecosystem: Environmental > Terrestrial > Soil > Floodplain | place...
CCCTTAATGACCGATCGTGCCGCTGCTGCCACTACGCGCGTTCGCGAGCAGCTGATCAATAACCGCCGACTCTTCCGCGCGCCCCAGCAGCACCCAGACGAATTTACTCCGAGCGCACCGGGGAGCCCCGGCGCGGAAACCGGCCGCTAGGGTCACCTGCGCTGAAACGCTGGAAACCTCACCCGAGATGGCCCGAAACGGCTCAAAACGGCCACTAATGCGCAACTGAAGTGAAGTTTCCAGCGAAAGCACTGATCAGGGCGCCGCAGCAGATGCCTGTGGAGCGGCAGTGATCATGTCGGCAATGCCGTCGAGGTAGGTCGGGAAGGCGGGCCGCCAGCCGAGTTCGGCGTGCCCGGCCATGCTCAAGAGCCGCGACGGTTGCGGCCACGGCGGGCGCCGAGCTGTTCTGCCGCGGCGAGCAGGTTCGTAGTCCCCGCACTCCGCAGTCGATCCGTCATCGCCATGCCGGAGTGCCGGAGCGGGGGCTTACGCAACGCCGTCAGCTCGTGGACCACTGCGTCGGCCGACTGCAGCGGGTCGGGCATCCAGCGGGCGAAGAACGCCAGCCGACGGGCGCCCTTGCCGGCCAGGTATCGGGACCGTGGCCGCCGCGCACTAAGCGCCCGCAGCACTGTCTGCGCCAATGGAACCAATATTGATGATCCGACCTGCACCCAGGCGCAGCAGCGGCAGAAACGCCTGGATCACCGCAATCTGGCCTCCATCGGCCAGAGAGTCCCGATGCCCGCGTTGTCGATCAGCCCCGTAATCCCGGCCGATCCGACGGCGGCCGTGACCTCTCGAGCCGCGTTCTCGATGGTGGTGGGATCAGTAACGTCGATGATTACTGGGGTGAGCTCGCCGCCAGCAGATGCCCGTAACGACTCACCGTCCACGGTTCGACGTACGCCAGCGAACACCCGATAACCGGCGGCGGCCAGCGCTAGCGCGACCGCCCGACCGATGCCACTCGACGCACCGGTATCACGACCGCGCCCCGCGGCCGACGGAGCGATGTCAGTGCGTGCTCGATAGTGATCGGAGTTAGCAGCTCGGCTGCCCTCACAGTTGTGCCATTGCTCTTCATGTGAATGACGCTAGGTTTTCGACCGGGCGGTGCCATCTGTCAACCGACCGGTCTGCCATCTGTCAAACGTCGTTCTGTCGCAAGTGGTCAAAGACGGCATGGAACGGCCGGATCTGGTGTCGTCTCGACCACTTGGCGGGCGAAGGTGCGCAGCATCAGCCAAATAGCATCGGAGGGTGACGCGACCGCTGCTGGAGCGTGATCGCGAGCTGGCAACCCTGGTGGATGCGGCTCGCGAAGCCGTACGCGGCACCGGTTCCGTGGTACTGCTCCATGGCGAGGCAGGCATCGGCAAGAGCAGCCTCGTGTCAGCGATCCGACCAGAACTCCCCGACGGCACCCGGATGCTGGTTGGCTCTTGCGATGCACTCAGTACGCCGCGCACGCTTGGCCCGTTTCGAGACCTAACCGATGCGGTCGGTCCCCGCTTAGCCCAAGCACTCCAGTCGGGTGAGCGCGACCAGGTCATGGATGCTTTGCTCGATGAGCTGCGCCAGCCGCCACCGAGCGCCCTGGTCATTGAGGACGTTCACTGGGCCGACGAGGCAACAGTCGACACCTTGCGTTTCCTCGTACGCCGGATCGCTCAACTGCCAGTTGTGCTCTTGCTCACTTACCGCGACGACGAATTGTCACGCGACCAACCGCTGACCCAACTGCTGGGCGACGCATCGCACGCTGAACAGGTGCACCATCTCAGCCCACAACGCCTCACCGGGCCCGCCGTACGCCAACTCGTTGCCGGCAGCTCCTTGGACGCTGACGAGGTCTTCGCCCTGAGCGATGGAAACCCATATTTCGTCAGCGAGCTGGTCGCCTCGGCGGTTGGCTCAAACGTGCCGCCTACCGTCGTCGATGCCGTCCTGGGCCGGCTCCGCCGGCTTTCACCGGCTCACCAAGACATCGTCGAGCTGCTCGCGGTTGTGCCGTCGTCTATCGACCGGCAGCTCCTCGACGCCTTGGTCAGCGACCACTCCGCGACAGCCGCAGCGGAACAGCGCGGACTGCTTACCGTGCAACCCGGACACGTGGTCTTCCGCCATGAGCTCACTCGACGAGCCATCGTTGACGCCCTTCCGGTGGCCCGTCGCCTCGAGCTCAACGCACGGGTGCTGGCCACGATGGAAGGGCTTGACACTCGGCGGGGGATTCAAGGGGACTCGTCCTCCCTTGCTACCACCGACGCCAGCCGGCTCGTCCATCACGCCTCCGAAGCGGGCGACATAGACGCCCTCGTACGGTATGCGCCCATTGCTGCCCGAGACGCCGCCACGTCTGGCGCCCACCGGGAAGCGGCGGCCCACTACACACTCGCACTTGAACATGAGGACCGGTTCACTCCTGCAGAGCTGGCCGATCTTTTCGAGGAGTGTGCCGTCGAGCGATACACGATCGGTGCGGCCGCTGACGCGGTGCCTGCGCAGCGTCGAGCCGTCGCCTTGCGCCGTCAGCTGCCGGACCGCGAGGCACTCGGGCTGAGTCTGCGCTGGTTGTCCAGAATCATGTGGTTCAACGGGAGGCGAGCCGATGCAGACCAGGCCGCCGAGGAAGCGACTGCAGTGCTAGGAGAGGTCGGGGACGAAGGGCTCTTCGCCTTCGCACTGAGCAATCAGTCGCAGCTCGCGATGCTGGCACACCGCTCGCAGGAGGGCGCTGCCCTGGCTCGCCGGGCGATTGCGCTGGCCACGGCAGCGGGCGCTACTCCGGTGCTGTCTCACGCGCTGACCAATCTCGGACTCTGCAGGTGGGAGGGTGGCGACAGGGCCGGCTTTGATGATCTTCAAGAAGCGGTACGCGTCGCCTTGTCCATTGATGATGTTGAGGACGCCTGCCGCGCCTATGTGGGCATCGTCTGGAGTCTGTTGGATGAGTTCCGCCCAGACGATGCAGAGCCGTTCATGATCGACGCGTTGAAGCTTGCCGAAAGGGCTGAGTTCATTGGTTTTCTCGCCTATCTGCAGGCTTGCCGGGCCCGGCTGGAGCTGGCGCGCGGGCAGTGGGATGCCGCTGTCGCTGCAGCCCAGCTTGCGTTTGGGTCGCAGCCGGCGTCACGTTGCGCCGCGTTGACGGTGCTTTCCTCGGTACGAGTTCGGCGTGGTGACGCCGGGGCCGCCGAGCTCTTGGAGGAAGCGCGCCAACTCGCTGATCAGATAGACGAGCTGCAGCGGATTGGCCCAGTCGCAGCAGTCCGCAGTGAGCACGCCGCCTTGCGAGGCGATTCGACGGCAGTGATCAACATCGCTGAACCGATCTTTGCAGACGCCGTACGACTCAGGGCCCCGTACTTGCAATCGGAGCTGGCATATCGGCTGCGGAAGGCTGGGCGGGCAGTTGATCCGACTGATATTGATTATCCGTTTGCCTTGCAGGCCCGCGGCGACTGGCAGGGCGCGGCGCAAGCGTGGGCTGAGCGGGGTTGTCCGTATCATCAGGCCGCGGCCCTGGCCGACAGCTCCGACCCGGGCGCGCTGCTCGAGGCCCTGTCGATCCTGGATTCACTCGGTGCCACGCCGCTCGCCCGCCAGGTCAGAGCCAGACTGCGTGAGCTCGGGGTTCCGAACGTGCCTCGCGGGCCGACAGCTGGCACTCGGGTGAATCCCGCGGGCCTAACCGAGAGGCAGGTCGAGGTGCTGCGGCTGCTCGCTGCCGGTCTGACCAACAGCGAGATCGCGACCCAGCTCGTGCTATCGGTGCGTACGGTGGACCGCCACGTCGCCGAGATCTTGGCCAAACTCGGCGTAAGGTCCAGACGCCAAGCCAGGACCCGGGCGGAAGCCCTGGGCATCATCACTGCACATCCGTAGCAGATTGTCGGCCAATTACCCATGTCGGTGGATGGCCGGCGCCCGCAACCTAAGTAGCCCTGGCGGCCGATCTCGGTAGCGGCTGCCGATGATCTTGCCTGCCTCCCAGCCGTAGAACTGAAGGCAGCTACAGATCAACGGGAGGACATCATGATCACCAATTCAGCATCGACTAGCCACACCGGACTCCGAGTGCTGATCGCTGGCGGTGGCATCGCCGGCCTGAGCCTGGCCCGAGCTCTCAAGGACGCGGGACACCATCCCCTGGTCATCGAAGGCACTGAGTGGCCGATGACCGGCACCGCACACTACCTGCCGGCCAATGCCCTACGAGCGTTGAACGGCCTGGGCATCGGCCCAGAGGTCGCCGCTGCTGCTCACCGAATCAATCGGCAACGTGTCACTGGCAGCGGGGGTCGCACGCTAGTTGATCTTCCAGTGTCGAGCATCTGGGGAGATCTAGGCGGATGCGCCGCAATCCGTCACAGCGCGCTGCACGAGATCTTGCGCGCTGCCACTGCCGATGTTCCGATACGTCTGGGAACCACGATCGCCGCTCATCTGAGTGATCGAGCAGTAAGGCTCAGTGACGGATTAGTCGAGCACTACGACGTACTGGTTGGCGCCGATGGCGTGCATTCCGTAGTACGCACCGCCGGACTGGGCGGCGCCGAGCCGAGGCCCACCGGTCGCTGGTGCTGGCGCTTCATTGCCAATGGCTGGGACGGCGAGGACGATACCTGGCACGCCCGACTGGCACCTGGACGCAGCCTGCTCACGGTTCCATTGGGGGAACGCGCGGTTTACTGCTATGCCGACATCGCAACGGGAAACGGCCGGCCGCCCGGCGATTGGCGTCGCTACTTTGACGACTTCGGCAAGCCGATCGCCGAGTTGCTTGATCAGGCCGGGCAGGGGTACGCCGCTCAGATCATGGAAGTTGATCAGCCGTATGCGGTTCTCGGCCGAATGGTGTTGGTCGGTGACGCGGCCCATGCCATGTCCCCGTCAATGGCGCAGGGTGTTGGACTCGCAGTGGAGGATGCGCTGGTGCTGACCGAGACACTCAGCAGCCTTCCAGCGTACGAGGCGCTGGCCGCCTACGAGCAACGGCGGGCTCCACGGATCGCGTGGGTGCGTGCGCAGGCCCACCGCCGCGATAGCACCCGAGCTCTCAGCGCGGCCGTACGGGATCGGGTACTGCGGCTGACCGGGCGACGCTTGGCGGTCGCGGGCCAGCGAGCCCTGCTTGCCATGCCGTGAGAAGTCTGAGTTGCTCTAGTTTCTAGGGCACTGCTCGCGCAACCAACGCTCGCAGTGCAGGTAAGTTGCTAGGGCAACTCAGCGCGAAAGGCTCCAGCATGAGCAACGCAATCATCAAGCAGCAGGGAGATTCGCCCATCGTTGCCGACAACATCTGGGAAATTCGGCTCGGCGCGGGCTCCTTCATCTTGGGTGCATTGGTCGGCACGCTGGTGACAGCCGCCATGGGACGGCTCACGGCTAAGAGTTATGCAACGCCGAAGCCGCCGACTCCACGCGGCTGGCCAATCAACTTTGCCCATCGCGGCGGGGCGAAAGTCGTACCTGAGAACACGATTGAGGGATTCCGCGAAGGTTTTGCCCTGGGCGGCGGAGTCGTGGAATGTGACGTACACGCCTCCGCAGAAGGCACCATTGTCGTCATTCATGATGCAGTCGTTGACCGGACAACCGATGGCAGCGGACCGGTCGCTGAGAAAACAGTTCCGGAATTGCAGAGTCTTGACGCCGGGTACCGCTTTAGCGATGACGGCGGTTTGACGTTCCCGTGGCGAGCTAGGGGCGTCAAGATTCCGACACTGGAAGCCCTGTACCAGGCATTCCCCGAAGCGCCATTCAATATCGAAATCAAGGGCCGGCGTTCAGGCATTGAGGAGGCGGTATTCCGCCACATCGAAGCAGCCGGGGCGATGGAACGCACTCTGGTCGTTTCGGATAGTCGCGGCACGATTTCGCGCTTCCGGAAAGTCAGCCAAGGCAAGGTCGCAACGGCTTCATCGACCGTTGAGCTGCTGATCTATTGGATCCTTCATGTGCTGCATCTTGGCGCCCTGTACGACCCGCCGTTCCAGGCATTGCAGCCTCCGGAGAAGTACAAAGGCGTTTTGCCCGTCGTAACGCGCCGATTTGTGCGCAAGGCTCACGACCGTGGCCTTCGGGTCGATGTCTGGACTATCGACGATGAACCAGCCATGCGGCGGCTGCTGAGCTTCGGCGTTGACGGCATCATGACCGACCGGCCCAACCTGTTGACCGGCGTCCTGAGCAACTCTGCGAGCTGACAATCGCGTTCAGTCGTACCTTGACGGCGGCCCGGGCTTGGAATTGACTTACCGGCAAATGACGAGCCAGGAAGGCCGCCACGCGGCGCCGCATGTGGAGCGGGAACGCGACCCACTCGGGATGATCAACGGCGAAGGGGTCATCACCGGAACTGTGGTGTCCGCTGCTGTCATAGCAGCTGCAGCCGGGCATCTAGAAGAGGCGCATCTCGTTATTGCCATTCTGGCAACCGCGTTCATCTACTGGCTGGCACACCTCCATGCGCGGACTCTGGGTGACTCCGTCAAACACCACACGCATCCTGTGGACGCACTCAAAGAGGCCCTTGCGGAGACCTGGCCAATCCTCGCTGCGGCTAGCGTGCCAGCCATCATCTTGCTCGTAATCCAACTCGTCGGCATAGAACTCCGTACCGGTGCCTGGATTGCCGTGATCGCTAGCACGGTCCTATTGACCATCTATAGCTTCCTAGCAGGCCGACGCGGCGGACTCGGCCTGGGAGGCAGCTTGGTGAGCGCTGCCATCGGCGCGTCGCTCGGACTCTTGGTAGTCCTGCTAAAGGCCAGCCTGCACTGAGGCTGGCGGCGAATCGCTGCACCCCCGCCTAGTGATTGGGTGGAGCCGTGGATCACTTCCTGCGCCCCGGTTTGCGCTTTGACGTCATCGACTCGGGACCGGCCGACGCGCCGGCGGTTGTGCTGTTGCACGGATTTCCCCAGCAACCGTCCAGCTTCGAAGCCGTCGCAAGCCGGCTCAACGCTGAAGGACTGCGAACGCTGACTCCGACGCAGCGGGGTTACACCGCCGCCGCTCGACCGGCTCGACGACGCGACTACCGGACCGAGGCCACCGCTGCTGATGTCATCGCCTTGCTCGACACGGCAGGCCTAACTCAAGCTCATCTTGTTGGTCATGATTGGGGCGGCAACCAAGCCTGGGGTGCGGCGGGCTGGTATCCGGACCGGGTTGCTTCGCTGACGGTTCTGTCGACACCGCACCCAGTGGCGTTTGTCAAGTCGTTGTGGACCAGCAAGCAGGGTTTGCTCTCCTGGTACATGGGACTTTTCCAGTTGCCTGCGCTGCCGGAATCGGTTGCCCGGCGTACATTCGCGAAATCCTTACGCGACAGCGGAGTGCCGGATGAATTTGTCGATCGCTATGCGGCGGCGATGGCCGAGCCCGGCGCCCTGACCGGGGCCCTGAACTGGTATCGCGGCATCCCCTTCTCCACGCGGCCGCCCGTGGGCCGGATCACGGTGCCGACCACATACATCTGGGGCCGGCATGACGTCGCTCTTGCCCGCGCTGCCGCCGAACTGACTGCCAACTACGTCGCGGGGCCGTATGAGGTTGTCGAGCTGGACGCCGGTCACTGGTTACCCGAAACCGAACCTGATGCGGTGGCCGACGGCATCCTGGCTCGGGTACGGGCAAGTTAGCCCAGGTGAGGCACCGGGCTCGTCTTCGTATCGCTCATGGGCGAAGAAGAACTTGATCGCTCGGCGCTGATCCATGGCCTGATACCCTTCGGCGGCCTCCTCGAGCGGGAGCTCGAGGTCGAAGACCCGGCCAGGGTTGATCGTACGGTTCCAGATCAGGTCGATCAGCTCGGGCAGGAACCGGCGCACCGGGGCGGGGCGCCGTGCAGGTGGACGTGGGAGAAGAAGATCTCCTCACGGGCAGCTGCACATCATGAGAAACGCCGACGGGCGTACATGACAACTCCACGCATCGGTGGAGTCTCCTTACATCAGACAGGTAGTTGGATCGAGCCCAGTAGCAGGTGCAGTGGGCTCGGCGTCTCCATCCAACCCGGTGAGCGGTCGTTGGGGGAGTCTCTATCCAGACGTGTACCAATAGGGCGTCCCAGCCGACGCTGCATCCGGCGTAGCGTCGATGCTGTGGACAACCGCGCCGAGGTACGCGAGTTCTTGATCTCACGGCGAGCCAAGATCACCCCGCAGCAGGCGGGCCTGCCCGAGATTGGCAGCCGCCGAGTGCCGGGCCTGCGTCGCGGGGAGGTCGCCGCCCTCGCCGGGGTCAGCATCGAGTACTACTCGAAGCTGGAACGCGGCGCTCTCGCCGGCGTCTCCGCCTCCGTCCTGGACGCGATCGCTCGCGCCCTCCAACTCGACGACGCCGAACGGGCCCACCTGTTCCACCTCGCCCATGCCGCCGACGGCACTAGCGCCGGCATGCGACCCCGCCGCCGACCCGGCAAGCGCTGGACACCCAGACCTGCCCTGCAATGGGTGCTCGACAAGTTCACCGCCCCTGCGATTATCCGCAACGGCCGCATGGACCTGCTCGCCAGTAACCACCTCGGCCGGGCCATGCATGCCACCCTCTACGACGCCGCAGGCGAGGAACCCAACTTCGCCCGCCTCACCTTCTTGAACCTCGACGCCGCCCACGACTTCTACCCCGATTGGGACGGCGCCGCCGACACTTGCGTCGCGATACTGCGTACCGAAGCTGGCCGCGATCCCCACGACAAAGACCTCCACGACCTGGTCGGTGAGCTGTCCACCCGCAGCGACGACTTCCGACGCCGCTGGAGCGCCCACAACGTCCGCTACCACGGCGCCGGCACCAAGCACTTCCACCACCACGACGTCGGCGACCTGGAACTCGCCTACGAGAGCGTCGACATGATCTCCGAGCCGGGCCTCACCCTCACCCTTTACGCCGCCGAGCCGGGCTCAGCGACCGCCCACGCCCTCGACCTCCTCGCCTCCTGGACCGCCGTCATCGACGACGCCATTGAGGACGCCCACCAACCGAGCTAAGGGAAGGTGAGCGTTCGACCGGCACCGAGTAGGTCAGTCAACCCCAACATCTTCAAGATCGCCTTCGATGTCGAGGTAGACCTGCTGCAGCTGATCGATCAACTCCGGATCCGGGTCCTGCCACAGCTCTCGATCAACAGCCTCACCGAGTTTTTCGATGATGCCGCGCAGTGCCCATGGGTTGGCGTGCTTCATGAAGTCCTGATTGTCTTTATCCAGCACATAATTCTCGGCCAGCTGCTGATACATCCAGTCCGTAACAACACCAGCAGTGGCATCGAAGCCGAAGAGATAGTCGACGGTCGCCGCCAGCTCAAATGCCCCCTTGTAGCCGTGCCGTTGCATCGCAGCGATCCAGCGTGGGTTGATCACCCGGGCCCGGAACACTCGCGCGGTTTCTTCGGTGAGTGATCGAGTCCGAACCGCATCCAGACTGGTCGAGTCGCCAACGTACGCCCTGGGATCGGCGCCAGTCAGCGCGCGTACGGTCGCCACCATCCCCCCGTGGTATTGGAAATAATCGTCGGAGTCGGCAATGTCATGCTCTCGGGTGTCCACGTTCTTGACAGCCACCGCGATTCGCCGATAGTTGGCCTCCATGTCCTCGCGTGCCGGGATCCCATCAAGATCACGACCGTACGCAAAGCCGCCCCAGGCGGAGTAGACCTCGGCAAGATCATGATCATTGCGCCAGTTGCCTGCCTCGATCAGGGGCAGCATGCCCGCTCCGTACGAGCCTGGCTTGGAGCCGAAGATTCGGGTAACCGCCCGCCGCTGATCACCGTGCGCAGCAAGATCATCTTGGGCATGCCGCCGGACGAAGTTGAGGTGCCTCGGCTCGTCAAGATCGGCCACCATTCGTACTGCATCGTCCAACATCGCCACTACGTGGGGAAATGCATCGCGGAAGAAGCCCGAGATGCGAATTGTGACGTCAATCCGGGGCCGCCCCAGCTCCTCTAGATCGATCGCCTCGAGCCCGACAACTCGTCGCGACGCCTCATCCCACACAGGCATTACGCCGAGCAGTGCCAGCACTTCAGCAATGTCATCACCACTGGTCCGCATTGCCGACGTGCCCCATACCGACAATCCAACGGACTGCGGATACTCCCCCACCTCATCGAGATGTCGTTGCAACAAGGATTCGGCCATTGCCTGGCCGGTCTGATAGGCCAGGCGCGACGGAATCGCCTTGGGATCCACGGAGTAGAAATTGCGACCGGTCGGCAGCACGTTGATCAACCCCCGCAGCGGCGAGCCGGATGGGCCGGCCGGCACATATCCGCCATCGAGGGCGTGCAAGATCGCGGTGATCTCATCACCGGTGCGGGCGAGCCTCGGTACGACCTCCCGGCAGGCAAAGCGTAATGCCGCGGCAACGGCCTCATTCTGGGCTCCGAGGGTGCGCTCCACGATTGTTGGCACCGCGTCAATGGACCAGCCGGAATTCGCAAGCGCCGTCACAAGCTCCCGGGCTTGCGCCTCAACGGCGTCTGTCTGTGTCAATGAGCCCTCTGCGAGGCCAAGAGCCGCCCGTAGTCCGGGCACTGGGCTGGCACCAGCAAAGATCTGCGGCGATCGCAGCACCGCCAACACCAAGTTGATCAGTTCATTACCCTGTGGCGCGTGTCCCAGTACATGCAGCCCATCGCGAATCTGGGCATCCTTGATCTCACAGAGCCAGCCATCGACATGGAGCACAAACTCGTCGAATGCTTCCTCGTCGGGAGCCGCATCCATACCAAGATCATGATTGAGCTGCGCCGCCTGAATGAGGGTCCAGATTTCACCACGCAGCGCTGGAGCCTTCGCTGGATCCATGGCATTCACTTGGGCGTATTCATCGAGCAACTGCTCGAGCCGTGCGATATCACCGTAACTCTCCGCGCGCGCCATCGGCGGCACAAGATGATCAACAATCGTGGCGTGCGCCCGCCGCTTTGCCTGAGTTCCCTCCCCGGGGTCATTGACTAGGAATGGGTAAATCAGCGGCAGTGAGCCGATCGCCGCATCGGTCCCACAAGATGCGGACATGCCGAGATTCTTGCCAGGCAACCATTCCAGGTTGCCGTGCTTGCCGACATGGATCACCGCATGGGCACCAAACTCCTTCTCCAGCCAGCGATACACCGCCAAGTAATGATGCGAGGGTGCAAGATCAGGATCGTGATAGATCGCAATAGGGTTGTCGCCGAAGCCGCGCGGCGGCTGCACCAAGATCACCACATTGCCCGCCTGCAGGGTGGCCGCAACAATCTCGCCATCTGCGTTTCCACTGCGGTCGACGAACAGTTCACCGGGCGCTTTCCCCCAGGCATCCGTGACGGCATCCACAAGATCATCGGGCAGTTCGGTTAGCCAGCGCCGATACGTCGCCGCCGGAATGCGAACCGGCTGGCCGGATAGCTGTTCGGCCGTCAGCCACTCCGGATCCTGACCCCCTGCCGCAATCAGGGCGTGAATCAGGGCGTTTCCTGCCGTCGTATCGGGATCCTCACCCTCAACCGGATCGAGTGGACTGGTGCCCGGAATCTCACCGGGCGCCCCAAGGTCGTAGCCGACTTCCCGCATTGCCCGCAGCAGCTTGATCACCGAAACCGGAGTATCGAGTCCAACTGCGTTGCCGATCCGCGAATGCTTCGTCGGATAGGCCGAAAGAACGATGGCAATGCGCCGCTGCGCGGCCGGAATGTGTCGCAACCGAGCGTGATTGACAGCGATCTCGGCTACTCGGCGACACCGTTCATGATCAGGGACGTAGCTCGGTAGGCCATCGGCATCGGTTTCCTTGAAGGAGAACGGCACAGTGATAATCCGGCCGTCAAACTCGGGGACGGCCACCTGAGTAGCAACATCAAGTGGCGTCATGCCCTCATCCGAGGCTGCCCAGGACGCCCGATCCCAGGTAAGAGATAGCCCTTGCAGGATGGGAATATCGAGTGCAGCCAAGGCTCGTACGTCCCACGCTTCGTCATCGCCGCCGGCGGACGCGGTCGCCGGTTTCGTCCCGCCGGCCGCAAGTACGGTGGTTATCAACGCATCGCAGCTCGCCAGATACTCGAGCAAGTCTGAGGGAGCATCGCGCAAAGACGTAGCGAAGATCGGTACGCCGATTCCGCCGGCTGCATCAACGGCGTCGGCAAGCGCCTCCACGTACGCAGTGTTCCCAGCGGCGTACTGGGCGCGATAGAACAAGATGCCAATACGTGGCCCTGACGAGTCGGCAGGCAGTGGGCGTGGCAGTACTCCCCAGACCGGCTGCTCGATTGGACGCTCGAAGCCAACACCGGTGA
>Ga0307297_10000280_pt1 | contig 12294 bp, 10 predicted proteins | sample ER_DNA_157_FD_194464 | JGI IMG/M metagenome (GOLD analysis project Ga0307297, IMG submission 194464) | Bulk soil microbial communities from the East River watershed near Crested Butte, Colorado, United States - ER_DNA_157 | ecosystem: Environmental > Terrestrial > Soil > Floodplain | place...
ACGCCGTTGTCGTCTTTCGCCAGCGCGGTGACGCTGGTGTAACCAGCCTCCTCGATTTTCGATTTGGCCTGGCTCTCGGTGAAGCTGTTTCGCCCGGCGACCGGAGCGTTCGAGTTGTTCTGGCCCGGGCTGTTGACGGCATTGTTGTTCGGACCGGATTTCGCGGGCTGTTGCGCAGAAGCGGAACCAGCAGCGAACAACGCCACGGTAGCGATCGTAAGGAATAGACGTTTCATTTTTTTCTCCAGTTTCAGGAGCTTTCGTAACTTGCGTCCATCACGTTTGTTCCTCCGTTTGCAAGAAGCCCGTTGGGTGCATGTTTCGGCTGAGCTGCCGCCGCTTCTTCTCAAGCGGATCAACAAAAAATAAACGCGCGCAAGGAACCTGTTGCGGTTCTCGATGATGCGAGGGCTGGCGGAGACTGCACGCAGCAGCCGGCGAGTATGCCCGCTCGGGCTCAAGCGATGAGGAACGGGATCGGACGGAGATCTTGCGGTTCAATCCGCAACCAGCGTCAACAGGTCGGCGGCACGTCGATCAACTGCGTCACGCGCAATCCGTTAGCCATCAAGCTGCATTGGAGGGCTTTGCGTGGGCAAACTCTTTCCTGACCGCAGCGGCGGCATTGCCGACCTACTGAACCTGATGAGAGTCGTGCATGTCAGTCCTGAAGACCCTTCTTGCTCGAATCGTCCATTCTCAATGCCTCCGCTACTTCGGCGGTCTTCCGCGCCTGGCGAAGGAAACGCCGCTGGCGTCGGCGGCCCGGCGCAGCAGTCCTGCTTTTTTCATTGCTTCGGTCTTGTCCGGCCCAGGCGCCATCGATCGAGCCGCATCGAGAGCGTCATCGGCTTCGGCTTCCATATCGCGATCTCGTCGGGGTGGCGTACCGGTCATGGACAGATTCAACTTCACAGAAACTCACGCAGGCGTGCCAACTCAACGACGTGTTCCGCCGACAATGTGCCGGTTATCAAAGGCGCCTGCGGCGCCGTCTGGATTTCATAGAGATGACGAATGGAGGCAGGCTTGGCCATGAACTCCCGTATGCACTCATCAAGCGAGCCCTCGGCCACCAGGTAGGGACCTGGGCCATCGGTCAGGCGAGCGTTGTTCAAGGAGGGCCATTTGCGAAGGACGGCGGGAACATCGAATCTTACCTGAGCTTCAGCGCCAGCCATTCGTCGTCGTTCCCCGGCCAGAGCCAAGGCGGCCTCGGCACTCGGGGGGACGCTGCCGAGGCCGCCTGGTGTTTGCGTGTACAGTTTGCACACACGCACTAATTCGGGATGTTGCCACTTGTTCCCGCCCGCTTCGATTCTTTGAGACGCCGTTGCCGTGAAACGTGGCGGCTCATTCTCCCCGAAACACCGGCTTGCGCTTTTCGTTGAACGCCAGCACGCCTTCGCGGCGGTCGGCGGTGGGGACCAGGCGATTGTAGGCCTCGATTTCGAAGGCCAGGCCATCCGACACTGACATCTGCAGGCCGCGATGTATCGCCTGCTTGGCCTGGCGTACCGCGATCGGCCCGTTGCCGGCGATGCGCCGCGCGATAGCCATCGTGGCCTCCAGGAGGCCGGCAGGCTCGACCACGCGATTGACCAGCCCCCATGCTTCCGCCTCCGCGGCGCTGAAAGGCAGCCCCGACAGGATCAGCTCCTTTGCCCGGCGCTCGCCGACGGCGCGGGTCAGGTTCTGGGTGCCGCCGGTTCCCGGCATGATGCCGAGCGTCACCTCGGTCAGAGCAAAGCGCGCATGGCTGGCGGCGTAGACGAAATCCGACGCCGCCGCGATCTCGCAGCCGCCGCCATAGGCCGCCCCATTGACGGCCGCGATCAGCGGGATCGGGCATGCCATCAGCGCCCGCGCCATCCGCTCGAAGATCACATGCTGCGCCTGCCAGTCCGCGTCGCTCATGCCGTTGCGCTCCTTGAGATCGCCGCCGGCGCAAAACGCCTTGTCGCCACTGCCGGTGATGACCACGGCGCGCAGGCCAACCAGATCGATCGAGAATGTTTCGAACAGCTCCAGGAGATCGAGCCCCATCCGCGTATTCAGCGCGTTGGACGCCGCCGGCCGGTTCAGCGTGACGAGCAGGATGTGATCGTCATGGCGGGCGACATTGACGGTCTCGAAATCGGCGCGCATCCCGTTCTCCCCTCGGACTCTGCTTGACCCGTACCGGGCTATCTCTAGTCTGGCCGAAGGTCGATTGATAATCTAACGGAAACGCGGAAGGACAGACCATGCCAGGCTCACTCGACGATCAGCTGGGCTTTGCGCCCGACCATGATTCCCCGATCCCCTATATGCAGCGGACCCGCGACTACTACGCCGCGATCGGCTACACCACGCCCTATCGCTGGGCGCATCATGTCGATGCGCCGTTCCAGCCGCTGAAGCAGCCGCTGGCGCAATCGCGCGTCGCCATCATCACCACCGCCGCCCCCTACGATCCGGCGAAGGGCGATCAGGGCCCCGGTGCGGCCTATAATGGCGGCGCCAAATTCTACCAGGTCTATGACGGCGACACCTCGCAGCCGCACGATCTGCGCATCTCGCATATCGGCTACGACCGCAAGCATACTTCGGCGACCGACAGCGGCAGCTGGTTTCCGCTGCCGCAACTATTGAAGGCGCAGGCCGCGGGACGGATCGGCGCGGTCGCGCCGCGCTTCTTCGGCGCGCCGACCAATCGCAGCCACCGTGTCACCATCGAGGTCGATGCGCCCGAGATCCTCGCCCGCTGTCTCGCCGACCAGGTGGACGTTGCCGTGCTGGTGCCGAACTGCCCGGTTTGCCACCAGACCTGCAGCCTGGTGGCCCGCCACCTCGAAGCCAACGGGATTTCGACCGTGGTGATGGGATCCGCCAAGGATATCGTCGAACACGCGGCGGTGCCGCGCTTCCTGTTCTCCGACTTCCCGCTGGGCAACTCCGCCGGCAGGCCGCACGATATCGAATCGCAGGCGCTGACGCTGGAGCTGGCGCTCAGCCTGCTGGAGCGGGCCTTCGGCGCCCGCACCACGATGCAGTCGCCGCTGCGCTGGAGCGAGGATGCCTCCTGGAAGCTCGACTACAACAACATCGCCCAGATGAGCCCGGAAGAACTCGCGCGGCGCCGGGCCGAGTTCGACAGGCAGAAAGAGATCGCGCGCGGCAACCGGGCTGCCTGATGGGGTTCCCTTCCCTTCTCCCCTTGTGGGAGAAGGTGGCGCGAAGCGCCGGATGAGGGGTATCTCACAACGGCACAGGTGTTCGCGGAGAGAACCCCTCACCCGTCTCGAATGCGCTACGCGCATTCGATCCACCCTCTCCCACAAGCGGAGAGGGAAGCAAGAAGAGCAGGGAGCAAGCCCGCATGACCCGACCGTTCGAAGGCGTGAAGATTCTCGACTTCACGCAGGTGCTGGCCGGCCCCTATGCGAGCTACCAGCTGGCGCTGCTCGGCGCCGACGTCATCAAGGTGGAGCGCCGCGAAGGCGAGGACATGCGCCGTACCCCGCTCAGCCGCGAATGGGCCGATCGCGGCCTCGCGCCGGGCTGGCAGGCGATCAACGGCAACAAGCGCAGCCTGACGCTCGACCTCTCGAAGCCTGAGGCGATCACCATCGTCCGTCAGCTTGCCGCAAAGGCCGACGTGGTGATGGAGAATTTCCGGCCCGGCGTGATGGACAGGCTCGGTATCGGTTACGCCGCGCTCGCGGCGATCAATCCGAAACTGATCTATTGCGCCGTCTCGGGCTTCGGCCAGACCGGCCCGGAACGCTCCGGCGCCGGTTACGACGGCAAGATCCAGGCGTTGTCGGGCATCATGGCGATCACCGGTCACGAAGCGACCGGGCCGACCCGCGCCGGGTTTGCCGTTTGCGACGTGCTGTCCGGGGCGACCGCCGCGTTCGGTGTCTCCAGCGCGCTGTTCCAGCGCACCCATACCGGCAAGGGGCAGCTGGTCGACGTCTCCATGCTGGAGGCGTCGCTGGCGTTCTTGTCGGGACAGGTGGCGGATTACAGCGTCGCCGGCCATCGCCAGCAACTGTCCGGCAACCAGGCCGTCAGCCGCCGGCCGACCGCCAATCTGTTCAAGGCGGGCGAAGGCTATCTGCTGCTCGCCGTCAACAGCGAGAAGCAATACCGCGCGCTGATGACCGCCCTCGGCCGCGCCGACGCGCTGCAAGATCCGCGCTTCGCCGACTGGTTCGCGCGGCAGGAAAACGAGCCGGCGCTGCGCGCCATCATCGAGCAGGCGCTCGCGAAAAAGCATCCGCGCGAGTGGGAAAAAATCCTGGAGGCGGCGGGCGCGCCCTGCGCCAGCATCTGGAAGATCGAAGAGGTGATCGATCACCCGCAGATCGCGGCGCGCAGCGCCATTCAGGAGATCGATACGCCCTATGGCCGCCTGCGCTTCGCCGGCAGCGGTTTTCAGCTCGCCCATGGCGGCGGCCGCCTCGATTCGATGGCGCCCGAACTCAGCGCCCATACCGACGAGGTGCTGGCCTCGCTCGGCTATGGCGCAGATGCAATCGCGGATTTGCGCGCGCGCGAAATCGTCTGAGGCCTGCCGGCGACCACCTCCGAGATCACGCCACCGACATGTCCAGCGGCGGGGCGACATCGTGCGGCAGCGGGCTGACATAGGGCGTACGGGCGGTGCGCTTCTTGAGGTCGGCCCTGGCGGCGGCGATCAGATCCGGTTCGGTCAGCGCCTTGACGCCGAGCGCGGCCATCGCCTTGGCGGCCTGCACCATGGCCTTGTGGGCGGCCGGGCTCTTGCCCTGCGCCACCACCTGCCAGGTGTGGAACGGGGTGCCGATGGCGACCGTCGGGGCATGGACCTGAACCGTCGGGACAACCCAGCTGACGTCGCCGACATCGGTCGAACCGATCAACGGGTTGCGCCTGGCGTCGAGCGGCACGAGAAAATCCGCCAGCGGGCGGTCGGTCGGATCCATGCCGATGGCGTAATAGACCGACGCGATGTCCTTGTCGCTCAGCGTCGCGCGGATCTTGGTGGCGAACTCCTCGTCGGCGGCGTCGAAATGCGGCGGCCCCAGTTCCTCCATCACCCGGTGCAGCGTTTGCTCGAGCGGGGTGTTGGGCAGGATGTTGGAGACCGCTGAAATGATCCGCACCTCGACTTGTGTCTCGGTCATCAGCGCCGCGCCCTGCGCGATCTTGCGGACCCGCCCCACCAGTTCGTTCATGCCGGGCAGGTCGCGGGCGCGAATCGAATAGCGCACCCGGGCGTGCGCCTGCACCACATTGGGAGCGATGCCACCGGCATCGAGCAGCGCATAATGGACGCGGGCGTCGCTCGGCATGTGCTCGCGCATGTAGTTCACACCGACATTCATCAGTTCGACTGCGTCGAGCGCGCTGCGGCCGAGATGCGGCGAAGCCGCGGCATGCGAGGCGCGCCCGGTGAAGATGAAATCGGCCCGCGTATTGGCCAGCGAAGGCGTTACCGCCACCTCCCAGAAACTGTTGGGGTGCCAGGTGATGGCGATGTCGACATCATCGAAGGCCCCGGCACGCACCATGAAGGCCTTCGCGGCGCCGCCTTCCTCGGCGGGACAGCCGTAATAGCGCACGCGTCCGGGCTTCTGCTGGACGGCAAGCCAGTCCTTCACCGAGGTGGCGGCGAGCAGCGCGGCCGAGCCGAGCAGATTGTGGCCGCAGCCATGGCCATGCCCTCCCGCCTCCATCGGGCGGGGCTCCGCCACATTGGCCTCCTGGCTCAAGCCGGGCAGCGCGTCGTATTCGCCGAGGAAGGCGATCACCGGGCCGCCCTCACCCCATTCGCCGATCAGGGCGGTGGGAATGCCCGCGACCTTTTCGGTGATGCGAAATCCCTGATGGCGCAGCTCGGCCAGATGTTCGGCGCAGGAGCGCGCCTCGGTGTAGCACACCTCCGGCATCGCCCAGACCTTGTCGCTGAGGTCAACGAAACGGCCCTTGATGGCGTCGATGCCACGCCAGATGTCACTGCGGTTGTCCATCTTCCGATCCTCGATCCCGTGCAAGACCTGAATCGCTATCAGCTAAGCGAGGCCCCGCCTAGCGTCATCCGCGACCGCAGCCATGCGAAGCGGCTCCGGGGCCATCGGGCGAGCAGATAGCTCAGGCAACGACTGACCCCCGCGGCCGTTTCACCATTTGTGAAAAATGAAAAACGCGCCCGCCGCGATCAGCGCGAAGCCGAGGCCGTGGTTCCAGCCGAGAGGCTCCTTCAGATAGAGCACCGAGAAAGCGGCGAACACGACCAGCGTGATCACCTCCTGCATGGTTTTCAGCTGCGCCGCCGAATAGACTGCGCTGCCCCAGCGATTGGCCGGCACCGCGAGCCAGTATTCGAAGAACGCGATGCCCCAGCTCACCAGCACCGCGACCGGCAGCCAGCTCTCCTTGAACTTGAGATGGCCGTACCAGGCGAAGGTCATGAAAACATTGGAGACAAACAGCAACAGAACCGGCAACACGGCGGGGGAAATGGTGGGCATCAACGTCCTCTCGAAATGTCCGAGCCTCACATCAGCGCGGAACCCGGTTCCTCGATCAATCGATTAGCATTTGATTCAAGCGAGCGGAAATCGGCGGCCACCGGATCATCCGGTTTTTAGCCATCGGGCGAGAAATTTCACCGCTGTTCCAGCCATGCGTCATGCTGCGGCGGTTGACCTCGGGGCAACGAGAGCGAGCGGGCATGCAGTTCGACTGGCGCGCACTTTCCGGTCCGGTTCTGACGGCAGCGACGGCGTTGATCGCCTTCGTCGTCGACCGCCATGTGGTCGCCGTTCCCAATCCGGCGCCGCTGTTCGTTTGCATCGTCGCCTTCGCGGCCTCGCTCTCCGGCACCGCCTCCGGACTGACCAGCGCCGTCATGGCGGTGGTCGCATCGGCGCTGTTCTTTCTCAACCACCGCGCCGCGCCCGGCTACGACCAGTCGGATCTGGCGCGCATGCTGCTGCTGGCGGCAACGGCGGCCGGCACCGCCGCCATCACCGGCCACCTGCGCCGGAAGTGGATCGACGCCTTCGCCGCACAGCGCCGCCACCATGCCACGGCCGAGCGGCTGAGGGCGGCGCTGGATCAGGTCGACATCGGCATCGTGCTGCTCGACCCCGACACCCGCGCGCAGTTCATCAACCGTGCCTTCCGCGACTATTTTCTGCTTTCCGACCAGAAGGCGGACAGCAAGCCCCCCTTCATCGCACTGATGTATCACGGCCGCGATACCGGCGCGTTCGAGCTGCCGGAGGACGAGTTGAGCGCCTTCATCGCCCGGCGCACCCAGATGATCCGATCGGGCGATTCGACGCCGATCAACATCACGCTGCGGGATGGGCACGTGTTGCGATTCAGCTGCACCGCATTGCCCGACGGCGGGCGCATGCTGAGCTACACGCCGGTGACCGACCTCGTCCGCCACAGCGACGATCCCTCCAGCGCGGACTACTATCGGTCGCTGCGCGGCAACGGTCGCGACCTCGCCCGGCAGCTGCGCGCGGCGGAATAGCAGCGGCACGCCATCGGGCGCGTATGCGATTGATCCTTCCCGGCGGTTTCTCTAATGATGACACCGGTGCCACGGCCGGCGCGCGCCTCGCGGACCGGCTCCGTTCAAGAACGCAAGATCACAAGATGTCGAATGACCTGACTGTCCGCTTCGTAACCCGGCAGGACCATGACCGATGGCTGCCCATGTGGGACGGCTACAACGCGTTTTACGGGCGATCGGGCCCGACCGCGCTGTCCCCTGAAATTACCGCGATGACGTGGGCGCGCTTCTTCGATGCCTATGAGCCGGTTCATGGCCTGGTCGCCGAGAGCGGCGGGCAATTGCTCGGCCTGACGCACTATCTGTTCCACCGCAGCACCACGTCGATCGAACCGAGTTGTTATTTGCGGGATCTGTTCACGGTCGAGGCCGCGCGCGGCAAGGGCGTCGGCCGGGCCCTCATCAATGGCGTCTATCAGCAGGCGAAGCTGGCCGGATCGCCGCACGTGTACTGGCAAACCCACCAGACCAACCACACCGCGATGCAACTCTACGACAAGGTGGCGGAGCACTCCGGATTTGTGGTGTACCGCAAGCTGTTCTGACCGGCTTCCGGCCGAAGCGGACTGTGGATAATTCGGGATGTCATGGCCGCGTAACAATGCCCGGCTAGGTTCCGCCTCGCGTCTGATCAGGCCCCCGTCACCGATCATTCGCCCCCAGCGGTCCCCGTCAGTCGCCGCGCCTGACCGGGGCCGCATTTTTTTGATGTCAGCGGTGGCGCAGCGCATGCCCGCGCAGCGCGATCGCCGGGCGCGTCAAGGACAACGCCTTGCAGCCTGCGCGGCGCCGGGCCACACTATGGTCCCGCCTCGCGCGCCATCTCACAGGATCGATCCATGCAAATTCGCAATCTCGGCGGCTCCGGCCTGCGCGTATCCGCCGTCGGCCTCGGCTGCAACAATTTCGGCCAGCGCACCGATCTGGAAACCTCCCGCAAGGTGATCCACAAGGCGATCGACCTCGGCATCACGCTGTTCGATACCGCGGATATCTATGCCGGGATGGGCGGTTCCGAAACCGTGCTCGGCGAGGTGCTGGGCGACCGTCGCAAGGATATCGTGCTGGCGACCAAATATTCCAAGCCGATGAGCCAGGACGGCACCAGGCAGGGCGCCTCGCGGCGCTACATCATGTCAGCGGTCGAGGCCAGCCTGAAGCGGATGAAGACCGATTACATCGATCTCTACCAGCAGCACGATTACGACCCGCTGACGCCGATCGAGGAAACCCTGCGGGCGCTCGACGATCTGGTCCGCCAGGGCAAGGTGCGTTACCTCGGCAATTCGAATTTTCCGGCCTGGCGCATCGCCGAGGCCGAATATGTCGCGCGGCAGATCGGCGTCAGCCGGTTCGTATCGTGCCAGGACGAATACAGCCTGGTGATGCGCGATATCGAAAAGGATCTGCTGCCGGCGGCGCAGGAATACAGGCTCGGGCTGTTGCCGTTCTTCCCGCTGGCCAGCGGCTTGCTGACCGGCAAATACCAGCGCGGCGCGGCCGCACCCGCCGACACCCGGTTCGGCAAGGCCCCCGCCATGCGCGACCGCTACGTCACGCCACGCAACGAGGACATCGTCGAGAAGCTGCAGGCGTTTGCGCAGCAGCGCGGCCATACCATGCTGGAACTGGCATTTTCCTGGCTGGCGTCGCGCCCGCAGGTTTCCAGCGTGATCGCCGGCGCCACCCGCGTCGAACAGGTTGAGCAGAACGTCAAGGCGATCGCCTGGACGCTGAGCGCGGAAGAGATCGCCGAGATCGACGGGATTACGAAGTAGCGATTGGCTTCCTTCCCTCTCCCCTTGTGGGAGAAGGTGGACGCGATGCGAAGCATCGCGGACGCGTGAGGGGTCTGTCTCGGCGGATAGAGACCCCCATCCGATCCTCGCTTCGCGAGGATCGCCTTCTCCCACAAGGGGAGAAGGGAAGAAGCTTATCCCAGCAGCCCCCTCATCGGTCTCACCGCCGCGCTGTCGGGAAACACCTGCTCCGCCAGCACGCGCTCGGCGACGCCGAGGTGGTCGTGCAGCACGCCTTTCATCACGGCGCGCAAATCCGTGGTCGGCGCGAGATCGCGGCCTTCGAACAGGTTGGCGGGCTTCAGGCCCGGCCAGTCGGAAATCACCCGGCCGCCCTTCACCGCGCCGCCGGCGAGCAGCGCCACGGTGGCGGTGCCGTGATCGGTGCCGGCGGTGCCGTTGATGCGCGCGGTTCGGCCGAATTCGGTCGCGACCACGATCACGGTGTCGCGCCAGCGCGCGCCCAGTCCGGTTTCGAATTCCGCCAGCGCGCCATCCAGCCCGCCGAGCAATTGCGCGAGCCGCCCGACCGGACCGCCTTCATTGGCGTGGGTATCCCAGCCATCGAAGGCCAGGGCGGAAATCCGCGGCCCGTCATCGGCCGACATCAGCCTGGCCGCGCCCCGCGCCACCAGCCGCATCGCGCCGGCGCTGCTGGTGCCCGGCTTCGGTTTCATGTCGTCGCCCTGGGCGGCCTTGTCGAGCTGCAGCCCTTGCGTCAGCGCCGAGGCCAGCGCGGGATCGCGATTCCGGTAGAGTTCGAGCAGACGCGCGGCGGTATCGTCGGCAGCCTGCGGCAGGTTGGCCGGCGCCCAGGCGACGGTCGGCGCGGCGCCACGCAACAGCAGTGGCGTGGTCGGGCCGATCGCCAGACCGCTCATCACCCGCTCGCCTCTCGGCAACGCTTCCAGCGCGCGGTTGAGCCAGCCGGACTGCACCCGGCCCGGTCCTGCAAAGCCGCTTTCGAGCACGTCCTGACCGTCGAAATGCGATCGCTCGCGATACGGCGTCGCCACCGCGTGAACCACCGCGGCGTGCTTGGCGCGGTACATCCGCGCCAATTCCGGCATCGCGGGATGCAGCGCGAAGAACGCATCCAGCGGGACTGCGGCGTTCGGACCGCTGGATGCCAGCGCGATCGGTCCGTGCAGGCCGGCATAGTCGGGATCGCCCATCGGCGCCACGGTGGCCAGTCCGTCCAGCGCGCCGCGCAGAATGAGCACGACCAGCCGCGGATCGCGGCCGTCGGCGGCGCGGGCGAATTTCGGCAAACAGGCCCATGCGGCGAACGACGCGCTGCCGAGCAGCAGCGCGCGGCGCGACGGCGCCTGAGCTGTCTGGCATTCGCTGCAATGCATCGTCATCTCCTCTGGAACTCGGGCGACATCAACAACAGCGCCAGTGCCTGCTGCCGCGATTCGGCGCGCTCGACCACCCGCCTCGTGTCCGGCGAGGCGGCGTCGCCCAGCGCGAATTCGAGCAGGGTGCGGGGATCGATACTGTCGCCGAGCCGCGAGGCCAGTTGGGCCGCGATATCGAGCCGCAGCTTCATGCCCTCGGGGGCCGCCCAGGCGGCATTGCTGTCGGGAAATCCGTTCGGCCCCGCCGGCGACCACAGCGGCTGGCCCAGTACGTTGAGGCCGCCGAGATAGCGGGCGGGATCTTCCGGAACCCGCGCCAGCAGCCGTCCGGTCGCGACCAGGAATTCGTAGGGGCTGCGCACCTTTGTCAATGGCGCGGTCCATGCCTCGTCGGAATCCAATAGCGCCGTCGCCAGCGCCTTGAGATCGCGTCGGATCTTGAAAACACCTCGCGCAACCGCGCCACCAGCGCCGGCGGCGGATCGTCGGCGACGAAATGCCGGGCGAATTTGCTGGCGATGAATTTCGCGGTCGCGGGATGCCGGGCGATATCCGCCAGCGCCGCCTCGCCCTGCGCCACGCCATTGTTCTCGTAGACCTTGCCCAGCAGCCGCTGCGCGCCGGGCTGATGTGCATTGGCATTGAAGACAAAACTGCCGGGCGTGCCGAGCTGTCCCTGCCGTCCGGCATAGGTCCAGCCGGTGATGATGCGCGCCAGCGACGTCACGTCGTCCTGGCTGTAGCGGCCGTCGACGCCGAGCGTGTGCAGCTCCAGGATCTCGCGGGCGAGATTTTCATTCAGGCCCCGCTTGCGGTTCAGCCCGGCGCGGGAATCCGGGCCGAGCGATTGCTGGTTGTCGAGAAAGAACAGCATCGCCGGATGCTGCTCGACCGCCTTCAGCATGTCGCCGAAACGGCCGAACACATGCGGCCTGATCGCCTCGCGCTCGAACGATCCCGCCCACATCCGCGCCAGCCCGCCCTTGTTGGCGGAAACGCAGAAATGATTGGACCAGAACGCCACCAGCCGTTCGCCAAAACCGCATTCCGCCAGCGTGGCGCGCTGCAGCCGCGCCAGCGCCTCGGCGCGGTAGGTTTTCTGGATGATATTGAGCGGCTGCGGCGGCGGCTTCGGCGCGGTCGGCTGCATCGCTTCAGGAACCATCACCACCGCATTGGCGTCGCCGCTTTCCGGCGCCTGCGTCGCAGGATCCCTTGCGGGCGGAGCCATTTCCCGGGCGATGCTGCTGAACGAAAGATTTCGCCTTGGCGCCTTGGCATCGTCGGCTGGCTGCAGCGGATTGGCTTCGGAGGCCGGCACTTTCGCGGCGGCATCGCGCGCCTGCTGGATCTCGAACTGATAGTCGAACACCGCCTTGCCCAGCGCCGGGGTCGACAGCAATCCCGGCACCTCGAGCAGCACGCCGTTCGGGCGGCTCAGCTCGGCTTTGACAAAACCGCGCGGATCGGACGCCGCATTGACGAAATCGCCGGACGCGCCGCCGCGCGCGCCAAGTCCGAAGCGATGGAGTGCAACCAGAGCGGCTTGCGAATCGCGGGCCATGGCATTCCCCTT
>Ga0307297_10000285_pt1 | contig 12139 bp, 15 predicted proteins | sample ER_DNA_157_FD_194464 | JGI IMG/M metagenome (GOLD analysis project Ga0307297, IMG submission 194464) | Bulk soil microbial communities from the East River watershed near Crested Butte, Colorado, United States - ER_DNA_157 | ecosystem: Environmental > Terrestrial > Soil > Floodplain | place...
GACTGGTGGACAAGGTAAATCACACCCGAGGACTGATTGACTCCTTCAACGTGGTCTATCCCCAGCTGGCCGATCTCGACTTCGCCGAGCAGGCGACCAAGCTGCAGGTGCCGGTGTACTTCTTCGTCGGCCGGAACGATGTCAATGCGATGGCCTCGCTGGTCGAGGACTACTACAACACACTGTCTGCGCCGCACAAAGAGCTGATCTGGCTGGAAGGTGGGCACGGCTTGGGCAGTGCCGACCCCAGCCAGTCCTTCGACGTGATGGTGAACCAGGTGCGCAACCAATCCACCTAACTTAGCTAGCGAAGCTAGTGGCTTCCGAGCTCTGTAACCGACAGCTACAGCAGGAGCAGCACGGCTAGAGAACACCTCTTGTTGGAGGAGCTGGGCTGGACGGGGTTCGCCATGCCAAGGCTGAGGCTGCGTTACGCCGTGCTCGGCACCGGGCTTATAGTCGGGGGGCTGTGGGGGGCGTGGCACTTGCCGATCAACTACTGGGCAAGCGGTGTTACCTCAGGAGAACAGGCGAGAGCGACAGGTCAGACCTTGCGGGCCGTACATGCCGTCGATGTATCGCCGGCCTTCAACATGGCGCTCGGAATTGGGGCGGTGGATGTTCCGATGGACGCTTCCGCGTTGGATCCCGCGTACCGCGAAGCGGTCACGTCCGTATTCGACTCAGTCCGGCCAGGGCCCGGCTGGCGACTGCAGTTCTTCTCCGGTGAGGCCGGGCCCCCCGTTCTGGTGGCCGAGTCTGCCGGAGCGGCGCTGCTCGTCGTCGGCACGAAGGAGCATGTAGGGATCGGCCGACTTGTCCGCGGTTCGGTCAGCCACTACTGCCTCAGCCAAGCGAGGTGCCCACTGGTCGCGGTTCCAGCGGTACGCGATCACGACGCCGATAAAGATTACGATCATGATCGTGCAGCCGCCGTAGGCACGGATACCACTCGCCGCTTGACAATAAAGCGGCAGGCGTACGTGAGGTCCGTCGGTGTTCCCAGATGATCGCCGGATGCTGGACCGATTGACTGGCGCTCTGATTAGCAGGGCGAGCAGCTTGGAAGCAATCTATGCTGCGCCTGAGTCAGGCGAGCGCGGCTGGCACGGCCAGCGCAAGACCGAGGCGCTAACGCCGCGCATCCTGGTCCAGTGGCTTTTCGATGCCACCCTGGGCGGCCGCAGCCTCTGCCTTGGCATCGTTGACTGCGGCTGCGGCCAACTCGGCGGCCCGATCAGCGGCTGCGACTGCGTCCAAGCCCGGCTTACCGCCGGAGGTCAGCTCGCGGCTGCCCTCCTCGCCTTCGATCTCCGGCGGCTGGTTATCGGCCCTCCCCTCCACGGTCGTCGGCGCGCCCATCCGGGAGTGGTCGCCGAAAGCCTCCGTGATGGTGCGGATCGCCTGCGTGACCTCACCTGGGATGACCCAGAAGGTATTACCGCCTCTTGCCAGGTGAGGCAGCGTTTCTAGGTACTTGTAGGCCAGCACCTTGGGATCTGCGTTGTTGCGGTGGACGGCCTGGAAAACCAGATCGACCGCCCTGGCCTCACCGTCGGCCCGCAGGATCGCGGCCTGCTGGTCTCCCTGCGCCACCAGGATCTCCTGCTGCCGAGTCCCTTCGGCGGTAAGGATCTTGGACTGCCGTTCCCCTTCCGCATGCAGAATGGCTGCGCGCTTGTCCCGCTCGGCCCGCATCTGCTTCTCCATGGCCTCCTTGATGGTGATCGGCGGGTCGATCGCCTTGATCTCGACCCGGTTCACTCGGATTCCCCACTTGCCAGTCGCCTCGTCCAACACAATGCGCAGCCGAGTGTTGATTTCCTCTCGCGAGGTCAGCGTCTGCTCCAGATCCATGCTGCCGATGACGTTGCGCAACGTAGTGACGGTGAGCTGGTCGATGGCCTGTAGGTAGTCCGCGATCTCGTATGCGGCGGCCCGAGGGTCGGTGATCTGGTAGTACAACACCGTGTCGATATTGACCACCAGGTTGTCCTCGGTGATCACCGGCTTCGGCTGCGATGAGAACACCTGCTCCCGCACATCGAGCTTGTTGTTGATCCGATCCGCCAACGGGATGATGAAGTTCAAACCCGGCTCCAGCGTCGTCCGGTAGCGGCCAAACCGCTCAACGTTGTAGCGGCGCGCCTGTGGCACGATGCGAACAGCCGACATCACCACGAATACCACCAGGGCCGCCACAATGATGATCGGTACCAAAAGGTTCAGGTCCATATCTCCTCCACCCGGCATCTCAACAGTGCGTTCTCACGGCAAAAGCTCCCGGGGATATACGATCGCCGTCGCACCCTCGATCTCCATGACATCCACTAGCGTCCCTGCCGGGATCACGTGGTTCTCATCGAGCGCCCGCGCCGACCACACCTCACCGGCAAGCTTGATGAGTCCCTGCGTACCGGTAACCTCCTCGATGACCATCGCCTTCTTCCCGACCAGCGCGTAGCTCCCCTCACGCACCAACGAAGGATGAGTCATCTGCCGTCTCGCGATCGGCCGCACGATCAGTAGGCCAACCGCACCCGTGATCGCGAAGGCGAGGACTTGCGCAAGCAGAGAGGCGCCCACACCGGCGACGACCGCCGCGACGAGCGCTGCTGCAGCGAGCAACCCAAACGCCAGAGTGAGCGTGAAGTACTCTGCGACGCCCAAGGTCACAGCCGCTATCACCCACGCGATCCACGGCATAAAGGCGGCTCCCCTCCAAAGCGGTTAACTCGAAAGTACCTCGCCGGAATCCGGGAGCACACGACGCGTGCACTCACCGATCGGGGGCGCACCAGGTAGGCAGGCGATGCGCTGATTCGTGGTCTTAGAGGCCGTGAACACGAGATGCTTCGCGCTCATTGCCGGTCGCGGCGGAGGAGATCTATGGTGAGCGTGGAGGCTGACATGCACGAGCTGGCCATCGCCGAGAGCCTCGTTGAGGCCGTGCAGGCCCGGACCGGGCGGCAAACCGTCGTCTCGGTCCGACTACGGGTGGGACGGCTTTCTGGCGTGGTCCCAGATGCCCTGATGTTCGCCTTCGAGCTCGCCGCGCAGGGCACTCCGCTGGAAGGGGCCCAGCTCCTGATCGATGAGCCTGCTGGCCGGTTGCACTGCCGGACGTGCCAGGCCGACCAAGGCAGGGACGACCTGATCCTGCTCTGTGAATGCGGCAGCGCGGACGTGGAGGTGACGGCGGGCCGGGAACTTGCGCTGCTGAGTGTGGAGGTCGTTTAGCTATGTGTGCAACGTGTGGGTGCGGGGCCGAGGAGGTGCAGGTCAGCCTGCTGGCCGACAGCCATCCCCTTGATCACGATCAGCAGCACCGCCTCGATCACGAGCACCACTCGCACGAGGGTCAGCCCGAGCACGACGGTCGTCTAGAGCACGACCACCACCATGGCCCCGGCCATGACCGCACCCACACCATCACGCTGGAGCAGGCGGTGCTGGCCAAGAATGACCAGCTCGCAGACCACAATCGGATCTGGCTGGCTAGACGTGGGCTGACCGCCATCAACCTGATGAGCTCACCGGGCGCCGGCAAAACCACGCTGCTGGAACGTACGATCATCGACTCCGGCCTGACCCTGAGTGTCATCGAGGGCGATCAGGAGACGTCGGTCGACGCTGAACGGATCCGCGCCGCCGGTGCACGCAGCGTCCAGGTCAACACCGGGGCTGGCTGCCACCTCGACGCCGCCATGGTCCGCCGCGCCCTCGACCAGCTGGCGCCTCAGACTGGGGTCGTGGCGATCGAGAACGTCGGCAACCTTGTGTGTCCGGCACTGTTCGACCTCGGCGAGGCCCGCAAGGTCGTCATCATCTCGGTGACCGAAGGTGACGACAAGCCGCTGAAGTACCCGCACATGTTCAGCGCCGCTGACCTCATCGTGATCAACAAGACCGACCTGCTGCCCTACGTCGACTTCGACGTTGACCGGTTGACCCGGGACGCCCGCAAGCTGCAGCCGGGCGTTGAGGTGCTTGGCCTGTCGGCGCGGAGCGGCGACAACCTGGACCGCTGGTTTGGGTGGCTGAAAGCGCTGTCGACCGGCTAAGCGTCTGGGCGGCGGTGCTGCCGGCGATTGAGAGCAACTGACCGCCCGTGAGCTCTTGACTTTTCCCGGGCCAAAGTGCGGAGATGATCACAGGGATTGCACAAGCGAGCCGACGGTCGGCTCCTGCACCTCAGGGGGCAAGAAGGCGCCTCCGGGAAGTGGGCAAGGATGCCCGTCGCCGAAGCAGAACGGGTCAAACAGGCTCAAGCTGAAGACACCCTGATCCACGTGCTGTGGATCAACGCAGGGCTCAGTTGCGACGGTGATTCCGTCGCACTGACCGCCGCCACCCAGCCGAGCATCGAAGAGATCGCCCTTGGAGCCCTACCGGGACTGCCCCAGATCGCGGTGCACTGGCCGTTGATCGACTTTGAGTGCGGACCCAATGGTGGCGCGGACGACTTCTTGGAATGGTTCTTCAAAGCCGACCGTGGTGAACTCGAACCCTTCGTACTCGTGGTTGAAGGTTCGATTCCTAACGAGAAGCTGCACGACGATGGCTACTGGTGTGGGTTCGGCAACAACCCGGCCACAGGGCAACCGATGACCACCAGCGAATGGTTGGATCGACTCGCGCCGAAGGCGACGGCCATCGTCGCGGCCGGAACCTGTGCGACCTACGGCGGGATCCACGCCATGGCCGGCAACCCGACCGGTGCCATGGGTGTGCCGGACTACCTCGGCTGGGAGTGGAAGTCCAAGGCCGGCATTCCGATCGTCTGTGTCCCCGGGTGTCCTATCCAGCCTGACAACCTGTCGGAGACCTTGACCTATCTGCTCTACATGGCCACCGACCAGGCGCCCATGATCCCGCTGGACGAGGCCCTGCGTCCGACCTGGCTGTTCGGCAAGACGGTGCACGAGGGCTGTGATCGGGCCGGCTACTACGAGCAGGCCGACTTCGCGACCGAGTACGGGTCGCCGAAGTGCATCGTCAAACTGGGCTGCTGGGGGCCGGTGGTGAAGTGCAACGTGCCCAAGCGGGGCTGGATGAACGGCATGGGCGGCTGCCCAAACGTCGGGGGCATCTGCATCGGCTGCACCATGCCCGGCTTCCCCGACAAGTTCATGCCCTTCATGGATGAACCACCCGGCGGCAAGCTCTCCACCAATGTGATTCGGGGTTGGGGAGCGGCGCTGCGCAAGCTACGCGGGGCCACCACACGCGCGGTTGACCAAGAACCGAAGTGGCGCAAGCCCGGTTCCCAGCTTCTTACCGGCGCCAAACGCACCTGGTAGCTCGCCACCTCAGCTCAGAAAGCCGAGTCCGCTATGACCTCAACCATGGCCTCGCCCAGCAAGTTCACCGAGAACGAAAAAGGTCTCGTCGAGATGGCGTGGGATCCGATCACCCGGATCGTCGGCAGCCTCGGCATCTACACCAAGATCGACTTCAACCAGCGGGTCGTGGCCGAGTGCCATAGCACGAGCTCAATCTTCCGCGGCTACTCGATCTTCATGAAGGGCAAGGACCCCCGGGACGCGCACTTCATCACCAGCCGTATCTGCGGTATCTGCGGTGACAATCATGCGACATGTTCGTGCTACTGCCAGAACATGGCGTACGGGGTGAAGCCGCCCCACCTGGGGGAGTGGATCGTCAACCTCGGCGAAGCCGCCGAGTACATGTTCGACCACAACATCTTCCAGGAGAACCTGGTCGGGGTCGACTACTGCGAGAAGATGGTCGCCGAGACAAATCCCGGCGTACTGGAGAGGGCGAACAGCACCGAGGCCCCGCATGCCGGTGATCATGGTTACCGGACGATCGGCGACATCATGCGTTCGCTGAATCCGTTCACGGGCGAGTTCTACCGCGAGGCGCTGCAGGTCAGCCGAATGACGCGCGAGATGTTTTGTCTGATGGAGGGCCGGCACGTCCACCCCTCCACGCTCTACCCCGGCGGTGTCGGAACGGTGGCGACCATCCAGCTGATGACCGACTACATAACCCGGCTAATGCGCTACATCGAGTTCATGAAGAAGGTCGTGCCGATGCACGACGACCTCTTCGACTTCTTCTACGAGGCGCTGCCGGGCTATGAGGAGGTCGGCAACCGGCGGATCCTGCTCGGCTGCTGGGGGTCCTTCCAAGATCCCGAGTACTGCAACTTCGAGTACAAGGACATGACCGAGTGGGGTCGCAAGATGTACGTGACTCCCGGCGTTGTAGTCGACGGCAAACTGGTAACCACCGATCTAGTCGAGATCAACCTGGGCATTCGAATCCTGCTCGGCTCCTCCTACTACGAGGACTGGGAGTCCCAGGAGATGTTCGTCCGGCAGGACCCGCTGGGCAACCCGGTAGACCGGCGCCACCCCTGGAACCAGCACACCAACCCCAAACCGCAGAAGCGCGACCTGGACGACAAGTACAGCTGGGTGATGTCACCTCGCTGGTTCGACGGCAAGGACTATCTGGCCCTGGATACCGGCGGTGGCCCGTTGGCGCGGCTGTGGTCGACCGCTCTCGCCGGACTGCTCGACATCGGCTACGTCAAGTCCACCGGCACCAGCGTGCAGATCAAACTGCCGAAGACCGCCCTCAAAGGCCCCGTCGAGTTCGAGTGGAAGATCCCGCAGTGGAGCAACACCTTGGAGCGCAACCGGGCGCGAACCTACTTCCAGGCGTACTCGGCGGCCTGCGCTCTGCACTTCGCTGAGAAGGCGCTGGTCGAGATCCGCGCCGGCCGGACCAAAACCTGGGAGAAGTTCACCGTCCCGCAGGAGGGCATCGGCGTCGGGTTCACCGAGGCGGTCCGCGGCGTGCTGAGCCACCACATGGTGATCCGCGACGGCAAGATCGCCAACTACCACCCCTACCCGCCGACGCCGTGGAACGCCAATCCCCGCGACTCCTACGGCACGCCCGGACCGTACGAGGACGCGGTGCAGAACCAGCCGATCTTCGAGGAGAACGACCTGGAGCACTTCAAGGGCATCGACATCATGCGTACGGTGCGCAGCTTCGACCCATGCCTGCCTTGTGGGGTTCACATGTATCTCGGCGGAGGGAGAACGCTGGATCGGTTGCACTCACCAACGGAGTACGTCGGCGAATAGCGGCCGAGATGTCCTCAGCCGAGCCGACGGTCACTCGAATCGACGATGTGCAGGTCGTCGGTGAGCGGATCAACGCCCTGATCGACGCCAGTGCGTCCGGCGGAGTGGTCGCGCGGGAGCGGGCTGAGGAGCTCGTCCGCCTTGTCGCGGATCTCTACGGCGCCGGGTTGGAGCGGCTGCTCACCATCCTGCACGAGCTCGGTCATCTGGATGATGAGGCGCTCGCCGCGCTGGCCGCTGATGAGCTCGTGTCCGGCCTGTTGCTCGTACACGATTTGCATCCCTATGACGTCACGACCCGGGTCGAACATGCCTTGGACAACGTACGCCCCTACCTCGGCTCCCACGGCGGCGACGTTGAGCTGCTGGAGGTCTCGGGCGATGTGGTCCGGCTCCGACTACTCGGCAGCTGCGACGGCTGCCCTTCGTCCTCCGTCACGCTGAAGCTGGCGGTGGAGGGAGCCATCGAGGCCGCAGCCCCCGAGATCATTTCCATCGAGGTCGAGACAGCCGCAGAGGCGACGAGCTCCCGGAGCCCAGTGATCACCGTCGACTCGCTCTGGTCGCGGCTGGATCAGGGCAGCCCGGCCATCGCCGAGTCGGCGCCTGCGGTGATCTCTGGCGCAACTTGGGAGGAGGTTGCCGGGCTGAGCCATCTCGCCGACGGAGCTGTGGCCGGGTTCTTGGTCGGACAAACCGCGATCGCCGGCTGCCGGATCGGCGCTGACCTGTATGCGTTCCTCGACCGATGCGGACGGTGCGCCGGCAGCCTCGCTACTGCGTCGTTAGGCCGACTGCTCGGTGGCGCGGTCGGTGATGGTGCACTCTGCTGTCCGTCGTGTGGCGCGCACTTCGCCGTCCGCAGGGCCGGCGCCTGCCTGGAGGAGCCGGAGCTGCATCTCGATCCGCTGCCCTTGTTGCTCAATCAGGGCGTTGCGACCGTCGCCCTGCCGACCACGGTGGCGGCGTGACTGCCCTTCGCCCCCAGTCGGGGTCTGCACTGGCCGGTCTCCGCCGGATCGTCAGCGAGCGTCCGGCCCGGGTGGTGGGCGAGCGGTGCGAGATGTGCGCCGAGCCGATCACCGACGACCATCCCCATGTGGTGGACCTGGAGAGCCGGGCGCTGATGTGCACCTGTCGTGGTTGCTACCTGCTGTTCACCGCGGAGGATGCGAAGCTCCGTTACCGGGCGGTGCCCGATCGCTACCTCTCGTTCCCCGACGTCACCCTCGACGCCCGGGAGTACGACGAGCTGGAGATCCCGGTTGGGCTGGCGTTCCTCTTCAACAGCTCCGTGCTGGACCGGACCGTTGCGTTCTACCCCGGGCCGGCCGGCGCGACGGAGTCCGAGTTGCCGCTCGAGGCATGGGCTCGTGTCGTGGAGGCAAACCCCCAGCTAGCGTTGCTGCGCGCCGATGTGGAGGCGCTGCTGCTCCGGGGGACTGACCGGGGCAGCGAGTTCTCGTGCCACCTGGTCCCGATCGATGCGTGTTACGCCCTAGTGGGTCAGCTCCGCCGGCTGTGGCGTGGCTTCGACGGTGGCGCCGAAGCCAACCAGGCCATGGATGACTTCTTCGCCGAGATCGCTGCCCGCAGCCGACCGGCGCCGCCGATCACGGAAGGCGAGGTCCGCTGATGGCCACTCTGACGTTCAGCGTGCTCGACATCGTGGCCGAGCCGTACACGGTAGCCCCGCAGCTGACCGCACGGCTCCGAATCGAGGAGTCCAGCGACACGGTGATCCATGCCATCGCCCTTCGCTGCCAGGTCCGGATTGAGCCGCAACGCCGGTCTTACAGCGATGCGGAGGCCGATGGGCTGCTGGATCTGTTCGGCGGCCGCTCGCGCTGGCGCGACACGCTTCGACCCTTCCTCTGGATGCAATGCAACGCGACGGTGCAGGGGTTCCGGGGAACGACGGAGCTGGACCTGGCCCTGCCATGCACCTACGACTTCGAGGTCACCGGATCGAAATACTTGCACGCGCTTCGGGATGGAACCATCCCGCTGGCGCTGCTCTTCTCCGGAACGATCTTTACCCGCGGCATGAACGGCTTCGGCGTCGAACAGATCCCCTGGGACTGCGAGGCGTCCTACCTCCTGCCAGTCCAGGTGTGGCATGAAATGATCGCGCTCAACTACGCGCACACCGGGTGGCTGCGGCTGGACCGCGACATCATCGATGCAATGAGCCGGTATAGGGCTGAGCGCGGTCTGATTACCTGGGATGCGACCGTCGAGTCGCTGCTGGCCGCCGTCGACGTACGCGTGCCATGACCCTCGACCTGGCGCGCACGGTCGCCGACGCCGTGCTCTACGAGGGCTATCTGCTCTATCCCTACCGCGCGACGTCGGCGAAGAACCAGGCGCGCTGGCAGTTCGGCGTGCTCGGGCCGCCGGGCGCCGCTGAGGCCGGCATCGGCGAGGAGTCGACGATGTCGGTCGAGTGCCTGCTGAGCCGCGCTGCCGGGACCGCCGGCGGTGATCATCTCCCGCGGCCTACGGTCACGGTGTACCTGCGCTTCCTCCAGCTGCAACACCGGGGCTTGGAGCACCTCGACTCGGCTGATCCGAGCGGGTACGTCGCGACCAGTGAGCTGCTGCTCGATGATCACCTGCTGCTCACCTGGGACGAGGCCGTCGATCATGAGCTGAGCTGGCCGGCCTATACCTTCGAGGAGCTGGCCGACGTGGTTCGTCAGACGGTCACCATTGCCGGCGCCGAGCAGGTCGAGTCCCTCACTGCGGCCGACGGCCGCACAGTCGGGCGTGTGGTCCGGCGCCGCTGGCCGCTGAGCGCAATGCTTACCGCGGAAACGACCGAGGTCGACGGCTACCTTCGGCTGAGCATCACGGTCGAGAACACGGCGCCGGCCACTCCGCGTACCAAAGATGACGCCGTACGGAGATCCCTGCTCGGCGCCCACCTGCTGCTAGAGGCGTCGGGCACCGGATTTGTGTCGTTGCTCGAGCCGCCAGACGCAGCGGCTGCATCGGCGGCGGCTGCCTGTCGCCAGCACCGCTGCTGGCCAGTGATGGCCGGCCCGCCAGGCACCGAGACGGTGGTCCTGGCCTCACCGATCATTCTGTACGACCATCCCGAGGTAGCTCCGGAAAGCGCGGGTGCCTTGTTCGACTCGACCGAGATCGACGAGATTCTCACCCTGCGCGTAATGACGATGACCGAAGCCGAGAAGGCCGAGGCGCGGGCGACCGATCCCCGGGCGCGCGAGATCATCGATCGTTGCGACGAGATGACTCCCGAAATGCTGCAGCGGCTGCACGGGATTCTGCGCGAGCCGCGCTCCGTCAGTGATGCCACCACCGACCAAGGCTGGCTCGACACCGGTGGTGCAGCGTGGTGGGATCCCGCGGCCGACGAGTCGGTGCGGCCCGACGTCGATGCCGTAGCGATCAAGGGGGTGAGCGTCCGTAAGGGCAGCCGGGTGCGGCTGCACCCCTCGCGCCGGGCTGATGCCCAAGACCTCTTCCTGGCCGACCGGGACGCGCGGGTGACCGCCGTTCTGTCCGACGTCGACGGTGACGTGCACGTCGCGGTCGTGCTGCTGGATGACCCAGCGGCCGACCTGCACGACTGGTACGGCCGCTACCTCTACTTCGCTCCGGACGAGCTGGAGCCGCTGACCGACCACGCGGCGGCGGGTTGACACCGAGAGGAGGTCCGCCACATGGAGGGACTGGGCAAGATCACCACCGTCGTGATCATCGCGGTGGTCGTGGCCGCTGTCGTCATCGGCATCCGTTCGATCCCCGACGTACGCCGGTACGCCGAGATCCGCCGGATGTGAACCACACAGAAGAGAGGAGGAGTTATGAGCGACACGCCCGGTGAGCACCTGATCGAGGAGCCGCAATCCGAACGAGGACCGATGGGCTCCCGCGACACTGGCTCCGATGAGCCTGGCGGCGGCCCGGTCGACCGCCCCCAAGGTCGGGTCGAAGGGGGCTCGGAGTCCGTCGATCCCCAGGGAACGGCAGAGGGCGACGTACACCTGACCACCGGTGACGGCGGCTGAGGCGAAGAGATCACGAGGAAGGAGGACAGATGGGCTCCGAACCGTTTACCGGCGGCAGCAACCCCGACACCGGTGGGCGTGCTATGCCGCCGTACGAGGGTCGCCGGGAGAGCGCCGATGTCGGTGACCAGAGTGAAAGTGTGAAGGAGGGAGCGAAAGTAGCGGGGGCCACAGGACCGGTTCTGGACGACGAACCCAAGGCACCCGATCCCGCCGACACGGCACGCGGCCCACATGCGTCACCCGCCGACGAACAGCCCGCGCAGGACATGGAAGAGAATGAGGCCAGCGACGAGGGTGTCGGGCCGGACCACGTCTCGGGTGTCCAGCGCGGCGAGGATCTGAGCGGGTGAGCGCTGACGTACTGGTGGCCGGGGTCGGCAACATCTTCCTCGGCGACGACGGTTTCGGTCCTGAGGTGGTACGGCACCTTGGGGCACCGGAACAGCCGCCACTGCCTGAGCCGGTCCGGCTGGTCGACTACGGGATTCGTGGCCTGCACCTCAGCTATGACCTCCTCGAGGGCTACTCGGCATTGATCATCGTCGACGCGATGCCCGGTCTCGGCCGGCCCGGCGAAATCCGGGTCGTAGCGGTGGACACGGACGACTTTGTCGCCTCCGACGGCCCTAACCCGCACGGCGCTGACCCGCACAGCATGGACCCCACCGCCGTGCTGTCCGGACTGCCATCGCTCGGCGGCGTGCTGCCTCCGACCTACGTTGTCGGCGCTCAGCCAGCGAACCTGGAGGAGGGGATCGGCCTGTCTGATCCCCTGCGCGCGGCTGTGCCCGTGGCCGGCGCCGCCATACGAGAACTGCTGGCCACCCGCCCTTGGGCCGGAGGTCACGAACAGGGGGCCGACTGACATGTGCCTTGGAATACCGGGTCAGGTGGTCGAGGTGCTGACCGAGCACGGTGGGGAGCTGGCAATGGTCGACGTCCAGGGTGCCCGGCGCCGGATCAACCTCGGCA
>Ga0307297_10000287_pt1 | contig 12115 bp, 14 predicted proteins | sample ER_DNA_157_FD_194464 | JGI IMG/M metagenome (GOLD analysis project Ga0307297, IMG submission 194464) | Bulk soil microbial communities from the East River watershed near Crested Butte, Colorado, United States - ER_DNA_157 | ecosystem: Environmental > Terrestrial > Soil > Floodplain | place...
CATCGTACCGTATCAAGCAACCGCATTGATAGAGGGACCGGCACCATGTTGGGAAACGATTGATAGGACCGATCTCCGCCTTGGGTTAAAAACCTGTCTCAAGGGCAATGTCCGCTTCAGGGTCAAGCATAACTCGCCGTCACGCGCTCACGTAACCTGCTGGCTGTCACCGAGCGCACGCCCTAGTCGTTCCAGTTCAAGCGTTGCGCAAAACAATGCGAACAGCGATGCGACGAGTTGCAGTCCACGTCGCAACATCAGCCAGGTATCGGCACTTTCATTAATCTCCGGCAGATGCCTGAAGAAGACGACGGCGAACAGCGAGCCGCCGAAAATGAAGGCAAGGCGCCCGAGAAACAAGAATAAGTGGCTCAAAATCATACTCGACCGATGAGAGGGCATTGGAACGCGCAGAAAGCGATACCAATACGCGAGTTGCATTGCCAATATCATGACGGGTGTACCAGGATTGTCGTACCGCGGCGTGTACGGGAGCTGCTCGCCCGGATGGGCTACCAGTCGCCCAAATTCAGGCAGACTTTCCAGGATAACAAAGAGCGCTCCTGTCAGTTGGACCGAAAGAAGGAGTATAAAAACGATCAGTGGTTTCGGTTTCGTCATTCCATGCTGCCTGTCGTTACCATGCTGTGCTCGCCGCCCAAGGCCGGGCTTCTGTCATATCCCCGAAGCTGGAACCGACCTTGCATGAAGCGGTCATGCGGTCGAACATCGATGTGCGCCAAGTGCCAATGAGAGAAGCCGGCGCCGCTTCGCAGCGTCATGCCGCGGTCAGGCTGTGCTTGCCCGGTGGCGAAGCCAGTTCATGGAGAATGGCAACGAGTTCGGCGTGCACAGGCGATGTCCGGTCGCTGAACGCCTCGATCCGGTTGGCTTCAGTCAATCGGTTGAGACGTGTGAGCAGGCGAATGCGCTGACGGCGGGTGAGCTTGGCCTCGGACGAGCGCCAGCGGAAGAACAGGCGATACAGTTCACCGTCTCCGAAGAGCTCGTTAAGTTCGTGTACCGTGACGTAGACGAGAAACAGGACCATCAACCATATCTGAATTGACAAGAAACGCGCCAACGGAAATTGACCGGCGAAGTGGTCCCCGAAATCGGCGATAGCGCCGCCTGCGGCGACGAAATGGAAGAGTTCCTCGGCCAGCCGCACCACCAGCACGCACACCCAGTAGATGGCGCTCTTGAACAGGATGGGCTGGATCAATGGCGCGCCGTCGAAGCGGCGCATGAAGGGCAGGTTGTCGGTTACCAAAACGGCCTTTCCGATCAGCAACGCCGCTACCAGCGCGGTGAAGAAGCCGCTGAACTCGATGCCGTGCTCCTGCAGGATCAGGCGTTTGGTCCACAGGATCAGGTTGAAGCCGACGAAGAAGAAGATTGTCGGGGGAAGCGCATGCTTCACCTGTGCGAACCACCAGGCGAAGGCCCGCCGCAGCAGCGCTGTAGGCCTGGAGGCCGCAATCGCGGGCTGACTCATATGTTTTCTCCCAGTGAACGCGCCGAACCATCTTGGGAAGGAGACACGCGGCGGCGGCTCGCCGGAAATGCCGTGTTCCAAGACTATCGCTCCCGAGCAGAGTTAGTCGGTGGGAGCGCCGTTTGTTGACCTACCTCAACGATGGATGGGAAAACCGGCTTGGTCCGCTTCGGGTGATAAGCGGATCTTTTGGAGCGGGCCCGATCAAGGCCGGTTCATCCCCCAACAACCGGCATTGCAGCGCAGCGGCATGCCTGCACGAATTCCGCGCACGGTAGACGGGCCTGATGACGCAAACACACCCTCCGCCTGGTGATGGCCAGGCTGGCCGTCAGGTCTGCGGCACTTCAATTTGATTTTTGCCTGACGTAGCGGCCGGGCGCGGGCTCGATCACGCTGAAAGTATCGCTGCCCAGTTCCGCTGGAGCCGGAATGGTGCCGCTGGAATGGCTTTTCATCCAGTCATCCCAGTCAGGCCACCAGCTTCCCGGCTTCTCCTCGGCGTTTTCCAGCCAGCTCTCCGCGTCGCAATTCAGATTGTCGTTGACCCAATGGCTGCGCCTGTTGCGGGCCGGCGGGTTAATCACGCCGGCAACGTGGCCGCTGGCGGCGAGCACGAAACGCGAATCTCCCCCCATCAGGTCCTTCGAGCGAAACGCGCTCTGCCAGGGAACGATATGGTCCTCGCGAGCAGCCAGTAAAAAAACCGGTACCTTCACCTTCGTGAGGTCAACCCGCTCGCCGCATTGCGTGGTGGCGCCGGGATCCTTGATCTTGTTCTCGACATAGGCGTTCCGCGCGTACCAGCAGTACATTGGCCCCGGCAGACTGACGCTGTCCGAATCCCAGTAAAGCAGGTTGAAAGCCTCCGGCGTCGCTCCCTTGAGATAACTATCGACGACATAGCGCCAGATCAGATCGGTGGCGCGCAAGGTTCCGAAGATGAAGGCCAGTTCCTTACCGGGCAGAATACCGCCCTTCCCGATGGTCGCCTCCCGCAGGGCCAGCGAATTTCGGTCAAGCAGAAGACCGATTTCCCCGGTATCCGCGAAATCGACCATCGTGGTCAGGAGAGTGATGGTCGCCAACTTGTCTTCTCCGCGCGCGGCGAGAACCCCTGCCGCGCAGCTCAAAATGGTGCCCCCGACGCAAAAGCCCAGCGCGTGTACGCGATCGGCTTTGGTAATGTCGCGCACGACGTCGATGCACTTGAGCGGCCCGAGATTCAAATAGTCATCCCAGGTCAGATGCTGGGTCTCGGGAACGGCGCTGCGCCAGGACATCAGGAAGACCTGATGCCCCTGGGCGACCGCATATTCGACAAACGAGTTTCCCGCGCCGAGATCGAGCAAATAGTACTTGTTGATGCAGGGCGGTACCATCAGGAGCGGCGTTTTCTCGACCTCGGCCGTCTGCGGCGTATATTGGATGAGCTGAATCAGTTCGTTCTCGAACACGATCGATCCGGGTGTTGTCGCCAGATCGCGACCCACCTCGAACGCGGATTCGTCGACCCGGGTGATACGCCCCTTCTGGAGATCTTCGATCAGGTTCTGCATCCCGGCCGACAGGCTCGCCGATCGCGTCTGGATTGCCCTTCGGATGACTTCCGGGTTGGTCGCCGGGAAGTTCGACGGGCTCATCGCATCAATGAATTGACGCGCGTAGAAGCGAAGCTGCAGCTTTGATTTTTCGTCGACCTGGGCTTGCTCGACGAGTTCGGACAATTGCTTTGAGGTCGTCAAATAGGACTGCTTGATCAGGTTGTAGTAGGGCGACTGATGCCAGGCCTCGTCCTGGAAGCGCCTGTCGCGTCGCGACGCCTCGGCGCCCATTCCGGATTTGCCGACCAGCGCGCCTTTCCACAGATCCATCACCTGGGACCAATACTGCCTTTGCAGGTTTGCCACGACGGCAAACGGCGATGAGGCATCCGGCGTGGCCGGCTTCCCCTCGACGATGCCCATCGCGCCGGCGATCGCTTCGTCGAATTGCTTCATGGATTGCTGGCCGGCGCTCATCAGGCTTTCGAGATAGGCCGAGGAGCCATTTGGGGATGACGATCTATCCATGTGAACCTCCCACGAGCCGCTCCGCAGGGCCGGCTGGCGCCAGCGGCGAACCCGTCCGGTCATGTTTCGCGCTGGACCACGACCTCTTAAACCAAAATCTGCACTGCGCCACGGCAGCAACTTGACATAGATCAACAATTGTCCGCTTCGCGCCGCTAACGCAGTCCCCGCCACGGTGGATGCAGCTTTCTTCGCAACGCGGGAGCAAGGTTCCACCTTGATGCTGCAGTGCATCCTGTATTCCACCAGACAGGATCGTCGGCTCACTCCAAGCCCGTTTTCGCACCCGGGAAGTGAGGCACCATGGATCGTCCGCTCAGGCGCCCGGAAGAAATTCTGGCTTATCGTTCGCTGCGCCAGATCCTTGCCGCAAAGCCGAAATCGCTGTGGAGCGTCGGCCCCGGGGATACCGCGCTGGCGGCAATGCGCCTCATGGCCGAAAAGAACATCGGCTTCCTCGTGGTGATCGAGCAGGGCAAGATCGTCGGCGTGCTTTCCGAGCGTGATTGCGTGCGCCGCCTGATACTGGCCGGGAAATCCGTCGAACTCACGGCCGTCGCGGACATCATGGTCCGGGAGGTCATCAAGGCCAACCCGGCCCAGACCTTTGCTGACTGTCTGAGGCTGATGCATACGCACGGGATTCGTCACCTGCCGGTCGTCGAGAACGATACCGCTATCGGCGTCATCTCGGTCCGCGACCTGATGGGCGAGGCGGTCACCCACCACGCCAAAATCATCAGCGAGCTCGAGCGCGAACGGATGACCATGTTCATTTCAACCGCCTGAGAATGCCCAGAATGCCAGGGCCGCCGATTGGCTCGGCATTCGAACGGGAGTGTCGCCATGAATCTCTTGATCGTGCTGGCCGCCCTGGTTTTTCTGATGTTGGTGGCCTACCGCGGCTACAGCGTGATCCTGTTTGCGCCGATCGCGGCGCTTGGCGCGGTGTTGCTGACCGATCCGATGCTGGTCCCACCGGTATTTTCCGGCGTCTTCATGGAGAAGACGGTCGGCTTCGTGAAGAATTATTTTCCGGTCTTTATGCTCGGCGCCGTGTTCGGCAAGGTCATCGAGCTGTCGGGCTTTTCCAAGTCGATCGTATCCGCCGTCATCGGCGTGCTCGGCCGCGAGCGCGCCGTGCTGTCCATCGTCGTGGTCTGCGCGATCCTGACCTACGGCGGCGTGTCGCTGTTCGTCGTGGTGTTCGCGGTCTATCCGTTCGCGGCGGAGATGTTCCGCCAGGGCGACATTCCAAAGCGGCTAATTCCCTGCACGATCGCGCTCGGCGCCTTCAGCTTCACCATGGATGCCTTGCCGGGAACGCCGCAGATCCAGAACATCATTCCGACGACCTTCTTCAATACCACGACCTGGGCGGCCCCGGTGCTCGGGCTGATCGGCAGCGTTTTCATTCTAGTTGTTGGTATGGCCTATATCGAAAGCCGCCGCCGCGCGGCTCAAAAGGCCGGGGAAGGCTACGGCACGGAGCTCCACAACGAACCGGAGCCCTTCGAAGACGAGAAACTGGCGAATCCCTGGATCGCCGTTTCGCCGCTGGTCGTGGTCGGCGTGGCGAACTTCGTGTTGACGCAACTGGTGCCCCGGGCTTACGGCGCCAAGCACGAAGCCATGCTCGGCGGACATCCGATCGTGACGCAGATCGCTCCGGTGGCGGCGATCTGGGCGGTCGAGGGCGCGTTGATTTTAGGTATCCTGATGGTATTTATCTTCGCTTGGCGGCCCGTGCTTGCCAAATTTGCCGATGGCAGCAAGGCGGCGGTGGCAGGCGCCCTGCTGGCGTCGCTCAATACCGCATCCGAATACGGCTTTGGCGGCGTGATCGCCCTGCTGCCGGGCTTCGCGACGGTTTCCGACGTCCTCAAGGCGATCCCCAATCCGCTGGTCAACGAGGCCATTACCGTGACGGCGCTCGCCGGCATCACCGGCTCGGCGTCCGGCGGCATGAGCATTGCCCTTGCCGCGATGTCCGACAGCTTCATTGCCGCCGCGCAGGCGGCGAACATTCCGCTTGAAGTCTTCCATCGCGTCGCGGCCATGGCGAGCGGCGGCATGGATACGTTGCCTCACAACGGCGCCGTCATCACGCTGCTTGCCGTCACGGGCCTCACCCACCGGCAAGCCTACAAGGACGTGTTCGTTATCACCTTGACGAAAACGGCGGCGGTGTTCATTGCCATCGCTTTCTACTATTTGACCGGAATCTACTGAGACGACACGCGACGGACGATGCGCCGGGACGGGCCGGCTCTGCCAACAGTGTCCGCAAAGTGCCCCGACAGCAGACATGACGCCCCGCCAGCGAGAAGCTGGCGATTAAGGGGTGGGCAGCGTCAAGCAGCCGAGGCTCTCTCAAGCGGCTCCCTCAGCGACTTCGCTGAGAATGGCTTGGTGAGATAGGCCAGGCAGCCGGACCGAAGCGCCGCCGTGCGAACGGCAGGGCTGTCGTTCCCCGTCATGTAGATGACCGGCACTGAACTGCCAGCCGCCTTGAGACGGAGCCGCAGTTCGATGCCTGAAGCGTCACCCAGGTTGATGTCGAGAAGGACGCAGACCGCTTCTTCGAAATCGCTGTGGTTTGCGAAAGCTTCCGCCGATGAAAAAAGCAAGCTGGCGTAGCCGAACTGCCGCAGCAGTCGTGCCACACTCCGCAGCATTGCGGCGTCGTCATCGACGACAAAGACGACATTTCTATGTGGCAGGGATGATATCCCTTCGGCTGTTCGCCACGCAGCTTCAAAGGGACTGCTATGGATGAAAAATGCGAACCAGCTGAGCCTCTGAAGGCCGGTGATTCCCTACCATGCGGCGTTGCAATTCCGACCCGCTGGTCAAAACTGCTCACATTGCAAAATAAAGGGTCCCAAATCAGTTCCGGGGTCAAGCTGACACGCTTGCCCATCGCGCCACCGGCCAAGACATCAGCTGGCGTTCGCAGACGGAAGTTGTGGTGGGACGGATCGGTTCGACGAGATGCGCGCCCTTCGACAAGCCATGAACGCTGTGTCGCGGCTTTGTGTACGGTCAGCGAATCAAACCCCCGCATGCAGGGAAACCATGGGCATGGGCAATGGTGCCCAGGAAAGGATTGTCGGCCCGCTCCTGTAACCAAAGCAAAATCAACCACTTAGCGCCACCGCGAATTCTTGCTTTGTACCAACCAGATGTGCCGAAGTCTACACCGTGAGCAAGAATTTCTGCCGTTCATCCCGGCAGAAATTCGGACGTTTCTAGCGCCGCGGCGATGCGCAATGCGTTGTCTTCGCGAAATGGCGCGGCAATAATTTGCGCGCCGACCGGCAGCGCGCTGGGCTGTACATAGGGCGCCGCTAGAATGAGGAGACCAGCCGGCGCGAGTGCCTGCACGAAACGGCTAAGCAACGGCCGCACCGCGTAATCATCGCCATCGATCCCTGTTGTGAGATAGCTGAATCGAGGCGCCGGAATCGGCACGACCGGCGCCAGGATCACGTCCCAATTCTGAAACAAGCCTGCGAGCTGCTGGCTGTAACAGCGCCGGAATTGATGGGCCCTGACGTACCAGTCGGCCGACAGGAAGGCACCGGCGAGAAATCGGTAGCGCGTGTTCGGATCGAAATCGTCGATCCTGTCGCGCAATTCGGCAAAGCGCTCCCGCGCCGCCTCGACGCTGGTGATGACGTAAGACGCCGCGCGCGCGGCGTCGCTGCCGATCTCGACAGTAGCGGTCACGCCCAGGCGGACCGCAGCTGCTTGCACGGCGGCCCTGCATTCTGGCGACAGCATTTCCGCGAAAGCAGCCGCACCAGCGGCACCAGCGTGCCGAAAATGTGGAAAAGACGAGACAGCATCCGTGACCAACTATCAGGCCCGGGGAAGGGCAATGACCTCGGCGCGAACAAGAAGACCGCCCGAGAACGGTCGTTTGTTAATCCGACTTCAGTGGAGTTCTTCACGGACGCTCTTTGCCTGCGGGTCTTTCCGTTGATGGGTCCCGCTATCACTCCGGGCGTAAACCGCCGCGCGCTCAAGCTTTTTGACTTCGTTTCGAAGCAAAACCAGATCAGCGTAGAGCTCGCAGAGCGTGTCCATGCTGGGGATCTTCATGGTCTCTGGGGTTTTCACGCGTCGCTCCGCAATCGATGCTACCGCAAATGTCGCATCCAACTGCTCCGCGGTTCATTTGGAACAAAAACTTTACATCGGATGTTCGCCTCGTCTGGATGTAGCGTGCGGTTTCTCCGATGAACGGCCGATGAACTTGTTATTCCGGCTCTGAAATTTAGTTCTTTCGCCAGTTCCGCAATTCCTGCCGCCCAAGTTGTCATCCTCGAATAGGTTTGGTGCTTTGATCAGATCTACCCAGGCCACCATTTAGAGGCTGTACGGCACACGCCGGGTCGCCGGTAGCCTGACGCAGACTTGGCCGAGCCAGGTAGTGCATTTTTTGTCCTTGCCCGAATTCTTTGCTTGCTCCACTAGGTCGCGTGTAAAATGCAGGTGACCCGAAAGAAAACGACATTGAATGCCATTTAGGGCTGGGATTTCGACGATTAAGAAGCGAATAGGGTTTCGCCCTTACCGAGAGAAACCGTGCTGACTTCATCCGGCTCAGCAACGCCCCCCCGCTTTAAGCGCGAGATCTTCGACCACATCGCTGATCGTATCGGCGACCCACCCAACAGCCGGTTTGTCGGCTCAACTTTACCTGCTTCCATTTCCCTTTTAGCCAGACCCACTTGCCCTCAATCCAAGCCAATGTCGCTACTAAAGGCTTTTGCAAGAAGAGCACATCCTGCGATATTAATAGCAAGCCAAGGGGCAACATCCACAGGCCCAACACCGGCAGAAAGCTGAAGATTCCGCCCAAAACGAGTATGATTGCAACAATCACACGAACCGCAAACGAATTCGGCTTTCGCAACCACCTAATCCACGCAGATAGCCGCGTCGGCACACGACGATCGATCATCTGGAAATACCTATTCAGTTCGACCTGTGTTGTTGCCATTTGCGTGCCTTGTAGGGGCTCGTTGAGCATCTGAACCCTAGTTTCTAGAACGCAGCAGCAATCAAATAGTGCCACCCCCACTGATCTCAGCAAATTTCTCTGAGAAAACGGGAACGATGTTACCGCAGCCTGCTTGGTTGTAGGGAGAATGACACAATGCAGTCCGAAAAAGCCCCGGCGATCCGTAACAAAGTAGACATGCTCGATGCTGGTCAAGTTCGGATACTTAAAAAGCGGCTCGGAATATCGGAAGAGGACCTGATAAGAATTGTCGAGAAGGTAGGAGATTCTATTGCGACTATTAGCAAAGAAGTCGAATTCGAAAAAACTACAAAGACCAAAGCTCCTGCTGAAGTTCAAGGTGCGGCTTCGTGACGAAGGCTATCCCAATGGCATTTTCGAGCTGCACGCGCTTCTATTGACACCTGCTTAAGCTAATCGAGTCCGGCGTTCGAACTCCGAGTTGTAAAAGCACTCGATTAAGTCGAACACGTCGGCCCTTGGCCTGGTCTGGACCGATACACCGCCATGATCGGCATCAGCCGCTGGAACTGCTCGTGGTGTATTGGCTGCCTTGGGGAGTGATGCAGCAGCGCGTCGGGTTTGGCCTGTCGCCGGATCGCCATCACCAGGGCGTCAGTGACGAGCTGCGTCGTCGTCGCTGTACTCATCGAGCCAACCACGCGCCGCGAGAAGAGATCGACGACATCTGGGCGCGGCGAACTCGGCATGTACAGTGTCATGGCGGTCCGGCCCTAGTGGAAGACTGTGATCCGTCTGGCCAGGTGCTGATGTCCATCAAGTTCGGAAACGGATAGGAAGGTTCTGCTGTTAGCCGTGCACCGTTGGGCCCTCCCAGGATGGGGCGGCCGACAGGACCCAACAGCCTTGAGTAGTCCCCTCCGATCGATGTCCATCAAAAGCCTCCTCCGTGGTTCTGGAGGCCGCTAGTAAACAAAACGAGCCGAGGATAACATGCCCCGGCCGATCGGACCGCGTGACCCGAGGGGCCGGGATGGCACATGACCATCCACCAAAGGGTCGGGCTTTTACCCGTTAAAATCGGCGGGCAGACCCAGCCCTATTCGGACGACCGGCTAGGTCCTGTGGACACTTATCGCATCCATAAGACGATGGCTGCGATAGTTACGACGGCAAGGTAATTTCGGGCGGTCTTTTCGAAGCGTGTCGCGACACGTCTGAACTGCTTGAGCTTTGAGATGCAACATTCCACGAGATGGCGCTGGGCATAGAGGTGCTTGTCGAGCGGATATTTGAGCGCGCGTGACGGGTTGTTGGGAATGACGGCGAGTGCACCCTTGGCGGCGATAGTCTGGCGCAGGTGATCGGCGTCATAGGCCGTGTCGGCCATGACGATTTCGGCGGGTAAGCCGTCGATCAAGGCGGCGGCTTGCGGTGCATCGCCTTTCTGGCCTGCTGTAAGCGTGAAGCGCACCGGACACCCCAAACCTCGGACGGCCATGTGTATCTTGGTACTCAGGCCGCCGCGCGAGCGGCCGATCGCCTGATCTTCAGACCCCCTTTTTTGGCCCCGGCAGCGTGCTGATGAGCTCGGACGATGGTGGAATCGACGATCAGATATTCGAAGTCCGGATCGTCGGACATCGCCTCGAAGATACGATGCCAAACACCCTTCATGCTCCAACGGCTGAAGCGCCGGAATACACTGTTCCAATCGCCGAACGTTTCAGGAAGGTCACGCCACGGAGAGCCTGTGCGCACAATCCAAAGCACGCCCTCCACGAACATGCGGTTATCCCGTCCAGTGGAGCCCTTCTGGTCGGGCCGGCCTATGATCAAGGGCGCCATCCGCTCCCATGCCGCATCGCTCAAAACCAAACGGTCCTTCACACCCAAGGCTGCCTCCCCAAAAGCAGCTTTGAATCTGATTTGCTCCTAAAAGGGAATCCTTAGAGTCCACAGGACCTAGGCCGCCGGAAGAACTCAGTCGGATCCGCTCTAGGATTTTCGCCAGTTCCTGGATGAGCTGCAGCTTGACGTAGGTCACGGCCCACTCAACCCTGCTCAGATAGAAGACCTCACAGGTCAGGACCTTGATTTCCTCTTCGCTCGGCAGCAACTTGTGTTGCGGTGCAACCGAGAGCCCGCAGTGAAGTAATAAGGAAATAGGATGCCCCGTTTCAAGTCAGGCGACCTTGTAGTTTTGAAGTCAGGGGGCACGGCCATGACGGTCGAAACCGTCAATACGGATATTTTCGACGACAATAAAATTACCGGCGTTGTCTGTGTCTGGTTCGCGGGTGAAAAGCTGGAGAGGGTGCGGTTCGAACAAGGGGCTCTTGAGCATGCGCCGGCGCCGGCGACAGGTCCCAAAAAGCGAAAGTCAGCAAAGGCTCCCCGAGCTGGATGATCCGTACAAGACTTTGTCCAGGACTTCAAACCGTTTACTTCAAGCTTCCTGCCAAAGTGAGCAGATAAAAATTCCAGGCAATGTAGCCAGCAGTCCGGGCCCGCTTCATTTCGAAAGTGGTTGTCTCAGAAAGCACAATGCCGCCGAGCCGAATATATTTTGGATCGTTCGAACTGACGTCCCTAAGTTTCTCACGTCCTCAACACGCCAACGTTTGTTCATTTGCAGTACCTGAAACGCTAATTTAGTTCTATCGAATAATCATAACAATTCTGACGTTACTGCCCGTCATATGCTCTTCCCAAAAAGGCCGTTGAGGCAGCCAGCGAACATGGGCATCATGTACTCTCGGAATCAGTTTGCAGCCTTGGAGGCTATGGTGTGGTAAGAGGGCCGCTCTCGCCAAGAAGGAAATGGATTATTGGCTTTCTGAGCGGAACACTGGAAGCAACTCGGGAGAGGTCTAATCCTCTTGAGAGTTCCGGCACTTAAACTTGTGTTCCTGAACACCCAGTTAGCCAACGAAGCTAAATGCGATTGGAGCAACGTTCACGAAGTCCCTCAGGAGGCGTAGATATGGCAGAGCAGCAATTTAAGTTGGAAGTTCCTGCGCAAATCAAAGAAGTTGCCGAGAAAACTATCGATCAGGCTGAGAGGAGTTTCCACGCATTCATTGAAGCCGCAAGTAAGTCAGTTTCCATGCTTCCCAATCCAACCACTGACTTGTCGCTTAAGGCCTTGTCACTCACCGAGCAAAATATGAGAAGCGCCTTTGATCATGCGAAGAAGCTTCTTCATGCAAATGACCTGCAAGAAGCGATGCGGATTCAAGCCGAATTTCTGAAAACGCAATACGAGGCCGCAACGGAACAACTAAAGGAAATAGGAAATAGCGTTCGCTCTTCTGGTGCAGACATTTCCCAAAAATCGGTCGAGATAAAGTAAAGCGACAGGATAGCGACCTTTCGATAACCGAATAGGCATTTCATCACTCGGAACACGTGCTCGACCTTGGCGCGGATTTTCCCGAACCGACGGTCGTGTCCGGCGTTGCGAGATCGACAGTCGGCATCCGGGCTTCACTTCAGCCTTTACGGCCCACCGAACGTCCGCTGCTTCCGCCTTCCGTTACGGTGGCAAAG
>Ga0307297_10000290_pt1 | contig 12043 bp, 9 predicted proteins | sample ER_DNA_157_FD_194464 | JGI IMG/M metagenome (GOLD analysis project Ga0307297, IMG submission 194464) | Bulk soil microbial communities from the East River watershed near Crested Butte, Colorado, United States - ER_DNA_157 | ecosystem: Environmental > Terrestrial > Soil > Floodplain | place: USA...
ATGGCTCAGCAAGGGCAAGACCAACCGCGACATCGCGCAGATCCTGGGCCTCAGCCCGCGCACGGTCGACAAGCACCTCGAGCAGATCTATTCGAAACTCGGCGTCGAGAATCGCACCGCAGCGGCCGCAATCGCCAACAACGCAAGCCGGAAATCGTGAGGCGCTTCGCGCTCGTCATGCCCGAGCTTGCTTCGTCGCTTCGCGCTTCGCAATGACGTGGAGTTCAATTCGCGGCGGCCAGTTGAGGTTGCGTCAGCTCCGCGACTCCGGCCTGCGCGATCAGCCGCTTCATCTCGGGAATGCACGAGCCGCAATTGGTGCCGGCCTTGAGCCGCGCGCCGATCTCGGCGGCGGTGCCCGCTCCGGCCGCGATGGCATCGCAAATCGTGGTGCGGCCGACCCCGAAGCAGGCGCAGACGATCGGCCCGGCGCTGGCCATCCCGTCGATCGATTTGCCCGACAGCAGCATGCGGCGCTGGTCGTCGCTGAGCGGGCCGGCCGCGAACAACTGCTTGATCACGTTCCAGTCGCCCGCATCGTGCGCGGGTCCGATGAACAGGCAGGCCTCGATGCGATCGGCGACAAAGGTCGCGGCGCGGTACACGCCGCCGCCGAAATCCTTGTACTCGGCGAATTCGTCGGGCGCCACCGACCGCAACCAGCTTTGCCAGCCGGCGAGATCGGCATTATCGGCCAACAGATAGCCGTAGCCGCCGGGCACCGCCACGCGCGCCCACCAGGCATGCTCGGGTAATACCAGCGGCGTGCGCGACAGCGCAAAGCCCCGGAATACGTATTCGTATGGGGTGATCGACGCCGGCGTCGCCTTGTTCTCGGGCTGGCCGGAAAACGCATCGGTGAACGGCGCCACCAGCGCGCCGACCCGCGAACCCGTCGCGTTCGATTCGCTCCAGTGGATCGGCGCGAACAGCATGCCGCGCTGCTGGCGCTCGCTGACGGCGACCTTGAGCGTGCACTGCCCGTAATCAGTGGTGACGCGCGCGAAGCTGTCGTCGGTCACGCCGAATTTCAGCGCGTCATCGGGATGAATTTCGACGAATGGCTCCGGCAGATGCTGGCCCAGCCGCGGGCTCTGGCCGCTGCGCGTCATGGTATGCCATTGATCCCGGATGCGACCAGTGTTCAGCCGCAGCGGTCGCGCGAGCGTGGTGACGCTGCGCAGCGCGGGGATTTCCGGCGCGACGAAGCGCGCCTTGAAATCGTTGGTAAAGAACCCGCCATCGGCAAAGAATCGCCGCTGCGGCTGGCTCGAATCCAGCCGTGTCGGCCATTGCACCGGCGCCAGCGCGTCGAACGCTTCGTCCGACAGCGATTTCAGTGCGCCGATGTCGAAATCCCGTCCGCCGGCATTCTCGAACGCCGACAGGGCCGCATGCTCGCGGAACACGTCGGCCGCCGAGCCGAAATCGAACGCCGCGCCAAAACCGAGCCGTTTTGCAACTTCGGCTACGATCCACCAATCCGGCTTGGCCTCTCCGGGGGGAGCGAGAAACGCGCGCTGCCGCGAGATCCGGCGTTCCGAATTGGTCACCGTGCCGGATTTCTCGCCCCAGGCCTGCGCCGGCAGCAGCACATGCGCGCCCGCGTTCACCGTGTCGTTGGAACGCACATTCTCCGAGACCACGAACAGCTCGAGCTTTTTCAGCGCCGCACGGGCGGCGTCGGCATCCGGTAGCGACACGGCGGGATTGGTGCCGATCACCCACAGTGCCTTAATCTCGCCGCGGGCGATCGCCTCGAACATCTGGACCGCCTTCAGTCCTTCGTGCGTGGCGATGCGCGGTGCCTTCCAGAACCGGCGCACGCGGTCGATGTCGGGCGGCGTGAAGCTCATATGGGCGGCGAGTTGGTTGGCGAGGCCTCCGACCTCGCGGCCGCCCATCGCATTGGGCTGCCCGGTCAGCGAGAACGGCGACGCGCCGGGCTTGCCGATCCGCCCGGTCGCGAGATGGCAGTTGATGATGGCATTGACCTTGTCGGTGCCCTGCGCCGACTGGTTGACGCCCTGCGAATACAGCGTCACCACGCGCGGCGTGACGGCGAACATCCGGAAGAACTCGGCGATATCTCGCTCGGCAAGGCCGGTCGCCAAGGCGGTCGCGCCGACGCTGCCGGCGATGATCCGTGCCCGCGCCAGCGCCTCGTCGAAGCCGCCAGTGTGCCGCTCGATGTAGCCGCAATCGAGCGCGCAGTTGTCGGCGAGATGCGCCAATAGTCCGGAGAACAACGCGGTGTCGGTGCCGGGCTTCAGGCCCAGGAACAGGTCGGCATCCGCTGCGGTGTCGGTGCGGCGCGGATCGATCACGACGATGCGCGCGCCGCGCTTCGCCTTGTTGGCGACCATGCGCTGGTACAGCACCGGATGACACCACGCCGCGTTGGAACCGACCAGTACCATGAGATCGGCCTCGTCGAGATCGTCATAGCAGCCCGGCACGGTGTCGGTCCCGAAGGCGCGGCGGTGGCCGGCGACCGAAGAAGCCATGCACAGCCGCGAATTGGTATCGACATTGGCGCTGCCGATGAATCCCTTCATCAGCTTGTTGGCGACGTAATAGTCTTCGGTGAGAAGCTGCCCGGACAGGTAGAACGCCACCGCGTCCGGACCGTCGCGCTTGACGATATGGGCGAAGCGATGCGCGACATGGTCGAGCGCGTCGCTCCAGGCGACCCGTTCCATGATGCCATTGCTGCAGCGGATCATCGGATGGAGCAGCCGGTCCTGAATCCCGAGGGTTTCGCCGAGCGCCGAACCTTTCGAGCACAGCCGGCCGAAATTGGCGGGATGCCCGGGATCGCCCGAGATCGCCGCGCCGCCGCTGCCGTCGGGCGTCGCCAGGATGCCACAGCCGACGCCGCAGTAGGCGCAGGTGGTGCTGATAGCGCGAAGCTCGGGATCGACGACGGTCATGTCAGCACCCCGGTCACGCCGCCTCCGACGCCAGCGCCAGTGAGCGGCCGAACATCATCTGGCTGCGAATGCCCACGACAGGTTTGCGATTCCTGATCAATTCGAGATACCAGAGCGCGTCGGCGACATCGCCGACCAGCACCGCGCCGGTGAGCCGGCCGGCCGATATCACCAGCTTCTTGTAGGTGCCGTGCCTGATGTCGTTGAGCACGATGGCCTCGCTGCCATCCGCGCCGATAAAATCGCCGGCCGAAAACACGCTGACGCCGGAGACCTTCAGATTGGTTGCCACCACGCTGCCCTGATAATTAGCCGGCTTACCCGCCAGATGTCGTGCCAGCACGCGCGCCTGCTCGTAGGCTGGCTCGACCAGCCCGTAACAGGTGCCGCGGTGCTCGGCGCATTCGCCGAGCGCGAAGATGCCGGGTGATCCGGTCTGCAGGACATCGTCGACCATGATGCCGCGGTTGACGGCAATACCGGCTTGCTTCGCCAGCGCGATGCTGGGGCGGATGCCTGCCGCGAAGATCACCGCGTCGGCGTCGATGCGGCGGCCGTCGGTCAGTTCGACGCCCTCGACGCAGCTCTCGCCGTGAAAGCGCGCGGTGTTGGCGTTGAGCAGGATCTGGATGCCCTTGAGCTCGACCAGCGATTTCAGCAGTTCAGCCGCCGGTGCATCGAGCTGGCGCTCCATCAGCCGGTCCATCAGGTGAACCAGGGTGACCGGGGCGCCGGCCTTGGCGAGGCCGTAGGCCGCTTCCAGCCCGAGCAATCCGCCGCCGATCACGACGACGCGCTTTTTCTGGGCGGCCAGCGTCAGCAACAGATCGACATCGCGGCTGTCGCGGAAGGTGTGCACGCCGGCGAGTTCGGCGCCGGGCACGTTCAGCCGCAGCGGCGTCGAACCGGTGGCGAGCACCAGTTTCGAAAACGCGATGCTCTCGTCACCCGCGATCTTGAGTTCGTGGCGGCCGACATCGATCTCGGTGGCGACACAGCCGTATTTCAGGGTCACTCCGCGGTCGCGCCACCACGACGCCGGCCGCAGCTCGATATCATGCGAGGCGGTCTCGCCGGCCAGCACCGACGACAGCAGCACGCGGTTATAGGCCAGCCGCGGCTCCTCTCCGATCACCGCGATGGCGTGGCGCCCGAGAGCCACCTTCGACAGTTCGTCGACCAGACGCGCGGCCGCCATTCCATTGCCGACGATGACCAGGGGTTCGCTCACGTCATGTCCTTACTCGGCGGCTTGGGCGCGGCCGTATGCTTCCGAAATCATGTAGCCGGACAGCGTACCGTAGGCCGCGGTCCAGGCGTCGGCGACGTCTGGCGTCCAGGCCTCGCCGAGTCCCTTTTCCAGTGTCCACAGCAAGGCGCCGCCGACCACCGGGTAGTGCTCCGGCTGTGCGCCGTAATCGACGTGGCGTTTCGCCAGCGCGCTCGCGGCGGGCAGGATCGATTCGAGATTGCCGAGCCCGTTCACCACCGCGGCCAGCATCATCATCAGCTTCTTGCGCTGCTGCGTCATGTCGGACGGAAACATCGCCTTCACCGACGGCGCGACCTCGAACAGGCGATCGTAGAAAATCACCGCCGCGGCTTCCGAGATCGGGACAACCTTTGAAAAACTCTCCTGAACCAATTTCACTTGCGTCGAATTCATGTCAGCTCTCCTTATGCGTCAAAGCAGAACCTGTTGGTCGCGATCTGGAAACATTGGTTCAACGTCACAACGTCACAGCAACAAACCCTTACGCCGCCTCGACAAAACGATGCCGCTCGTAGAGGAATTCGAGCACGCGCTGGCGGCATTTCAGGTAGCCGGCATTGGTGGCGAGCTCGAGCCTCTTGCGCGGCCGCGCCAGCGGCACGTCGAGCACTTCGCCGATCCGTGCGCTCGGCCCGTTGGTCATCATCACGATGCGGTCCGACAGCAGCACCGCCTCGTCGACGTCGTGGGTGATCATCAGGATGGTGTTGCCGAGCTTTTGATGCAGCGCCATCACCGAATCCTGCAGATGGGCGCGGGTCAGCGCGTCGAGTGCGCCGAACGGTTCGTCCAGCAGCAGCACTTTCGGCTCCATCGCCAGCGCGCGGGCAATGCCGACGCGCTGCTTCATGCCGCCGGAGATTTCCGAGGGCCGTTTGTCCGAAGCGTGCGACATCTGCACCAGGTTGAGATTGTGCATGACCCAGGCGTGGCGCTCGACCCGGGTCTTGCTCGACGCGAACACCTTGTCGACGCCGAGCCGGACGTTTTCGTAGACCGTGAGCCAGGGCAGCAGGCTGTGGTTCTGGAACACGACCGCGCGATCCGGACCGGGGGAATTGACCTCGCGGTTCTCCAGGAGCACGCAGCCCATCGTGGTGGTGGTGAGGCCGGCCACGATGTTAAGCAGCGTGGACTTGCCACAGCCGGAATGCCCGATGATCGAGACATACTCGCCCTTGCCGATCGTCAGGTTGATGTCCTTCAGCACCTCGGTCGAGGCATTGCCGCGGGTAAAAACCTTGTCGATGTGGTCGAGCTTCAGATAGGGGTGCATGATGCGTTCCTTCAGTTCAGCGCGGTGCCGCGGGTGACGAACTTCGCCATTCCCGCGATCATGCGGTCGAGCACGAAGCCGATGATGCCGACGTAGAACAGCGCCAGGATGATTTCGCTGATGTGCGACGAGTTCCAGGCGTCCCAGATGAAGAAGCCGATGCCGACGCCGCCGATCAGCATTTCCGCCGCCACGATGGCAAGCCAGGACAGGCCGATGCCGATGCGCAGGCCGGTGAATATGTAGGGCGCCGCCGCCGGGATCATGATCTTCCAGAAAAATTCCAGCGGATTGAGCTGAACGACCGCGGCGACGTTGCGGTAGTCCTGCGGAATGTTGCGGATACCGACCGCGGTGTTGATGATGATCGGCCAGATCGAGGTGATGAAGATCACGAAGATCGCCGAGGGCTGGCCGTCGCGGAACGCGGCCAGCGACAGCGGCAGCCAGGCCAGCGGCGGAATGGTGCGCAGCACCTGGAACAGCGGATCGAGCCCGCGCATCGCCCAGACCGACTGGCCGACCAGGGTGCCGAGCGCGATGCCGGCGAACGCCGCCAGCGAGTAGCCGAGCGCGACGCGCTGCAGGCTGGCGGACAGATGCCAGAACAGGCCCTTGTCGATGCCGCCGCGGTCGAAGAACGGATCGAAGATCAGTTCCCTGGTTTCCTTGAACACGCGCGAGGGCGGCGGCAGCGTCGAGCCCGCGCGCTGGCAGACCAGTTCCCAGAACAGCATCAAGAGAGCGAGCACGATCAGCGGCGGCACCACGCGCACCGCGGCCTCCTTCGCCATCTTGGCATATTTCTCGGCGCGTGGCGCCCGCTTCGGCGTCATCGCGACGACCGGCGCTGCGGTAGTCGCAATGACCACCGCACTTGCCGGCACATCGGGTTCGGTCTTCAGGGCATGCATGTTCATCGGGAGTGTTTCTCCGTGTTCGATGGGCGGGCCGCACGCGAACGCGCGGCCCTGTTTGGATCAGACCTCAACACGCTTGATGGACAGCGACTTCAGGTACGCGCCCGGATTTTCCGGATCGAACACCTTGCCGTCGAAGAACGTCTCCTTGCCGCGCGACGTGGAGGCCGGAATATCGGCGGCGGCAACCCCGAGTTCCTTCGCCGCATCCTTCCAGAGGTCTTCGCGGTTGACCTTGGCGATCAACGCCTTCGAATCGAAGCCGGGCTCGTATTTGCCCCAGCGGATGTCCTCGGTCATGAACCAGAGGTCGTGGCTCTGGAACGGATAGGAGGCGTGATCGGCCCAGAACCGCATGATGTGCGGACTGTTCTCGACCACCCTGCCGGTACCGTAGTCGAACTTGCCCTTGACGCGATCGGTGACATCGTCGACCGGGCAGTTGATCCATTGCCGCTTGGCGCAGATCGCCGCGACTTCATCGCGGTTCTCGGGCTTCTCGCACCACTGCTGGGCCTCCATCACCGCCATCAGCAGTGCCTTGGCGGCCTTCGGATACTTGTCGACATAGGCGGCGCGCATGCCGAACGATTTTTCCGGATGCTTGTCCCAGAGTTCGCCTGTCGTGATCGCGGTGTAGCCGATGTTCTGATGGATCAGCTGCAGGTTCCACGGCTCGCACACGCAGAAGCAGTCCATGGTGCCGACCTTCATGTTGGCGACCATCTGCGGCGGCGGCACCACGATGGTTTCGATGTCCTTGTCGGGATCGATGCCGCCGGCGGCGAGCCAGTAGCGGATCCACAGATCGTGAGTGCCGCCCGGAAACGTCATCGCGGCCTTGATCGCCTTGCCGGAGGCCTTCTTCTTGTCCAACGCGACCTTGAAGGGCGCGGTGTCGACGCCGACCTTGATGTCGCTGTATTCCTTGGCGACCGAAATACACTGACCGTTCAGATTGAGCCGCGCCAGGATGTACATCGGCGTCGGCACGTTGTTCTGCGTCACCTTTCCGGAAGAGATCAGATACGGCATCGGGGTCAGGATGTGCGCGCCGTCGATGCCATTGCCTTCCGAGCCGAGCACGAGGTTGTCGCGCGTGGTGCCCCACGAGGCCTGCTTCTGCACCTCGACATCCGGCATGCCATACTTGGCGAAGATGCCCTTTTCCTTGGCGACGAACAGCGGCGAGGCATCCGTCAGCGCGATGAAGCCAAGTTTGGCCGCCTTCACTTCCGGACCTGCGCCTTGCGCAAAGGCGCCAGCGGGGAAGTACAGCTTTGCTGCGGCGAGCAACGCAGCCGTTCCCGCCGTGGCTTTCAGGATCTGGCGGCGACTGGTACCGCGGGCGGAAGTCTGGTCGGTAGACTTGGTCATGGGTGCTGGCGTCCTTTGCGTCGGTTTGGCCGTCCGTCCGGTTTCACCGCGAGAAGCGCATGGAGGCGCGCTCCGGGGAGGCCCCGGTCCGGCGGTTTCACAATTCGGATGATTGGTCTCAAGGGACGGCATCAATGGCGTCGACACGAACTATTCAAGCTTCGTGCCAACCGACAGGATCAAAAAAACCCTATTATTTCAGGTGCTTGATAGCAGTGCCCGATTTGTGTGCACGTCTAACATTGCATCCAAAATTTGCGCAAAGGTCAATTCTTGTGCGCCGCACAACAAATAAGCAGGCGCTTGAACAGTTGATGTTCAGGCGTCCTCGGTCGCTGCCAGCATCGGCTTCGGCGCCGCTCCCTTGCCCGGTTTCATGCGAAAATCATAGGTCATCAGATGCCATGGCGCGGACGCCGGCTTGCCGTCCGGCATCAGCGGATCGCTGCGCTTTTCGATCTTGGCGACCAGTTCATCCTTCACCCCGAACACCACGTCGGAATCGAGGTATTTGTCACCCTCGATGAAGACGTGGGTGATAAGCGGCTCATAGCCGGGCGCATCGACCAGGAAATGCACATGGGCCGGCCGCATCGCGTGGCGCCGGACCTGCAGGATCATTTCCCCAACCGGGCCGTCGGTCGGGATCGGATAGCTGCACGGCAGGATGGTGCGAAAGAAAAACCGGCCGTCGGCGTCGGTGATGAAGCGCGCCCGCGATGACGGGCCCTGGGTCTCATAATCCGGCTTTTGCGAATCGTAGAAGCCGTCGTCGTCGGCGTGCCAGATGTCAACCGGGACGCCCGCCAGGGGCTTGCCCTTGAGGTCGGTGACGCGGCTCTGCACGAACATCCGCTGGCCCTGAAGGTTGGGGGAGACGTCGGTGCCGTGCGGCATCGCCTTGTGTTCGCCGACATAGAACGGCCCGAGCACCGTGGTCTCGGTGGCGCCCTCGCGCTCGCGATGGTTGACGGCGTCGACCAGCATCGACACCCCGAGCACGTCGGACAGCAGGATGAACTCCTGCCGGCTCGAGGTGCATTTCTGGCCGGTGCGGGTCAGAAAATCGATCGCGTAGCCCCATTCGTCAAAGCTGAGATCGGTCTTGCGCACGTATTCGTGCAGCGACTTCACCAGTTCTTCCATCAGGAATTTGACCCGCGGGTCCGGCGTATCCTCGAAACTCTTGATGACCGCGGCGGTCAGTTCGGTGTCGTTGAATTGCGGCATGTCGGCTGTCCTGCGGGGTATGCGGTTGTACCAGCAAGCCTACACCAGCCGTCCTGCCGGGGTAAGCATGCGGCGTTGGAACGGGGCACACTTTTCGGCTATCAAGGCTGACCGCGACAGCCCCGGAGACCCCGATGTTAGCCCCGACCCCCGCCTCACCCGAATCCGCCGGCATGTCCAAGGCCGCCCTCGACCGTGTCGATGCCCATCTGAAGCAGCGTTACGTCGACGCCGGCCGTTTTCCGGGAACGCAGCTTCTGGTCTACCGCCGCGGCAAGGTTGTCCACAGCGCGGTGCAGGGCTTTGCCGATCTCGAGCGCAAGGCGCTGGTCAGGGACGACACCATCTTCCGTATTTATTCGATGACCAAGCCGATCACGTCGGTGGCCTTCATGATGCTGGTCGAGGAAGGGCGCGTCGCGCTCGACGAACCCGTCCACAAGTACATCCCGGAATGGAAGAACCTCGGGGTTTTCCAGGCCGGCACCGCGCCGGCCTTCCTGACCAGGCCACCGTCACGGCCGATGCTGATCATCGACCTGCTGCGGCATACGTCCGGACTGACCTACGGCTTCCAGCAGCGCTCCAATGTCGATGCCGCCTACCGCGAGATGAAGATCGGCGAGGTGGTCAAAGCCGGCACACTGCAGTCGATGATCGAGGACCTCGCCAAGATCCCGCTGGAATTCTCCCCCGGCGAGGCCTGGAATTATTCCGTTGCCACCGACGTGATCGGCTATCTCGTCGGCAAGATCAGCGGTCAGCCGTTCGAACAGTTTTTGAAAGAGCGCATCCTCGATCCGCTCGGGATGACCGACACCGACTTCTTCGTGCCCGCCAGCAAGGCGCATCGCTTCGCGGCCTGCTACTCGGCCGATGCGCAAGGCGGCATGACCTTCCACGCCACCAACCGCAAGGGCACGCTGACGCTGCAGGATGACCCGGCCACGAGTTCGTTCCTGTCGCCGCCGTCGTTCATATCCGGCGGCGGCGGGCTATGCTCGACCGCAGCCGATTATCTCACCTTCTGCCGCGCGCTGCTGGGTGGCGGCGAACTCGGCGGCGTCCGGCTGCTCGGCCCGAAGACACTGGCGCTGATGACGTCCAATCACCTGCCGGGCGGATTGGACCTGCCGGGCTTGTCCCGCTCGCTGTTCTCCGAAGCGACCTATAACGGCATCGGCTTCGGCATCGGCTTCTCCGTCACCATGAACCCCACGCTGACCCTGATCCCCGGCAGCGCTGGCGAGTACTCCTGGGGCGGTGCGGCGACCACCTCGTTCTGGATCGATCCCGCGGAAGAACTGATCACCATCTTCATGACCCAGGTTTTGCCGTCGAGCGCCTATCCGTTGCGGCGCGAGCTGCGCACCATGGTGTATGCGGCCATCACCGACAGCAATCTCTGAGCATCAACCCCGCTTTATCGCCGCCGCGGAACCCGGCTGCGGCTGGCGCGTTCCAAAGCCTTCTCTTATGCTCCGGGCCATCGGGCGCGTTCGCGCCGGATGCCATGAGCCGGGATCCGCGTGCCAAAACTCTCACTGCCAGTGCGTCTCGTCTTGCTGGTCGCGGGAACCACGCTGCCGCTGATCGTCTTCGCGGTGGGCCTCGTCTTTTATAACTACGAGCAGGACCGCCGGGACGCGTCGCAGCGCGTGCTCGAAACCGTGCGCAGCATTCGCCTCGTGCTCGACGCCGAGATGCAACGCATGACCGGCGGGCTGCAGGTGATGTCGCTGACCAAGGCGTTGCGCGACCACGATTTTGACGGCTTCCGGCCCATCGCCGCGGGCTTTCTCGATCAGTATGGCAAGGACGGCGTGGTGCTGGTGGCCGACCGCGACGGCCGTCAGGTGTTCTCTTCGGTAACGGAGGATACCGGCAGCCTTCCTTTGCGCAACAATCGCGACATCGTGGAGAAGGTGATCGCAACCAAAAGCCCGCAATACTCCAACCTGTTCCTCGGCGCGGTGAAGAAGCGGCTGATCGTGACCGTCGAGGTACCAGTGTTTCGCGACCGCGAGGTTGTCAGTGTCATCTCCTTCAGCCCGCCGATCGAGATCTTCCAGGCCATCATTGAAAAGCAGCGCCCCAGCCAGGACTGGACGATCTCGATCTTCGACCGCGAAGGGATCAATTTCGCGCGGGTGCCGAATCCGCAGGACACAGTCGGCAAACGCGCGTCACCGACGCTGTATGCCGCGATGTTCCGTGCACCGGAAGCCACCCTGTCGACGGTGTCGCTCGAAGGCGTACCGCTGATTACGAGCTTGGCGCGGTCCTCGCTCACCGGCTGGACGGTGGCCGCCGGAATCGCGGAAAGCTCGCTGGTCGGCCCGTTGTGGCGCAATCTCGCGATCACCAGCGTGATCGGTGGAATTCTGCTGCTGATCGGCCTCGCCTTCGCGGTGCGGATGGCGACCACGATCGCGCGCGGCGAGATGCTGCATGATCTCCTGATCGAGGAGCTCAATCACCGCGTCAAGAATACCCTCGCCATCCTGCAGGCGATCGCCACGCAGACCTTTCGCAGCGCCAGCCGGATCGAGCGCGAGAAATTCGAGGGACGGCTCGGCGCGCTGGCGGAGGCGCATAATCTCCTGAGCAAGGAGAAATGGGAGGGCTCGGAACTGAAGAACGTGATCGACCGCGTCCTGCAGCCCTATTTGCTCAACGCACCGGAGCGGTTGCAAACGTCCGGGCCGGACGTGCCGCTGGCGCCGCGGCTGGCGGTGGTTCTGTCGATGATCGTGCACGAGATCGCTACCAACGCCGCGAAGTACGGCGCCTTGTCGAACGACACCGGCAGGGTGGCACTGGACTGGGAGGTGATCATGGAAAATGCCGAACGGAAGCTGAGGTTGGTCTGGACCGAGTCCGGCGGTCCCCCTGTCACAGCGCCGGTGCAGCGCGGATTCGGATCGCGGCTGATCGAGCGAAGCGCCCGTGACCAGCTCGGGGGCGAAGCCACCGTCGACTTTCTGCCCCGCGGCGTGGTTTACACCGTGACGTGCGCGCTGGAGTAGGGCAA
>Ga0307297_10000292_pt1 | contig 12012 bp, 16 predicted proteins | sample ER_DNA_157_FD_194464 | JGI IMG/M metagenome (GOLD analysis project Ga0307297, IMG submission 194464) | Bulk soil microbial communities from the East River watershed near Crested Butte, Colorado, United States - ER_DNA_157 | ecosystem: Environmental > Terrestrial > Soil > Floodplain | place...
TCATTACACTTAACGTGTGGATCTGACCAAGCTTGAGAGAAGCCCAATCGGCAAGCTCGTCCCGATCGAAGGCCACGATGAGCACCGTAGGGAGTTTTCCTACTTCGCCTACCTCCCCGATTTTCTTCCTGAGTCAGTCGAACTCAGAGCCGAAACCTGGACGCTCGTAGCCAGGGCATCCGAAGCACTCGGACGGTTGGACCAGGCATGCACGACACTGCCCAACCCTCGTCTGTTGATCGCCCCAGCGCTGGCTCGTGAGGCTCTGGACACTTCGGCGCTTGAGGGAACCTACGGAGCTCTGGCGGACGTTCTAGAGGCCCGGCTCACGGAACACCGCCCCAACTCGCCGCAAGTGGCCGAGATCAACGCCTACGAGCGCATGGCTCACCAGGCGTTCGACTGGGTCGCCGAACGGCCGATAACCATTGGTCTGCTGTGCCATCTTCAGGGCATTCTCGCTGCGAGCTCCGTCGAACCTCCACGGGATCCGGGCCAAGTCCGCAGGCACCAGGTCGTGATCGGCCCGAAGGACTGCACGGTTTATGAAGCGCGCTTTATCCCCCCGCCACCTGACGACCGGTTGCATGCCGGGCTGGACCAGTGGCGTAGCTGGATCGAGAGACCGCACGCGCTCCCTGCGGCGCTCAAGGCCGCCATTGTCCACTACCAGTTCGAATGTCTGCACCCATTCGGGGATGGGAATGGGCGGGTCGGACGCCTCGTGATCCTGCTTCAGCTGCTGCGCGATGGTGCCCTGAAGCACCCCGTCATCACGATCTCTGCCTGGTTCCGCCGCCGAAGCGATGAGTACCAGGCCCACCTGCTCGCCCTGAGCGAGACGGGCGATTGGAACACATGGGTCTCCTTCTTCTGTCAGGCGATCTACGACCAGTCCACCGCCTGTGTCCGGGTTGTTGAGGGGCTCAATGACTGGATGGCGGGCATACGACAGACGCTGAATGATCGGCATTGGAGCGGCGCCGTGAGTAACCTCCTGGACGACCTTGTCGACTGGCCTGTCATCACCTCGCCATCGGTTCAGGAGAAGTACGGCGTAAGCGCGCCCACGGCGAAGTCGGCCATCGATCGGCTTGTTGAGATCGGCGTGCTGACCGAGACAACCGGCGGTAGCTACTTGAGGCGTTACGCTGCGCCCGCCGTAATCGCCGCGGTGGAACGGCTATAACGGCGACGGAGGAGACTGATGTTGAGGCCCTAGCTAAAAGGAGACTCCGACCGTCACGGTGCGGCCCATCTTCGCCCGATCGACAGAGCCCGTTCACCCGTTCATCGCCGCCCATTAGTCGATATGCCGAAATGCTGCGCACGCGATAGCACGAAACCAGTTGAGCAATCGGTAGGCTGCAACACGACCGTCCACGCCACCTTTGTCGGCCTTTGCCGGGCCGATCTCATAGTGAGCTTGACCTCATGGAGGTGCGCTGGTGGATTCGGCTACTGAGCAGTGCATCGCGAAGTTGAAACGCTCGGGAGAGCGTTGCCAACGCCTCGTGATTGGTGGCGGCCCTGCCATGTGCATGGCGGCAAGTCGGCGCGGGAGAAGCGGCTGGCGGTTAAGAGCGCCGAGGAGGAGGCCGCTGGGGCTGGCCTGCCGTATCAGCGGCGGCATCCGGGTGAGTGCTGTTGGACGCCGTCCTGGCCTCCGATGTTCTGCTGAGCACCTGCTTCGCAAGCAGGCGTCTGGCGAGCTGACTCCTGAGGAATCGACTGCACTGGGTTTGGCGATTGATCGTGCTACTTGTACCTCGAAGGCCGCGCTGGATGCGCAGGTTGAGTCGCGTCTTGCGGAGATTGAGGAGCGCCGCGTCACGTGAGGCTGGGGAGCTTGCGGGGCAGGTAACAGGACTTTCAGCCACGCCTTGCGTATGGCCGCGCTCACTGCGAGTGACCGGCTTTGTTGTGTGGAACGCCTGGTGCGCCACTCTGCGGGAGATCGTGGAACAGCAGGTCGCCACTGTCACACAAGAACGGACTCAGCCTATCGAATTCCGGTAATACCGGAAAACCCTTCGCCGTAGGTATCCACTGGGATTAGGACCGGGGCGATAGCACCCGGCTCAGCGAAGCTGACGAGGAAGCCGTGAGATTTAGGTCCGGCAGCCGCGACGACCCAGCGACTAGAAGCCGCCCGCCGATGGATGCACCGAAGGGAAAAAACCCGCCTTTTGCGATCTTTGCAGGACCGCGCGCGGGATGCTCCAGGGATTCGGCAACGGTGCAGGCAGAGAAGGAAAGAAGCCGGGCGAAGCCCGACCGTTCTTCCCTTCGGGTCTCCCCCATTCCGCGGCGCCCCGAGGGGCTTGCGGCTCGCAGCGGTGCGTCACTGGGGCTGATGCTCACGCTTAGGTACGGGCGCTCTGCCGCTGTCTCTTACGGCGTGCGTACTCGCTTTGACGGGCACGCTGACACACCCGGCACGATCGGGCGCCGTCTGGCTTCCGATAGACGTTCTCCGCGGTCTGAGCATGCCCCCGCACACAAACAGAGCCGTCTCTTTCGCGATTGCGTGTCCAACCGCTCGTTACCGAAAGTCGAGCCAAACGCTGTTGTTTCGATCTTGAATTCCGAGCTGTGCGGCATTGAACGCACACTCAATCTCCAGCGTTGGTACGGAGAGTATTCGCGTCGGTGTATTGATGTCCCGCTGGGCAGTGAGTCTTGACTGCGTTGTGCCATCCGCCAGCACCGCGGCGGCTGTTCTCCGCTCTTGTGACTAGCTCAAGATGCAGTGGGTTCACACATCATCGGTGAGCACAGGCCCTTCCTGATTGGCAGCGAGACGGATCGTGACATCTGTGGTCAAGCACCTTGTCTGTCGGCAGAGGCCCAATCCAATGCCGGTATGCCCAGCGATGGGCCTGCATTTGTTTGCCGAACTCGTCCTTGAAATAGCCATAGCCGCTTTTCCGCATACCGCCTGTCCATTCGATGCATGGCGTCCCCGCATACATTTCGGAACTCGGTTGTATTTTGGATAGAAATCTCGATTCGGGGTCCGTCCGCATATACCCAGTGACATTAACCGATTTAATGAGTATCAGTCTGGAGTCACCCTCCGTGCAGAACGATTTACGCAGCACGGGTCAGATGGCGACTACACCTCGAATTCAAGCACCCTGTCTGCGGTGGGGTCCGTCCCCTCCGTGACCTGACCTCTAGCCATTACGTAGGCGTGCGTGCCGCCAGTGATTGCAAACCGGACGGGCCGATCTAAGTAGTTCAGGTTGCTGTCAATGGCAAACAGCCCTCGTGTTGTGACGTGACCCTCAGCCAGGGGCGTGTTGGGCAGAGTTTTGAACCTGTACGTGCCCTGGTATTGGAGGAGAAAACCGCCTTCGGGGAGAAACCGATCATTGGCCGGAGCTATTCGGAGAATGGTCACAGTCCCTGCATGGGTGCCTGCAAGCCGTTCTTGCTCGGATTGCGGTAGGCCATTTCCCGGCGTCTTGTCGTTGTAACGCTTAAGCACGAGATCATCGTTAAAGACGTCCCAAACGCCCGCCGCTGGATTCGCAAAAGGCTCCAACGGGCTAGCGCCCACGGGCAGCATGACTCCCAGAAGGATTTCGATTTTCATGCTCTGCACCCTTCTTTGTAGGCCTTGAGACTTCTCAGTATCCAGAGACGCCAGCCGATTCCGCTATCCCCGGTCCAGCGTTCGGATGAGCGCCGGGCCGGCCCTAGCACTCCCTCCTATGAGCATGAGATCGTGATTCCAGGCGGCGGCGCCTGCGGACTGTCGCCCTGAGCGCGCCGGAGGTCACCATGTCCGAGTCCTACTCCGAGCTCAAACGCGGTTCCCGAACAGACGTTGTCCGCAATGGCGGAATCGAGAATCGACCTATTCGATACCGACGATCAGGTGGGACGATCAGATCGACGACATTTCGCCAGATCAAGTGGGAACCGGCGAAGCAGTCGCGAATGTCACAGCAAGGATTCGAGCTCTGCAGCCGTTTGAGCCTCCCGATCTTGATGCGATGCTCACCGATCCTTTACTGGCCAGCCGCCCGGTTCTCCATGTGAGAAGCGCTCCGTATGACTATCCCGGCCAAGACAACGGCAATGCTTCCATGGCGCCAGATGCACAGACCGGAGTACTGAGCTTGGTCGGGAAAGCCGGCCGCACCAACGGAAGCCAAGGCGACAACGTTCGCGGTCTCTGCTGGACCGGCATCGCGGTCACTAACGAAAGCGCAGCTGCCCAGCCAAACCAGACCGTCCGCATTTCCCCAATAGTGAGCTGGTCAGCGTCATGGAGTCTTGGTTACGTGGGTCTAAAGAGCGGTGTTTTTGCCGGATCAGAGCCCTGGGCGGAGGTGCACGGTGGCTTCGACGTCTCGGCCTGGGACGACATGGGCCACCGAGTGGGTTGGTTTCCAACTCAGGAGTTGTTCACCAAGCACTGGAACGGCACCTCAACGACCTGGCAGAACTTCAACGATGCAGGTGAGGGCCTGGTGCCCGACGGCAAGGTCTTCTTTTCCATACCGCCTGGCCAAACGCGATGGGTGAATGTCGACGCCTACATCGATCTAAAGGCGAACTACTCCTCGTTGACCAACCAAGCTGCCGCGGTAGCAAGTCTTGCGGTCACCGTGCGTTACATCGTTTTGCGCCCAGCGGCCCCTGGCCGAGAATTCCGGTGACCCGATCCATCGGGGTAGGTTCAGCAGGAGACTCCAGCTAGGTCCAGGTCTTGAGCCGCTATCTAGCTGGAGTCTCTCCCCCTGCATCGACCCCCAACATCTGTGGACGCGCTGAATCGCTGAAAAGTCCAGGTCTTGAAGCGATTTATCTCACGTCCGTCCAATTTTCCGTAACTCTTCCGGTCTGGCGTGGCGCTATTCCGCTTCACTCGAAATCGTGTTCGAATTGTGTATGGATCTCGATCCAAGTCAGTACGGCGAATCGGATCGGCGGGAAGTGGATCCACCGGTGGAGGTGCAGGTCGCCACTTGGTCAGCCGCCGGCACGCTCGACTGGTGGGTCAAGGAGCGCCGACCACGCCTGGAGTGGTACGGGCGAGTGCGAGGTCCCGACGGTAAACAGCGATGGATCAGGGCTGCTGATCTCCGTCCGGCGAAGACCGAATGACCGGCTCCCTTTCCCGACCGATTGCGTCTTCTGGTTCAGGGCCTAACTTCCATGCCTTCCGTTGTCCCGTGGTCAGCACAAATGGGCGCCCTCCAGGCAACCCAGCCGAAGCGTAATACGGATCACGGAGTTCTTTCTCGATCGCCCGCCTCATCTCGCCGTCCATGTAGCGCTCCATCCGCCGTAATGTCTCGACCACTTCGATCAGCATCTCGTTAGGTTTTCGCTCTGACGTTGTCTGAGCTGAGGCGGCGTCTTCGATTGCTGCGTCAATCCCGGCCTTCAGCTGCTCCCATGTGACGTCGAAGAGTCGGTCCAGTGCCTTCTCGGCAACCTGCTCCTCAGCCGCTTTGTTCAAGTCGTGTACCAGTCGTCTCACGTCCTTCTCGTCGAGTAACCGCCATTGGAATGCCGTGAGCGGGCCTTTGAGATCAGTCGACGGCAAGTCGATGAGGAGTGGCACGACCTTTGCCGTCCCCACCTTCTTGGCGACGGCGCCGGCCTCGAAGTTCAACCACGGAGCCGCCTGGTTCGCTCGAGTCACGCAGACAATGCCGAAGTCTGTTTCTTCGAGGGCCTTGGCCAAAGCATCGTTCCATCGGGCACCGCCGTCGATGTTGTTGTCGGACATCCACGGTTCAACGCGCTGAACAGCCCCCTGAAGCCAATCGTGGAGAGCTTTGGCGATCGACCGGCTCGGTTCACCACTCCAACCAATGAAGACTCGCATGATTTCCTCCCGAGTTCCCGAGGGAGGGTACCGAGGGTGGCTGGCAGCCGCCTACCGTGTCACTGGCTGAGAGATTGATCATGAGGCGAATCACCACGCCTTCGTCATCAAGTCTCCGGTGATGCTTTCGCCGCGGCGATCGAGCAGCTAGGCCCGGGGTGACCTCAGACCATGTCAGCTGTAATAGGTGATGGCTTAAAACCTTTGACGGTCAGATAGACGCCCAGCGAGAACTCGAATAGAGCGACCGGGAGCACGGCGATCGCGGGCAGCACGGACACTCGTTCCACTACGCCGAACAGCACGGCGGCATCGGAAACGAGGAGCAAGGCCGCTCCGATGAATGCGAGCCAGGGAAGAACCCGCGGCACCAGCCGCGACTTGTACAACAGGTAACCCAGCAAGAGGTCGTTCACGATAGGCATCAGGCTTTGTGAGAGGAGGTTGATCCGGTCATACAGGACGGCGAGCGTCTGGCCGGTGACCAGTGCATCCGGTCCGGCTCCTGCCTGCCGCAAGCTCACGATTGTCAGGAGACACGCGACGCCAGCGAGGATGCCGGCCGCTTCCAGGACTCGCGAGCCGACGAGGCCCAGCGCGGCCGCTTCGTTCTGCCTCTTGAGCACCGGGTACAACACGACGGCGGTGCCGATGCCGGCGAGGGCCACGATCACCTCCAGGACGCCGCCGACGAGGACGGCAGTGTCCGGGCCAGGGCCCACGATGTAGTTCGGGTCGTGCACCGAACCGTACAGGGCGAGGGTAGGGATCGAGACAAAGGTGAGGAGGTAGAGCACACCTGCGACAAGCGCGGTCTTCCTCAGTGGGCTCATCGGGATTCGTCTTGTTGCTGATCGAAAAAGCAGCCGACGGAACTCACGGTGCCCTCCTTGGCTATGTCACACGCGACCCTATGGAGCGCGATACGCCGCATCCGCTATTTCCGACGGCGTGTCTCTACCACGCCTTGGTCATTACATCGCCGATCGGTAACGAAGCAAAGCCCTGAGACCGCCTGGGCAACGACTCACGGCGGCTGAGACACTGACCTCCGACTCTGCGAGAAAGGGGGGCCTATATGAGCACGCCGGTCATTGGATTTGCGCAACCTGCGATCGATGCGGTGTACGAAGACGCAACTTACGACATCCGGAAACTGGGGACACACCTCACAACGGTTGATGCGGCATGGGATGAAGTGCTGATTCTTGCCACTTTTCGTAATGGACTGCAAGGCGCCTTGGCTTACTTCGGCGAGGCGGATCGACCTATTTACGTTTCCGAGGAAGATACGTCGTGGTTCACCGATATGGTGACTGCGGGCCGCATGCGCGGGTGGCACGAAGATATGGCACGAGACCTGCAATTCGAACCTCCCCGCCCACTGATGGTCGAGCGGGTACACCTGAATTCCCCCCTCGAGATCACACTCGCTGCCGCTGGGAGTACGGGAGTGACGATCTATGCCCTGCACCTCTTGAGTGTCGTTTTGCGCCATCCCGACAGCATCGGGGGTTGGCTACCAAGATTGGCCGCTGGCTGGTACAGGGCGCGCCACGAAGCCGAGCAGGCACGACTGGATTATCGAAGGGAATCTCAGCGAGAAAGGTCTTCGACACGGTCCTCATCGACCACACGTCCAAGCTCACTGACATCGCAGCCAACCTTCCGGACCTTCAGGCCAGTGAAGTGAGGGTCACAGGAGGGACGGGAGGGGTTCCGGAAGAAATTACCGATGCCCAGGAGTTCGCGGCCCTATTAGAAGCCGCGCACGACGTTCAAGATCGGGGCGACATCGAAAGCGCTGGCCAGAACCTTCAGCCCTACGAGCAGGAAGGGACAGGAAGGACCATCGCCCAGCACGAGGGACTAGAGCGGGCGAGGACCGCTACAGACCGCAGGATCCGGACGTAAGGAGAATCCCCGCCGAGAGCCTGGAGGACGGCGCAGAAATCGAAGACTTGGGACCCCCACACAACGGGGGGACACCGGCCATCAGGACCGGAACATCAATGGACCAGGTGACATCGGTGGACAAGATCGGCCTAGCAGGTAAATCAGCACACCCCGATTGGCCGCCTCACCCGTGTTGAGCGGCATGCTGTATGCCGGCCCGGCCATAATGGGCCGATTAATTCTCGTGCCCCTCGAGCCAGCACCGCCATTCGTGCCGCTGTAAAGCTCTTTCCGGTGTCGCGCGAGGACTTGATGACCGTGTAGCGATTCCGAACGATGCTTTTTGCAATCCCGCGCTGCTTCGACCACAGGAACTCATCCAGTCGATCGCGCACCCACCGACCAGATCGGAGGCGTTGAACCATCTCCACCATCAGCTGGCCTTGGCGTTCGGCTATTCGTACCGTTCGTTCGGCAAGACCGGCGGCTACTGCTTTGGATGCGAAGTTGGCGCATCTCTCCCGCTCCTTGGCTTCAAGATCAGCAAGTCCTCGGATCGCTTCGCCTGTGACGTAGACCCCGACGTCTTTCGCTGCTCCGTATGTGTTGCCGACGAGTGCAGTTCGCCCTGGGCGCCGGCATCATCACTGTGGTCGTGTGGGTGCTGCTGGGACTGCCCGACCAGGCCATCGTCCGTACCATCACCGTGCTGGTCATTGCCTGCCCCCACGCCCTCGGCCTCGCCATCCCGCTGGTGGTGGCGATCGCCACCGAACGGGCAGCCCGCGGCGGCGTCCTGGTCAAGGACCGGCTCGCCCTGGAATCGATGCGAACAGTCGACACGGTGCTGTTCGACAAGACCGGCACCCTGACCAAGGGCCAGCCAACGGTCACCGCGATCGAAACCGCCGGGCCCAGTGAGGACGAGGTACTGGCACTGGCCGCCAGCGCCGAAGCCGACTCCGAACACCCGCTGGCCCGGGCCATCGTGACCGCCGCCGAACATCGAGGGCTGCGCCTACCCCTTGCCTCGGACTTCACCTCTTCACCCGCGGTTGGCGTCTCAGCCACAGTCGACGGGCGCCATGTTCAGGTTGGTGGGCCCTACCTGCTGCACCAAGAAGGCGCCACCGAACTCGATGTCGCGGAGCAGTGGCGGGCCGAGGGAGCGATCATCCTGCACGTCCTGCTCGACGGACAGGTGATCGGCGCGCTGCGGCTCGCCGACGAAATCCGGAGCGAGTCCCGGCACGCCGTAGAAGCGCTGCACGTCCGTGGCGTACAGGTAGTCATGATCACCGGTGACGCCGAGGCCGTGGCCGCCTCCGTCGCTGCCGACCTGCGGATCGACCGATACTTCGCCGGAATCCGGCCCGAGGACAAGGCCGACAAGGTCAAACAACTGCAATCCGAGGGCAGACAAGTCGCCATGGTCGGCGATGGCGTCAACGACGCACCCGCCTTGGCCCAGGCCGACGTGGGCATCGCCATCGGCGCCGGCACCGACGTAGCCATCGCCTCCGCCGGTGTCATCCTGGCCAGCGACGACCCCCGCTCGGTGCTGTCGGTGATCGAGCTTTCCAAGGCCAGCTACCGCAAGATGAAGCAAAACCTGTGGTGGGCAGCCGGCTACAACCTGATCTCGGTGCCATTGGCCGCGGGCGTGCTCGCCCCCATCGGGTTCGTACTACCGATGTCAGTGGGCGCGATCTTGATGTCCCTGTCCACCATCGTCGTCGCCCTGAACGCCCAGCTGCTGCGCCGCCTCGACCTGCGGCCCGAAACAGTGGTGCCAACCAACAGCTCTGCCCAGCGCGCCGATCTGGACCCGCGAGCCGCGGTCGATGCCGACCAACACTGAGCTTCAGGAGGCGACCTAACCATGACCATCACCGAGGGCGCGCCCACGGACGAAGCCGCCAAGCTGCGGCACAGATGGCCGACCTCGACCTGCGCACACAGTTGACGGCGACGCCGCTGATCAGGCAGGCCCAAACCCTCGCCTTGTCGATGCTGCGGCTCACCCAGTTGCGCCAGTCTCTCCTGATGCGTCGGCCCTGACGGTAGCCAGGAATCCCGTCCGGCGTTCCCTGGCCGCAGCACGATTCACCGTTTCACGCTCAGATTGGTCGCTGATGGCTCGCAGTGCATGCGGTTACTCAGCAGTGTTCATCTACCTCGTGCGGCCTCGCGCGACCTGGTAGATCGACAGTCAGCACCCGTGAGCCAATGACCTACAGCTACGACAGGTCTCGCAGCAGCAGAACGTCCAGCTCCACGACCTCGGTCGTTGGCTTCCGTGAGGGTGTGGGCTGTGCTCGCGCGCCGTTAGTCGTCGTGACGTACGGCTTGGTAGATCGTCACCGGTTTGCGTACCCCCTTCAACTCGACTGGTCCCACCTCGACCAGCCGGAACCCCGCTGGCTCGACCGAGCGCTCTAAGTCCTCACCTACGAGGACCTGGTCCGCCGTGGCGTGGGATGCGATCCGCGCCGCGATGTTGACCGTCCCCCCGAAGTAGTCGCCCTCGTCGTAGATCATTGGGCCCGCGTTGACTCCGACGTGCGCCGGAGGCAGCCCTTCAGAGGGCGCCCTTTCGACGATCTCAAGGGATCCCCTGACCGCATCGCTGGGATCTCGGAAATGAAAGTGGACGCCATCACCCAGCATCTTCACAACGCTCCCCCGATGGCGTGCCGCAATCTCGTTGACGAGCTGTGCGAGCGTGAGGGAAATCTCAGCGGCGACCTCATCGCCGGATTCCTCGGTCAGCTGCGTATAACCGGAAAGGTCCGCGAAGACCGCCGCCTCCGCATTCTGAGGCGGACGAGGCCGAACACCGGCGTGCTCGAGCGCGGCCTCCACGTGCTCGAACTCATGCTCGCTCGTGAAGACCTCCGAGTGCCGTCGAAACAGCCATCCGAGGAGGTCTTCACCCGAGCGCCCCGCGCGAACACCGACCTCACGGATCGCCGCTTCGTACGCCTCGTTGTCGCGAAGCCCTCGCCTCCGGAATCGCTCCTCGACCGTGGTGTGGAAGTAGTGCGGCAGGTACTGGGCCACACGACGCGCACTGTCACCCCAAACGCGCGCCATCCGAAGCACTTGGCCCTCTTCCACACCTGCGCCGAAGAGAACGGGAAGGATCTTGATGCCTTGAAGATCTTCTTCACGAACGCGTTCGTCCCGTGCGGGGCGGAGCAGCCCGAACGCCACGTAGATGCGCTCGAGCGTTGTGAACGGTACGCCCATCTCTTGAGCCACCTCGGCGAACGTGCGATCTGAGCGAGGGTGCCGCCGGCCAGCACTCTCGAGATACCCAAGCGTCAGGTGGCCGGACGCCAGTGCGGTAGCAAGGGCCTCGGTCTCGATCCCCATGACCTGGAGGTCGGTCACCACGCGCGCACGCATGACGTCTTGCCGTGTGAACGTGCCTCGGTCATCACCCTGGAGAATCCCAAGATCGGCGAACTGTCGGATGCACTCGCGGCTGGTGCCCGAGCGCTCGGCCAGCTCATCCTCCGTTAAGCGGTCGGGGTCCATCCCGACCTCATTTCAGGCGGCGTATGAAGCGGGATCGGCCACGAACGCGTCATGACACGCTCCCGAGCAGAAGTAATAGGTCTTCCCATCGTGCTCAGCCGTCGCCACGGCATCATCACTGTCAATCCTCATCCCACACACGGGATCCGCAACCATGGCCATGGTGTTCCCTCCTTATCCGGCGGGGTGGCACCCTGCCGCACATCTGAGTCGGGAGCCTACGCGTTCCGAGCTCTGCTCGTGTATCGAACGAATCTTCGATAAAATGCGTGAATGTCCACCGCGGATCAGACTCATGCCGCCGCTTTACATGGTGAGGCGCTGCTGCAAGCCCAGCGCCCCGAGCTGGACGCGCTCATAGCCCACCTGGGGGCGCTGGCGAACGGGCATAACGCCACACGGGTCGAGGTGGCCGGTACCATGGCCGGAGCCTGGTTCGCTTCGCCAACTACACGGCAAGGACACGAGCTGATTGCTGCGGGCCTGCTTCTGGTCGCCGGACCGGTTGACGGCGACGCGCTACTCCGGGCGGTCCAGACAGGCTATGAGCGGCGGCAATCCTTGAGGTAAGGGTGGCTACCGCTCCGGCCAAGGTGTGGGCAGGTCCAATCCCATCCGACGGGCGCCTGCCACTGAGCTTCCGAGAGCTGGTCGAACGGGCGCCTTTGCAGTTGAACAACGACGGGACGCGCAAGCAAGCAAGCAAGCAAGCAAGGGCATAC
>Ga0307297_10000293_pt1 | contig 12000 bp, 10 predicted proteins | sample ER_DNA_157_FD_194464 | JGI IMG/M metagenome (GOLD analysis project Ga0307297, IMG submission 194464) | Bulk soil microbial communities from the East River watershed near Crested Butte, Colorado, United States - ER_DNA_157 | ecosystem: Environmental > Terrestrial > Soil > Floodplain | place...
CTGCGGATGCCGCTGTCCCCCGCCTCCAGCTCCATGCAGGCGAGGCCGTAGGCGGTGCCGCTGGCGCCGGCGCAGCCGTATCCCTGCAGGTGCATCCCGAGGACGCCGAGCTTGCCGAGTTCCGGAGCCAGCTCGCCCACCGGCACCGTCGCCTCCTCGAACCACTCCCCCACGTTCGGCACGACCTTGTCGCGCACCCAGGCGCGGACGGTGTCGCGGATGTCGCGCTCCTCGTCGGAGAGCAGGATGTCGAGGGCGAGGTAGTCGCTGGGCTTGATCGGCGGCGCGGCGGTAGTCGAAGACATGTGGCGTCCTTGATGTCGGGATGTGACGGCTGCGGGGTCCTAGGATCGTGAACTAATGGCCGACTCGGCGCTAGGACGACTGCGGATCCTCGACTTCTCGCGGGTCCTTGCCGGGCCCCTGGCGACGATGACCCTTGCCGACCTCGGCGCCGAGGTGACGAAGGTCGAGCGACCGGGGACGGGAGACGACACCCGCTCCTGGGGCCCGCCCCACGATGCCCAGGGAGAGGCGACCTACTTCCAGGCGGTCAACCGCAACAAGCGCAGCATCGTCCTCGACCTCGGCGACACCGACGACCTGGCGGAGGCGCGGCGGCTCGCGCTTGAGAGCGACGTCATCGTCGAGAACTTCCGGCCGGGAGTGATGGTGAAGCTCGGCCTGGGCTACGAGAGCCTCGCGGAGGCGAAGCCGGGACTTATCTACTGCTCGATCACCGGCTTCGGCGGGTCGGGCGCGGGCGCCGAGCTGCCCGGATACGACCTGCTGGTGCAGGCGCTCGGCGGCCTGATGAGCATCACCGGCGAGCCCGACGGCGAGCCGCTGAAGGTCGGCGTCGCCTTGGTCGACGTGATCGCCGGCCTCTACGCCGCCGTCGGCATCCTCGCCGCGCTCGAGCACCGGCGCGAGAGCGGCGAGGGGCAGCTGGTCGAGGTCGACCTGCTCTCCGCCCTGCTCGCCGGCCTCGTCAACCAGTCATCCGCCTACACCGTCGCCGGGGTCGTGCCGGGGCGGATGGGCAACCGGCATCCGAGCATCGCTCCCTACGAACTACTGCGCTGCAAGGAGGGCGAGCTGGTCCTGGCGGTCGGCAACGACCGCCAGTTCCGCGAGCTCTGCGAGGTGCTCGGCGAGCCGGACTTGGCCGAAAACGGGCGCTTCGCCACCAACCCCGCCCGGGTCGCCAACCGCGACGCGCTGAAACCGCTGCTGGAACGCGCTCTCGCGAGCCGACCGGCGCCCGAATGGGTGAAGCTGCTCAGCGCTCGACGAGTTCCCGCCGGGGTTGTCAACGACGTCGGCGCCGCCTTCGAGTTCGCCGAGCAACTCGGCCTCGACCCGATCGTCGAGATCCCCCGCGAGGACGGCGACCCCATTCGCCTCCCCCGCAGCCCGATAAAGCTCTCGAAAACTCCCGCGATCTACCGTCGGCCGCCGCCGCGGCTACCCGATAGCTGAGTCCTATTTCCCGTTGATCGATTCGACGACGTAGGCGGCGACGTCTTCGATTTCCTTCGTCGAGAGCAATTCGGCAAACGCCGGCATGCCGCCGCCGCCTTCGGTGACCTGTTCGATCGCGCCGTTCAGCGTTTTCGCTTTCGGCTGCGTCGTCAGGTCGGGGCCGCCGTTGCCACCGTGGCCGTCGGCGCCGTGGCAGACCGAGCAGTTTTCGGCGAAGACGTTCTTGCCCGCCATCGCGTCACCGCCGGCCGATTCCTGTTCGACGTTTTCTTTGCCTTCGGTGCCGCCGCCGGCCGCTTCAGCCGGTTTGCCTTCCGATTCCTCGACTTCGGTCTGCGGCGCTCCCTCGCCAGCGTGCTGACCCGCTTCGGCTTTGCCGCCCGACTTCACCTCTTCCATCTCGCCTTCGAGCGAGAAGAGCCAGAGGTTGTCGCCGTGGGCGCTCGCCGCCAGCGAGTTGCCGCCGGCGTAGAAGGCGACGTACTCCTTACCTTCCCATTCGAAGATCGCGGGGGTGGTGTTGGCGCCGGCGCCGGTCTGGAAAGACCACACTTCGTCGCCGTTCTCGGCGTCGTAGGCGACCAGCTCGCCGCTCGAGTGGCCGACGAAGACGAGATTGCCGGCCGTGGTCGTGGTGCCGCTGTAACACGATTCACCTTCGAGTTCGCGCTGCCAGTCGATCTCGCCGGTGTTGACGTTCTGGGCGGTGATCGTCCCGTTGTAGGTGCCGAAGCCGGTGATCGTCAACACGCTCGAGAGGTACGTTTTGCCGAGGCCGGCCTCTTCGAGACCTTTGGTCAGGTAGCCAGCGTAGCCGGAGATGCCGCAGATGTAGACGTCTTCGGTGTTGCGGTTGTAGCTCGAGGGCGGCCAGTTGTCGCCGCCCGTCGGCCCCGGCGCCAGCACCTTCATGTCGTGCCCGAAGGGGTCGAAGATTTCGCCCTGGGTGATTTCGACGTCGGTGATCCCCTGGCTCTTCAGGGTGCCTTCCGCCAGTTCCTTGATTTCTTCGAACTGCGGTTCGCTGACGTCATGGGGAACGAATGAGTCGGTCAGCGGGTAGGGCTGGGTGTCCCAGGTGGCCTGCTGCTCTTTGTCCTGCGGGACTTTTTTCTCGACGATCTGGTGGACCGGCTTCCCGGTTTCGCGGTCGAGCATGTAGAGCCAGCCGGTCTTGCCGGGCTCGCTGATCCCCTTCACGTCCTCGCCGTCGATCTTCGCGTTCCAGAGGACGACCGGGCTCGGGGCGTCGTAGTCCCAGATGTCGTGGTGGACCTGCTGGAAGTGCCACTTGTACTTACCGGTGGTCGCATCGACGGCGACGATCGAGGCGGTGAAGAGGTTTTCGCCGGGGCGGCCGCTGCCGTTGAGGTCCGGTGAGGCGTTGCCGGTCGAGAAATAGAGCATGTTCAGTTCGGGGTCGACGGCCGGCGTGTTCCAGACCGGGGCGCCGCCTTTCTTCCAGGCATCGCCGCCGCCTTCCCAGGTCTCGTGGCCCGTTTCACCCGGCCCCGGGATCGTCCAGAATTTCCAGTCGACCTTGCCGGTCTTCGCGTCGACGGCGGTGAGCCGTCCGCGGATCCCGAACTCGCCGCCGGAGAGGCCGGTGTAGACGCGGCCGTTGTAGTAGAGCGGCGCGTTGGTGATCGTCTCGCCGTTCTGCCATTTGCCGATTGCCGACTGCCACTTGATCTCGCCCGTTTTCTGATCGAGCGCCACCAGGGTGCCGTCGAGCTGACCGAGGAAGACCATCCCCTCGCCGAGGGCGACGCCGCGGTTGGTCCAGCCGCAGCAGATGGTGTCGATCTCCGGCGGCAGGTGCGCTTCGTAGACCCAGAGCTTTTTGCCGGTCTCGACGTCGACGGCGAAGACGTCGTCGGCGCCGGTGACCACGTACATCACGCCCTGGTAGACGATCGGCGTCGCCTCGGCCGAGTATTTCGTCGCCTCGCCGGAGCCGTTTAGGTGGGTGCGCCAGACCCCTTTGAGGTCCTCGACGTTGTCGGTGTCGATTTCGTCGAGCGGCGAGTAGCGGGCGTTGGAGAGCGAGCCCCCGTTGGTGAGCCAGTTCTCGCGCGGGTCGGCGGCGAGTTCCTCGGCGGTAAAGGCCGGGGCGGGAACGATGTCTCCGACCGCCTCCCCGCCCGGGGCGGCGGCGCGAGCGGCGATGGTTTCCGTCGTCGTCTTGGTCGGTCCCGTCTCATGCCCGATCAGGAAGCCGACGACGAGGGCGACGACGATCCCGGTGAGGGCGGCGCCGACGCCGGCGAGCGCGAGGACTTTGTTCGAGGGACGGCCTTCTCTCACTTCGACACGCCGTCTACCCACTTCGGCCCCCGGCTATACCCTGCCCCGGTGCGGGTCCTCGTCGTCCACAACTTCATGCCGGATGCCGCCGCGCCGCAGCGCGGACGCTGGGTTCGGGATCAGGTCGACGAGGTGCGCCGGCGGGGCATCGACACCGACATCTTCGAATTCGCCCGCGGCCGCAACGAGTACCTGCCGGCAACGCGACGGCTGCGAGCGCTGCTGCGCCACGAGCGCTACGACCTCGTCCACGCCCACTTCGGGCTGGCGGGCTGGGTGGCGCGGCTTGCCGGGGCGCGGCCGCTGATCGTCACCTTCCACGGCACCGACGTCCGCCACCACCTCGTCGGCCACCTCTCCCGCCGGCTCGCCTGGCGGGCCGACCTGGTCGCCGGAGTCTCGCGGGCGCTGTTCGAGGACGAGGACGGGCGATCCGGCCTGCCCCCGGTTCCCGGCTCAGCGGTGCTCCCCTGCGGACCAGACCTGCAGCGCTTCGGGCCCCAGCCGCGGGCCGAGGCGCGCAAGGCGCTCGGCCTCGATCCCGACGGAAGGTTTTTGTTCTTCCCCGCCAACCCTTCGCGGCCGGAGAAGCGTCACGACCGCGCCGCCGAGCTGGCCACCGCCTGCGAAGCCGACCTCCTCACCGGCGGCTCAATCGATCCCGAGCAGATGCCGCTCTGGATCAACGCCGCCAACGCGGTCCTCATCACCTCCGACTACGAGGGCTTCGGGATGGCGGCGATCGAGGCACTCGCCTGCGAAGTGCCGGTTCTCTCGACCCCGGTAGGGATCGCGCCCTACGCGCTCGGCGGGATCGACGGCTGCCTCAGTCATCCGTTCGACGTCTCCATATGGGGGACCGTCGCCAAGCGCCATCTGGGAGCTCCAGATCCCCGCGTGAAAGGGGCCGCGCGCTCGGCGACCCTCTCGGCCGCGGCGATGGCAGAGCGGGTGATCGAGGCCTATCGCGCGGTCTTGGCCGAGCAGAGATAGATTTGGATCGAATGAGCGCTGAGACCAGTCCCGCCGACGACAGCCTCGAGAGCCGCATCCGCGAGGCGGAGCGGCGGCTGGAGGAGGCGGCAAGCCTCGCCGCCGACGCCGAGCGCCGCGCCGAAGAGGAGATCAAGGCGCTGGAAGCAGACCTCGAGCGCGAGCGGGAGGAGAAGGAGCAGGCACTTGCCGCGGCCGAGGGGCGCCTGAGCGAGATCGAGGCGCAGGTCGAGGCGGCGGAGAAGCGCGTCGAGGCGGCGGAGAGCCGAGCCGCGACGGTGGAGGCGACGGTTGCCGACGAGCTGGCGCGGGCGCGCGAGAGCGCGGCGCAGTGGCTGCAGGAGCAGCTCGACACGCTGCGACGAGAGGCCGAGGGGCCATAACGTCATCAACAGAGTCATCACCAACAGGGGCAGTAGGTGAGTTCGACGTCGCCGTCGTCGGCGGCGGCGCCGCCGGCCTCTGGAGCGCCCTGCGGGCAGCCGAGCTCGGCGCCCGCGTCTGCCTCGTCTCGCGGACCCCGCTGAGCGAGAGCGCCAGCTTCTGGGCCCAGGGCGGGCTGGCGGCGGCGCTCGAACCCAACGACTCCCCCGACCTCCACGCGGCCGACACGATCGCCGCCGGCCGCGGCCTCTGCCGCACCTCGGCGGTGCGGGCGCTGGTCGAAGCGGCTCCCGCCGTCGTCCGCGACCTGATCGCCCGCGGCGTCGTCTTCGACCTTGACCACGAGGGGCGGCTGGCGCTCGGGCTCGAGGGCGGCCACACCCACCGCCGCATCGTCCACTCCGGCGGCAGCCAGACCGGCCACGAGATCACCTCGAAGCTGGCGGCGATGGTGGCGGCACAGGAGCGGATCGAGGTGATGGAGCGGACCTCGGCGGTGGCGCTCTGGAGCGACGGCGATCGCTGCCACGGGGTGGTGACGAGCGCGGGACTCGTCGGCGCGCCGGCGACGATCCTCGCCACCGGCGGCGCGGCGGCGCTGTGGCGGCGGACCACGAACCCGCGCGGAGCGATCGGGGCGGGACCGGTACTCGCCTCGCTCGCCGGCGCCGACCTCGCCGACCTCGAGTTCTGCCAGTTCCACCCGACCGCCCTGGCGATCCCCGGCACCCCCCACGACGGCGTCCTGATCACCGAGGCGATCCGCGGCGAGGGAGCAAAGCTGCTCGGCGCCGACGGGGAGCGCTTCACCGACGAGCTCGCCCCCCGCGATGCGGTCACGGCGGCGATCCTGGAGAAGATGCGCGTCGACGGTACGCCGTCCGTCGATCTCGACCTGCGCGAGATCGACCCCGCTCGCTTCCCCAACGTCTTCGCCTCGCTGGCAAGGGCCGGCCTCGATCCTCAGGCGCAGCCGGTGCCGGTCGCGCCTGCCGCCCATTACACGATGGGCGGGATCGCGGTGGACATCGACGGCCGCTCTTCCCTCCCGGGCCTCTACGCCGTCGGCGAGTGCTCCTGCACGGGGCTGCACGGGGCTAACCGGCTCGCCTCGAACTCGCTCAGCGAGTGCTTCGTGTTCGGCGAACGCGCCGCGAAGGCGGCGCTGGGTGAGGAGACGGCACCGTCGCGCCCCGAGCCGCCCGAGTGGCGCTTCGATCCCCCCAGCGAAGAGACCCGCGATGCGGTCTGGCGCTACGCGGGCCCGATGCGCAACCCCGACGACCTCGCCCGGCTGATCTCAAACCCGTATCCGCTGGCGCGTGCGCTCGGGGCCAGCGCCCTGCGGCGGCGCGAGTCCCGCGGGGGCCACCTGCGCAGCGACTGCCCGGGCATCAACCCACGCCTCGACGGCATCCACGTCGTCGTTCAGGCCGACGGGAGCGTCCGCGAAGAGGGGTGGCATTAGGTCCATGTTGTTGGGGGTCGACGTCGGGGGCACCTTCACCGACGCGGTCCTGCTCGACGGCGGCGTCGTCCACACCGCCAAGGTCCCGACGACGCCGCGGGAAGAGTCGACCGGGGTGATGCGGGCGATTGAGGAGGTGCTGCGGCGAGCAGATGCGAAGCCGGCCGGCGTCGAGGTCTTCGCCCACGGAATGACGGTCGGCACCAACGCACTGCTGGAGGAACGCGGCGCGCGCACGGCGCTGATTACCACGCGTGGCTTCGCGGATCTGCTTGAGATCGGCCGCCAGGACCGCCCCCACCTCTACCGCCTCTGCGAGCCGAAGCCAACGCCGCTGGTCGAGCCCGAGCTGCGCTTCGAGGCGACAGAGCGAACCGGACCGGAAGGGGTGATCGAACCGCTCGCGGAGGGTGAGCCGGAGCGGCTGGCGGCGGCAATCGCCGCATCGGGTGCCGAAGCGGTGGCGATCTGCCTGCTGTTCTCCTACCTGGACCCGAGCCACGAGCAGGCGATCGCCGCCGCGCTGCGCGAGCGCCTGCCGGACCTCCATGTATCTGCATCGCACGAGGTGCTGCCGCGATTCCGCGAGTACGAGCGCTGCTCGACGACGGTGATCGACGCCTACCTGAGCCCGCTGCTCGGCCGCTACCTCGGCCAGCTCGGCGAGGCCGCGGTGCAGGCCGGTCTACCGCGGCCGCTGGTAATGCGCTCCTCGGGCGGCGTCGCCCCGGCCGAGGAGGCCGGCCGGGCCGGGGCGTGGAGCGTTCTCTCCGGGCCCGCCGGCGGCGCCGTCGGCGCCGGGCTACTGGCGCGGCTGAGCGGCACCGGCAACGCCCTCGGCTTCGACATGGGCGGCACCTCGTGCGACGTCTGCGTGGTCGAGGACGGCGAGGTGCGCCGCACCGACTCGCGCAAGATCGAGGGCCGGCCGATCCAGCTGCCGATGGTCGACGTCCACACTGTCGGCGCGGGCGGTGGCTCGATCGGCTGGCGCGATCCCGGCGGTGCGCTGCGCGTCGGCCCCCAGTCCGCGGGCGCCGACCCCGGACCCGCCTGTTACGGCCGTGGCGGCACCGAACCCACGGTCACCGACGCCAACCTCCTGCTCGGGCACCTCGCCGGCGACTCGGAGCTGGCGGGCGGCGTCGCCCTCGACGCCGCGGCCGCCGAGCGGGCGATCGGGGAGCTCGGCCGTTCTCTCGGGCTCGATCCGCTGGAGACCGCCGCCGGCATCCTCCGCGTCGCCAACCAGGAGATGGTGCGGGCGCTGCGAGTGGTCACGGTCGAGCGCGGCGTCGACCCACGCGGCTTCGCCCTGCTCCCGTTCGGCGGCGCCGGGCCGATGCACGCGGCGGCGGTCGCGGCGGAGCTGGGGATCGAGACGATCCTCTGCCCCCGCGCCGGCGGCGTCCTCTCCGCCCTTGGCCTCTGTGCCTCCGAGCGCCGCCGCGACACGGCGCGCACGGTGATGTTGAGCGGCAACGAGTTGACCGGGGAGCGGATCGCGGCTGAGGTGCGGGCGATGGTGGCGGAGGCCAGCGCCGGCCTTGAGGACGACGCCGAGGCGCGGATCGTCTACCAACTCCGATATGCGGGGCAGGCCTTCGAGCTGCCGGTGCCGGGACCGGCAGCTCCCGATCCCGCCGAGCTGATCGAGGGCTTCGAGCGTGCCCACGAGGAGCGCTACGGCCATCGCGACACCGAAGGAGAAGTCGTCCTCGTCGACATCGACCTGGCGCTGGTGGTGGCGGGGCCGACGCCGCGGCCGGCGGCATCCGAGGCGGCCGCGCCCGAACCCAGCTCCCGCCGCGTCTACTTCAACGGCGAGTGGGTCGAGACCCCCGTCTTCCGCGGCGAGCCCTCCGCCGGCGGCGAAGCCGAGGGTCCCGTCGTCTTCGAGCTGCCCGAGGCGACCTTCGTCGTCCCACCCGGCTGGCGCACCCGCGTAGATCAGCTCGGCACGATCGAGGCTCGATGGACCCGATAGCCCTCCAAGTTCTGATCGGCGGCCTGCGCGCCGCCTGCGACGAGATGGGAGCAACGCTGATCCGCTCCGCCTACTCGGCCAACATCAAGGAGCGCCACGACTGCTCGACCGCCCTCTTCGACGCCGCCGGCGAGCTGGTGATGCAGGCCGAGCACATCCCCGTCCACCTCGGTTCGATGCCCGACGCGGTCGCCGCCGTCCTCCCAGAGGAGCACCAGCCGGGTCAGAGCTGGATCCTCAATGACCCCTATCGCGGCGGCACCCATCTGCCGGACATCACGCTCGTCTCCCCCGTCTTCGCCGGCGAGGAGCTGCTCGGCTTCGCCGCCAGCCGCGCCCATCACGCCGACGTCGGCGGTCCGACTCCCGGCAGCATGCCGGCCTTCTCGAAGACCTTGGAGGAAGAGGGCGTCGTGATCCCGCCGACGCCCGCGACCGAGGAGACGCTGGAGCGCCTCGCCTCGCAGATGCGGATGCCGCGTCAGCGCCTCGCCGACCTCCGCGCCCAGCAGGCCGCCAACCGGATCGGCCAGCTGCGCCTCGGCGAGCTCCGCGAGCGCCTCGGGACCGAGGCGCTGCGCGAGGGCATGGCGGAGATCCTCGCCTACAGCGAGCGGCGCACCCGGGCGGCGCTGGCCGAGCTGCCGGACGGCACCTACCGCGCCGAGGACGTGCTCGAGGCCGACTGGGAGGGCACCGAGCGCGACCTGGACCTGCGCCTCGCGGCGACGATCGCCGGCCAGGAGCTCCGTCTGGACTTCAGCGGCAGCGACGAGCAGGTCGAAGGCAACCTCAACTGCCCCCTCTCGGTGACCAAGTCAGCGGCCTTCTTCGCCGTCCGCGTTCTCACCGACCCCGATGCCCCGCCCTCGGCAGGCGCCCACCGCCCGATCGAGGTCACCGCGCCGGCTGGCTCACTGCTCAACGCCCGCTTCCCCGCCGCCGTCGCCGCCGGCAACGTCGAGACCTCCAGCCGCGTCGCGGACATCGTTGTCGCTGCGCTCTCCCAGGCAAAGGGCGGACCGGCCCAGGGACAGGGCACGATGAACAACCTCACCCTTGCGGGCGAGGGCTTCACTTATTACGAGACGCTCGGCGGTGGCCAGGGCGCTTGCGCCGAGGCAGATGGCCCCAGCGCGATACACGTCGCGATGTCCAACACGCTCAACACGCCGACCGAGGCGCTCGAGACGGAGTTCCCGCTGCGCGTCCGCGAGCTCTCGTTGCGACCCGACAGCGGCGGCGAGGGCACCCAGCGCGGCGGCGAGGGGATCGTGCGGGAGATCGAAGCGCTCGCCCCGATGCGGTTCACGTTGATAACCGAGCGCCGTCGGCACCCGCCGCGAGGCGCCGCAGGGGGCAAAGATGGCGCTCCCGGCCGCAACTTCCTCAACGGCGAGCGGCTACCGAGCAAGGCCGCCGGCGCGATGGCCCCAGGCGACCGCCTGCGGATCGAGACGCCGGGCGGCGGTGGGCACTCCTAGTGTGACGTGCGCCACGCTTAAGCGACAAATCCGCGTGTTTCGCATTTTTTTAGTTGAAATTTCGCTGCACCTCTCTAGAATGCGCGCCCTCGGGCGGGTGCAGACGGTCTGTACAAGGCCGCGGAAACAAATGCCCACCCAGTCGAACACGTAACTCACGAAACCTTCGCAGGACTACTTCAATGCCGATCGCTCTAAAGGAATGGGCAGTAACCGTTCGCGCTCTCGCCGAGGGTGAGCAGCTGCTGACGATGCGCAAGGGCGGGATCCGCGAGGAGAACAAGCATTTTGAGCTCGAGCACGAGCGGTTCTTCCTCTACCCGACCTTCGACCACCAGCGGAACGATCTGGTTCGCGAGTCCCACCACCCCGAGCTGCGCCGCGCGCTCGAGGAGGGTGTCTGGCCCGACGAGGAGCCGCCGCCGAAAGCGCTGCTCCAAGATGGCGGCATCCCCCAGCCCGACCGCGTCCGGCTGCGCGCCTGGGCCGAGGTCGTCGACCACGTGACGATCAACGACCGCCGCACGCTCGACTCGCTCTCGCCGTATTACATCTGGACCCCCGACTACGCCGAAAAGCGGCTCGCCTGGAAGCGGCGGCACCCGCTTCACGTGCTGCTGCTGCGGGTCCACCGGATCCCGCGCCCGGTCACGGTTCGGGTCCGCGACGAGTACCACGGCTGCCGCTCATGGGTCGAGATCGACCGCGAACTGCCCTTCGAGGGCACCCCGGTGATGGCCGACGAAGAGTTCGACCGCGCCCGCGAAGAGATCATGCACCGCTGCGGTGCGGGCGAACCCGCGCTCGTCTGATCGACCTCCTTTCCCCTCGCTAGTCTCGCCTCGATGTCCTGGGTCGAGACTGAGTCGCTTAGCTTCACCGCGCGGCACGACTCCGACGATTCCTCCTACGCGGAGCGGACGCTGGACCGGCTCGAGCACCTGCGGCTGCGGCTCGAAGACCGCTTCGAGACCGTCCCGGAGGAGGTGACGATCGTCGTCCACACCAATCCCCTCTGGCTGACGGCCGCCCACCCCTTCCTCCCCGCCGCCCGCTGGTCGGCCGCCCCCGCCGGACGCCGCTATCTCGCCGGCTGGCCGATGTCGACCGAGCTGCACGTCCTCAACGACACACACATGGAACGGCGCGCCGCCGGCGACGACTCCTACGAAGCGCTGCGCGGGACCGCCGAGCGCCTCTACGCCCAGATGGTGATCGCCGCCAACAACACCGCCCTCCCCCCCTCCTGGACGCCAAGGCGCTTTGCCAGGTACCTGCGCTGGGCCTGGCTGGTCGAAGGCGGCGCCCAGTACTTCTCGCGCCAGGTCGGCCTCTACCGCGCGGCGACGATCCGCCGCCTGCGCGAGAGCTCCCGCCCCTCCTTCCCGCCTTCGCGCCGCGACGCCGTCATCCTCGGCGGCACGATCTTCGACCTGCTCGAGAACGAGCGCGGCCCCGAGGCCTGCGAGCGCCTCGTCGCCAAGCTCCTCCCCCAGGGGCCCGAGGTCCAGCTCGAAGACGCCTTCGACGCCCGCTTCCGCGAGATCGAGGAAGCCTGGCGCGACTACCTGCGCGAGATGATCCGAGGTCCCGTGGCCGTCAGGTAGTTCCCTCAGCCTCCTCAAGCAACGCTCGCGCTTCCTCGGCGCGGTGGGCGTGGACCATCACCCGCTGCGCCCCGGCGCTGGGATTCAGCAGGCCGTACCCGAGCAGCGGTCCACTGGGAGTCACCTGTTGCCTCAGGCTCGGGATCTCGTGCTCCTCGAGCAAGGCCTGGATCATCAGGGCCTGGGGCTCATCCCCGACGAAAGCGATCTCGACGAGGTCGCTCTCGGACATCAGGTCGCCTGGTAGAGCAGCCAGACGAGGAGAAAGGCGCCGACGGCGGCGAC
>Ga0307297_10000297_pt1 | contig 11923 bp, 8 predicted proteins | sample ER_DNA_157_FD_194464 | JGI IMG/M metagenome (GOLD analysis project Ga0307297, IMG submission 194464) | Bulk soil microbial communities from the East River watershed near Crested Butte, Colorado, United States - ER_DNA_157 | ecosystem: Environmental > Terrestrial > Soil > Floodplain | place: USA...
AACGGAACTCGTCGGGCTGTGCTTGTCAGCATTGCGGCTTCGTGGCCAGAAAATTGAGTTGCTCTTTCTGGGCCGGACAATATCCACGTCGTGCTGAGCGGCGCCTCACTCATGGACGCTGATTGGCAACAGGCCGGTGGGCGACGGGCTGGCGCCACAGGCGCGCGGTCGAGGCGCGGCTGGCCGCGGTCCAACTGGACCTCGATACCCTTGGCCTAGCACCCCTGGAGCTCACCTGCGGTCCTGACAATGTCGGCTCGCGGCGCGTTGCGAGCGATGTGGCTTCACCCGCGAAGACTCCTCGGTGCATATGTCCGTTGAGGGGCGACGCCGTGACACGGTCGTGTTAGGCCTGTTCCCCGGCGAACTGAGCTAAAGGCTGGTCCACCGGCGGAGCCCGGCGTGCTGGGCTCATTTTGTGCCGCCCAGCGCGGTATCGGGTTGGCGGATGGCCCGTGTGCCCAGTGCAGCTAGTAGCAGGATCCCGACGGCGTATGTCGCGGTCAGCAGCAAACTGCCGGGAAACGGGACTAACGCGCCCAGCAGCACGATCGGGATGGCGGCGACGGGCCAGGGCCATATCGTGCGGACTGTCTCGGCGGTGCCGCTGATCACCAGCGCCACTCCCGCGACGAACAGGACGAGTCCGCAGGCCAACATCCAGCCGGCCGCGGAGGGAGCAGCCTTGTCTGGATGCACGGCCAGCTCCTCCAAACCCACCCCGGCCAATACGATGCCAAAGGTCAGTGGGAGGTGGCCGTAGACGAAAAGGTCGTAGCGTGCGTCAGAGACCCGTCCGCTGGACTCGGCAGGGTCTGCGCTTGACTGCGCGTCCTCCTCGCCCGTTTCTACTTCCCGCAGCTTTGGGGCACTGCTCGGAGTTGTAACGTCGAAGTAGATCCACCACATGCTGGCGGCGATGGCAAACGCAAGCGCGCCGACTGCAATGGCAATCGGGGCCCAGGACGCGTCGTGTACGCCTCTGGCGGCGCCGCCCACCGCTTCGCCGAGGACCAGGATCACCAGCAAGGCGAACCGCTCCGGCAGATGCTCCACGTGTAGCGGAGCCGTGTCCGACCGCAAGGTGGCCAGCACCGGTCCCGCGGCAGACACCAGCACAGCGATAGCCCACAATGCGTAGCGGATGGGGTCCGGCACGACCAGCGACACTGCCCATAGCGCGGCGCTTAGGCTCACGATGATCAGGTACACCATAATCGTGGGCCTTGCCTCGCGAACGTGCCGCCAGGCCCGGACGTACAAGGCGAGCAGCACCAGCCGGCTGCCGAGATAGCAGGCGGCGAAGGGCACAGCTAATTTGCCGATGGCGTCGGAGGCGCTCGCCGCGCAGCCGGCGATCGTACCTGTGGCAGCCAGCTTGGCGATTCTGAAGACAATGTCGTCGGTGTCGAAGCGGTTGGCGTAAAGGGTGAATCCCACCCAGGAGAACCACATGGCCAGGAACAAGCCCGTCATGACCCCGAATCCGTGCCAAGTCAAGTCTTCATAGAAAACCTCGGCCAATTCCATAACGACCAGCACGTAGGCCAGGTCGAAGAACAGTTCGAGTCGACTGGCGGTGCCCTCGCGCCCAAGGTGCAATCGAGGCGGGCGTATCAGAGAGGATTCGCGTCGGGACGGCTGACCAGCCTCGTTCACACCGAAGCTGTACCCCATCGCGCACGCAGAACACAGGCTGAATGCTCGGGCGTGATCACGCTTCGCTAGTTTGAACGTGGAGGCTCACGTGACCTGACTCCCCGCGGTGGCGCCCGAGAGTTCTCGGTGAACTGTCGCGATCACTGCGAGAACCCGGGGACCCCTGAACGGCACAGTGCGAGGTCGTCGGCACAACTGCGACGAGTAGCCCTCCGTAGTCTGATCCGATCAATGCCGCAGAGGTGCCGGCCAGTCAGTTGGCGTTAACGAGGCAAATGTGGTGGGTCCTCGAGGAGTACCACCTGCTCAGTTGGCCGAGCCATGGCCATCGGACTGCTTCGCTGAAACTACGGCGGGCCGTTGCCACTGCTGAGCCCGAGGCCTCCCCAATCCAAGCCGGAGGGCTAGGGCCTGTTTCATAAGTCGTTGAGGCCAGTGGTCGATGACGACGGTGTGTGGTCGCGGCGTGGCGGACGACGAGTGCCGCTCTGGCTCCCACTCGGACTGGGCGGCTCGGCGGTGATCGGCATCTGGTCGTAACGGCAGAGGACGCATGCTCGCCCACCTGGTCGGGGCCGGATCCTCCGCGAGCTCGACCCGGTCAGGAGGGTACGGCTGCGCTCCTCCCGCCTCAGCGCCGATCTGTACTCGTACTGGATCGACTGACACGTCGTCCCGGCTCGGAGCTCGGAGTGTCATGGCAGTGATGTCAGGATCTCGATCAGCGCGGTCGTTGCGGGTGGGTCTGGTGGGTCGCCGTACGTGGCGGCATAGATCTGGCGGGCGGTGTCGGTGAGCTTTGTGTGTAGATGCCCGGCGCCCGGTGGCACGCAACGCGATTCCGTTGATGATGGCGACACCCATCCCGGCACCTACCTTCGACGCCTCAGTCAGCCAGGAACGCGACTCCCACCAGGGTCACTCCGGCCGGCAGGAACTGCAATACCGCTGAGCTACGCGGCAGCCGATCGGGCACCGCCACAGGGGGATCACAATTAGCAGGCCCGAGCGGATTTCGGGACCACGACTGGCTTGCGCAACACGATGACTCCGATCCCGGCGGTGCCCTTTTCCTCGAGCTCGTTCGCAGGTCAGAAGCCAGCCTGAATCCCGGAGTTGACCTGCAGCTATGCGTAAAGAGCCATGGCAACTGGCAGGTCGTCGATGACGACGAAGTGGTGCTGATGCCAGACAAGGTGATTCGTTGCCGCTTCGATCTCAACCACGAGGTGTTCCCGAGCGGCTTCTATGACGTCCGCTGGTTCCAGGCCGACGACCGAGGCAAGCTCATTGAAATCACCCGCGAGCGGTTCCAACTGCGGAATCACTCCATCGGCCCTCGGACAGGATCAGTATCGCGGACCAACCGAAGGTTGGCTCCCAAAACGTTGCCCATCAGCGAGGACGAGATCAAGCCGCGGAGGTTGGCTCCCGAAGCGGCGGTGGCCAGCGGGGACGAGATCAGTCCACGGAGAGCGGTAGAGGCCCGCTAGCGTTCGGGCGGTGAGCGGGCGCGCGACCGGGTCACCTTTCTGCGCCAGCCCCAGGGCGCTTACCCCCTGACTCGCGGGGCCGCGCCGTTGATCTCAGTGATCACGGCTGCTGACACGGGGTCGCTTCACTGGCTTACGTCGCGGGAGCGGCTCTTGGTGTACTACTACCAGGTTGCCGGCGCGCTTTGGACGCTCAAGCAGGCTCAAGGCTGGCACTTCGGATGATTTCGTTCAATTCCTTGGTGGCCTTGGTCATCTCATGCAGCTCAACTGCAACCGCGTGGAGATTCCCCGGCGGCGCAACACGCGAGTCATGCAGATCATCGACGCTGATCACGTACTCGAGCGGCTCGATGAGGCCGAAGGGTCCTTCTGCCTCGATGCGTACCCGGTACGCGTTGCGCGCGTCGGAGTCGATTGTCGCGTCGGAGTCGATTGTGTTGTGAGGTGTACCCAAAAACCATTGCATCGTGCGGCCAGGCGGCACGGAGGCGATGCCTTGCTTCAAGATCTCCAGGATCGGCTTGATGTCGAGTGTCGCGGGCGGTGCCGGATCTAACATCACCTTCACGTTGCGGGCAATGCTTGGCCCGGAGTTTCCAAGCAGCAGCACCAGTGCCCGGCCCTGCCCGTCGTCGCCGCGAATATCGACCCACAACATCGGCTGCGCGGCATCCTTGGCGGCCTGCTTCTGCTGTTTCGTCTGCTCTCGCGATGCCTTAGCGGATCGTCTCACGTAGATCAACGAGAAGCCCGCCACCATCAGCGACAAGGTGGACACGGCAGCCCCGAGGGCCACCCAATATTCAGGCTTGATGTCTCTGATGACGTTTCTGATGATCTCCATGCTTCCGATTCACCTCAGACCAAGCGCGGCTTGCCACGCGTTCCGGGGAGTAGTTTTGCACGCCGGGCACGAGCGTAGGCGGCAGAAATTAGAAGCCGTAGCGTCGAGACGCTGCAAAATTCTCAGTCACCTCCGAGCCGGTTCGACGGGAGAATTCGAGTCCAGCCGCGATGTAGGCCCGACAATCCTCATCGTGGCCGAGTACAGCCTCGACCCGGCCCAGTGTTTACAAGCGAGAAGGAAGATAAAAGGCTTGCCCGGTCTCAGCAGCGAGCTGGGTGAACTCACGGGCAGGTGCGTACGCCGCTGCGATCTTGCCGCGGCGGAACTCAACTTCGGCGAGCAAGGCCAAAGGAAAGGTCGGGATCGCCGGGGCGCCAGCCGTTCTTGCCGTACTGATAATGCCGCCGAACATTCTGCGGGCGTACACCTACTCCTCGATCTACACCAGCGATCTGGGCGGTTCCGCCGATCACGACGAAAGCTCACCAAGCGGATCGATGAACTCCAGCGATTCGAACAACGACTCGACCAGCGCTCGAGATCCATGATCGTCGCGCTACTGGGTGACCGGCCTCAGAGCGGGTTAGCCCGATCGGCTACGGCAGCTGATGGATGGCGAGCGGCAGGACCGAGGTTGCTCCCGCATCGGCGAGCAAAGCTGCCGCTACGGTCGCTGTCCACCGCGTACGAATTGTGTTGTCGACGAGCAACACCGGGCCCGTGAAGCTCACCCCCGGCACGAGAGCCGTGCGGTAGAGCAGGTCCTTAGCCCGTACGGCCGAGGCGGCGTCGACCGCCGGCGGTGGCCCGCTGATTGTGAGCGCGTGGACCAGCGGCAGCTGGCCAACCGCCGCAATGTGTTCGGCCACGGAGCGAACCAGCGTCGGGTAGCGCCGCGACGGCATGCCGACCACCGCGACCGGCCGCTCCCAGCTCCGCGACCAACGACGCAGCACGTCCACGAGCCCATCCATGATCAAGGGCGGAGCAGGCCCATCGCGCTGACCCAGCGCTGCCAGCTCGTCGTCCCAGGCCGGATCGTCGGCGAAGGCCAAGGCGCGTCCTGGCGCCAGGAAGCGGATCTTGCCCGTACGGTCGGGCAAGCCCGACGGCCACATCTTGCGGGGCTCCACCACCACGTCTTGACCGCGGAAGTACCGGCGTGCTGCCTCGACGACGTCCCCCGACGCTCGTGCACCCGGCGCCGGCAGCGTGCCCGTACAGACCGAACACCGGCCGCAAGGCTGCGGATCGGGATCGTCCAGCGCCTGCTGCAGGAACTGCATGAGGCAGCCGTCCCCATGTGCGTAGCCGCGCATCAAACCCGCCTCGGCAGCACGCACGCCCCGCAGCGCGTTCCATTTTTGCTCATCGAAGTACCAGGGCCGCCCCGTCCCGGCCCAACCGCCGGACTCGCGTCGCACCGCGCCGTCGACGGCCAGAATCTTCAGCAGCCCCTCCAGACGTCCGCGCCTGATCCCTGTCGCTGCCTCGAGTCTCGCCAGGCTCTGCACTGAGTCGCCCAGCGCGTCCAGGATCCGCTCGACCTGCTGCTCGTCGGGAATCCCGGAGGTGGCGAAGTAGTCCCAGATCCGCTCGTCCGACTCGGTCGGCACCAGGATGGCTTGCGCATCCTCAAGCGCCCGCCCCGCCCGGCCAACCTGCTGGTAGTACGCCACCGGCGAGGCCGGCGAACCCAGGTGGACGCAGAATGCCAGGTCGGGCTTGTCATAACCCATCCCCAGCGCCGAGGTGGCGACCAGCGCTTTGATCGTGTTGTCGCGCAGCCGATCCTCCAGCTCGACGCGATTCGCGGTCTGTCCCGAATACGCCGCAACCTCGAGACCCTGCTCGAGCAGGAAGCCAGCCACCCGCTCGGTCTCCGCCACCGTGAGCACGTACACGATGCCGGAGCCCGACAGCGACCGCAACGCCTCGGCCACCCAGGCATATCGCTCTAAGGGACGTAGGTGCGGCACAACGGCCAATCGGAGCGACGACCGCGCCAATGAACCGCGCAAAGTGACGGTGTCCTCGCCCAGCTGACGCGCCACGTCGACGGTGACTCGCTGGTTGGCAGTTGCAGTGGTAGCGAGCACCGGGGTGCCCGGCGCAAGGGCGAGCAACGTCCGGGTCAGCCGCTGGTAGTCAGGGCGGAAGTCGAAGCCCCAATCGGAGACACAGTGCGCCTCATCAATGACCAGCAGCCCGCACTGGCCGAGTAGCTCCGGCAGCTGGGCGGCGAAGGATGGGTTGGACAGCCGCTCCGGGGAGATGAGCAGCACGTCGGTCTGCCCGGATCGCACGGCCGCCAGCACCACGCCCCACTCCTCGACGTTGGTCGAGTTCACCGTCGCCGCCCGCAGCCCCGCCCGCTCTGCAGCTGCGATCTGATCGCGCATCAAGGCCAGCAGCGGCGAGACGACCAGCGTGGGTCCGGCACCCTTCGCACGCAGCGCGGCGGTCGCGGCCCAATACACCGCCGACTTGCCCCAACCCGTAGCTTGCACAACAAGCACCCGGCGGCCGCCCTCAACCAAGTGCTCGACTGCGCGGGCCTGGTCCCGGCGCGGACGCGCGTCCGGACCAGCCATAGCGGCGATAACTCGTTCGAGTGCGAAAGCTGACATGCGCCATATCCTGCCCGCAGCCGCTGACAGCACAAACGGATTCGAGCTGCCCACTCAGCAGCATTCACCGCCACAGCTTTGCTCGTGCTCGGCCGCCACGTTCCGCGTCAGATCCGGACAATCTCGGCTCGGCAACAGGTCGGCCATTGCTACCAGCTCGCGGCAGAGTGCCGGCAGCCGGTCAAGCTCACGGTCGATCTCGGCGATGTGGTTGCGCGGCAGCTGTTCAGCGTGCTCGCATGGCGACTGCCTGTGTCACAGAACTCGAGCAAGCGTCTTGACCTCCCGCAGCCGCAACCCCAGCCGCTGTCCGCCGTGGATGTTGCTGGAGCCGCTGCGGGAGAAGCGGGCCGCGGCCCGTTCGGCGGCTGATTTGATCTTGACCCGGGCTGACGAAGACCAGTGTGACCTGACCGCGCGATTGGGCGCCGGCGGTCGAGACCAGCTGGGCTATCCCGAAACCAGTAAGTGGTCGGAACGCCCAACGCCCAGCACGCCGGACCAGCCACGCAGTGCCGCGGTGCCGACCTCATACAGGCCCAGCAAGCCGGGTCCTTGGCCGGTGTTCTTCCCGGCGATCACGAAGCAAGTTGTCGATCTCGCGATCGTGCCGATGATGAAGATCATCTGTCGATCCAAACCATCATCGTGGAGCCGGTCAGGTGTCGCCTCCAGTCGCCGCAATCATCACGGACTTGTCTCAGCTGATCAGGTACGCCCGCGCAACGCCCTAGCGGTCGTCAGGCCAGAATCAAAGATCCAAGATCATCACATGACGATGATCTTGATCGCCCCGACAACGAGTGCTACAACTGGCCGTGACGTCAGAGGTTCCACGGTGTGATCGTGTCTCCGGTGGCTCGGGCTCGAGAGATGGTGGGCTAATACCACAGGCTGCGCCGAACTTTGCCGCGATTGGCCATAGTCAACCCGCACCTTGTTGGCTTTGCCGTATCCGATTTCCAGCGCCGAGGTGATGGGTACGTCGTTGCCTTCTTGGTCCAATCGGCCTGCCGGTGCGGCTTCAGCCCCAGTCGAGGTCAGGCAGCTCAGCGAAGACCGGCTCCCTCCCCGCGCTTCCTTCTGATCGTCTGGAAGACCATCACGCGCAAGCGGCTAGCGGCTACGTCGAGCAGCTGCTTGGCGCTGTTAGTGATCTAACTCCTCGTCGGGGTAGCCCTCATAGACCCCGAAGCGGGTAACATTCAACGCTTCGGCCAGCGTGATGTTGCCTTTGGCGCGTGCGGTGTGTGCCGCCGCGCGGAGTCCTTCTACCCAGTCTGCTAGCTCAGCTAGCTCAGCCTGGCCTTGCCCCACGCGGCGCCAGGCTATCTGCCTCGCCTGTCGGTGTGCGCGTTCAGGGATTGATCAACGTACGGCTCGGTCAGAAGGTGATCTTGAATGTGACCAGTGATACCGACGATCAGATCCACGGCCACATTGGTGGGCCCAGGCTACGAGCGGCTGGTCTCAGGCTGGCAAGCCGGCCAAGGGGTCGTCCATCCCGAGAGCGCGGCAGCCTCGAAGTAGAGGTTCACCATCTTGAGAAGAAATCATCGTGATCTTGAAGGCGAGTAGCCCAGGCGAAAGGTCGCCATGACTCCTGATGGGATAGGCGGCACGTCAACGTCACCACACACACCGCACGGCGGCTCGCCGCGGAACGCGGCTGGGTGGTTAGTGGAGCAGGGCGACTGCGGCTGGGTGGTTAGTGGAGCAGGGCGACTGCTGCCGTCAACGGACGAATTTTCGATTCCGTTGCTGCCGCCGGGGCGCCTATGACGGGTAGGTCCAAGCGGTAACGCATATCTGCGTCGTGCGCTAAGTCATGATGATCGTTTGAGCCCGAGTCGGCCTTGAGTCGCGACGGCGATGATTCCGCAAGCTAGCACGACGATTCCGGCAACAATCACCAACACTTCGAACTGTGGCAAACCGACCACGACCACCAGGGCTCTACAACAGCGCCGGCTGCAGCGTGCATAAGGCGATCGTGAACTCCAGCGGCCAGCCGGTGATGAATCGGGTGCGCGGTCTGTTGATCGCCGGATTGTTCCATTCCATCCTCGATCGCGGCCTTCAAGAATCGACCGCCAAGGAGAGTGGTCAGGCCGAGGGACTCCTCACCAGCAAGGGTTGTGGTAGATGCCGCCCAATCCTCTGGCGCGCGGTCACCGGCGGGCGGCTCTCCCGAAACTCGGTGATCTTCCGACCACCGCGGTAGAACCGGTCCGCGGGACGGTTGGAGGGCAGCGGGATTACGTCCACGAAGCTGTTCTCCTTCGTACGAGTGCGGCGAGGAAGCCGCCAACGAAAGAATCGCCGAGCCCGATAGTGGTGGGCTGTGCAACATCATCAAGCCTGAGGCCAGGCACGCAGCGTACGACCGACCCCATGCGCTCTTCGAGCTCGGTGGCGAACGCCTGGGCTTCCGGGCGGACCGGCAAGCTACCGGTGAATTCGTACTGCTCATCGGTGTAGTAGTCGCCGTAGCAATAACGAGTAGAGGCGACCGCGATGCCATCTCTGAGTGCCTCGGCGTCATCAGGGGCTCCCTGACCAAGCGCCAACGACCAGTACTTCGTGTGGACAACCAGGGTCGGCCCTGGAACGCGGGTCTGCAGCGAATGAAGGGCCTGCTCGACTTCCAGGGCAGACAGCAGGTCGACCGACCGCCGAACCTCCGCCTGCATCTCCTCCTCGTTCATCCCGTAGATGTCGATGATCTCTAGCAGCGCGTTGCGCACTCTGCTCCGGAAGCTGGGTAAATGGAAGGCCGCGTCCTCGTAGTAGACCAATGCGCCCGAGGGCAGCTGTTGCATGTGGGTTCTCAGCGTGGCCAGCCGCTCGTCGAGCAGGTCCGGGTCCTGCATTGTGTTGAACCCAGAGATCAGGAAGACTCCGGCGTCGCTAAGCAGAGAGCCCAATTGGTCGCTCAGTACCAGTAACGCATTCGCCGGATCATTGACGTAGATCAACCTGTTCGCGAATGGCGCTCGCATATCAATGTCGTCCATTTGCACCCGGGTGCCTTGATCGTACTGCACAACCAAATGCGGATAGAGAGTGTCTTCCCGGGCGCTGGAGATGTAGTCGCAGGACGGTGGTAACAAACGGCGTACATGATCATTGAGGCTGACAAGGTGCAGCATGCATCGCACCCCAAGCCTGCTCATCGCGAGGCCAGCCCGCACCGACGTGCCGCCGAGACTTATTCGCCTGGGAAACCGGTCGGCGAATCCACGCAAGGTCTCTGAGGAGGTGGCGAAGTACTCGCCTCCGGCACCGCGCTTCATATGTGCAAGCACCGAGATGATCAGATTGCGCTCATCGGTGACCGGCGCCGACAAGTCGAGTTCGCCATCGCGGATCTCGTACTCAGCGGCGAGTTCCTCCAGCGTCGACGACGACAACCTCAGCTCGTAGTCGATGCAGCCCCCCAGGCCGAGCACGACACGTGAAGCCACGTCAGTACAGCGATGCTTTGCCGGCAGTGTCGAAGAGGTCGATTTTCTGTCCGGCCACCACCTTCATCGCCTCGATGCAGGGCGGCTGGATGATGAGCGGCTCCCGAAGGCTCTCATCGGCCAGCACTTCCCGCATCTTCATGTGGTATGCCACCTTGATATCACTCGAAATGTTGATCTTGTTGATCCCGAGTTTGACTGCCTCGGCGATCTCGTCGTCGGGGTTGTTCGAACCGCCGTGTAGTACCAGGGGGATGTCCACTTTGTCCTTGATCAGCTTGAGCAGGTCAAGCTTGAGCTCCGGCTTCATCGTCGTGGGATAGATGCCATGGTAGGTGCCGATCGCGACAGCGAGGCTGTCCACCGCGGTGGATTCCACGAAGGTGAGCGCGTCGTCCGGATTGGTGTAGATGATGGTGTCGCTACCGCTCTCGGCCTGGCTGTCCGTCTGGCCGATGGTGCCCAGCTCACCTTCCACCGAGAGTCCTACAGCGTGGGCAGCATGAACCACCTTTCTGGAGATGGCGATGTTTTCTTCGAATGGAAGCATCGAGCCGTCGATCATCACCGACGTGAAGCCGCTACGTATCGCGGTCAGGATCTGCTCATAACTCGCGCCATGATCCCAGTGAATTGCGATTGGCACGGAGGATCGGTGAGCTCGTTGTGTTACCGCGGCGATCATCTCCACCCCGACGTGCTGCACCTCGTCAGGATGGATACCCAAGATCACTGGGGCATTCTTCTCCTCGCTGATGTCGATGATGCCGAGGAACATCGCGTAATCGCTGATGTTGAAGGCGGGCACCGCGAAGCTGTGTTCGTTCGCGACGTCCAAGATCACCTTGCCGGTTGTCAGCATGTTGCCTTTCTCCCTTTGATTAGTCGAAGTTGTGATGGTCGGGGGGGCTCCTCCCTGGCAGCGGCCGGAGGCTGCCCGTTGTTGCGCGAGTGGCTCAGTTCTTGACGGCGCCGGATGTGAGCCCGCCGATGAACCGCCGTTGGAATAACAGGAACAAGATGAGTACCGGAATAGAGCCGAGGATGCTCATCGCCATCATCTGGTTCCACTCATAGGAGTGCTGGCCCATAAGCAGCTGGATACCGATCGGAACGGTTCGCATATCGTCTGTCCTGGTGAGGGTCAGCGCGAACAGGTATTCGTTCCAGGAGATCATGAAGGTGTAGATACCGACCGCGATGAGCCCGGGAACCGAGATCGGCACCAGGATCCGCCACAGGGCCGTCCATCCGCTGCCCCCGTCCACTTTGACGGATTCGTCAAGCTCGCGTGGCAAGGTGTTGAAGTACGCCGTCGTCATGATGATCGCGTACGGCAGCGTGAACACCATGTGGGTGAGGATCAGTCCCCCGTAGGTGTTGTACAGGCCGAGGGCCACAACGAGGCCGAAGTACGGAATGATGAGCGTGATCGGCGGCACCGCCTGGACACTGACAATAGCGACATTGATGAACCGCTTGAGCCGGAATTCGTACCGGCTGAAGCCATAGCCGGCGAGTATTCCGGCGAGCAGCGTCAATGCCGTGACCCAGAGCGCCACGATGTAGCTGTTCAGGAAGAACCTCAGCTGGGTCGGATCGGTCAGGATCTTCCAGTAGGCGTCGAACGAGAAGTCCTCTGTGATGAGCCTCGGAGGAACCTCGAAGACCTCGCCATTCGTCTTGAATGATGTCGACAGCATCCACACGACTGGGAAACCGGCAAAGACTGCCCCGAGGCAGAGACCTACGATGACAGCGATCTTCATGCCGAGGCGGCGCCGCGCCTGTCGAGTCGCCATCATGATCACCTCTCCCTCAGCT
>Ga0307297_10000301_pt1 | contig 11869 bp, 10 predicted proteins | sample ER_DNA_157_FD_194464 | JGI IMG/M metagenome (GOLD analysis project Ga0307297, IMG submission 194464) | Bulk soil microbial communities from the East River watershed near Crested Butte, Colorado, United States - ER_DNA_157 | ecosystem: Environmental > Terrestrial > Soil > Floodplain | place...
CAACCGGTCCGCGATGCTTCCTCCGGCCGCCTTGAGGCCTGCCGCAAGCGTCAGCAGCCGTGCGAGTGCCGATATCCCGTCCTTGTCGGGTACGGCTGCTGGGTCAACGCAATAGCCAATGGCCTCTTCATAGCCGTACACCAGGCCGGGTACCCGACCGATCCACTTGAACCCGGTCAGGGTGTGGACGAACGGTTGGTGGTACGCCGCGGCGATGACGGACAGCTCGGAGCTGGAAACAATCGAGCAGGCGTACGTGCCGCGTACGCCGCGCCGCAACGCATCCTCGCCCAACAGCACGCCGAGCTCATCACCACTCAGCATCCGCCACTGCCCGTCGATGACCGCAGCCGCCGCCAAACGGTCGGCATCCGGGTCGTTGGCGATCACCAGGTCTGCACCGATCTCCGGCGCCCGCGCCAAGGCGAGGTCGATGGCCCCAGGTTCCTCGGGATTCGGGAATGTGACTGTCGGGAATCGTGGATCGGGCTCGGCTTGCTCGGCGATCACATCGGCGGGCGGAAATCCACAGGCCTTGACCACTCGCTCCACGAGCGACAAGCCCACCCCGTGTAGTGGGGTATAGACCCAGCGCAGCTGCCGTGGCGCATCGGGAGGCACTTCCGAGGCGATGCGATCAACGTAGGCATTTCCCAGCTGCGGTCCAACGATTGAGTACGCCTGGGAGCGTTGCACAGTGTCGAGGGCGCGCTCTGCGACCTCATCGATCCTGGTAGCAATCTCGGCGTCCGCCGGTGGGACGATTTGGGAACCGTCGCCCAGGTAGACCTTGTAGCCGTTGTCTTGAGGCGGATTGTGGGACGCGGTGACCACCACGCCGGCCGCGCAACCGAGGTGGCGGATGCCGAACGCCACCACAGGTGTGGGCAGCGGCTCGGGTGTGATCATGGCGTGGAAGCCGGCACCGGACATGATCTCGGCGGTGTCTCTGGCAAAGACGTCGGAGTTGCGCCGGGCATCGAAACCGATGATCACCCTGCCGCCGGCAAGGCCATGATCAAGAAGATAAGTGGCCAGCGCCGCGGCCGTCTGACCGACGACCACCCGATTCATCCGATTCGGGCCGGGGCCAAGTGCTCCGCGTAGCCCGGCTGTGCCGAACTCAAGTCGCCCAGAGAACGCATTGCCGAGCTCGGCCAGCGCGTCGGTTTCTCCGGCGTCCGCTGCGGTTAGAAGATCGGCTACCTGCTGCCTGGTCTCTGGATCCGGGTCTTGCTGTGTCCAGCTTGCGATGGCACGGGCGAGGTCCTCGGACACACGGGATGCGGTCGATGTCACAGTGCAGCCGCGATGCCCGCCAGCAGCCGCCGTAGCCGAGGGGCGGCCTCCCGCCCCGTTTCCAGCACCTCCTGATGGCTGAGCGGTTCTGGCGAGATGCCCGCTGCCAGGTTGGTGATCAAGGAGATGCCGAGGACGTCGGCGCCGAGTTCGCGCGCCGCGATGGTTTCGAGTGTCGTCGACATACCAACCAGGTCGCCACCCAGCACGCCGGCCATCCGAACCTCGGCCGGAGTCTCGAACTGCGGCCCGCGAAACTGGACATAGACCCCCTCCGACAGTTCTGGATCGACGGAACGAGCAAGATCACGAAGTCGCGCCGAGTAAGCCATCGAGAGATCGATAAAGCGGGCGCCCAACAAGGGGGTGCTGCCGGTCAGGTTGATGTGATCACGAATCAGTACTGTCGAGCCGGGCGGCCGCTCAGGGTTGAGACCACCGCAGCCATTGGTGAGCACGATCGTGCCGACGCCTGCGGCAACGGCCGTGCGGACGCCATGAACAACGCGGTCCGGCCCATGGCCTTCGTAGAGGTGAGTACGCCCGGTGAAGATGGCCGCGATCTTGCCGGTCGGGGTCGAAACGATACGGAGGGCGCCGCCGTGCCCCAGCACGGTCGGCCGGGCGAAGCCTGGCAGCTCGGCCAGCTCGCAGCTGCCCATCGGCTGACCAAGATCATCGGCAGCGGCCGACCATCCCGAGCCGAGCACGAAGGCGATGTCAAACGCGGCAATGTCGAAGCGTTCCAGGATGGCGGTTGCCGCGACCTTGGCCAGAGAGTAAGGATCAGCAGGCAAGCCGTCGTTGAGCATGATCGCACTGTAGTGCGGCGACGTAGGCGCCCTTCGACAAGCTCAGGGGCCGCGTGGTTTACCAGCCGCTGGTGCAGGGTCGGGAGCGCAGCTCCGCCACATAGTCAGTCGGAGCACCGGCCGCTTCAGCCGCGTCCGCAAGAATGCCAATTGTTCGGGCGCTTGGGGTGCCGCCCTCGAAGTCGTTCAGCACATAGACCCAGGCGGTCAGCTCGCCGTCGAGCGTTGCCACCCGGATGCGGAGTTTGCGATACAGGCCGGTATCGGCGCTCTCCCATTGATCAAGAGCGTTCTCGTCACCACCAGTCACGTCGTACAGCGCGACGAAGACCTGGCCTTCCATCTCCTCAGCGAGCGTCGGAAGGGCACCGTCCCAGCCTTCTCCGCCGAAGGTAATGCGCCATCCCACGGCCCATCCCGTGCCGCGCTGCGGTGAGTGGGGGCAGCGGCCGGCCATCTGGGTTGGATCAAGATTGCTTCCGTACGCCGCGTACAGCACAGCAGCGAGGCTATCTGGTCAAGGCCACCGTAGTGAGATGAAAGAATCCAAAGGTGACCCGGGTGGTAATTATCGGTGGCGGGCCTGGCGGTTACGAGGCAGCGCTGGTCGGGCAACGGCTGGGCGGCGAGGTCACCCTCATAGAAAGTCATGGCATGGGCGGATCGGCCGTGCTCACCGACTGTGTTCCGTCGAAGACCTTGATCGCTACCGCGGAGGTCATGACCGATGTACGCCAGTCGGCCGATCTTGGACTCCGGTTCGGTCCGCATGATCAAGACGACGTGTACGCCGGCGTACGTGTCCAGCTACCGACGGTGAACGAGCGAGTACTTGATCTTGCCAGGCAACAATCGTGCGACATCACGGAGCGCCTGCAACGCGAGAACGTCAACCTGGTGCGGGGGCGCGGTCAGCTGGATGGCCCCGACCGAGTGATCGCCAGCACCGCCAAGGGCGAACAGTCCTTTGCCGCAGACATGATCTTGATATCCACTGGAGCTCATCCCCGCGAACTGCCTGAGGCCAAACCGGACGGCGAGCGGATCCTGACGTGGACCCAGGTCTATGGATTGACTGAGTTGCCACAACGGCTGATCGTCATCGGCTCGGGCGTCACGGGTGCGGAGTTCGCGAGCGCGTACGACGCCCTGGGTTGCGAAGTCGTGCTGGTCTCCTCCCGGGACAGAGTGCTCCCGACCGAGGACGCCGAGGCCGCTCAGGTGCTCGAGGACGTCTTCACTCGCCGGGGGATGACAGTGCTGGCACGATCACGTGCTCAGTCGGTCAGGCGCGATGGTGATCAGGTCACGGTGACACTGACTGACGGTCGGACCGTCATCGGCTCCCATTGCCTGCTCGCAGTCGGCTCGGTACCCAACACCGTCGATATCGGTCTTGAAAAAGCCGGGGTCAACGTTGATCAGCACGGCTTCATCGAGGTCGATCGGGTGTCGCGTACGTCAGCGCGAAGTGTGTACGCGGCAGGGGACTGCACCGGCGTGCTGATGCTTGCCTCGGTGGCGGCCATGCAGGGCCGGATCGCCATGTGGCACACCTTGGGCGAAGCCGTCACTCCCCTTGATCTGAAAACCGTCTCATCGAACGTCTTCACTGCGCCGGAGATCGCGACGGTGGGTGTCTCGCAGCAGCAGGTCGACTCCGGCGAGGTGCAGGCACGCGTCATGACTCTGCCATTGCGAGGAAATGCCCGGGCCAAGATGCAAGGCAGCCGCGACGGTTTCGTCAAGCTCATGTGCAGGAAGGTCACCGGCATCGTGATCGGTGGTGTCGTGGTTGCTCCTCGGGCCAGTGAATTGATCTTTCCCATCGCAATCGCGGTCGCGCAGCGGCTGACTGTTGATCAAGTATCGGACTCTTTCACCGTGTATCCATCGATGAGTGGCTCGGTAGCTGAGGCCGCGCGCCGGCTCAAAGGCACCGGCACCATCAGCTGAGTAGGAGGGACTCCCGTGGGCTTAGAGGAGAACAAGGCGGTCGCGCAGCGGCTCTTTGACGCCATCAACAACGGCACTCTCGACGAGTTGCCCCAGGTGGTCGCCCCGGACGTGGTCGACCACAACGCAGTTATCTTTATGCAGCCTGAGGGCCCTGGCGGGGTGGAGGAAGGCGTCCGAATGCTCCTGCAAGGTTTCCCAGACCTCCACTTGACGACTCAGGAGCTCCTCGCTGAAGGTGACAAGGTGGTGGCCAGATTCACCATGTCGGGCACCAACACCGGCGACTACCGAGGCCTCCCAGCGCCGACCCAGGAATACTTCGAAAGCGAGGCGATCGCCATCCTACGAATCGCTGGTGGCCGGGTGGCCGAGCTTCGTGGCACAGCCGATCGACTGGGAATGCTGACCCAGCTCGGCATCCTCCCTGACCTGGGCTGACCAGGTCAGTACCACTGGTCTGCCTTGGGTTGGTCGCGACAGCGAATCTTCTGGCGCGCTGAGGTTTCCGGGTACGGTTCTTGCGTGACAGTGGCATCTCCGGCCGCCGTTGCGGCGACCGCTGAACTGCTCCGTGGCCGGAGCTGGGTTGCGCTCAGCGGTGCAGGAATGTCGACCGACTCTGGGATTCCTGACTATCGCGGGCCGACATCGAGCCGCGCCACTCCCATGCAGTACAGCGAATTCGTGGGCTCCCGCGCCGCGCAGCAGCGATACTGGGCACGCTCCTATCTCGGTTGGCGTCGAATCGGTGACGCGAAACCCAACGCTGGCCATCGAGCATTGGTCGACCTGGAAACGGCCGGACTGGCCGGAGTGATCACTCAAAACGTCGACGGGCTGCATGCTGAGGCCGGCAGCCGGCGCGTGATCACCTTGCATGGCGACATCGCCACCGTCATCTGCCTGGAGTGCGCGGATCGCTCGGCACGAAGCGAACTGCAGAGTCGGTTATCGGAGGCCAATCCGCACGTCGACAAAACGCCGGTACTCGAGCATGCCGAGCTTCGGCCGGATGGTGACGCGGTCGCGCAGGATTGGCAGCAGTTCCGCTTGGTCGGTTGTCTGCAGTGCGGCGGTCGGCTCAAGCCCGATGTCGTGTTCTTCGGCGAGTCGGTGCCGAAGGCTCGGGTCCAAGCGGCGTACGAACTCGTGGCACGCGCGGAGGTTCTGGTGGTCGTCGGCTCTTCGCTGACCGTGATGTCCGGCCTGCGTTTCGTCCGGCATCAGGCTAGGCAGCAGCAACCAGTGGTGATCATCAATCGCGGTCCGACCCGCGGCGACGAGCTTGCCAGCCTCAAGATCGACAACGGCTGCTCGGAAACGTTGGCCGAGCTTCGCGCCACTCTGCTGGAGGAGCCCTAGTCGAACATGTCTCCAAACATGTCGCCGATGCCGCTTCCGACGTCGCTGACGCCCTCGCCGATGCCACCCATGAGATCACCGACACCTTCGCCGACCCCGGAGAACATGTTTCCCATGCCACCGAACAACAGGCCGCCAATGAGCATGCCGGACAGCATGTCGCTGCCGCTCCACCGGCTGTAATAGCCCTGGGCCCACGGGGCGTAGGCCTGACCGCCTTCCCAGTAGGGCACCCGCTGCGCACCAACCTGCACGGTGCGGATGTAGGGATCAGCTCCGGCAAGCACCCGTTCGGCGTCGGCCGGGCAGGCCGGCACCGAACGTGGCACGCCGCCTGCCGGTGCCCAACTGACGTCCTGCGAAGACGGTCCGTGCGCTGGGTTGAAGAAGCAGGGCGGGCGCTTGGCGGGCAGTGGTTCGCGGGCGATCCGCGCCTTGACGCATGCCACCGCGTAACGCCCGTCCTCCAAGATCTCGGTGACATGCCGGATCTCCTCGGGCTGCGTCACAGCGTCCAAGGACATCTTCGCGTTGTCGTAGGCGTCCAGCGCCCGCTGGTAGTCCTGCTGCATCGCTTCGTCGAGTGCATGCCCGGCGACGTCGGAGTCCAGCCGCTGCAATTCCTCGCCGAACTTGGTGACATCCTCATCGGCTGCCCGCTTGGACGTGGAAAGTTGCGTCTCCAGTGCCGCCCGCTCCTCGGCTTGGCGCTGCCCGATGGCATGCCGACGATAGAGGGCAACGCCGCCCAGGATCAGAGCTGCCACGATGAGCAGCGCGAGGAGTTCCATGGGTCACAGTGTGCCTGCGGCAACTGTGGTTTCCCCTTGTGAAAGCGTCTTCTTACCGACCTTTTAGACCTCGACGCTGCAATCGGACAACCGGTTGTGTTTGATCAGAAGTCGGGCCGACTAATCGACGATCTCGCACAGAGTGGAGCCGCTGGTGACGGTTGCCCCCACTTGAGCACTGAGGTTCTTGACCGTGCCGCCCCGGTGAGCTGTCAGCGGTTGTTCCATTTTCATGGCCTCGAGCACGACGACCAGGTCACCGGCTTGCACCGCATCACCGTCGGCCACGGCAACCTTGACGATGGTGCCTTGCATGGGTGAGGTTAATGCGTTGCCTGAGAGGTTCTTCGCGGCAGTTCCGCTCTGCCGCTTTACCGGCTTCTTGGCGCGCACACCAGCGGCGGATCCATTGGCTGTTCCCAGGCCGGCTGGCACGATGACCTCCAGCCGCTTGCCGTTGACCTCAACCACGATCTTGGAGCGCCTGAGAGGCTCCGGAGCTTCGGCCGATGTGCCGGCATACGGCTGGATTCGGCCGCTGAACTCTGTTTCGATCCAGCGGGTGTGCACACCGAAGCGCCCATCGTCGGCGGTGTAGGCCGGATCATCCAAAACGGCCCGGTGAAACGGAACGACGGTCGGCATGCCCTCGATCACAAGCTCTTTCAATGCGCGGCGGGAGCGTTCCAGCGCCTGTTTGCGATCAGCACCGCTGATAATGATCTTGGCGACGAGCGAATCGAAACTGCCGGGCACCGTCATACCGGCGAGGTAGCCCTCATCGATGCGAACCCCCGGCCCGGAAGGCGGTCGCCATATCGACAGGGTTCCGGGCGCGGGCATGAAGTTTCGGCCCGCATCCTCGGCGTTGATCCGAAATTCGATGGAGTGCCCGGTGACGATCGGATCGCCGTAGCCCAGCGGTTCACCCTCGGCGATGCGGAACATTTCGCGTACCAGATCAAGGCCCGTGACCTGCTCTGACACCGGGTGCTCCACCTGAAGACGGGTGTTCACCTCGAGGAATGAGATAGTTCCGTCCTGACCGACCAGGAACTCACAAGTCCCGGCGCCTACATAGCCGGCCTCAGTGAGAATCGCCTTGGAGGAGGCGTAGAGGCGCTCGACCTGTTCGGCGGAGAGGAACGGCGCGGGAGCCTCCTCGACCAACTTCTGGTGGCGGCGCTGCAACGAACAGTCTCGGGTCGAGATCACCACGACATTGCCGTGGCTGTCGGCCAAGCACTGAGTCTCAACATGCCGGGGCTTGTCGAGATAGCGTTCCACGAAACATTCGCCGCGGCCGAACGCCGCAACAGCCTCGCGGGTCGCGGACTCGAAAAGTTCGGGAATCTCGCTCATCTCGCGGGCGACTTTCAGACCCCGACCGCCGCCGCCGAAGGCGGCCTTGATCGCAATCGGCAAGCCATGCTCTTGCGCGAAAGTGAGAACAGCGCCGGCGTCCTCGACGGCGTCGGAAGTACCCGGCACCAATGGGGCGCCCACCTTCTGAGCGATGTGACGGGCCTGCACCTTGTCGCCCAACGCCTCGATGGCCGCGGGCGGCGGCCCGATCCAGGTCAGTCCGGCGGCGAGCACTGCCTCGGCAAAGGAGGCGTTCTCGGCAAGAAAGCCGTAGCCCGGGTGGATCGCGTCCGTGCCGCTGCGCTCTGCGATGCTGAGGATTTTCGCGATGTCGAGGTAGGTCTCGGCTGGAGTCGTGCCGCCGAGCGTGTACGCCTCATCGGCAAGCGAGACGAAGAGTGAGTCAGAGTCCTGGTCGGCGTAGATCGCGACGCTGGTCAGCCCGGCATCGGCCGCAGCGCGAATCACCCGAACCGCGATCTCGCCACGGTTGGCGACAAGCACCTTCCTCATTCCGCGCGTCCTCCCCATGAAGCGATCCCACCGGCCAACTCTAATGCCGTACGAGCGAGCGGCGCCCGAGTGCGGCCGGAGTGCTCCCCGTCAGGCTTGTGTCAGAGCAGCGACTTAGGCTGCCCATTGACTGTCTGTGTATTTGGAGGATGCTCATGACGCGGCGGGGTTGGCTGCTCTTCATCACTCTCGGCGTGTTCTGGGGAATGCCATACCTCTTCATCCGCGTCGCGGTTACCGACTTTGACCCGATCGTCGTGGCGTTTGGGCGGACCGCCATCGCGACCCTGCTACTTCTTCCGCTCGCTCTGAAAGGTCGCGCACTCAGGCCGTTGCTCCCGTACTGGAAAATTCTGCTGCTCTATACAGCGGTGGAGATCATCGGCCCATGGGTGTTGCTCGGACACGCCGAGACCCGTCTCAACAGTTCCACGACCGGCCTGCTCATTGCCATGGTGCCGATGGTCGCCGCGATCATCTTGACTGTCAGCGGCCAAGATCGCCTGGATTTTCGACGTGGTGCCGGCTTGCTCCTCGGACTGATCGGTGTCGCGCTACTGGTCGGTCTTGACATCAAGTTCGATGATCTGATCGCGGTCGGCCAGATCATCCTGGTCGTCATTGGCTACGCGATCGGCCCGATCATCGTGAGCCGCAAGCTCTCCCATCTGCCGTCGATCGGAGTTGTCACCGGATCACTCGCTATTGCCGCCGTCGCATACCTGCCGTTTGCGCTATTCCTGTGGCCCTCGGAGATCACTGCACGAGCAGCCGGCTCAGTCGTCGTCCTTGCCGTGATCTGCACTGCCGCGGCATTCCTGGTGATGTTCGCACTGATCGCCGAGGCCGGACCTGCCCGGATGACCTTGATCACCTACATCAATCCGGTGGTCGCCATCCTGCTGGGCGCCCTCATCCTCGACGAACCCATCACCGTCGGCCTCGCCATCGGATTCCCACTGATCATCGCCGGATCGATCCTCGGCACCTGGCGCAGTGCCTCACCGCCAGACTCGGCTGCCTCCTCCCGCGAGGCTATCGAACCAGCCGACCAACCGAACATCCGATGACAGCCCCGGCCCGGTCGGAGAACGAGCACCCCCGAACCTGCGAGCGTCAGGTAAATCGCGGTCGGAGGGCCGAGCTCCAGGTGGGCTGCGAGAGTCGGCATCGCGCGCCGGGTCGGAGGGCGACTCGGACGTAGCTGCGAGCGTCGGCAAAATCGCGCGCGGTCGGAAACTGAGCTCCCCGCGGGCCGCGAGCGTCGGCAATCGCGCGCCCGCCGTGGTGAGGAGGAGCGAGCGGAGGCGCGGTTTCCTCCGCGAGCGACGACGAACTAGGCGGACTCAAGCGCGCGATGCGCGAGCAGCCAAGCTTAGAAAAAAATGGGTGTGGGCCCCTCCAAGTATGAGTTGCAGGGGCCCACTGTGTAGCCGGAGTTAAGCGACGTCTCCAGCTGACCAGGCGACCCGGCGGATCCCAACCACCCGTCACCGGCGGCTGCGGCGAGTTGCCTCACCGTGCGAATCCTCGGTTCATTCCCAGTCCCGCTCTCCCTTGCGGGAGTGCGTAAGAGATTTCTACAGCCTTGCGGGGCAGCCCGCAACCGAATCCGGAAAAGAAATGGAAGGAATCTTTCTGTCCACTGGCTTGTCCACACAGTGACCTGATTCATGCACCGAAGTGATCAACTTCTCCACAGTCGGAGGAAGTTGTCTGTGGACATTGAACTCGGGGTGCGTCTGCCATCCGAACCCGACGAAGGCGCATTAGGCTTTTGTTCGTGCAGCCGCCCCCGGACACCAAGGATTGGACCTGGACACTGACCCGACGGTGTGACCAGTGCGGCCTCGCGGCGGGGGAGGTCAAGGAGGAGGACCTCGCTCAGCGGGCCTTCATCGCCGCTGAGGAGTGGGTGCAGATTCTGCGCTCGAGTCCGGCGGTTGCGTCTCGCCCCCGGCCCGATGTCTGGTCACCCCTGGAGTACGGCGCTCATGTCCGCGACGTCTATCGCCTCTTCGATGCGCGCCTCGTCCAGATGCTCGACGAGGACACGCCGACCTTCGCCAATTGGAACCAGGACGAGACGGCCATCGAGGAGCGCTACGGCGAGCAGGATCCGGAGGTGGTCGCCGATGAGCTAGAGGCCATCGCCCAGCGTTTCGTCGCTCGGATCGAGTCGCTCACGCCCGATCAATTTCTACGACGTGGCATCAGGTCCGACGGTGCCGAGTTCACCGTTGCGACCTTCATCCAATACTTCCTGCACGACGTAATCCACCATCTGTGGGACGTCACGGGTCAGCAGGACGCAGCCGCCTCCCTTGCTCTGGAGTGATCGACCTCCGAGGCCAGATCCCTCAACCAGATTCGCGAAGGCCCTCGAGGTCCGCCCGGCAGCGCTTCTCAAGATCATCGAGCTCGGTCAGAGATTCGTCCAGATCCCGGCGCTTCGCCAAAAGTGCGTCACGACGCTTGCCGATGTCGGCGATGAGGAAGGCAAGCTGGCCACGTTCGCCGGGAGTTTCGTCGTACATGTTGATCACGTGCGCGATCTCGTCGAGAGTGAAGCCGAGCCGCTTGCCACGCAAGATGAGCTGGAGCCGTACCCGGTCCCGATCATGGAAGATCCGGGTAGTGCCCTGCCGCTCAGGGGCGAGAAGTCCGCGATCCTCGTAGAACCGGATAGTCCGCAACGTCGTCTCGAACTCCTCAGCGAGCTCGCCAATGCTCCAGGTTCGATCACTCATCGCGCACTCCTTCGAGCGCAGTCTAGGCCTGACGTTTACGTAAGCGTCAAGCTATGCTGACTGAGTCGGGACGACGAAAAGAGTCTGATGACCGGGACGTTCTCGCTCGCCGAGGAGCACAACGACTTCCGAGCCGCAGTTGCTGACTTCGCTGCTCGCGACCTGGCGCCTCATGTTGACCGCTGGAACGCGGCGCACGAAGTGCCGTTGGAAGCGATCAAGCTGATGGGAAATCTCGGCCTCTTCGGCCTCGGTGGTCCCGAGGCGTACGGCGGAGCGGGAGATTTCACCAGCTTGTGCATCGCGGTCGAGGAAATCGGCAAGGTGGACCAGTCACTCGGGATCACATTGGAGGCCGCCGTTGGTCTCGGCATTAACCCAATCGCTCATTTCGGCACGGAGCAGCAGAAGGCGCGTTGGCTGCCAGATCTGGTCGCCGGCCGCGCCCTCGCGGCCTTCGGACTCACCGAACCCGAAGCGGGGTCCGACGCCGGTGCTACGCGCACCCAGGCGACCTTGCGTGATCATGAATGGGTGATCGACGGCAGCAAGCAGTTCATCACCAACTCCGGCACCGACGTTACCGCGCTGTGCACGGTTACGGCCCGCACCGGCACCCGGGGTGATGGCAAGCCAGAGGTCTCTGCGATCGTCGTGCCTGCTGGGACACCTGGTTTCGAGGTAGGTCCCAGCTATGCCAAGCTCGGCTGGCATGCCTCCGACACGCATCCGCTCAGCTTCAGTGGAGTGCGAGTGCCTGAAGATCATCTTCTCGGTGAGCGCGGCCAGGGATATCAGCAATTCCTATCAATCTTGGATGGCGGGCGCGTTGCGATCGCAGCTTTGGCCCTCGGATGCATCCGTGCCTGCCTGGAGTTGTCAACGCAGTACGCGATGCAGCGCACCTCGTTTGGTGTGCCGATCGGCCGCAAGCAGGGCGTCGCTTTCCAAATAGCTGATCTTGACGTGATGGCTGCTGCGGCTCATCAGCTGGTGTACGCGGCCGCGGCGATGCGTG
>Ga0307297_10000302_pt1 | contig 11842 bp, 10 predicted proteins | sample ER_DNA_157_FD_194464 | JGI IMG/M metagenome (GOLD analysis project Ga0307297, IMG submission 194464) | Bulk soil microbial communities from the East River watershed near Crested Butte, Colorado, United States - ER_DNA_157 | ecosystem: Environmental > Terrestrial > Soil > Floodplain | place...
CGAACGTTCCTCGTTGATCAGGCTGTTCATCCATGCCTTTGCGCTGGCGAACTCTATGTCTACGGCATCCGGAAAATGTTCATCAGCCGCATTGAACACCGCTGACCAACGGTCGACTGTGCTCGTCGCCGGCTGGACTGCTCGCGCCCAAGCCTGGAATAAGGCTTTCACACCAAGGCGAGGGGCACGCGGCTCAGCAGTGCCCTCGTATTGCGGAAACGAGGCGAGCGTGTCATCGGGCGCGTAATTGCCGCGGGCAATGTTTTCCAATCGCACGAATGCGCTATACAGGCTGCCTGCCACGGCATCAACAAACAGATTAGTCGCGTCGGGCGTCAGGCTGATGCCTTGTTCGATCAGGAAGGCGGTTGTCTGAGCTTCTGTCGCTATCGCGGGTCTAATTGCCGCGCGTACCTCTGCGTCATATTGCCAATCCCAATGCGGATCATTCTGGGGACGATTTTCGTACTCGCCAGGAGCATGTGAGCCGATCACGTCCCACACCAGAACGTCCCCTAAGGCCGACCAGTGTCCCGGCGTGCGGATGTCTTTCTCGTGGCGAGCGATGAACCAAGCGTACCATCGGCCTGATAAGGCATAAGCGTTTTGGCGGGTGAGAGGCTCAGGGGCCTGCTGCCTTGCTGCACGAAGTTTGCCGATCCGCATTTCAATGTCGGCCAACCACTCGCCGAAGCGCGCCTTGGCTTCGTGATGGGAGACGGATGGCCCGAGATGGAACTTTTCCTCCCAAGCCATTCCATAGCGGGCAGCGTAATCAGATCGAATGTCTTTCGGGATGACCTTGCGAGCAACGTATGCGCCCGTGGTCGACCGGTTCAGCTTAGTCATAGGAAAAGCCATTTGTACGATGCCTTGTACTTATCGGCATCCAAATAGCGTTGGCAATCAATAAGTTATTGATTTTTAGACCTTCAGCACGCCGGTTCCCCGGATCGCTTAAGTCCCTCGCGTTGATGCGGGAGTGTCCGAAGGCGCGAAGCGACTAAGCGGGTTTCAAGGGACAAGGGAACCAACCTTAGGGTGTTACACCCGGCGGATCCGGAACCTTCCCTACAGAGCAACTTGGAGGTTATCATGAAGATGGTTAAGAGCCTTATCCTCGGCTCAGCGGCGGGTCTCGTCGCCATGAGTGGGGCACAGGCAGCTGATCTTCCCGTCAAGGCCAAAGCGGTCGAGTACGTGAGGATTTGCTCCCTGTATGGTGCGGGTTTCTACTACATCCCGGGCACCGACACCTGCATCAAGATCGGTGGCTACGTCCGCGCTGAAACCGCGTTCAACACCAACAGCACGTTCAACGGTGCTTACAACGCTGGCGGCGGTGCACGTAATCGCTACAGCAACACCTACGTCACGCGCGCCCGCCAAGACCTGAACATGGATACGCGCACCGCGACTGAATACGGCGTTGTCCGTACCTTCACGGATGTGGTGTTCACCTGGACCTCCGGCGTCTACGGCGCTGCTGCTGCTCCCGCTGGAACCGCGTATGCCGGCGACGGCATCGGCGGCGGTACCCTCGGCGTCTATCACGCCTTCATCCAGTTCGCCGGCTTCACGGTGGGTCGCACGATTTCGATCTTCGACACCCCCTGGACCAACTATCCCGGCAACAACTTCGACGGTCTCGTCGGCGGTTCCGGTGACGTTACCGGCGTCAACCAGCTGACCTACACCGCTGCCTTGGGCAATGGCGTGTCGCTGGCGGTCTCCGCACAGGAATCGGCTGCCTACTACACCACCAACATCTGGAACACGTCGTACGGCGGCGTTTCGGCTGCCACTCCGCAGACCCTTCCGAACCCGACGCCGGCTGCGACTTTCGCCAGCACCTACGGCCCGACGTTCGCCACGGGCGTCTACGGTACGCCGAGCATCGCTGCTCAGCGTTTGCCCGATTTCGTCGGTCAGCTGCGTGTTGATCAGGCTTGGGGTCTGTTCCAGGCTTCGATCGCGTCGCATCACAACCACCCGACCTACTACACCGCCACCAACGAAGCTTCTGGCCATCCCGACTCCAAGGTCGGCTGGGCAGGACAACTCGCCCTGTCGATCAAGAACATCCCGACGGGTGTGGGTGACAGCATCAACATCCAGGGTGCATACGCTGTGGGTGCTTCCCGTTACGTGTTCCAGAGCTTGGTCCCGACCAACTGGGCAATGTACGGCGGCTCCGGTGCCGGCGGATATCAGAGCCTGGGTCTTGCTGGCGTTTCGGATGCGGTTTTCGCAAACGGCTCCCAGCTTGAGCTGACGACCTCCTACGGTATCCGTGGTGCCTTCAACCACAACTGGGATCCCTACTGGACTTCGTCGATCTACGGTGCTTGGGCTGCTATGAGCTACAACACCAATGCCAAGGCCATGATCTGCGACAGGTTCGCTGGCGCGGCCCCGACGCTGGTTCCCGGCGCTGGCTTCGCCTGCAACCCGGACTTCACCGTCGCGCAGATCGGATCGCGGACCGCTTGGACCCCGGTCAAGAACCTGACCTTCTCGGGCGACGTGGTTTATACCCACCTCGACCAGAAGCACGCCGGTTTGGTCACCATCCCGGCCGTCACTGCAATCGGCAAGCCGACTGCCGTGTATGAGCTTCGCGATCAGAACACCTGGACGTTCCTGGCTCGTGCTCAGCGCGTCTTCTGATCTTGATGGTTTAACGCTACTCTAGGAAAACCCCCGGCAGGAAACTGCCGGGGGTTTTTTTCTGCCCGAGAACAGGAATCGCCTCCGCGGGGCGTGATCGCCGAGCACGTGCAGACACGCATTTGTGTTGAGTCCGATAGGGCGGCCAGCCCGGCGACACCACAGATGGTCAACACAGCGGACCATTTGACGGCCCGGGCGCAGCGGAGTTAAGCAAGGGGTGGTTGCACGTCGCGATGCACTCCGCGGAACCGGCGCCGCGTTCGGCCGTTACCGCGGCAACGCCTATCGAGGAGATCAAACCATGCGTGTCTTGACGTTGGCAGCCTTCGCCGCCGGCGCGGCAATTTCGGTCGGTATGATTTCAACCTCGGCCCAGGCGCGGGACTATCCGTTCTGCATCAAGGCTGAGTGGTACCTTGGCGGGCCCGGCGATTGCGCGTTCAATACCTACGAACAGTGCATGGCGTCGGCCTCGGGACGCAGGGCCTATTGCGACCCGAATCCCGCTTATGTTGTCCCGGACAGGGCGCGTCGCGGCTACTCGGCGCGCCGGCTGAATTACTAGGATCCTGGTGTTTGGCGAGCCGTCGCCAGAGCGTTATTGGACGCTGGCGCCGCGGTGCAGGTCAGCCTCGATCTGCAGCCTGGTCCCGCCGCCGAAACGCGCGCGATAGACCTGCAGATTTTCCATGATCCGCTGCACGTAATTGCGGGTTTCCGAGAACGGGATTTTTTCAACCCAGTCCACCGCATCGACCTTGGGATCACGCGGATCGCCGTAGCGCTCGATCCATTTCTTGACGCTGCCTCGGCCGGCATTGTAGGCCGCGAAGGTCAGGATATAGGAGCCGCGGTAATCCTCGATCAGGCCGCCGAGTTCGGCAGCCCCGAGTGCGGCATTATAGACCGGATCGGTTTTCAGCCGGCCAAGGTCGAAGGTCGCGCCGTGCCGCTTGCAGACGTAGCGGCCCGCATCCGGCGTCACCTGCATCAGCCCATAGGCCTGCGCCGGCGAAACCACGGCCGGATTGAATCCGCTCTCCTGCCGCGCGATCGCGTAGACGATGCTCGGTTCGACTTCCGGCCCGAATTGCTTGAATGCGGGGATTCCTGACATCGGATAGGCGTAGTATTCGAACGGCAGCCCGCGGTTGAGGGCAGCCTTGCCGAGCAACAGCATGCCGCGCGCGTCGCTGTTGCGCGACGCCAGTTCGCCCAGTCCCGCCAGCGCATCCGGATCGCCGTTTTCGCCGAGATCGGCGTGGATCGGGATCGCAAGTTCGCGTTCGTCGAGCTGATAGAGCAGCTGCACCGCGCGGACGATTTCCAGCCTTTCACTGCCGCGCGACCGGCCGCCGGGCGCGCCGCTCAATTCGATCTGCGGCAATCCGAGTTTGGCACGCGCAAGCTGGCCGTAATAGCTGGTCGATTGCTCGGCCGCCCTGCTGTAGGCCGCGCGCGCCTCCTGCGAGCGGCCGGCGGCCTCGGCGGCGCGACCCTGCCAGTAACCGCCGCGGGCCAGCGCGGTCGGGTTGACGCTGCCGGCGCCGACGCGCGCAAAATGCTGCGCCGCCGTCGCCGGGTCGTTCAGAAAGCGCAACGCGATCCAGCCCGCGGTGAATTCCTGCTCGGTCTTGTAGATGTCGCGGGTGGGGAGCGCTGCGTCGCGGGCGATCAAATAGGCGTTGCGGCTTTCGCCGGTGTCGAGCAGCTTTCGCGACAGCAGCCGCCGTTCGATCCACCATTCGTCCAGATTGTGCAGGCGCCCGGGGTCCTTCGGCGCACTCAGCATCAGCTGGGCGGCCTCGGCGAACTTCTCTTCACGGCGCAGCAGCTGAATCTTGCTGAAGATGTAGCCGGGGTCGCCATGCAGTTCGCTCGGCACCGCGTTCAGCAGTGCCTTGGCGTTCGACGCGTTCTTGTTCTGGGATGCGATGCGCGCTTTCGCCAGCGCCACCTGATTGGCGCCGAGTCGCCTGGCGGCGCGAAGCGCGGCCTCATGCTCGCTGCCGTAGAGCAGAAAATCCATCCGCGCCTTGTGATCGCCCGGCGTGATCAGCGCGCCGAACAGATCGAGCGCCGCGCTCTCGGTATCCTCGGACATCGAATCGCCTCGCCAGGCGCTGCGCACCAGTCGCTCGGCATTGGCCCGGTCGCCGCGCGCGATCATGGCCCGCGCCAGCGAGAGCTTGCCCTTGGCCGAGCGCGGCGATTCCTCTTCGAACCATGCCCAGATCGTGGCGTCGTCGCGACGGTCGTCCCACATCGCCGCCTCGAGGCGGCGGCGCAGGAACGTCTGCGAGGGCCAACTCGGATTGGCGGTAAGGAAGGCGCGATAGCGCTCGACCGACGCGCCATTGTCGTCGCTGCGCAGGATGATCCACTCGGCGAGTTTCCTGGCGACCGGATCGGATATCGCGGCCTGCGCCTGGGTCGCATCGGCGGGCTTGCGCTTGCGCACCAGCTCGATGACGTTCTCCAACGCCTCGGTATCGGCCTGCGAGGTCGACGACGTCGCAGCAATCGCGGCTGGCACCGAAGTCTTGCGCGGTGGTGGCGAAGCCGCGGGCTGGCGGGTCGCGGGCGCCACGGCCGGCGCGGCGGGAGCTGCGGAATCGACCGCAGCATTACTCCTGACGGCGATGGCGAGGGGCGGCGCGGTATTCCTGGCGGTGGTATTGGGCACCACGTTGCGGGCGATCGGCCGCGGTTTCGGCAGTGGAACCTTGGGCTTGGCGGCGGCTTCCACCGCAAAGGCCGACAATCCCATGGCCAGCGCCAGGCTTGTCGCCAATGCCGTCGATCGCATTGCAGCTGTGCGGGTGGATCGGGTCACGACGTTCCTAACGGCGAATCATTCAATCGCTGACGCTCTAGGTCTATTTGATTGAATATGTGGACAAAATACTAAAAACGCTGGTGTTGGCGATGTCTGCGCCATGACCGCGGCAAAATCGCGGCTGGGCGGCCTTTCGCAGCTCAGGCAGACCCGGTATGAATTGACCCCTACCGCCAGTAAACGGCCCGCAACGAGCGTTCGGAGGAAGTCCATGGCAGCCAAGACCAATTTTCGGGGCTCATTCACCGCCTTGGTCACGCCCTTCAAGAACGGCTCGATCGATGAAGCGGCCTTCCGTGGCCTGGTGAGCTGGCAAATCGAGCAGGGTTCACACGGCCTGGTGCCGGTCGGCACGACCGGAGAAAGTCCGACCCTCAGCCATGATGAGCATCACCGGGTCGTCGAGTTGTGTCTCGATGAGGCGAAGGGGCGCGTGCCGGTGATCGCCGGCGCCGGTTCGAATTCCACGCGCGAGGCCGTCGATCTGGCCGTCCATGCCGAGAAGGCCGGCGCCGATGCCGTGCTGGTCGTGACGCCGTATTACAACAAGCCCACCCAGGAAGGCATGTATCAGCACTTCAAGGCGGTGAATGACGCGGTCGGTATCCCGATCATCATTTACAACATTCCGCCGCGCTCCGTCGTCGATATGTCCGTGGAGACCATGACCCGGTTGTTCGAGTTGAAGAATATCGCCGGGGTCAAGGACGCCACCGCCAATCTTGCCCGGGTGTCGCAGCAGCGCCACGCGATGGGACCTGATTTTATCCAGCTTTCCGGCGAGGACATGACGGCGCTGGCCTATATGGCGGCGGGCGGACATGGCTGCATCTCGGTTGTCGCCAATGTGGCGCCGAAGCTGTGCGCCGAACTGATGTCCGCCGTCCTGAAGGGCGACTACGCCACCGGACTGAAGCTTCAGGACCGGCTGACGCCGTTGCACGATGCCATCTTCAAGGAGCCGGGCCTCGCCGGAGCCAAGCATGGCCTCAAGCTGCTGGGGCGGCTGGAGGAAGACGTGCGTCTGCCGCTGATGGCGGTGACGCCGCCAACCGGCAAGGTCATCCGCGACGCCATGGTGCATGCGGGCCTGCTCAACTGAGGCTTCGAGCTTGCCGCCGCGCATCTGGCCGCCAGGAATCTGCGCGTCATGAGCCTTCCGGTCCGCGAAGCTGAAGAGAAGGGGCTGCAGATGCTCAAGGAGTTTCGCGAATTCGCGCTGAAGGGCAATGTGGTCGACCTCGCGGTCGGCGTCATCATTGGCGCTGCCTTCGGCGGGATCGTGACCTCGCTGGTCGGCGACATCATCATGCCGATCATCGGCGCCATCACCGGCGGGCTGGATTTCTCCAATTATTTTACCGGCCTGTCGAAGGCGGTTACCGCGGGCAATCTGGCGGATGCGAAAAAGCAGGGCGCGGTGCTGGCCTGGGGCAATTTCCTGACGCTGACGTTGAATTTCACCATCATCGCCTTCGTGCTGTTCCTGGTCATACGTTTCATGAACCAGCTGAAACGCAAGGACGAAGTGCCGCCGAAGCCAACCCGCCAGGAAGAGCTGCTGATCGAGATCCGCGATCTGCTCAAAAAGTCTTGACGTGCGCCTGATGGCCGCGGGTGATATCGCTGCCGCTCAAAGATAGCTTCCAGGATAGATTTCAAGGCATTTTTCATCATGGCCGAAAAGAACGAGCGCGCGATCAAGGTCGTTGCCGAGAATCGCAAGGCCAGGTTCAACTATGCCATCGAGGACACGCTCGAGGCCGGGATTGCGCTGACCGGCACCGAGGTGAAGTCGATCCGCAACGGCAAGACCACCATCGCGGAATCCTATGCCGATACCAAGGATGGCGAGATCTGGCTGATCAACGCCAATATTCCGGAATATCTGCAGGCCAATCGCTTCAACCACGAGCCGAAGCGGCCGCGCAAGTTGCTGCTGCACAGGAAGCAGATCAACAAGCTGATGGGCGCGGTCGACCGCGACGGCATGACGTTGATTCCGCTCAAACTCTATTTCAACGAACGCGGCCGCGCCAAGCTGTTGCTGGCGGTGGCCAAGGGCAAGAAGCTGCACGACAAGCGCGAGAGCGAGAAGAAGCGCGACTGGGGCAGGGAGAAGGGCCGCCTGTTGCGGGCGCGCGGGTAAGGCCTCGGTCCTCATCCTGAGGGGCGCGCTGTTGCGCGCGTCAAGGATGAGATCGGGCATCCATGGTTCGAGACGGCGCTAACGCGCCTCCGCACCATGAGGCGGCTGCGTTGAATGTTGAGGCAAGGACCATGAACCAGAAAAACCTGCTTGAAGTCGACTGGAGCAAGATTCCGGCGCCGTCCGACGACGGCGCTGCGGCGCATCTTGTCGGCATGACGATCCCGCCGCTTAGCCTGGTCGCCACCGACGATACCGCGGTGACGCTGTCGGCCCTGCCGGGGCGTACCGTGGTGTTCGCCTATCCGAGAACCGGCGAGCCCGGCAAGATCAGCCTGGTCGATGATTGGGACATGATCCCGGGCGCTCGCGGCTGCACCCCGCAAACCTGTTCGTTTCGCGATCTGTTTGCAGAATTGAAGGCGGCCGGCGCCAGACAGGTGTTCGGCCTGTCGACGCAGAGCAACGCCTACCAGACCGAGATGGCTTCGCGGCTGCATCTGCCGTTCGCGGTGTTGTCGGACGCCAGGCTGGCGCTGACGCGGGCCCTCAGCCTGCCGACCATGGAGGTGGCGGGACTGACCCTGATCAAGCGGCTGGCGTTGGTGATCGACAATGCTCGGATCACCCAGGTATTCTATCCGGTGTTTCCGCCCGACCGGAACGCCGCAGACGTGTTGGCGTGGCTGAAGCAGAATCGCGTTTAGCCCGCGGCTACGAATCCAGATCCGCCCGCACCTTCGCAAACACGCTGCGAAACATCTCCGGTGTCAGCACCCGCGTGTTGGTGTTGTAGCGCGAGCAATGATAGCTGTCGTACAGCTTGAGGGCGCCGGCGGCGTGGATCGCGCCATGCGCAAACGGTGCAGCAGCGGCACGGAGCGCCAGGACCTTCAGCATCGAGTCATGCGCGACGCGGCCGAGCGCCACGATCGCGCGCAGCCTGGGCATCGACGCTATCGTGGCCGACAGGAACTGCCGGCAGCTGTTGATCTCCACGGGCAACGGCTTGTTCTGCGGCGGCACACAACGCACGGCGTTGCTGATCCGGCAATCGACCAGTCGCAGCCCGTCGTCGGGACGGGCCTGATAGATGCCCCTGGCAAAGCCATATTCCAGCAGCGTCGCGTACAGCAGGTCGCCGGCGAAATCGCCGGTAAAGGGACGCCCGGTACGATTGGCGCCCTGCACGCCGGGCGCGAGACCGACGATCAACAGCGCGGCATTGGCATCGCCGAACGACGGCACCGGCGAGTTGAACCATGTCGGTTCGCGCGCCCGCAACGAGTCGCGAAAGCTGGCGAGCCTTGGACACAGCGGGCAATTGCGGTCGGGTTCGCCGGGCAGGAGAGCGGGCGGCTTGCGGCCGCGCCGCGGAGCAATCTCAGTCCTCGAAATCGTCGTCATCGGCCCTCGGCGCCATCGTGGTCGCGCGCTGCAGGAACTGCGGCGCATGATGACGCGGCTCGCGCGGGGCCGGACGCTCGGACGGATCGCGGCCGAGCTTGGATTGCAGTTCCACCAGATCGGTGAAGACGTCGGCCTGGCGGCGCAGTTCGTCGGCGATCATCGGCGGCTGGCTCGAAATCGTCGAGATCACGGTGACGCGAACGCCGCGGCGTTGCACCGCCTCGACCAGCGAACGGAAATCGCCGTCGCCGGAAAACAGCACGATCTGATCGACGTGCTCGGCGAGCTCCATCGCATCGACGGCGAGCTCGATATCCATGTTGCCCTTGACCTTGCGGCGGCCGCTGGCGTCGATGAATTCCTTGGTCGCCTTGGTGACGACGGTGTAGCCGTTGTAGTCGAGCCAGTCGATCAGGGGGCGGATCGAGGAATACTCCTGATCCTCGATGATCGCAGTGTAGTAGAACGCACGCACCAGCGTGCCCCGGCTCTGGAATTCCTTGAGAAGGCGCTTGTAATCGATGTCGAAGCCCAGCGTCTTGGCGGTTGCGTACAGATTGGCGCCATCGATGAAGAGCGCGATCTTGTTGGAAGCAGGGGACATCAAGGGTTTCTCGCGTTGTTGTTCGGTTTTTGGCACGGCGGCAACCCGGCCGCGCATTTCTAAGCTTTACTGCCTAAAGTTCTGTGAATCTGACCTCGAGAGACACCACCGCAAATGTGGTGTGGCAAGGGGGAAAAGACCACTTCTTTTTTTGACGAGGCAATGAAGCGATTTCTTGTCCTGGACGGCACTCGCCTAGTCCGGACGTTCCGGCCATTTTCGGCCCCGCAGAGGGGTTATCAGAGCCCGGCGGGAAGGCAAATCACAAATTGGCCTTGCGGAAAGCCCCCGGGACCTATAATTACCGCGGCATAATCAACACATTCGTCCCATTTAACGGAGCGACAGTCGATGGCGCGCGTCACCGTAGAAGATTGCATTGATAAGGTCGATAACCGGTTCGATCTGGTCCTGTTGGCCGCCCATCGCGCCCGCATGATCTCCTCGGGTTCTCAACTTACGGTAGATCGCGATAACGACAAGAATCCGGTCGTTTCCCTGCGCGAAATCGCCGATTCCTCGATTTCCCCCGAGGATTTGCGTGAAGAGCTGGTTCATTCCTTGCAGAAATTCGTCGAAGTCGACGAACCAGAGCCCGATACCGTCCCGCTGATCGGGTCCGCCGGGGCCAGCGTCGATGCCGACGACACCGAGGTGGCTGTCGAGCGGATGACCGAGGAAGAGCTGCTGAAGGGCCTCGAGGGCCTCGCGCCGCCGGAAGAACAGCCCGAAGAGGACGAATAGGCCTCTTGGGCCGCGCTCGCCGGTATTCCGAACCACGAGATCTTGCCAAAGGCCCGGACATTCGTCTGGGCCTTTGCTTTTGTTGACATTTTCGTGGTTACGTTGCCTCGGTAACGATGCAGCCAAAGGCTGCCGCCGTTATATCGAAAACCCAACATTTACCCGTCCGAACGGGTGATGCTCGGGTCAGGAACACACTAGGTTATATCGTGAAGCGGGCCGCGTTCGAACCCCGCACATGAGGCACCGATTCGATGGCGTATTGGCGCCGCAGTCCAGGGCAGATGCAGGCTGCGACCGATTCGGTCGCCGTGGCGGCGCCATCGCCTGTGCCGGCGCCCGCGGCGGCGCGGCCCGCCAAGTCGGCGCGATCCGGCATGATGCGGCAGTACGACCTGGTCGAGCGCGTCAGGTCCTATAATCCGGATACCGACGAGGATCTGCTGAATCGCGCTTATGTCTACGCCATGAAGGCACATGGCACCCAGACCCGCGCCTCCGGCGATCCCTATTTTTCGCACCCGCTCGAGGTCGCGGCGATCCTCACTGACCTCAAGCTCGACGATGCCACCATCGTGGCGGCGCTGCTGCACGACACCATCGAGGACACCGAGGCCACCCGCGCCGAAATCGATCATGTCTTCGGACACGAGATCGGCGCCCTGGTGGAGGGGCTCACCAAGCTGAAACGGCTGGAACTGGTGTCGCGCGAGGCCAAGCAGGCCGAGAACCTGCGCAAGCTGCTGCTGGCGATCGCCGACGACGTCCGTGTACTCCTGATCAAGCTGGCCGACCGCCTGCACAACATGCGCACGCTGGAATTCGTGCCGCCCAACTCGCGCCGCCGGATCGCCGAGGAGACCCTCGACATCTACGCGCCGCTGGCCGGCCGCATGGGCATGCAGGAAATGCGCGAAGAGCTCGAAGACCTTTCGTTCCGCATGCTCGATCCGGAAGCGCATGCGGTGGTGATGCAACGGCTGGAATCGCTGGAAGAGCGCAACCGCAACCTGATCGGCGAAATCGAGAACCAGCTGCACACGAATCTGCAGAAAAACGGCATGGCGGCGCACGTCGTTGGCCGGCGCAAGCGGCCGTTTTCGATCTGGACCAAGATGGAGCGCAAGTCGGTCGGCTTCGAGCAATTGTCCGATATTTTCGGTTTCCGCGTCGTCATGGATGATGTCGAGGCCTGCTACCGCGCGCTTGGCGTCGTGCACACCACCTGGCCAGTGGTGCCCGGCCGCTTCAAGGACTACATCTCGACGCCGAAGCAGAACGACTATCGCTCGATCCACACCACCGTGATCGGCCCGGGCAACCAGCGCGTCGAGCTGCAGATCCGCACCGAGGAGATGGATCAGATCGCGGAATTCGGCATCGCCGCGCACGCTTTCTACAAGGACGGCGTGGGTTCGCCGAC
>Ga0307297_10000303_pt1 | contig 11828 bp, 10 predicted proteins | sample ER_DNA_157_FD_194464 | JGI IMG/M metagenome (GOLD analysis project Ga0307297, IMG submission 194464) | Bulk soil microbial communities from the East River watershed near Crested Butte, Colorado, United States - ER_DNA_157 | ecosystem: Environmental > Terrestrial > Soil > Floodplain | place...
GGCGGCCCACCAGTCTGACGAGGACAGATGGGCCAGGGCTGAGCATGCCACGAGTGAGGTATGAGCGATGGCGCCGGGGGTAGCCGAGGTGGCAGCCCAAGCCTGTTTGGGTAATACTCCGGCGGGGTTTTAACACTGTAACTGGCAACCGTGCAGGGGTGATGACGTGAAATGACCGACAACCGACCGGTGAATGCCAGCGATGACATCGACGAGACGGACGGCCGCGACGAGTCCCTGAACGAGCGGATGGACCGGAACTGGAACGAGATCCTGCAGGAGTTGCGGGTTACCCAGACCGGTACGCAGATCTTCACAGGATTCTTGCTCACCATCGCATTCCAGACGAGGTTCGGCGAGCTGACGACCTTCCAGATTCGGGTCTATCTCGTTCTCGTGATCGCCGCCGTGCTGACGACCGCATGCGGATTGGCGCCGGTGAACCTGCATCGGGGCTTGTTCCGCAGGGGCGCAAAGGTGACCATCGTGCAGACCGCGCACATCATCATGCGCATCACACTGGCGGGCGTAGCAGTCATGCTGATCGGGACGGTGCTGTTGATCTTCGATCTGGTGGTGGATCGTACTGCGGCGCTCGTCGCTGCGGGTGTCATGCTGCTCGTCGTGATCATCCTTGCCGTGCTGCCGCCCATCCTGCGATCCAACCGGTCCACGCATTCAGCAGACGGTCAAAGCGAGATCAGCTGAAAGGAGACGATCATGCCAGGCAAGAAGAAGCCAGGCCCGAGCGTCAAGGACGACAAGGTATACGAGGCGATTCGTGATCAACGCGGGTCTAAGGAGAAGTCGGCTCGTATCGCCAACGCATCGGCGGCGCGCAGCCGATCCTCGGTTGGTAAGAAGGGTGGCAAGTCCGGCTCGTACGACGACTGGAAGGTCGAAGACTTGCGCAAGCGGGCCAAGGAACTCGGCATCTCGGGCTACTCGGGTAAGAAGAAGTCCGAACTGGTATCGATGCTGCGTAATCACTGATTAGCTAGTGCTCCCGCCGGCGCTTGGACAGCCCTCTCGGCCAGCCGTGGGCGATAGGAGGGGGAATCGGTGCGGGTGTCGGGGCGGGCAGCCGGGCTGATCCTCTCGATTGGCCTGCTTTGCGGGTGTAGCCAGCAGGCTGTAGCAGGATCTGATTCACGCGTTGAGCGAAGCTCACAGCGCCATCGCGAGCAGCATCCTCGGCATCGAGCTGTACGACCAGCAGAGATCGACGCGAGCTGCGACTGAGACGTTGCTCGGCGACATGGCCGAACAGATGGCGACGGCCCAGCCTGGAACGTCACCCCCCAGGACGGCGCATTGGATTATGCCGAGGGCACGCGCGTCGGCTATCGCGGGTGGTATGGAGCGGATGTCGAGCCGGCCTTCTGGTTTGGCGGCGGGCTCGGGTGGGGCGTCTGGGACTATCGCTCCGCAGAGCAGGTGCGCAGCGATGACGGCGTGGCGGTGGCGGTGGTCCTCGCCAACACTGCCGACCGGACTTCGCGCGAAGTCGTTCAGGTCTACTGGCGGCCTGAGGGAGCCGCCCCAGTGCGGCTCGTGGGCTACGCCATCGCCGATGAGGTGGTGCCCGGCGAGACGCGTACGGTCAGGGTCACGTGTGACCCGCGCGCCTTCCGGCTCTGGGACGAAGTAGCCTCGGGTTGGGTCACTCCATCCGGCGGCACCTTGCTCGTTGCACGCGGGCTCGGCGACATCCGCATCGAGGTCGAGCGTTCCTGACGGGGCTCGGCTAGCGGACCGCCATCTGTCGCGGTTCCAGCGGCAGCACCAGCCGGAACATCGCACCGCTCCCGCGAGGATCCTCGCACGTGAGATCCCCGCCGTGTGCCCGGGCATAGCCCCGGGCGATCGCCAGCCCCAGGCCCGAGCCGCCGGCATCTCCTGCCCGACCATGATCAAGTCGTACGAGTCGTTCGAAGATCCGTTCTCGCTGCGACGGCGGCACGCCGGGCCCGGAGTCCCAGATCTCAGCGATCGCAAATTGATCATGCTCGCGTACCACCAGGTGCACCTGACCCTCGGGACCGGCCGCACGCACCGCGTTATCGATCACGTTGCGCAGGATGCTGCTGACCCTGGCGGCGTCGGCATGGGCGATCACCTCTGGTCCGCTCATCGTCACGGCCGTCTCGGGATGAAGCAGCCGTACCCGATCGATCTCGCTATGGGCCAGGGTCCGTAGTGACACCGGAGCAAGATCAAGGTCGATGCCGGCATCCAGCCGCGCTGCGGTGAGCAGATCCGAGATGAGGGCGCCGGCGCGTTCAGCTTCGCGTACCAGCAACGCTTGCAGATGCTGGCGTTCATCATGATCAAGCTGCTCGTCGTGATGGAGCAGCGTCTCGGCCGCGGCCTGCACCCCAGCGATTGGGGTCCGCAGCTCATGCGCCGCATCCGCAAGAAACGCCCGGGTGCGTTCTTCCGCTTGTTGAGCGCGAGTCTCCGCGCCCTCGAGCTCGTCCAGCATTTCGTCGAACGCTTGTGCCGTTTGGCCCAGTTCGGTGTCCGTGCGGGTCGGCGCAAGCCGATAGCCGCGGTTGCCCTGACTGACGGTCTTGGCGAGTGCGGCCATTGAGTCGAGCGGCCGCAACGCGAGGCGGACTGCCGCCGCGACGAGCACAGCACTGACGACCAAGGCGATCACGGCAGTGATCATTAGTATTCGGCGCAGCGTACGCCGTGCGTCGAAGACGAGCGCGGTGTCAACGGCGAGGGTGAGGTTCGCGCCATCCACTCGGGTGGGTGCATTGAGCGTGATCGCGGTCGTCTTGACGGTGCCGCTGGTGATCGGTGTGCCGAACTCAGTCCCGTTCCGCAGCACCAGGTGGGCCTGTACGCCGCCGGCCTGCACTCGATTCACGATCTGTTGCGGCCCGACGCCCGAGCGAGCCAGTTGCCGCGCGAGCTGCGCCTGACCGGTCAGCAGAGCATCGAGGTTCCGATTGGACTGGGCGATGAAGATCGCATTGATCGCGATGCTGAGCAAGATCAACATCACCGCGAGGACCGCCAATACCGCGACGGTCACACGCAACCTGAGCGAGACAGTGTTCAGCCGGTTCTTCGTTGCCGTGGCCGGGGGAGTCGTTTGAGTCACGCTGTCATTCCGAGCAGGTATCCGCGGCTCCGAACCGTATGGACGAGGCGCGAGCGCCCACCAGCCTCGAGCTTGCGACGCAGCGAGGAGACGTGCACCTCGACCACGTTCTCGTCGAAGCCGTCGTAGCCCCAGACCGCGGTCAAGATTTGCGTCTTGCTCACCACATGGTCACGATGCTCGGCAAGGTAGCCCAGCAGTCGCCGTTCGGTATCGGTCAGGCCGAGTGAGTCGCCCCCACGTTGCACAAGGGTTGCATCGTCGTTGATCACGAGGTCACCGATGGAGATCGAGCTGCCGCCGGGCCGGCTGCGCCGCAGCACCGCGTGGATCCGTGCCACGAGCTCCGCCATGGCGAAAGGCTTGATCAAATAATCGTCGGCGCCTCCGGTTAGGCCTTGTATCCGGTCGGCAAGGCTGTCCCGAGCTGTCAACATCAACACCGCTGCAGTGCTGGCCCGGCGTACCACCTGGAGCAGCTCGAAGCCGTCGCGGCCCGGCAGCATCACATCCAAGATCACCAGATCCGGCCCAAAGGACGGCAGGAGTCTCTCAAGATCGGCGCCGTCAGCCGCCGACGCGAGCGCGAACCCGTGGGCAGACAAGGCCGTGACGACGGGCAACCGAATGGCGTTGCTGTCCTCCACCACGAGGATCCGAGCCGCGGTCACACCGTCATTCTGCCTGGTGGGCGGGCGCGGCGGCTGTCGTCTGCTCCGCCCGGTCAAGAACTCCGCAATGGTTGGAGATTGGAGCACCAGCAGCCACCCCAGTGGTCAAAAACCTCGCATTCGGCGGAAATTTGAGTCAGCAGCGCCTGCGTCATAGGTGCTGAGCTGGTCAACGGCACCCGAGGGCTTCGACAGGCCGTGCCCGCATAGTCTGTGCGGCATGGCGGCAAAGCAGGTGGCGATTCTGGGTGCGGGGATGATCGGTGACGTGCATCGGCGGGCTGCAGTGCTCGCCGGAGCCCAGCTTGTTGGGGTGATGGCCTCCAGCCCGGAGCGCTCCCGCGAAGTCGCCCGAGCCTGGGGAGTCGAGCAGGCGTACGGAGGCATCGAGGAAGTCGCCGAGAGCGACGCGGAGATCGTGCACATCTGTACGCCGAACGCCTCCCACGTGCCGTATGCGGTGGCCTTGATGGAGGCCGGCAAGCATGTGCTCTGCGAGAAGCCCCTGGGAATCAACCTCGAGGACGCCCAGTACGCGGCGAAGGTTGCCGAGGACGCAGGTGTGGTCAATACGATCCCATTCGCGTACCGGTTCCACCCGATGGCGCGCGAAATGCGGGCTCGAGTGCAGTCTGAAGAGTTCGGGGCGATCAACCTGATGCATGGCAGCTATCTGCAGGACTGGCTGCTCAATCCCAAGGCCACCAGCTGGCGCGTCGATCCCAAGGCAGGCGGACCATCGCGAGCCTTTGGTGACATCGGTTCACACTGGTGCGATCTTGTGGAGTGGGTGACCGGTGATCGAATCGCCCGGCTCGTCGCTACCACGTCCATCACGATCAAGCAGCGCCCGCTCTCGACCGCGGCCACCATGAGTGCGGTCGAGAGCGACGCCCCGCTGGTGGATGTGCAAACCGAGGACACCGCGTTGATCATGTTCCGCACGGCGAACGACATCGCCGGTTCTGCGGTGATCAGCCAGCTGAGCGCCGGCCGCAAGAACCGCCTCTGGATCGAGGTCGACGGCATGCACCAGAGCGCAGCCTTCGATCAAGAACTGTCCGAGCAGCTGTGGATCGGTGACGAGTGGGGAGCCCGGCTGCTGGTACGCGACCCCAATCATGGCTCGGCCGAGCAGCGACGCCTGTCCCAGCTGCCTGCGGGTCATACCCAGGGCTACGCCCAGTGCTTTGAGAACTATGTCGCCGACTCCTATGCCGCAGTGGAGGCCCAGGACGGCATGGGGCAGGTCCCCGACGGACTGCCTACCTTTGCGGACGGGGCCCGGGCTGCAGAAATCTGTGACGCGATGCTGCGGTCAGCGGGGAGCGGGGAGTGGGTCAGCGTCGGCTAGTGTCGAAACGGTAGGCACGCGACTCATGACCGCGACGTACATTCGTTCCCTTGCCGACGAAGGCCTCGGCCTCTCCGAGATCGGTGGCAAGGGTCAGTCACTTGCCCGGCTCGCGTCTGCCGGATTGCCGGTGCCGGACGGATTCCACATCACCACGGCTGCGTACGACGACTTCATCGCCGATCACCATCTCGAGGATCCGATTCAGAAGCAGCTAGCAACTGTCGACGATGCGGCCAGCAACGCAACCGACCGGGTAGCGTCGGCCATCGCAGCGCTGATCACCAGCCAGGACATCACGCCCGTGATCGCGGCCGACATAGTACGGGCCTACCAGCAGCTCGGTTCGCCGCCGGTGGCAGTGCGCTCCTCTGCGACAGCCGAGGATCTGCCGGAAGCCTCTTTCGCTGGACAGCAGGAGACGTTCCTCAACGTTTCGGGCATTGATCAACTTCTGGAAGCGGTGCGTCGCTGCTGGGCCTCGCTGTGGACCGCCCGCGCCATCAGCTACCGGGCGCAACACCAGATCGAGCCCGAAAAGATCAGCCTTGCGGTCGTGGTGCAGGAACTCGTTGACGCGGAGGCGTCGGGGATCGTGTTCACCGCCGATCCGGTGACGGGCGACGACACCATGATCGAGATCAATGCTGCCTGGGGTCTTGGTGAGGCGGTTGTCGGTGGCCAGGTGACTCCGGACACGATTACGGTTGATCACGCTTCCGGCCGAATCATGCATAGCGTGATCAACACGAAAACGATCATGACCGAGCTCGCTGACGAGGGCACAACCACGCAGTCGGTCCCCAGGGATCGGCAGAACGCACCGGCCCTGACCGAGCCGCAAGCGCTGCGACTGGTCGATCTTGCGTTCATGGTCGAGGACCACTTCAAGGAACCGGTGGACATCGAGTGGTGCCGCAGAGGTGATCAACTCTTCGTGCTGCAGGCGAGGCCGATCACCACCGCGATCCACCCTGATCCGTGGAACGACAGCCGCTCCGGCGATTTCCTGTGGACCAATACCAATGTGGGTGAGGCCATTCCGGACGTGATGACGCCGGCGACCTGGTCGATGGTCCAGGTGTTCCTGACCGATGCGATGGCGACGGCCTCCATCCCGCCGTACGTCGGCTATGGCCGGATTGGCGGGCGGATCTATCTCAACATCAGCGTGTTGATGACGCTTTCCGCCGCGGTGGGGGTCAGCGAGCAGCGCTATCGCAGCCTGACCGAGGAAGTCTTCGGGAGACTTCCCGCTGATCTTGAGATCCCCCCGGTGAAGGCGCGGAAGCTAAACATCCTCCGCGCCGTGTTGCCGATGGGACTACACGTGCTCGGAGAAGCCCGCCGCGACGTCAAGGTGCTGGATGCCTACCTCGCCGACCATCCAGCGCTCTGTGATCGCCGCCGCGCTCACATTGCAGCGGTAGCCACGCCGGTGGAGCTTGCAGACCTCTGGACTGATGTACTCGATCCCGAGTTCAATCGAGTGAGCTGGATGCTGTCCGCTGCAACCCGATCCAGCGGAGCCTCGTTCATTACGACCCGGAAGCGGCTGCAGGGCCTGGTCGGTGACGCCGCTGCGAATGCCCTGACTGCTGGGCTGGGTGCCCAGGCCGGGCAGCTGGCGAGCCTCGGGCTACTGGACGGCCTCGAGCAGCTCGCCGCTGGTGAGATCGACCGGGACACCTTCAATCGACGCTATGGTCACCGCGGGCCGCATGAGTTCGAGATCTCACTGCCGCGGCCTGGCGAGGATCCCAATTGGATCGACATGCAGCTGGCTGCACGTGCGGCGGCGGCGACCAACTATCGCGCTATGCTCGGCCGCCAGGAGCAGAAGCGCAGTGAGGCATGGGCCGAGCTGGAGCAGCGGCACCCCGTGCACGCCAGGATCTTGCACCATCAGTTGCGGGTGTGGGCCAAGATCTCTCGAGATCGGGAGCGAGCTCGATCAGAGGTGATCCGATACTTCTGGGTGCTGCGGGCGTACGCGCTGCGGGCCGGTGAGCTCACCGGGCTGGGGGACGACATCTTCTATCTCGACAAGGCGGAGATCGTTCGCGTTCTTCAGGGCGAGACGATCAGCACCACGCTGATCAACCGTCGCCGCGCGGCATACCAGGCGTATTCAGCGCTGCCGAAGTATCCAGCGTTGATCCGCGGCACTTTCAACCCCTATACCTGGGCGGCTGACCCGAACCGGCGGTCGGACATCTTCATCGAGGGCAGCGTGAGCGAAGCCGAGGTCTCTGTACGCGGCTTCCCAGGATCGGCTGGCGTCGTCGAGGCCCCGGTGCGGGTGCTCAGGGATGCGGCTGACGGTGCTGCACTACAGCCCGGCGAGGTGCTCGTCACGACGATCACCAACGTTGGTTGGACCCCGCTGTTCCCGCGGGCGGCAGCGGTGATCACCGACGTCGGCGCGCCGCTCTCCCACGCCGCGATCGTCGCGCGCGAGCTCGGCATTCCCGCGGTCGTCGGTTGTGGCAACGCCACCATGCGACTCCGGACCGGCGACCGGGTACGAGTGGACGGGACGGCGGGAACTGTCGAGGTGCTCAGATGAGAGTGGACCTCTGCCAACCGGTCGAGGAAGTGGCGCCGCGGCTGCTTGGCACCGTGATACGGCATGGTCCGGTGGCCGTTCGGCTGACCGAGCTCGAGGCGTACGACGGTGCCACTGATCCTGCGTCCCATGCCTATCGCGGCCGTACTCCGCGGAATGCGGTGATGTTCGGACCACCTGGCCACCTGTACCTGTACTTCACCTACGGCATGCACTGGGCTGGGAACATCAGCTGCGGGCCGGAGGGAGTCGGCTGCGGTGTGTTGATGCGGGCCGGCGAGGTGGTGGAGGGCGTTGAAGTGGCCAGGTCGCGACGGGGGCGGGCAAGCGATCGTGATCTGGCACGCGGTCCAGGCCGGCTCACCCAGGCACTCGGCCTGCACCCCGAGCACAAGGGCTGCGACCTGCTCGGCGACGGCCCGGTGACGCTGGAGTTTCCGGCGGGTGAAGCGGAGATGATCATGGTCGGACCCCGAGTCGGGGTTTCCGTCGAGGCGGATCGGCCCTGGCGATTCTGGATCGGCGACAGCCGTTTCGTGTCGGATTACAAGCGCAGCCCGCGGGCGGCGCCCCGCATGATCACGGGTAGCCCGATCGCGCAGCGGTGGAATGATCACTAGGGCACCCTGATTTCGCAACACCAGTGATCCGAGCTCGGGGTGTTTCGCCCATTTTGGGCGCAATCGCGATGCATATTCAGGACTGAGGCGTCAGTCGGCCAACAACACAAAGTCCAGCTCACCGAGTCGAGTCGCGTCAGCCAGCAACTGGATCGCGGTGATCTTGTCGTCATGGACTGTGAAGCTGAAGACGACCCGAGGCTTTCCGCCAGGCGCCCAGACAGCTCCGGGTTGTCCATCGATCAAGGCCAGTTGCGCAGCTCGGGCTCGTCCCGAGAACGACTCGGCGACGGCCTTGGCGCCGCCTACCAGATCCGACGCGCCCACCCGCACGGCATCGGCGTCTGCGGACAGCACGACGTCCGGATCGAGCAGCGCAAGCAATGCTCCGAAATCTCCATTGCGGGACGCGGCCAGGAAAGCCTCGACGATTCGCCGGGCACGGCCGCGATCGTCGGGAGCGACAGTGACTCCCTGGACGCGGCGGCGAGCGCGGCTCGCCAGCTGTCGCGCCGCAGCTGGTGAACGCCCGACGATCGGGGCGATCTCATCGAACGGAACGGCGAACATGTCATGCAGCACAAAGGCGATCCGCTCGGCTGGTGACAACGTCTCCAGCACCACGAGCATGGCTGGTCCTAGGGAGTCAGCGAGCTCGGCGGCACGCTCGGGCTCAGCTCCGAATGTGCCGGTATCAGCGGGCGGTGGCGGCACCTCGCCAACTGGTTCTTCGCGCCGCGACGTACGCGAACGCAACATGTCCAGTGCGACCCGAGCCACCACAGTGGTGAGCCAGCCGCCGAGGTTCTCAACGGCACTGCTGTCAGACCGGCTGAGCCTGATCCACGCCTCCTGGACCGCGTCGTCGGCGTCACTCGCCGATCCGAGCATCCGGTAGGCCACGGCCCGCAGATGACTGCGGTGCTGCTCGAATCGGTCCGCCAGCCAATCGTCTTGAGCCATCAGTTCCATCCTCACATCGGTTGTCGTCATAGTCCTTGACGGCCGGGACTTCATTGATGTGACCGGAAAGGTGGCGATGTGGGATTGCACGCTGAAGGCGGGGCGTCTGATCTGACTCTTCGTCGCTCGCAAACAGGAGCCAGTGCACATTCAGTCCAGAGGCTTGAGCGACCCGAGCGCTGACGGGATGAACTCGGCCATCGTGGGGTGAATCGGCAACGCATCACGAACCGCCGGATAACGGACGCCAGCCTGCATCGCAGTCCCGATGACCTGAATGAGGTCATCACCATGCAGCCCGAGGATTGCCGCGCCCAGGAATTGCTCCGTGTCGGCGTCAACCAGGATCCGCATCAGCCCCATGGTCTCGCCTTCCAGAATGGCGCGACTGACACTGCTCATCGGCACCTCCGCCTTCAGGACGTTCCGGCCGGAGGCGCGGGCCTGGCTGACCGTCATACCCACCCGTCCTAGCGGGGGGTCCGTGTACACCGCATAGATGGTCACTCGGCCGTCGACCGTACGCGGCGGATGCAGCAGGATCTGCCCGTCCTGATAGGCGGTGTGCGTGAACGCCCCGTGACCGTTCACATCGCCCAGCGCCCACACGCCCTTGACGGAGGTCTTGAATCGGCCGTCGATGGTGAAGAATCCCCGCTCATCGGTCTCGATCCCGTGTTCTGGGCCGAGCAGGTCGGAGTTCGATCGACGACCGGTGGCCACGAGCAGATGACTGCCAGGGATGGTCGTGTCGTCCCCGAGCTCCACGTCGATTCCACCCAGACCCGGCCCGACTCGAGCAGGTCGCCCGTAGACGATATCGACGCCCTCATCAGTCAGCATCTCCGCAAGCATTGCGGACACGTCCTCGTCCTCCCGCTCGGCGAGACGGCTGCCAGTAATGATCGTCACCCGGGACCCGAAGCGCCGAAATATCTGACCGAACTCCAGCCCGATGTACCCACCGCCCACGATCACCAGGTGCTCCGGGAGGGAATTCAGGGCCAGTAGCTCGACCTCGGTCATGGCCTCGACAGTCTCCAGGCCCGGAATCGCTGGCCTTGCCGCGCGGGCGCCCAGGTTGAGGTAGAGCTGCTGGGCTGTCAGCTGCTGGTCCTCAACGGTGACCTGATGCTGCTGGCCTGCGGGGTCGGTGACAACGGTCGCCGTGCCGTGCAGGAGATGCAGACCATCGACGCCAGCCAGCCAGTCGTCGAGCGAGTCGCGCATTCCGTCGATGATCGACCGCACCCGTGACATGGCGACGGCAAAGTCAACCGTCACGTCGCCGGTATTCACCCCGTACGCCGCAGCGCGCCGGGCCTGATGAGCGATTGAGGCGCTGGCGCGCAGGGCTTTGGTCGGCTTGCAGCCGTGGTTGAGGCAGGTGCCGCCGGCGCGGTCCATCTCAATGAGGGCCACCCGCTTGCCGTCATCCACCAAAGCCCCGGCCACCCCGGGACCGGGCTGGCCCGCTCCGATGACAATCGCGTCGTAGTGAGCCATACGGGTCTCCAACCTTGAGGGAATCGACAAGCTCCAACGCTATTGCGGCCACGACCGACGGCTGAGAGGTGGTGCCGCACCCTTGAAGTGGCACTGCGAATGTAACGAAATGATGACCACAATCCGTGGCAGCAATCGTGCGCGCCCTGGATTCCGGCCACTTTCTGGCGCAATCTCGCCTTCCGACTGAAAAAAAGCAGTCCAAACTCGGGTTCAGGGTTGGGCAATCGTGATCGAACTGTTTAGACTCCTCCGGGAGATAACGCTTTGGTCTCATTTGCTCGGGGGATTGAGAACACTTGTCTAGACCGCGCCCACGAAGGGCCATGCGGCCGCCTCTTGCGGCGCGCGTAGTACGAATCGCGGTTCCAGCGGCAGTGATAACTGCGTTGGGCGTAGGCGTCGCCGGTGCAGTCATGCCAGGTGATAACGCACAGGTCGCGTATCCAGCTCCAGCCTCGACGGCGTCGGTCGAGTCGGCTCCGATCGAGACGACCGCACGAGCGCAGGAGCTCAGCCGGGGCAACGCGCGACCGAGAATCGAGGTCGCGTCGGAGCCGAAGCCCAAGAGTTCCGCTTCGGAGACGATCGCACCGATCCTGTCCCTGAAGATCACCGATCGCAAGTACGCCACCAGTGGTCTGAACGTTCGGACCGAGCCCCGCAATGGCGCCTCAGTGGTCGCGGTGGTCCATAAAGGGACCAAGCTGGCGGTCACCAAGATCATCACCAACGGATTCCGGTACGTGTCCTACCACGGCAAGGGTCGCTGGGTGAAGAACAAGTACCTCTCCGACACGAAGCCAAAGGCCACAACCTCCAGCAGCAACGGAGGTAGCGGTAGCGGTGGAATATCAGGAGCTCCCTGCTCAGGAGGATCCTCGGTCGAGTCCGGTCTCACCTCTGACGCAATCCGCGTCCACCGCGCGCTCTGCCATCGCTACCCCCAGTTCACGAGCTTCCTTGGCCGCCGGGGCTCTGGTGGTAACCACGGGTCGGGCCGTGCTCTTGACTGCATGATCTCTGACTC
>Ga0307297_10000304_pt1 | contig 11821 bp, 12 predicted proteins | sample ER_DNA_157_FD_194464 | JGI IMG/M metagenome (GOLD analysis project Ga0307297, IMG submission 194464) | Bulk soil microbial communities from the East River watershed near Crested Butte, Colorado, United States - ER_DNA_157 | ecosystem: Environmental > Terrestrial > Soil > Floodplain | place...
TTGGCACCGCCATGGCTCTTCGGCCACGAGTTCAACTTCACCGACGCACCTAACCGGTACGGTCTGCCACCGTTCTATTCGCTACACGCTTGGGTCTGGAAGGACAACCCTGCTGGCACCTTCGCGATGTGGAACCCCAACGTGCACTGTGACGACAACTCAACGCACAGTACTCAGTGAAAGTGCAGGCAAGTCGCAGTTCTGAACCCGCCTGGATTCCGGACTGCGATTTGTCTGCAGTTTTCTTTGGGGCTTGAGAATCTGCTGTGAACGCGGGGGGACTTTCATTGACGCGGTATCACGGTAAGCACTCGGGCGAGAGGGGTGCGGAACTCGGACATGAAGTTACTCAAGAACGCCGCCATCGCTTCGTCGACAACCTCGCCATCAGCGGTAAAGACCTCCGGGGAATATCGGATGTAGGCCTCCGGCGCTGTCATCTGACGGGCATTGCAGAAGCTGAGGACGCCGCGCAGGCTTTGCTGACTAACCGCTGTCCCGATCGGCCCAATGGATGCGCCGATCACGGCAGCCGGAATGTGATCGAAGGAGTTTTGCCCCCAGGGCCGCGATGCCCAGTCGATCGCATTCTTCAATGCTCCAGGAATGGATCGGTTGTACTCAGGAGTGACGAACAGCACGGCGTCGGAACCTGCGATGGCCTCCTTCAAGGCGGTCGCCTCTGGCGGATAGTCCTCGTCGTAGTCGGGGCTGTAGAGCGGCAGATTGCCAATCGGTATCTCATTGAACTCAAGGTCGTGCGGCGCCAAGCGGATCAGCGCCTTGGAGAGGATCCGGTTGATTGATTTCGACGAGAGGCTTTCCACGAAATAGCCAATCTGGTACGTAGCCATGACTACCCTTCCTCCTTGATCGAATGGTCGAATGGTCCACGGCGCTTTTTGCCCCGAGTTTCGTGCTCTATACCCCGCTTGGTAGTACGACGATCTTGCCAGTAGCCGAACCTGCCTCCATCTCGGCGTGCGCGTCGCTAATCTGATCAAGGCGGTAGACGCGATACAGCGGCACGACCGCCGCCCCCGCTGCGACCGCACCGAGGAAGTCCTGCAACACCGGCGCCGGGAGATCGTTGGCCTCGCCGGAATAGGCGGTGAGGCGTACACCTCGTGGGATGTAATCAATCGGGTAGAAATCGCGAACGATCCACTCGTTGGACAGCATCCCGGTGAAGCACACCACCCCATGGAGCCGGGTCGCGGCCAACGTGTCAGGCAGGGTAGGGGTTCCGACCAGCTCGAGAGCTGTGTCAACGCCGTCGGGCAGAATGTCTCGCACGCGCTTGGCTACCGAGCCGTCGTCGATCAGTACATGATCGACACCGATCTTGGTCAATGACTCGATCTTGCCGTGGCTCCGGGTAGTCGAGATCACGATCATGTCGCGGCGTTTGGCAAGGACAGCAGTCGCCATGCCTACGGAGGACGTGCCGCCGCGAACCAAGATCGACTGACCTGGCTGAGCGTCAAGCCCGATCGTCAAGGAGCCGTACGCGGTTTGCAGCATCTCCGGGACTGCGCCCAATGTTGCCCAGTCCAAGTCACTGCTGAACGGAATGACCTGGGTGGCTGGCACACAGGTGTACTCGGCGTAACCGCCATCGAACAGGCGCCCCATCCCGCCCATCATGGTGGCCACCTGCTGACCGACCGTGAACTCGCCGCCCGGACAAGCCGATACGGTGCCGGTGGCCTCAATTCCGGGGATGCGGGGAAACGTGACGCCCTCGGCCAGACCAAGCCGAGTGTGCAGCTCGGACTGGTTCAGGCCAAATGCCGCGACCTTGATCAACACCTCTCCGCGTCCTGGCGTTGGGATTGGCACCTCGCAAATCTGCAAAGCCTCCGGTGGTCCTGGCGCTTCGAGCACGACTGCCTTCATCATCGACATCATTTGCCCCTTTCCGCTTGGCCCTGGCCCGAAGTGATCAGGTGCCGGCGCAATCGACTCAGGGTGCTGGACAGTTGGCCGAGGTCGCTCGCGGGCGCGCCCGCGCCGAGGTGATCAGCAAGGGCTTCACGGAAAGTCGCGTCGGCTGCCGCGAGGAGACCCGAGCCTTTCGCAGTGAGCTCAATCAGATTCGATCGCCCATCACTGGGGTGGGGGAGCCGTCGACACCAGCCGGCGGCTTCAATCTTGTCGATCACTTTGCTTGCTCCACCGACCGTAATGAACAAAGACTCGGCAACATCCAGCACCCGACAGCGAGGCGTCGTACTCAGCACCTGCATCACCTCCAACCAGGCCAGGGGTAGACCATGCTCGCGGTGAACTCTGGCGTCTACTCGGTTCCAGAGGTCTGTCTCTAGCCGGACCAGATCCCGGAACAGCCCACTCAGATCCAACTGCATGTTTCGAGACTACGGCACATAGATTCCATGGAATGTAGATGTGCCGTGTCGACCTCAACTCAGAAACTGTGGATCAATCGCATTACTGAGGCGATCAGAGACGACGTTTGCCCGCAGTTTCCGGTGAATTGGTGGAGCTTGTAGGCCGCTGCTCGACCGAGGCAGCATCGGTTGCCGCCGCGCCGGCTGGTCGCCCTCCACTTGGCGCGACGGAATTGAGCAGCAGCAGTCCAACGAGCACGATGAGCGCCCCGAGGAGTTCGGCCCGACCAGGCACCTCCCCCAGCACTGCCCAGGCCGTCGCGATCCCCACGACTGGTACGAGCAGTGAGAACGGCGCGACGGTCGAGGCTGGATAGTGGCGCAGCAGGGTGGCCCAAGTTCCGAATCCGACCAATGTGGCGAGGACGACCAAGTAGGCCAGAGCGGCAAGCCCGCTCCAGGACCAGTTGGTCAGCGCATCAATGTTGGCGTCCACGCCGTCGACGAGAAGCGACATTACGGCGAGTGGAATAGGTGGGATCAGGCTTGCCCAGACGATCAGCTGAAGCCCGCTGCGGGGTCGCGCTATGCGGGTTGCGATGTTGCCGGCGCCCCAGCACGCTGCCGCGGCGAGCACGAGCGCCAGGGCGACCAAGGGCACCGTGGCCGCCCGACCAAACCCAATCACGGTCAAACCAGCCAGAGCCGTCGCCATGCCGGCCCACTGGCGCAGCGCTGGGCGCTCACCGAGCAGGAATACAGCGAACAGCGCGGTGAACAGCGCCTGAGCTTGCAGGACCAGCGATGCAAGCCCAGCCGGCATGCCACGGTCCATGCCCACGAATAGGAACCCGAACTGTCCGACTCCTAAGAACACCCCAGAGGCGATAACCCACCGAATACGCACTTGGGGACGTCCGACCAGAAAGACCGCAGGCACAGCAACGAATGCGAACCGCAGCGCCGCGAACAGCAAGGGTGGGAGAGCTCGCAGACCGATGTCTATGACGACGAAGTTGACCCCCCAAATGACGGCCACAACGATCGCGAGAGCAGTATGGGAGCGAGTCACAGATCCTATGGTGGACGGTCACGATCATTCGGTCCATCTACTTCTTCCGCGCCCAAAGCGTAAGATGCACTTCATGATCGACGTGCGCCGACTGCGGGTCCTGCGGGAGCTCGCCGATCATGGCACCGTGGCCGCGGCTGCGACCGCACTCCACATGACCCCCTCCGCCGTCTCCCAGCAGCTCGCGGTACTCGGCCGCGAGACCGGCATACGGCTCGTCGAACCCGACGGCCGACGGCTACGTCTGACCCCCGCCGCAGAACTGCTTCTTGACCACGCCCACCGGGTCTTCGCCCAGCTCGAGCAGGCGGAAGCGGATCTCGCCCGCTACGCCTCTGGCGTCACCTCGACCCTACGCGTCGGGGCATTTCCCACCGCGCTCACCGCGCTCGTGGCACCTACTGCCCGACAACTGCGCAACGCGCAGCCGCCAGTCGTCGTCCATGCCGTCGAGGCCGAAGAGCGTGCCTCCTTTGGACAACTCGCGGCCGGGAGCATCGACATCGCCATATCTGTCGAATTCTCTGGTGCACCGCAAGAGAACGGGCCACGCTTCTACCGCCAACCCCTATTGACTGACACCCTGGACGCGGCCGTACCCGCCGGCCACCCGGCCGCTGGTGCCGGTTCGGTCGGCCTCGCCACGCTTGCCGGTGATGACTGGGTCGTCGGCAGCCCCGGAACCTCCTGCTACGACGTCGTCCAGACTGCCTGCGCGGCTGCTGGGTTCACCCCACGCGCCATTCATCACACCAGCGACTGGGCCGCCGTGGCGGCCCTCGTCGCCGATGGCTCGGCGGTCGCTCTGATCCCCCGCCTCGCACGAGCGGTGATTCCGGACGGCGTCTCGCTGCTGCCACTCCGAGATGCAACGGCAGCACGCCACGTCTACGCGGCAACCCGTCGCGGCCGCCACACAGCCCCTACCATCGCCAGCGCCCTTCAGGAACTACAAAGGACTGCCTCACGATGGGAGGAAAGCAGTGGCACCATCGCATAAGCGATGGCCAGACCGGCGGGATGCCTCTGGAGCTGGGGCCAGCGGCACGACAATATTCGTGAGAACCGCCCAATATCCGTTAGCACCAATGCATCGTCTATTCAGTTGGCCTAGTGGTCTCGCCGCAAAGTGAGAAGAGGAGATGGAGATCCGTGATGCCGTCGATTCGGATTGGGCCGCCATTTGGGGATTTTTGCGGCAGATCGTCGTAGCCGGCGACACCTACTGCTGGCCACCCGACACGACTGAGGATGCCGCACGAACATGGTGGATGGGCAAGTCCGGCGGCCGGGTCTTCGTCGCCGTCGAGGACGGTGCAGTCGTCGGAAGTGCCGAGCTTCATGCCAATCAGCCAGGTCCGGGGAGTCATGTCGCCAATGCAGGCTTCATGGTGTCGTCGACTGCGGCCGGCAGGGGTGTTGGACGTGCCCTTGCTCAGCGCCTCCTCGAAGTCGCGGCGGACGATGGCTACGCGGCGATGCAGTTCAATGCTGTCGTCCAGACCAACGAGCACGCAGTACGGCTGTGGGAGTCGCTCGGTTTCACGATTCTCGCCACCGTTCCGGAAGCGTTCCAACATCCTGACCGTGGGTTGATCGGCCTTCACATCATGCACCGGTTCCTGCGGTAGCTCCCCAGGTGAGGTCTGCTCCGCGCTCAACTCTGAGTGATTCGTCGTCGGCGGAGACGCTCGGCGGCAAACCCGGGTGTAGCGGACCAGCGCGGCCGCAGTTGCGGTCGCGCCGAGCAGGATCGCAAGCTGCCCAGCGTCCCGGCGCTGCCGGTTAGTGGAGCGCCGCCACCGCCACTGCCGGCAGCGAGCTTGAGCCAGATTGCGATGCTGGTCCCCCGATCTCGGCTTGGGATGTATGGGATTCACCTATTCTTCGTCTCGTCGCTGTCCGGTGGCATCCGGTCGGCGCGTGGCGTCGGCGACTTCACCGACGAGTTGTTCGAGAATGTCTTCGAGTGCAATCAGGCCTCGCGTTTGGCCGTTCTCGTCGATCAAGCGAGCGAGGTGTGAACCGCTGCGGCGCAGAGTTGCCAGCGCGGTCTGCAAGGTGGCGGTGGCCGGGATATCACCGAGTGGGCGGATGCAGTGGCGGTCGACCGGCCGGTTTCGGGATGCCGGTTCGGTGTCCAAGACGTCGGCGAGGTGGATGTAGCCGATGAGGTCTGCTGCGGTCGAGGGGTGATCATCGGCTCGGACCGGGAAGCGGGAGTAGCCGGTGGCGGTGACGAGCTGCTCGATATCGTCCGGAGTGACATCCGGTGCGACGGTAATCAGAGCCTCCCGTGGCAGTCCGACAATCTCGGCATTGGTTTCCTCGAAAGCCAACGCTCCGGATAGCAGCTCATGCTGGTTCGCCTGGAGGAGCCCTTCGTCGCTGGATTCGCCGATCAACGCCGCAACGGAGTCTCTGTCGACGACGTCACCGATTTCACTTACGGGTTTGATGCGCAGCACCCTCAACACGCCAGTTGCCACGGCGGTCAGGCCAATGATGATCGGGCGGAAGATGCGCACAAAGATCAGCAGGGCTGGCGTGAGCATCATCGCGGCGCGTTCTGGCCCGGTAAGAGCAAGGTTCTTCGGCACCATTTCACCGAGCAGCATGTGCAGGCAGGACACCAAGGTGAGCGCGATCCCGAGCGCAAGCGGGTGGACGAGTCCGTGCGGGACATGAAGGGCTGCCAGGGGTCCGGCCAGCACGGATGCAACGGCGGGTTCGGCGAGCGCGCCTAGACCGAGGGAGGCGAGGGTGATGCCGAACTGGCAGGCCGAGATCATCAAGGGCAGCTGTTCAATGGCCCGCAGTGCGGTCCGAGCGCGGCGTGACGTGCGCAGCAACGGTTCAAGCCGGGAGCGGCGGGCCGCGAGGACCGCGAACTCGGCGCCGACGAAGAATCCATTCGCCGCGATGAGCCCAAGCGCGAGCAACAGCGACGCGGCAGTCATGCTCCGCCGCCCTCATCGTCGGTTCGGGTGATGCCCGAACCATCTGTGACATCAGTGTTGTCGAGGTGCAGGGTGACTCCGACCCGGTCGATCCGCAGGCCGTCCATTCGCTCCACGGTGAGCGTGGCGCCGGGAACCTCGACGCGCTCGCCCGCATGCGGGATTCGTCCGAGCAGCTGCAGGATGAGCCCCGCCACCGTCTCGTAATCGGCACGTCCGACCGGCAGCTCCAGACCGATAGCAGCCTGGATCTCGTCAGGCCGGAGCAGCCCGGACAGCAGCCAGGTGCCGTCGGGCTGGCGCAGGATGCCTGGCGCTGGCGAGTCATGTTCGTCGAAGACGTCGCCGACGAGCTCTTCCACCAGGTCTTCGAAAGTGACGACTCCGGCTGTGCCGCCATACTCGTCAACAACGACCGCCAATTGCAGGCCGCGTTCTTGCAGCAGATGCAGCAGCGGGTCCAGGGCCATGGTGGGCGGCACGAGCGCCGGCTTTGCCATCACCTCCCGGACGCGCGTTGTCCTGCGATCCGGCTCAGGGACAGTAACCGCTTGCTTGACGTGCACGACGCCTTGGATGTCGTCGATGCTGTCTCCAATCACCGGAAAGCGGGAGTGACCCGTCTCACGGGTGGCCCCGATCACCGTTGTTACCGGCGCTAACGCAAACACGGTCCGCAAGCGGGTACGAGGTGTCATGACATCCGCGGCAGTCTTCGCGCTGAAACTCAGCGAGCGTTCCATCAACACCGCTGTCTCTGAGCCCAGCGCCCCCTGCACGCCGGCTCGCCGCGCCACCGAAGCCAACTCGTCGGGGGTGCGGGCGGAGCGCAACTCCTCCACCGGTTCCACCTTGACCAGACGCAGCAACCGGTTCGCCGAGCCGTTCAGGAGCGCAATCAACGGGCGCATCACCGTGGTGAACACCAACAGCGGCGGCACCACCCACAGAGCTGCTCCCACAGGTCGGGAGAGGGCGATGTTCTTCGGCACCAGCTCGCCGAACACCATCTGCACACCAGTAGCCAGCAGCAACGCCACAGCCACCGCTATGACCTCTGCCACATCAGCATCGAACCCGAGCGCGCCGAGCGGCCCCCGCAATAGTGCCGCAACCGACGGCTCGGCCACAAAGCCGATCGCCAAACTCGTCACCGTAATACCCAGCTGGGCGCCCGACAGGTACGTCGAAAGCCGCAGCAGGGTGCCCCGCACCCGACCGAACCGTACGCTGCCCTTCCGGGCGCGCGACTCGACCAGATTGCGGTCCACGGTGACCAGCGCCGTCTCCGCAGCCACGAACACCGCGTTCCCAACAATCAGAACGGCGGCCACACCCAGCAGAATCCAGGCGCTCCTCATCCCATGATCACTATCGGGCTCGCTCAAGACGACGCGGCGACAGCCGTAACGCTTCCTTGCCATCATCAGAGCGGAAGGATCGTCGTCGGGCGGGTGTTTCTGGCCCGGTCATGGGTCCCACGCTAGATCTAGCTTCGCGGCTTGTTCGCTCATGCATGCGCGAGGCCGGAAGGGCTCGCAGACCGTGTGGACGCTGGGGGTCAGCCGGACCGAGCCGACTCGTAGCAGGTCACAACAAGCCAAATCAGCTGCCAAGTCCACGCTTAGTCCTCGATCTGGATACTCCCCCACGCTTCAGGTACGCCTGCCCACGACAGCTATCGAGCCAGGTCGGCTGTTGGGCGCGGTTCCCGCTGTCGAGCCGCGATCGCGATGACGACCAGCGCGAGGACGGTGAGGAGGCCGCAGGCGAGGAAGATGCCACGGTTCCCGAGGGCAGTCTTTGAGCCGAGGGCGATGATCGGTCCTGAGACGATCGCGCCGATCCGTCGGGTGTTTGAGTAGAGGCCGGTGGACAGTCCCGGCCGGGGAATCATCTGTTGGAACAGTGTCAGTCCGACGCCGGCGATAGCGGCGAAGCACCAGGCGTTGAGCGGTTGGAGGGCGATGAGCATGACGGGCCCGGTGACATAGGCCATCGCGACGTAGCAGGCGATGCCGGCGAGGCATCCTGTCGCGATCAGTCGGAGACTGGAGAAGCGGAGGCTGAGCCTGCCGATCAGGATCAGGACGGGGACTTCGAGGCCGGCAGCGACGCCGAGAGCGATTCCAGCCCAGATCACGTCGATGCGCATTGTCTCGGTGACGAACACGGTCATGATCGACATCACGGTGGCGTTCCCGGCTTGTAGCAGAATGAAAGCGGCCACGATTAAGACCACGGCACTGTGCGCAGCGCCAGGTGCTCATCTTCGGCGTCCTGAGCCGGGCCGTCATGGTCGTGTGCGGCGGACCACTGGAAGATCATGACGACGGTGGTGACGATGATAAGAACGGCGATGGCCCCGATGGCGAGGAGGATGGCGCGGTTGCCGAATGCGCCGATGATCAGTGTCGCGACCGGCGGTCCGGCGATCCAGGCGACCGAAACAATGGCGCGGGTGTTGACGATGTCGGCCGGTTTGGCGCCGGAGTGTCTGAGGTGGGCGTAGAGCATCGAGCTTCCGACCCCAGCGGGACCGCCCACCACGACCAGTGCAACGACGGCGACCGGCAGCGAGGTTGTGAATGCCAGGACCAGCGCGAGGACCAGCGTGAGCACGCCACACGCCAGCATGGGTCGTAGGTAGTCCTCCCGACGGTCAGCGTAGGAAGGCACGAGCAGCGAGGCGACGAACCCGCTGGCGTTGTAGACGGTGAGGATCCACCCGACCTGAGCGGTCGACGCGTCGTAGAGGGTGACCAAGATCAGAGCCAGGGCCGGACTGAGGAAGGCGATTTGCAGACCCCACAGCAGCGCGGCTGAGGGCACGAGCAGACGCTTCACGTAAGACTCCGATCGAATCCCGAGGGCAACCACAGCCCGGTACGGGGGATGACTCAGAAGAACGAATGTAAGGCGTAGTGGCAATACCTGGTCAGCGGTCGGCCGGTCCTGACGTCGGCACGCCCTGCGGGCGGTTACCAGCAGGCGCTGATCCAGGTCCGACAGCGGACGGTGGGTCGATTCCGGCGGAGGGATGCGCTGTGGCGCTCCAGGTGGCCAGCAGCTTCAGCTGATCCTCGGCTTGGCTCCCCGGTTCGGCGGAGTAAGCGATCATGGTCAGCCCGTCGCCGGCCAGGTCGAGGGCGTCCCCGGTCAGCTCGATCTCCCCGACCACCCGGCTGCCCAACCGTTTGCGGGCGGTGCGGTGCAGCCGCACGTCGTGCCGGGCCCACCGCACGGCGAAACCGTCGCTGCGGGTCGCCAGCTCCCCAATCAGGTCGCTCAGGCCGCGATCGGAGGGTTCGCGGCCGGCCTGGGTGCGCAGCGCGCCAACCATGTCGAGGGCAATCGTGTCCCAGTCCAAGAAGAAGGCCTTCGCGTAGGGGTCGAGGAACACGAACCGGGCCAGGTTGAACGGCAAATCGTCCCGAACGAGAACGCCGTCATAGAGGGCCAGGCACAAGTCGTTCATGGCCAGGATGTCCAGCCGTGCGTTTCGCACGTACGCCGGCGTGCCGGTCATCCCGTTCAAGATGCTGAGCACGGCCGCCCGGACCCGCGTCATCGGAGGCTTGGCCGCACGCGACCGGGAAGCTGGGACAGTCGCCGCCTTCGCTAGGTCGAACAGGTGCTGCCGCTCCGCCTCATCCAACTGCAAAGCCCTAGCCAGGGCCTCCAGAACCGAATCCGAGACCCCCGACAGATTCCCGCGCTCCAGCCGGGCGTAGTAGTCGAAACTCACCCCGGCCAGCGAGGCGACCTCCTCACGCCGCAGCCCCGGCACCCGCCGCTTCTCGCCGTAGGTCGGCATCCCGGCCTGCGCTGGAGTGATCCGCGCCCGGCGGCTGGCAAGGAAGTCGTGCACGGCTTGACGGTCCACACCTTGACACTACGAGCCGGTCGCCAGCCCGAGAAAGGTACTGCCAGTACATGCGTCAGCAGGCCCTCTCACTGAGCCACCCGGCGCTGACGGCATGACAGCTGTACGTGGTCCCGTCTGTGATGAGCCGCCTTGGCGGGTACTCGCAGTGCCTGTTTGATGATGGGCGTGAGTTCTAACGTCGAGAAGGTGGATCGCCGTACATCTCCCAGACCTGCAGGCCGAGCCACGACCTCCAACTCGTAAGGAGCAGAGCAATGGTTAAGCGCACCCTCGGCAGCAGTGGACTAGAGGTGTCCGCGATCGGACTTGGCTGCATGGGACTCAGCCACGCCTACGGTCCAGCCGTCAGCGAGCAGGACGGCATCGCCCTCATCCGTGCGGCCGTCGATCTCGGCATCACCTTCTTTGACACTGCTCAGGTCTACGGCCCGTTCAGCAACGAAGAGCTTGTCGGCAAGGCCTTGGCTCCAGTGCGTGAGCAGGTTGTCATCGCCACCAAGTTCGGGTTCTCCTTCGACGGCAGTCGCTCCACCGGGCTGGACAGCCGGCCGGAGCACATCAAGGCAACCGCCGAGGACTCCCTGCGCCGGCTGGGCGTGGAGAGCATCGACCTGCTCTACCAGCACCGTGTGGACCCCGACGTGCCGATGGAGGAGGTCGCCGGCGCGGTGAAGGAGCTCATTACCGCCGGCAAGGTTGCGCACTTGGGGATGTCTGAAGCTGGGGTTGAGGCCATTCGGCGCGCCCATGCCGTGCAGCCGGTCACGGCGTTACAGAGTGAGTACTCCTTGTGGTGGCGGGAGCCGGAGGCGGAGATTCTGCCGCTGCTGGTCGAGCTGGGAATCGGGTTCGTGCCGTTCAGTCCGCTCGGCAAGGGCTTCCTCACCGGCGCGATCGACAGCACGACGTCCTTCAGCGACTCCGACCTGCGCAACACGCTGCCGCGGTTCACCGAGGAGGCCCGCACTGCCAATCAGGCCCTCGTTGACCTGCTATCTGCGATCGCCGCCCGCAAGGGCGCCACCACTGCGCAGGTGGCGCTGGCATGGCTGCTGGCCCAACACCCTTGGATCGTGCCCATCCCCGGCACCACCAAGGTCCACCGTCTGCAGGAGAACTCTGACGCTGTCGACGTTGAGCTCACCGCCGAGGATCTGGAGGAGATCACTGCGGCCGCCGACAAGGTCGACGTCCAGGGCGAGCGCTACCCCGCGCACATGCAACGGTGGATCAATCGCTGACCTGGCGCTCCGCGGATACGCCACCGTCACGACCCTGACTTTGAACAACGGTGTGACCATGCCCGCGCTCGGTCTAGGCGTGTTCCAGACCCCGCCGGAGGAGACCCGGGACGCGGTCACCGCCGCGCTCCAGACCGGCTACCGCCACATCGACACCGCCGCCGCCTACGGCAACGAGCGGCAGGTCGGCGAAGCAGTACACAATTCTGGGGTCGACCGCTCTGAGGTGTTCTTAGAGACCAAGATCTGGATCAGCGACTACGGCTACGACCAAACCCTGCACGGCTTCGACAAAAGCGCCCGCAAGC
>Ga0307297_10000308_pt1 | contig 11790 bp, 7 predicted proteins | sample ER_DNA_157_FD_194464 | JGI IMG/M metagenome (GOLD analysis project Ga0307297, IMG submission 194464) | Bulk soil microbial communities from the East River watershed near Crested Butte, Colorado, United States - ER_DNA_157 | ecosystem: Environmental > Terrestrial > Soil > Floodplain | place: USA...
TGGATTCCGGTGATCTGCTGGCCGATCTCGCCGGTCGCCTTGGCGGTCTGCTCGGCGAGGGCTTTCACCTCCGAGGCCACCACCGCAAAGCCGCGGCCGGCCTCGCCGGCGCGCGCCGCCTCGATGGTGGCATTGAGCGCCAGCAGATTGGTCTGGCCGGCGATGGTGTTGATCAGTTCGACGACGTCGCCGATGCGGGCAGCCGCCTTCGACAGTTCGCCGACGCGATCGTTGGTGATGCGGGCCTGATCGACCGCCTCATTGGCCATCCGTGCCGATTCCTGGACCTGACGGCTGATTTCGTTGACCGACGACGCCATTTCCTCAGTGGCGGATGCCACCGACTGCACGTTGGTGGAGGCTTCTTCGGAGGCGGCGGCCACCATGGTGGTCAGTTCCTGCGCCCGCTCGGCGGTCGATGTCAGCGTTCCCGCGGAAGCTTCGAGTTCGGTCGAAGCCGAGGATACGGTTTCGATGATCTCGCCAATGGCTCCCTCGAAGTTATTTGCAAGCTTGTTCATCTCGATCGTGCGCTGCTGGGCGACGCGTTTCTCGGTGTCGCTCTGCTCTTCCCGGTCGAAGCCAAGTTTCGCCTGCATCGCCTGGATGTTTCGCAACGCGATTCCGATCTCGTCGTCGCGTTCGATGATAATGCGACTGTTGAAAATGTTCTGCGCGATTCTTGCCATCGTTCGGTTGAGCTGTTCAAGCGGCAATCCGACGGCACGGATGGTCTGCAGGCCAAGCCACCCCCCGAGCAGCAGTCCAAGGCAAAGCACGGCGACGGCGCCGCCGCTGCCGGCCACGGTTAACTCGCGCTGGCTGGAGCCGAATTGGGCAACCAGGGTGATGATCACCATGAAGATGGCCTGTACCGAAACCAGGGTGATCAAACGCGCCTTCAACGACCCCGTAAAGAAAGTGAAGTGGTCCGCCAGCGACCGGCGCCGGACGATACCCGCTGTAACTGTGTATTGTTGCGCCTTCTTGTTGCGCAGCAACTCATACACATGCTCAGCTTCCGCGCGTTGGTCCGCGGACAGTTTGGAGCGGACCGACATATAACCCGTGACCTGACCATTCTCCCAGATCGGCGTGGCGCTGGCCAGGACCCAGTAGAAATCGCCGTTCTTGCGCCGATTTTTCACCGCGCCGGCCCAGGGCTTGCCCATCTTGAGCGTGGCCCAGAAATCCTCGAACGCCTCGGACGGCATATCCGGATGACGAATGATGTTGTGCGGCTGGCCGATCAATTCCGCTTCCGTGAATCCGGACGCCGTCACGAACTCGTCATTGAAGTATGTCAGTTTTCCTTTTGCGTCCGTCTTCGAAACGATCAGCGTGTCGTCATGGATCGGATACTCAGTCATCGTGACCGGAAGATTCTTGCGCATTTCGATCCCTTTGCTGATGCGACAGCGGCGGCAGCAATGGCTGCACTATCATTTTTCAAACGCACCACTGCGTTCATGCGAAGAATGAGTCTTTGGTCACAAATTAGAGTTAATCTAGATTAGGTAGGATTACGGAACTCCGCGTATCTGTCCCGCGATTAAATGCGAGAAGGACGCCTGAATGGCTATCGCGAGATCCGGGCGGCAGGTACTGGCTCTGGCGCAACGAGCGACGAAACTCGACGATCAAGCCGCGCCCGTCGTCAGGCCGCCCTCACCGTGTCGAGGAATTTGCCGACCTCGAGCTTGAGCCGGTTGCTGTCGCCGGACAGCGACTGCGCCGCGGAAAGCACCTGCGAGGAAGCCGATCCGGTCTCGCCGGCGCCGCGCTGCACGTCGGTGATGTGCGTCGAGACCTGCTGGGTGCCGTGCGCGGCCTGCTGGACGTTGCGGGAGATCTCCTGCGTCGCCGCGCCCTGCTCTTCGACCGCTGCTGCGATGGTCGATGAAATCTCCGACAATTTTTCGATGGTGCCGCTGATTTCCTTGATGGCATTGACCGAGTCCTGCGTCGCGGCCTGGATGCCGGTAATCTGCTGGCCGATCTCGCCGGTCGCCTTGGCGGTCTGCTCGGCCAGCGCCTTCACCTCGGAGGCCACGACGGCAAAGCCGCGACCGGCCTCGCCGGCACGCGCCGCCTCGATGGTGGCGTTGAGCGCCAGCAAATTTGTTTGACCTGCGATGGTATTGATCAGTTCGACGACGTCGCCGATCCGGCTCGCCGCCTTCGACAGTTCGCTGACCCGATCGTTGGTCTTGCGGGCCTGATCGACGGCTTCCCCGGCCATTCGCGCCGAATCCTGCACCTGGCGGCTGATCTCGTTGACCGATGACGTCATCTCTTCCGCGGCCGACGCCACCGACTGCACGTTGGTGGACGCCTCTTCCGATGCGGCCGCGACCATGGTGGTGAGTTGCTGGGTTCGCTCCGCGGTCGAGGTCAGGGTGCCGGCCGAAGCTTCCAGCTGCGTCGATGAAGAGGATACGGTCTCGACGATCTGGCCGACCGCGCTTTCGAAGTCGTCGGCGAGTTTGACCATGTCGGACTTGCGCTGCCGGGCAGCGGCCTGATCCTGATTCATCTGGGCCTCGGCATCGCTGCGAGCCTTCTGTTCGGCTTTGACCTTGAAGGTCTCGACCGCTTGGGCCATGTCGCCGATCTCGTCCTTGCGGCCGAGGCCCGGCAGGACCATCCCGAAATTGCCTTCGGCAAGCTCACGCATGGCGCTGGTCAGCGCCCGCAAAGGCAGTACGACGGAACGAGCGACAATTACATAAGCCAGGATGGCGAGAGCCACTACCAGGAAGCCGGCCAATCCGGCCGCGCCCCAGGTGATCGTCGCGGTCGTCGACTCGATGACGGCCGACTTCGCGACGTTGGCGCGTTCTGCTGCTTCGCGGAACTGCTTGAGCGCCTCACGAACGGCTGCTTCAGCCGGCGCAACCGAGGATGACAGCGCGATCATGGCGTCAGCCTGGGCAAACGAAGCGGCGAAGTCGAACACCGTCTTCGACGCGTCCTCGAATTTTCCGATCGCGGCAATGACCGCGGCGCTGCCTGCCTTGACGTCGGCCGGACCGTTGCCGCTGAGGGCCTGGTTCAGCATCTTCCCGGCATCAGCGACCAGGGTATGAAGTTCCGCCTGTTTGGATTTCAAGACGTTGAGATTCAGTTCGGCGGGAGCGGACTGAACATTTGCGATGGCACGCTCGATGCCGACCGAGATATTCATCTCCGTTTCAAGAAGCTGCTTGTTGTCCGCATAGAGGTCTTGCCCGAGACGCTGGATTTCTCTGGCCGAAAAGACCGCAATCATGCCCATGACGCACAGGGCGACCAGCGAGATGCCAACCACGCTGGATAGCTTGACGGAAACCGTCAGTCGTAGCCCTTTTGGGGATGCGGACATGATTACTGTCTTCTCGTAGATATTTTTTTGGCGAAGGCCACGAGGCCGGCATTGCGCCGGCCTCGGGTGCTCAAGCCGCCCTGACCGAGTCGAGAAACTTGCCGACCTCAAGCTTGAGACGGGCAGAGTCACCGGACAGCGACTGCGCCGCGGACAGCACCTGCGACGAAGCCGTTCCCGTGTCGCTGGCCCCGCGCTGCACGTCGGTGATGTTGGACGAGACCTGCTGGGTGCCGTGCGCGGCCTGCTGTACGTTACGGGAAATTTCCTGTGTCGCCGCGCCCTGCTCTTCCACCGCGGAGGCGATGGTCGAGGAGATCTCGGAAAGCTTTTCGATCGTGCCGCTGATCTCCTTGATGGCGTTGACCGAGTCCTGGGTTGCTGCCTGGATACCGGCAATCTGCTGGTCGATTTCGCCGGTCGCCTTGGCGGTCTGTTCCGCCAGCGCCTTCACTTCGGAGGCCACCACGGCGAAGCCGCGGCCGGCATCGCCGGCACGGGCCGCCTCGATCGTGGCGTTGAGTGCCAACAGATTGGTCTGTCCCGCGATGGTGTTGATCAGTTCGACGACGTCGCCGATCCGGCTTGCCGCCTTCGACAATTCGCTGACGCGCTCGGTCGTGCCGCGGGCCTGACCGACGGCTTCATTGGCCATCCGCGCCGATTCCTGGACCTGGCGGCTGATCTCGTTGACGGACGACGCCATCTGTTCGGTGGAGGAAGCAACCGACTGCACGTTGGTGGAGGCTTCCTCGGAGGCGGCCGCGACCATGGTGGCGACCTCTTGCGAACGCGCGGCGGTCGACGTCAGCGTGCCTGCGGAAGTCTCGAGTTCGCCGGAGGCCGACGAAACCGCCTGGACGATCTGGCCGACCGCGCTTTCGAAATCATCGGCGAGCTGGCGCATTTCCGCCTTACGCTGCTGAATCTGGCGCTGCTCGCCTTCCTGTTGCACGTCCCGAAGCCGAGCGTTCTCGATGAGGTTGGTCTTGAAGACAGCGAGCGCGCCCGCCATCGTCCCCAGTTCATCATGGCGGCCCGTCGCCGGAATCTCGACCGTCGTGTCGTTGTCGGCAAGCCGCTGCACCACGGTCGAGAGCGCCGACAGCGGACGCGTGACGCGCACCACCACCACCCAGATCGAGCCGAGGACGATGACCATACCCGACACCAGGAGCGCCAAAGCAACCATCAACTCGCGAAACGCGCCGTCGATCTGCGCGCTGGTATGGGCCTCGCTGGCCACGCCGGCCGCGTTCATCACGTCCAGCAGCGTTCCGAGTTGCGGCGTGCTTTCGTCGACATATTGCGGCGCCGTCATCGGATACTTCGCTCCATCGGCACCGATTTTTCGCATCTCGTCGGAACGGCCGCGGAAGCCCTTGAAGTACTGATCCTGGGCAGCGCGCATCGCTTCCTTGATCGCGGGGCTGGTGGCGGGATCATAGGTCAGATGCTGCAGCAGCTCCCACAACATGTCGACCCTGCCGCGGAATTGGGCGTTGGCGCTGATCATCTCGGGGGTCAGCGCCGTGCCGGCCGCGACCGAGGAGGCGACGTTGGAGCGCTCCTTGCCGGCCCAATCCCGCATCTGGAAGCCGATTTCCTTGATCGTTGCCAGCATCGCCAGCTGCGGATCGTTCTTGGCGGTGGTGTAGAGCGCGGAGAACCAGACCTTCAGCGCGGCGTTGACGCTGTCGGTGATCACCGGAATGTAGGTCTTGCGCAGCGTTTCGTCGCGCTGGTCGCGGGGCAGCTTGAGCGCGGCGTCGGCGCGCTTGCGGAATCATTGGCCTTGCCCAGTGCTGCCTGGAGTTCCTGCATCAGGGTCGATTTGTTCGGGAAGTCGCGCTGCGCCAGAATTGCCAGACCGGCGTCGAAATCGGCTTTGACCGCATTGCGGCGCTTCTCGATCTCGGCAAGGACGGTGGCCGGCGCGGGATCCGCACCCTGCAGCCCGTTGTTGGTCGCCAGCCGCTCCATCAGAACTTCGAATAGCCCCTTGATGAACCGGTTGGCGCCTTGATCGAACTCCTGCTGTCCGACAGCCGAGGTGTAATTGGCGAGCGTCGACTTGCCCTTCCAGATGACGGCGGCAACGAAGAGCACGCCGAGCAGGCCGAGCGCTGCGAACAAGACCGTCTTGATCGATGTGGAACTGGTACGAGAGCCGGCGGCGGCTGCGCTCATTTGATGGTTCTTTCGAAAACTGAAGTAATGATGAAATCGATTCCGCCTGGGAGAAGCGGCGCCGAATCCGGAAGACGCGAAGCGGTATGGCGATAGCGATAGTTCCATCAACGGATTAATCGCCGATTAATTCAGCAACTCCGTAGATTCACGGAATGACCACCCCTTAAATTGAGCAGGCGGTAGCTGACGTCGCGGGGCGTGCATTAGCGTGACGCGCAAGAGAGAACGCGCTCGCATCAACGGATGACCACCCGACGGGCAAATCATTTCGGATTATCGGAAGTTCTGTCAAGCCCCCGAAACAAAAATATTCCGCTTAACACGTCGGGCAAATCACTCGTAGTGATTCGCTTGTCTCACCCGACAAGGGGCGTTGCGCACGTCACGAACGCGCGGTGGGATGCGATGGACGCGACAGCGTCGGGCGCGCAAGGGATCGCAGGGCGGGTCTTTCCTGTGAGCGATCGACCGGCACGCGGACGAACGGCGCTGCTAACCGTCTCGACGAAACTCGCCGGATAGGTGCGAGGTCCGGCGAGAGCTTTGGCGAGGCGGGCGCGGACGGTGAAATCGGGTGGTCCTGACGCCCCGACGCTGGCGTCAAGTCATGCGGAGATGTGTCGGGCCCAACCGGGCTTGCGATACATTTTTAATCCGCAAGGCGATGGTGGCAAGAAAGCCCGGTCACCAGGGAGATCACGTATAAGCCGTAACCCATCGCGCAGGGAAAGCCGGTTGATCCGGTTCACCTGTGGTCTACTCGTGCGCTTTTTGTGCACGACCGCGGGTGCAATCGGCGCCCGGCTTTCCCTGCGCCCTTCTTTCCTGAGAAGGGTGAAACGGATGCAAACCTCGGGCGTATCGCGTCGCGAGAATGCGGCTCGCTGTTTTGAAACTCGAATAGGACGCCTCGTATCGGGGTCAGGCGGCTCGCACCGAATGAAGGAATTTTCCGACCTCGAGCTTGAGGCGGTTGCTATCGCCGGACAGCGACTGGGCGGCGGAGAGCACCTGCGAGGAAGCCGTCCCCGTCTCGCTGGCGCCGTGCTGCACGTCGGCGATGTTGGAGGAAACCTGCTGGGTGCCATGAGCGGCCTGCTGCACGTTGCGCGAAATTTCCTGCGTAGCAGCCCCCTGCTCCTCCACTGCTGCCGCGATGGTCGAGGAGATCTCGGACAGTTTCTCGATGGTGCCGCTGATCGCCTGGATGGCGTTGACCGACTCCTGGGTCGCGGCCTGGATACCGGTGATCTGCTGGCCGATTTCGCCGGTCGCCTTCGCGGTCTGCTCGGCGAGCGCCTTCACTTCGGACGCCACCACGGCGAAGCCGCGCCCGGCGTCGCCGGCGCGTGCCGCCTCGATGGTGGCATTGAGCGCCAGCAGATTGGTCTGTCCCGCAATCGTATTGATCAGTTCGACAACGTCGCCGATCCGGGCCGCCGCCTTCGACAATTCGCTGACGCGGTCGTTGGTGATACGGGCCTGGCTGACCGCCTCGGTGGCCATCCGGGCGGATTCCTGCACCTGACGGCTGATCTCGTTGACGGAAGACGCCATCTCCTCGGTCGCCGACGCCACCGACTGCACGTTGGTGGAAGCCTCTTCCGAAGCCGCCGCCACCATGACGGTGAGCTCCTGCGCGCGTTCCGCGGTCGAGGTCAGCGTGCCCGCGGAAGCTTCGAGCTGCGTCGAGGAGAAGGATACGGTCTCGACGATCTGGCCGACCGCGCCTTCAAAATCGTCGGCGAGCTTGATCATCTCGGCCTTGCGCTGCCGGGCGGCGGCCTGATCCTGGGTGATCTTGGATTCCGCCTCGTCGCGGGCCTTCTGCTCGGCATTCTGGCGAATGACGGTGACGGTCTTGGCGAGGTCGCCGATTTCGTCGCCGCGGTCGGCGCCGGGAATCGCGATATCGAGATTGCCGCCGGCCATCTGGCCCAGCGCGCCGTTCAGCCGGACCATCGGACGCGAGACGCCGAGGAAGGTGAAAATAACGGATGCGACCAGCGAAATCACCACCACGATCGCCACGGCCATGCTGATCCGGTTGGCCTGCGCGATAACCGCCGCGACCTCCTGCTTCGAGGACTTCATGCTGTTTTGCGCGCCGGAAACCGCGACTTCCATCAGTTCGCCGGCCTCCTTGACGATATTCGACGTGCGATTTGTAACGATATCGGCCTTCAATTCCTCGATCTTGACGGCCTCTTCATTGGCGGCCAGGAAGCGCTTGACGATCTTGTCCAGCGCGCTGATCACGACCAGCAAGTCCCTGTCGTCGGCCTCGCCCCGCAACGCATTGAAATTGTTCCTGAGCGCGGTCTGGGTCTTCGCAATCGCGGCGATCAGGCTGGCATCGCCGGTCGCGCCGAGCTGCCAGACCATGGTCTGCAGCGTGTTCACCTTGATGTCGGCCTGCAGCAGCAGCTTCTCGATCTCGGCGCGATTATCCAGCTTGGCCATCGCCGGCGAAGCCATTTGGGCAGCGATGGCCTTGGCCCATTCGACCGATATTTCCGAACGCTTGTCGACCTGCGCGAGCAGGTCGCGTTGCGCCTTCGCAAGCTCCTCGATGCCGGCGCTGTAGCTGGCCATCAGGGACTTGATTTTCTGCAGCCGTTCCTTGGTTTCGGCGCTTCGCGCCGTCGTCAATGCAACATCGATTTCCCTGGCTTCAACCGCGCTGGCCTCGCGCATTTCGGCGACGGCCTTGTCGATGTCGGATGGCGACCTCGCCAGCCGGATGCCGCGGGCGGCAAGCTGCACCTGGCGCATGTTGAGATGGGCCGCCAGCGTGCTCTCGGCCACCAGCTGCAGCCGATCGGTGCCGTCATTCGCCACCGCCACCGTGGATTCCGTCGCCAACTGGTTGGCCACCATGCCGATCGCGAGCAAGACGCTGACGGCGCCGGCGAGCCCCAATTTGTAACCGATGCGATTGAGCTTGATCATGGCGGTCTCTGCGTTGAGCGCGTTGGCGCTTCTGATGTTTGTCGCGCCGATTCGGATCGGAAAAAGCGCGAAGCGCCCGCATCAAACACCAGAGGTGTTGTGCCAGCGTTAATTTGCCCGCCCCGCGGGGACTATTTTGACGCAACCGGGAGAGGAAAGGCGGCGAACTAGCGCATCAGCGCGAGCGCGTCGGAGAAAAATGCCGGGCCACCGAAATTGCCGGACTTCAACGCCAGCAGCATGTCACCGCCCCGGGCGCCGACGGCGCGCAGAACCGGCACTCCTGCAGCGATTTCCGCGCCAACCAGGAACCCTGGAATGCCCAGGCGGTCGACCACCGCGCCGGACGTTTCACCGCCGGCGATCACCAGACGACGGACGCCGGACTGGACCAATCCTTCCGCAATGTCAGCCATGGCCTGTTCGATGGCATGTCCCACTGCATCGCGGCCGTGCCGCAATTGCAGGGCTGCGACCTGGTCCGGGGTTGAACTGCTGACGATCAGGACCGGGCTTGCGCCAAGCCGTTCCTTCGCCCAGGCCAGCGCGCGCCGGGCTTCCTCCTTGCCGGCGATGACCTGGTCCGGATCGAGGTGCAGCACCGGCATCTCGGCTTCCGCGCTGGCGATTTGCTGCAGCGTCGCCTGCGAGCAGCTGCCGGCCAGACACGCCGCCGGTCCGCCGACCGCCCCGCCGGACATCGCTTCCGGTGCACCCGATTTGACCGTTCCCGAGGCGACCAGTGCGCGGGCGAGCCCGAGTCCGATGCCGGATGCACCGACCGAGAGCCGATGGTCCAGCGCCACCGCGCCGATGGTTTCGAGATCGCGGTCGAACACCGCATCGACGATAGCGGCGCCAACACCCTGGCCGGCGAGATCGGCAAGCCGGCCGCGAACCGCCTCCGGACCGCGCGCGACATCCGCGAGCCCGACCAGACCGATGCTGCCCTGGCTCTGCCGCGCCAGCACCCGCACCAGATTGGAATCGTGCATCGGGTTGAGCGGATGGTCTTTCAACGGGCTTTCATTCAGCGGCACGGCGCCCACGAACAGATTTCCCTGATAGACGGTGCGGCCGGTCCCCGGAAATGCCGGTGTTACCAGCACGATCGCATCGCCGGAATCGCCGCGCAGCGCATCCATCACGGGCCCGATATTGCCGGCGTCGGTGGAGTCGAAGGTCGAGCAGATCTTGAACAGCACATGCTGCGCACCGTGTCCGCGCAGCCATTTTTCAGCGGATCGCGAGCGCGACACCGCCAGGCCGGCCTCGATCGACCGGCTTTTCAGCGACACCACCACGGCATCCACCTCGGGCAGCGCAAGATCGTCCGAGGGTACCCCGATGGTCTGCACCGTGCGCAGGCCGCAACGGGTCAGCGTGTTGGCGAGATCGGAGGCGCCGGTGTAGTCGTCGGCAATACAGCCGAGAGCAAGGGTCACGATTTCACTCCGGCGTAGGGCTTGAACCATCCGAGGCCATCCGTCGTCCTGCCGCGCGGGTTGTATTCGCAGCCGACAAAGCCGCCATAGCCGAGCCGGTCGAGTTCGGCGAACAGGAAGGGATAATTCAATTCCTCGCCGTCCGGCTCGTTGCGCGAGGGGATGCTGGCGATCTGGACATGCCCGATGATCGGCATCATCTCGCGCAACCGCATGGTGACGTCGCCATGGATGATCTGGCAGTGATAGATATCGAACTGCAGCTTTAAATTGGGGATCTTCAGCTCATTGATCAGGCTGCACGCAAAGGCAAAATCGTTGAGGAAGTAGCCGGGCACGTTGCGCGGATTGATCGGCTCGAGCACCACATCGAGGCCATGCGGCGCGAAGAATTCCGCCGCCCAGGCCACCGATTTGTAGAACGCCTCCACCGCCAGCCGGTCGCCCCGGTCGGCAATGCCCGCCATCAGATGCAGCCGCTTGACGCCGGTCGCCTGCGCATAGGGCAAGGCAGTGTGCAGACTCTGCTGCAGATCTGCGAAACGATCCGGCAGCGCGGCAAAGCCCTTTTCGCCGGCCTCCCAATTGCCCGGCGGCAGGTTGAACAAGGCCTGCGTCAAACCATTGGCCTTGAGCCGCCTGCCGACCTCTTCGGCCGGATGGTCATAGGGAAACAGGAACTCGACCGCGGCAAATCCGGCTTTCGCGGCCGCCTCAAAGCGGTCGAGGAACGGGACTTCGGTGAACATCATGGAGAGATTGGCGGCGAAACGGGGCATCCGATGTCCTCTTGTTGGTTGAATTCTATTGCGGCTCGCCGGGCAGATGCGTGCCGGTGACGCGGGCATACATCCGCGCCACCGAGGCATCGTCGTCGCGGCCCATGCCGGAGGCCGATGTCATCAGGAACATCTGCAGTGCCGCGGCCGACACCGGCACCGGAAATTTCGCCGTCCGCGCCATGTCCTGGATGATGCCGAGGTCCTTTACGAATATGTCCACCGCACTGCGCGGGGTGTAATCGCCGTCGAGCACGTGCGGCACGCGGTTCTCGAACATCCAGGAATTGCCCGCCGACGCGGTGATCACCTCATAGACCTTGCGGATATCGAGGCCCTGCTTGGCGGCGAAGGCGATCGCCTCCGAGGCCGCGGCGATATGCACGCCGGCCAGCAGCTGGTTGATCATCTTGAACGCGGCGCCCTGCCCGGCGGCATCGCCGAGTTCGTAGAGCTTGGCCGCCATCGCATCGAGCGCGTGCCTCGCTTTTGCGAAGGCGGCCGCGCTTCCCGATGCGAGGATGGTGAGTTCGCCCTGTGCCGCGCGCTGCGCGCCGCCGGAGATCGGCGCATCGAGATAATGCCGGCCGCTGGCTTCCAGCTGTTTCGCCAGCCGCCGTGCCACGTCCGGATCCATGGTCGCCGAGGAGACGAACACCGCATCGTCCGCCAGCGTTTCCGCAACACCATCCTTGCCGAACAGGATGGTCTCGGTCTGGGCTGCGTTGACGACCACGCTGACGACGATATCGGCGCCGCCGGCGGCCTGTGCCGGGGTTCTGGCCCCGCCGCCGCCCTCGGCCACGAACCTCGCCACCGCATCATCGGAAACGTCGCAGCCGGTGACGTCGAAACCCGCGCGCCGCAGCGAAGTTGCCATGCCGAACCCCATCGAGCCCAGCCCAATGACGGCGATACGCGGCTTTTGCGATGCGGATTCAGGCATGAACACTCCCGGGTTTCTCACAGCCGTTCACGGATGGCCTTTGCCTCTGGGTATCACGGCTTGGCCGCGCTGCCAAAGCGTGAGACAAGGCGGCCAAGAGGATGCTGCCAG
>Ga0307297_10000309_pt1 | contig 11789 bp, 11 predicted proteins | sample ER_DNA_157_FD_194464 | JGI IMG/M metagenome (GOLD analysis project Ga0307297, IMG submission 194464) | Bulk soil microbial communities from the East River watershed near Crested Butte, Colorado, United States - ER_DNA_157 | ecosystem: Environmental > Terrestrial > Soil > Floodplain | place...
CGTTCCTCGAGCATCTTCATAATCGCATCGGTCACGTCCTCGAAACTGTGCAGATCTTCCGCGCCGATCGGATGCTGTACTCCTTCTTCCGCGAACAGTCGCCGGCAGCCCGTCTTGCTTCCAAGCTGTGCCAGCCGCGGGTCGTTGCCGTACATGGGGATGCCAAGGGTCAGCGCAATGTCACGTTCGAGCGTGGTGGTGCTGTACGGGATGAGGTGGCAGCGCTGCCGGTTCGGGATCATGGCGACAATCTTCGACAGCATCCGAGGGCGGTCCAGCAGCTTGGCACTCAGCGGCCGTGGCGATGAGTCGCCGACTGATAGCAGGCTCAACCGGGCCATGGCATGGCTTGGGATTACTCCTGGCAGCAAGGCGAGGTAGTACTCGATGATGCTCGGCTTGATCGGCATCGAGGTGACATAGATCATCCGCAACCGCGGTTGACGTAATAACAGAAGCAAGAACAACAACCGCTCCTCGAACGCCTGCGACAGGCTTCCTGCGCCGGGGACCGCCGGGTCCAGAGTCACCGACGGCACCACGACGACCGACTCATCCTCGAAGCCGAGTCTTATGGACTCTGTCAATGTGTGCCGCGCATCCCAGACGGCCGGCATCCGCTCCTGCAATCGGGAGAAGAGACGGTTCCGCTCTGACTCGTCCAAGTCGGACAGACGCGGCGCCGGCCTTTGAGTATCGGTCTTCAGCTCGGTCACGAAGGCACCTCCGCTGAGCTGTTGATCATGCGAGACACGCGAAACACGCGGATGGGCCTGCTGAACCCCTTCAGCTCCAGAGCGCCGACAGGCTCACCGGCGGCTACGGCCTCTACCGCGCTAAAGACTCGCTGCGATACCAGCACCTGTCCGGCATCGGCCTCGCCACATAACCGGGCCGCGAGGTTGGTGACAGTACCGATTGCTGCGTAGTCGAAACGCCCCTCGTACCCGATACGGCCCAGGGTCGCGAAGCCCTGAGCGATGCCTACACCGAAGCCGAGATCATGGCCGAGCCGGCTCCAGCCCTCAACCAGCCCCGCAACCCGATCACGCATAACCAGCGCCATCTCCACCGCACGTTGGGTGGGGTCTTCGAGGGGAATCGGGTCGTTGAAGAACACCATCAACCCATCGCCGGTGAAGCGCTCCAGAGTTCCCTCGTAACGAAAGATCAACTCGCCGAGTGCTGCGTGGTACTCGCTGAGCACCCCCATCACCTCTTCGGGCTCACTCGACTCAGCGAACGCCGTGAACCCCCGCAGATCACAGAAGACCACGACGATCTCACGACGGTGACTGCCCAGGACGGACTCGTCGCCGGAGTTGATCACCAGATCGGCGATTTGAGGAGAGAGGAACCGTCGCAGCCGGTTCATCCGCTGCAGCTCTTCCAACTGCGTATTCACCCGAGCCTCGAGCTCGGCGTTCCACTCGACCAGCTCAGCCGCCTGCCGGGTAATGGTGTCGTGGTATCGCTTGATCCGAGCCAACGAGGCCACACGGGCTAGCAGCTCGCTCTGATCGAACGGCTTGCTGACGAAGTCGTCTGCACCGGCTTCGATGGCTCGGGTTTTCTCCTGGTGTCCGCTGGCAGTGATCATCACCACCGGAAGATACGCAGTCTCAGACGCACTGCGGATCCGTCGGCAGACTTCGTACCCGTCGATGCCGGGCATGACTATGTCGAGGAGCACCAAGTCTGCACCCGAGGAGGGCAACAGCTCGAGCGCCTGCTCACCAGATGTTGCTCGCACCACGCGGTAGCCCCTCGGCGAGAGCACGGCGTCCAAGAGACGCAGGTTCGCCGGCTGGTCATCAACCGCCAGGATGGTGACGGGCTCAGTCATCGTCGTGCTTCTCGCGCAGGAACCCGGCGACCTGATGCGGAAGCTCACGTACGCTGATCGGCTTGCTGAGGTAGCCGTCGAACCCATCCAGCAGGGCGCGGTCGCGATCCTCCGCCATCGCGAAGGCAGTCAGGGCGACGACCGGGACGTCGGCTCCGCTCGCGTCGTTCCTGATCAGCCGAAGCGCTTGCGTCCCATTGATCCCCGGCAGCTGCAGATCCATCAAGATCACGTCCGGTTGGCTGTCGTGGGTGCGCGCCACCCCTTCCTCGCCGGTGTGCGCCTCGATCACGTCGAAACCGGCCTTCAGTAGCACGTCCCGTACCAGCTTGAGGTTGAGTGGGTTGTCCTCCACGATCAGGACCCGCGCCGTGCTCATGCGCTCAACACCTTCACGTTACGCAGGGCCTCGATCAGGTCGTCCCGGCTCACCGGCTTGGTCAGGTAGCCGGCCGCACCAAGAGCGAGCCCGCGCGACTTCTCATCCAGGATCGACACGATGATCACCGGCACATCTCGGGTGGTCTCGTCGCTGCGCAACGCATCGAGCACAGCCCAGCCATCGATGCCGGGCAGCCGAATGTCCAGCACTACGGCCACGGGCCGTCGACGGCGGATCTCATCTAGGCCCTCGATTCCGTCCCGTGCGCGGACAACCTGCACGCCAGTGCCGACCAAGTAAGCCGTCAGCAGCTCCAGCGTTGCCCGGTCGTCATCAATGATCACTACCACGGATCGGCGGCCGTCCACATTCTCACCCTCGCCCGTGCGGACTTCGGCGACGGTTCGCTCGAATGGCATGCCCACGTGGAAGGCGCTGCCCACCCCGACCTCGGACTCGAGCCAGATTCGTCCACCCAGCAAGGTCATGATCTTGCGGCAGAGCGTCAGTCCGAGCCCGGTCCCTTCCTCGCTCGGGGGACCGCGACGACCTTGCTGGAACGACTCGAAGATCGGTTCCCAGTCGTCTGGGGCGATGCCGGGACCGTTGTCGCGAACGGTGATCACCAGCTCGTTGCCGACCGGCTCAGCCGTAACGTCGACCCGCCCGCCGTCGGGGGTGAACTTGACCGCATTGCTCAGCAGGTTCACCAGGACCTGACGCAGTCGCAGCTCGTCGGACTCAATCTGGTCGATGGTCTCCTCGATCGAGGAGTTGATCGTGATCCGGTGCCGGGCTGCCCGCTCGCGCACCATCGAGATCGCGTGCTCGATCGCCGCCGGCACCGAGACTGTGGAAATCTCGAGCTCCATTCGACCCGCTTCAACCTTCGACAGGTCGAGGATCTCGTTGAGCAGGGCGAGTAGGTGCTTGCCCGAGTTCAGGATGTCACGTAGGTACTCGTCCTGCTTGTCGTTCAGCTCACCGAAGAGGCGTTCCAGCAGCACCTCCGAGAATCCGATCACCGCGTTCAGCGGGGTCCGCAGCTCGTGCGACATGCTGGCCAGGAAATCAGACTTGTGCTGGCTCATCACCTGCAGCTCGGCGCTCTTCTGCTGCAGCTCGCGGAAGAGCTGGGCGTTGTCGACCGCCATCGCCGACTGGCTGGCAAAGGTCTCAAGGAACTCCAACGTCTCCTCGGGAAACTCTCCCGGCGTGCGACGGCGAACCACGAGAGCACCGATGATGCGCCCATCGCGAAGGACAGGAACGGCGAGCACGGACCGCCAGCCGTCGTCGTACAAGACCTGGAGGTGAGGGTCGAGGTCGACCAGGTCCAGGTTGGGGACGGCGATCGGGTGGCCTTCCCGCGCTGCTCGGCCGACCAGGGTGCTATCCAGCTCGATCCGGGTGCTGCGCAGTCGCGCCAGCAGCTCGGGACTGCTCGCGTACGCGCTGCGCACTGTGAGGCACCGCTCTTCCTCGACGTACTCCATGACTGAACCGCCGTCACAGCCGGAGAAGCGAACCGCGTTCTTGATGATGTTGGACAGCACCTCGTCGAGCACCAGGCTGGATCCGACCATCTGGCCGACGTCGCTCAAGGCCTGCATCTGCTCGACCCGCCGAACCAGCTCCGCACCCCGGTCCTCCAGCGCCCTCATCAGGTGGACATTGTGGACCACGACGGCCGCTTGGGCGGCGAAGACCTCCAGCAGCGCCGCCTCCCGGTCGTCGAAGGGGTCGACCTTGGTGCGGTACAGGGAAAGGCCGCCAACCACCTCGCCGTCGAGCAGCAACGGCGCCGACATCGAGCTTCGGATGCCGGCCGCCTTCTGTACGTCGCTGCGCGCGAATTCGGTGTCGGTGAGCACGTCGCTGACCTTTTGGACCCGGCGTTCGACAGCCGCCCGTCCGATCACCGTGCCACGGTTCACCTCCATCGGGAAGTCGGTCACGTTGCGGACGAACTCCTGCGATAGACCGACGGAGGACGCCAACCGGAAGATGCCACCTTCGATCAGGTACACCGCCGCGACCTGGGACCGGCAGAGCCGCCGAGCGCTTTCGACGACGGTGTCGAGCACCCCGTCGGGGTCCGAGGTCGACCGGCCGAGCGCGGTGAGGACCTCGTTGGTAGCTCTGAACTGCTCGGTGGCATCGGCGTAGTCGCGCAGCAGCCTGCTGTGGTCCTCAGCGCTCGGCTTGGATGCGGACAAAGGACACCCTCCTGAGGGGCGATGTCCGAAATAACTCAGGCTCAGTCTGCTCGACCTGACCACGAGAGCGCAAGGAAGCGCCCCACATACGCGGCCGACGACGCGGGCCGGCGCGCCCTGTACGGCCATAGGCTGGGTCGTGTCGACCAGGCGCTAGGACGGAGATGGAGTGTCTCAGACCGAATTGCGTAGGCGTGAAGGGCAGGCCACAACGGTTTCTGACGAGGCCATCAGGGCTCTGGCGGACGTGTTGCGAGGTCGGTTAGTGCAGCCCTCCGACCCGGACTATGACGATGTCCGGGCCGTGTGGAACGGTATGGTCGACAGGCACCCAGCGCTTATCGTGCAGTGTGTCGGGGTCGCCGACGTCATCACATCGGTGGACTTCGCCAAGCAGCATGATCTGCTCGTTGCCGTCCGAGGCGGAGGGCACAATGCCGCTGGAAATGCGGTGTGCGACAACGGGCTCGTAATTGACCTATCCCCCATGAAAGGTGTTCGAGTCGATCCGCTCGCCCAGACGGTCCGGGCAGAAGGTGGCGTCACGATTGGTGACCTTGACCACGAGTCGCAGGTATTCGGGCTGGCCGTGCCCATGGGCGTCGTCACCGAAACGGGAATCGCTGGTTTGACGCTGGCAGGAGGCATCGGTTGGCTCCGCCGCAAATACGGACTTAGCTGTGACAGTCTCATGTCTGCCGACGTCGTAACTGCTAACGGCGAACTCGTGACAGCAAGTAAGGGAAACAACGCGGACTTGCTTTGGGCGTTGCAGGGTGGAGGCGGCAACTTTGGTGTTGTCACCTCGTTCGAGTTCCGCGCCTATCCCATCGGCCGGGACGTGTTCTTCGCCTTCGTCATCCATCCGGGTACGGGAAGCGATGCTCATGCAGCACTGCAGTTCTACCGCGAATGGAGCCAGGCAACATCGGATGAAGTCAGCTCCTTCGCCATCCTTTGGCATGCGCCAGAGATTAACGAGATTCCCGCCGCGCACCACGGCGCACCGATTGTCGTTTACCTCGCGATGTATGCCGGGGATCCGAAGGAGGGTGAAGCCGTCTTGCAGTCTTTGCGAGACTACGGCTCACCAATCGCTGATCTGAGTGAAGCGACTCCCTACCTTGACGTGCAACGTTTCTTCGACGCCGACTACCCGGCCCGCGAAATGCGCTACTACTGGAAATCCAGGTACCTCAACGAATTGTCTACGGAGGCGATTGACTCCCTGATCCGGCTCAACGAAGCCAGTCCGTCACACCACTCCACCCTAGATGTCTGGCAACTCGGTGGGGCCCTCAGCCGGGTACCGCCGCAGAACACTGCCTTCGGTGATCGTACGGCGCCATATCTCATCGGAATCGAGGCCAACTGGGAGAGCCCGGAGGATGACGCAGTATGCATCGAATGGGGAAGGGAGGTTTTTCGTGCGCTCGAGCCATTCTCGAGTAATCGGGAGTACTTCAACTTTCCCGGCCTGTATGAAGAAGGGGACCAGTCTGTTCGGGACACGTTTGGTGCGAACCTAGGACGCCTGCAGTCGGTGAAGCGCAAGTACGACCCTGACAACCTTTTCCGACTCAATCACAACATTCCGCAAGCTGACCGTTCCAGCTGAGCCAGCGAATTTCGTGGGAACCGCGTCAACGCCGAACCGTCGCCGCTCGAGCAGCAGAACTCCGTATCCTGTCCCGGCACTTGACCAGCCACCCTGAGACAGCTCGGGCCTACCTTGATGGCCCCCAACTGCGCGAAGGTGAAAGGCTGCCCGAATGGACTTCACCTCTCTCGGCCGTACCGGCCTTCAAGTCTCCCGACTTTGTCTTGGCACGATGAACTTCGGGCCCAGAACCTCCGAGGAAGACGCACACGCCATCATGGACGTCGCCCACGAGGTGGGGATCAACTTCTTCGACACCGCCAACCGCTACGGTAGCGAGCCGGGCGAGACCGAAACCATCATCGGCAACTGGTTCGCCACCGGCGGCGGCCGGCGGGAGCGGACCGTCATTGCCACCAAGGTCTACGGCGAGATGGGGGACTGGCCAAACGAGGGCAAGTTGTCAGCGCTCAACATTCGCCGGGCGCTCGATGCCAGTCTGCGCCGGCTGCAGACCGACTATGTCGATCTCTACCAGTTTCACCACATCGATCGGAACACACCTTGGGAAGAGATCTGGCAGGCGATCGAGGTTGCAGTGCAGGCGGGCAAGATCCTCTATGCCGGCAGTAGCAACTTCGCCGGCTGGCACATCGCCGACGCGCAGGCCGCTGCTGCCCGGCGAAACCTGATGGGCCTGGTCAGCGAACAATCGCTGTACAACCTGCTCGTACGCGACATCGAGCTCGAGGTGGTCCCGGCCGCGGAGCGTTACGGCCTGGGGATCATCCCCTGGTCACCGCTGCAGGGCGGTCTGCTCGGTGGGGTGATCAAGAAGGAGAACACCGGTGTCCGGCGACTCGAGGGACGCGCCGCCCAGAGCTTGGCCGAGCATCGGGATGAGATTCAGGCCTACGAGGACCTGGGGGAGGAGGTCGGTGTGGAACCCGGCACGTTGGGCCTGGCATGGCTACTCACCCGGCCCGCGGTCACCGCACCAATCATCGGTCCGCGAACCCGTGACCAGTTGGACAGCGCCCTGTCTGCCGTCGAGCTGAGCCTGTCGCCGGGGCATCTGCGCCGCCTCGATGAGATCTTCCCCGGTCGCAAGACCGCGCCGGAGGATTACGCCTGGTAGCCGGTCTGCACACCCCACTGCGTGGGTCCCGAATGGCCTAGGCGTGAAAGGGTTGTGCGATCTTCGCCAGACCTGCGCTACTCGCCGGCCTTCTCCCACAACCGCTCGGCCTCCCGCTTTGCCTTATCGAGGCGGGTCTTCCAGCCACGCTTGGCCGCCGCGCTGCGCTTCTTGCGGACCCGCTCCATGTCCTGCACCAGCTTCTCGACGGTTCGCTGGGCGCGACGCCGGGCGTTCTCCTCTTTGCGTAGCTCCCGCTCGATCACCGCAGCTGAGCGAACCGGCCAGATGTAGTCCAGGTCCCGCGGCGTGTCGGGCGGGAACAGCGGGCCATAGTGCTCGGGGTCCTTGCGCAGCAGCGAGGAGCGGTGGCTCAGCTGCACCGCCTCATCGAAGAGCCAGGGCGGCAGCGCGTCGTTCGCCGCCAGTTCCTGGTAACTCCGGATCTCGGCGATCCCCGCGGCCCGCAGGTCCGCAGCGATCGTCGCCGCACAGGAGTCGCCGAACCCGCGTTCGGTCCACACCTTGCACGCGATCAGCCCGTAGCGCCCGAGCGCCTCCTCATACCCCTTCCACATGAGCACGGCCGGGTGCGAGGACCAGGCATACCCAGGCACGGTCAGCGCCCGTACGATCTGAATCACCTCAACCCGCTGCTTGCCCAGCCGCTTCAGGTCCAGTGTGCGCAGCGACTCTTCGAAATCCGAGTACGGAGTGAACGTCTGCATCGGCGGTCAGCCCGCCCACACAGGTTGGCACCCCGGACAGGCGTACGTCGCCCGCCCGTTGATCGTCCCGGTAACGATCGGCGTGCCGCAGTTGTAGCGAAGCTCCTGCTTGCACACACGCCGCGACTTGGCCTCCGGCACGGCGAGCCCGTCCTCGGCCTCTACGGTGATGATCCGGCCGTCATCGACCGCCCGGCGTAGCCGCATCTGCGGCAGTCCGGGCCACCGCCCGTCGTACGCTCTGCACCTCAATCGTGATCGGTCGGCCCGTACGCAATCTGCCAGAGGCTGCGCTGCTCGGATTGTCACCACCAGCCCTGTTTGCGGGCCCAGCGCAGGAGGACGAAGGAAATGATTAGCATGATCAGCAGCAAGATGATCAGCGATATCCATCGCGTGGAGTCGTTGACAATGACGTTCATGCCCATGACCGACGACAGCGAGGTGATCGGCAGCGTCAGGGCAGCGATGACGGCGAGCCGCTCGGCGGCGATGGTCATCTTGGTGTCGGTACGCGCACGATAGAACTCGGTCACGCCTATCAGAAACCGCAGCTGTGAGTCGCTGATGTGGGTGACGGTCTCGTACTGATTGAGCACGTCATTCATCAGCTCTAGTCCGTCAGGGGGGGCGAATCTGGTCAGCTTGATCGCCCGCCGATAGATCTCGCCGCCCTGCTCGGCCATGGTCTTGATCGTCAACAGCTCATGTCGGAGGGCGAAGAGCTGGCCCAGAAACTCTTGCGGATCCTCTTCCGCCTCAGCCATGACCCGCTGCTCCAGCAAGCCGACCTCACCGGCGATCTCGGCGACCAACTCTGCTTGCCGATCTGCGATAGAGGACACGATCGCATACGTCAGGGCAAACGGGGAGGAAGGCAGCCAGCCGCTATCCATCCGGGCCACCGCCGCCTCGGTCTCGCGCAGGGCCGGCTCCAAAGGCACCTTGGGGTTCAGCGGCCCATGGACGGTGACCAGGAAATTCTCCCCGACGAACTGGTCTAATTCGAGGTAGTGCACGTGGCCGCCGGTGCCGATCTCCGGTGCATGCACGACGATGAACTCGTGGTGCGGATACACATGGACTCGGGGAATGTGATTTCGGTTCCGGCTTTTACTTATCGCCATCGGATGAAAGTGGAACTGGTTCGCGAACAGCGCTTCCGCCTCGTCACTCCATTCCGGAATGTCGAGCCAGAGAAATCCGTCGGTGCGTTGCAGGAGGGCGCTCAGCTCGCCGAGGTCGCGCTCGGTCACACCTTTGGAGTCGATCCAGCGCAGTTTCATCGCCAGTCTCCCTTCCGAACTTTGCTGCACCACTACCCCAGCGAACGACTGCTCCAACACGCGACGGGGCCTGGAGCAGCCTCGGGTAGCAAGTCTGGTCCACTGCTGAATGTTGATCATGGCCGAGCGGCGGGACCAGCAGCCGCTGGACGCTGCATCGGTCCCGTCGGTGTGGAATGGAGAACGGAGGAGGTCACATGGAGTACGCGAAGCTGGGAAACACCGGGATGGACGTGTCTCGAATCTGCCTGGGGTGCATGGGGTTCGGGGACGCGGAAAGTTGGGTTCATAAATGGGTGCTCAACGAAGAGAACAGCCGGCCGATCATCAAGAAGGCGCTCGAGCTTGGCATCAATTTCTTTGACACGGCCAACGTCTATTCCATTGGGAAGAGCGAGGAGATCCTCGGCCGCGCTTTGAGGGACTTCGCCGATCGCGACGAGGTCGTCATCGCCACCAAGCTGCACGGCAAGATGCGTGAGGGACCAAATGGCGAAGGGCTGTCGCGCAAGGCGATCCTGAGCGAGATCGACCAGAGCCTGAATCGGCTTGGGACGGAGTATGTCGACCTCTACCAGATCCATCGCTGGGATTACCAAACTCCCATCGAGGAGACGATGGAGGCGTTACATGATGTGGTGAAGGCAGGGAAGGCCCGATACATCGGCGCCTCCGCCATGTTCGCGTGGCAGTTCCAGAAGGCGCTGCACGTCGCCGAGAAGCATGGCTGGACACGCTTCATCTCGATGCAGGATCACCTGAACTTGATCTATCGCGAAGAGGAGCGGGAGATGCTGCCGCTCTGTCGCGAGGAGAAGATCGGGGTGATCCCGTACAGTCCACTCGCCTCCGGACGATTGACGCGCGACTGGTCGTCGGAAAGCACGCTTCGGTCCGAAACCGATCAAATCGCAAAAACCAAGTACGACGCGACCGCTGAAACAGATCGACAGGTCGTGGAGCGGGTCGCAGTACTCGCGGAGAAGCTTGGGGTTCCGCGCGTTCATATTGCGCTTGCCTGGCTGTTACAGAAGAGGCCCGTGGTGGCGCCCATCATCGGGGCAACGAAGATCACGCATCTGGAAAATGCCGTCGGCGCGCTGTCCGTTGCCCTGGCTGAGGACGAGGTCAACTACCTGGAAGAGCCGTATGCGCCGCATCCCATCGTCGGTCATCAGTGAACTAACGTGGCGCCAACGTGATCAAGAACCCGGCCAGGCCCCGGCCACCGCAAAGCGGTCCCGTTGTTGGCCTCGAAGGCTTCCGCGCGCGTGCTTCAGATGCCAGCTGCCCGTTGGTAGTCGTCGCACGACCTGGATGCGGCTTCCCGGCCCTATAGTGCGGGCGACCCAGGCCACGAGGTTTTCGGGAGTTCGTCTGCTGCCGGTCCCGTGCTATTCCTCACGACCGGCGGGCTCAGGTAGGGGACGATTCTCTCTCCGTTGTTGTCGTCGCTGCCAGAGTGAGTTGGCATCGGTGGTGGTCGTAGTGCTGGGTGGCGTAGTCGTAGACATCGCGAAGGGTCATGTAGTCGTTGAAGTACGGGTCCCATCCGACCGGGAAGTGCATTCCTCGGTCGAGACTGTCCTCACTTGCAGCTATCAAGGACCGCTGCAGCCGGCCAATCACAACATCCATGAGACGCTCCATGCGGGTGTGACCGAGGACGCGGGCACCGCCGAGAGAGCCGAAGTAATTGACGACGTGGAAAGGTCTGGTGGCGGCATTAAGGGTCGCCGCGAAGGCCTTGGAGACGCGCCGCGGTAATCGGGTGAAGGCTTTGACCAAGATCAGCAGATTGTGGACCAGTAGGTACCCGAACAGCATGTGAAACAGCAGCTGCTCATTCGTCCACTTGGTGCCGTCCGTACCGGCCCGCAGCTCCGCGCTCGTGGCGTTGTCGAGGAGGTAGTGGAAATCAACCCGGGCGCGCTCCATCTTTGCGGCGATGTCGCCTTGTTGCATGGGCGCTCCAAGAGATGCGGTGTGCTGCCACAGTAGCGCTGGACTTGCGGTGCACCCGGTGAGGACGCGGGTGCGAAATCCGCGGGCAGAGATCATCGTGCAATGGCGATGAAACCGATGGATAGCGTTGCTGAGCTGCCGCAGGTCGATGAGTCTGCTGCGTTGTCTGCGGCCGCGTGTCTGTTTCGTAGTTTCGGGGATCCGGCACGGTTGGCGATTCTGCGACATCTTGCCCTTGGGGACCACCGGGTCGTCGATTTAACGACTCACCTGGGATTGGCACAATCGACGGTCTCGGCTCATCTGGCGTGTTTGCGTGACTGCGGCTTGGTGGAGTCGCGGCCGCAGGGGCGGGCGTCGCTGTTCTCGCTGCGTCACGATCAATCGATCCTCGCGCTGCAGGCCGAGCGGTGACCACAACAGTCGCGCCGGCCCTGTCACCAGCCCACCGTCGCCGGCTCGGCCGGCGGGCGCAGCTGTTGGCCGGAATAAGCGTCACCTACAACCTCGTCGAGGCGGTGGTTGCGGTGACCGCCGGCGGGGTGGCTGCGTCGATCGCGCTAATCGGTTTCGGTTTGGACTCGCTGGTAGAGATGAGCAGCGGATTGGTGATCTTGTGGCAGTT
>Ga0307297_10000311_pt1 | contig 11769 bp, 10 predicted proteins | sample ER_DNA_157_FD_194464 | JGI IMG/M metagenome (GOLD analysis project Ga0307297, IMG submission 194464) | Bulk soil microbial communities from the East River watershed near Crested Butte, Colorado, United States - ER_DNA_157 | ecosystem: Environmental > Terrestrial > Soil > Floodplain | place...
TACAAGGAAAGTGCTGGCAAGCAGATAGCTGCGACGCGGCTGTGCAGCCAATTGGGTGGGAGACATGGTTGGTCCTCGGTATGACGTCAGTGGCACGTCACAGCGAACCAAGCTCACCAGTGTGCTCTAAACACCCCCGGCGAAGCTAATGTCTGTAATCCCCGACCGACATCTTCGCGTGTGACCACGGCTGACGGCAGGTCTCCTGGCTCGCGGGTCGATACCTTGCGTCGCCTTCCCAGGACCGAGATTCCCAGTGGCTCGTGACGAAAGATTCACCGCTTACAGTTGCGGGGGCAGCCGCGGCATTGGGGAAGTCACCCCGCACCGCATTCCCTTTTGATCCCCAAACGAGGGAACCGTCGAGAATTATGGTAGAAGTTTGTCAAACCCGGAGTCAATGCCTCGAGGGGGTGCTCACCTACTGCACTGGACGAGTGCGGTATTTTTGCCGCATGTGCCGTGTTGCCCGATCTGAAATCATGTATCAGCACGGCCCAGATGGTTGAGAGATTGGCGATGAGTGTCCGGGACGGCGTGGTGACGGCGGAGATCGGGGCGCGACGGCGCGTCAGCGTGACGACGGCACTGGTCGTGCTCGTCGTGTTGCTGGTGCTGATCTCGCTCGGCATCGGCCCGGTACGGCTGTCGCCGCTGGCGGTGATCGAGGCCCTGTTCGGCGGCGGCAGCGACGTGTCCCAGGTGATCGTGCGCGAGATCCGGCTGCCGCGCACCATCTTAGGCGTCGCGATCGGCGCCATTCTCGGACTGTCGGGCGCCGCGCTGCAGGGGCTGCTGCGCAATCCGCTGGCGTCGCCGTCGCTGTTCGGCGCGCCGCAATCGGCCGCGTTCGGCGCCGTGCTGGTAATCGCGCTCGGGCTTGCCGATGTGCGCTCCTACGCGCTTCCCGTCGCAGCGATCGCGATGGCCTTCGCGTCGGTGTTCGTGCTGCTGGCGATCGCCGGCCGCAATGCGGGGCTGTTGATTCTTATCCTCGCGGGACTGGCGATCTCCAGCCTCGCGGGCGCCGCGACCGCCCTGGTGATGAATTTGTCCAGCAATCCCTTCGTGGTGCTGGAAATCGCGTTCTGGCTGCTCGGCTCGCTGGAAGATCGCAGCTTTCGTCACGTCATGCTGGCGCTGCCGTTCATCGCTGCGGGCGCGGTCATTCTATGGAGCCAGCGCAACGCCTTTCGCGCGCTCAGCCTTGGCGAGGAGACCGCGCAGAGCCTCGGCGTTGATGTCGGCCGGCTGCGGCTGGTGGTGATAACAGGCACCGCCCTTGGCGTCGGCGGCGCGGTCGCCGTCACCGGCACCATCGGCTTCATCGGCCTGGTGGCGCCGCACCTGATGCGGCCCCTGATCGGCCACGATCCGGCCCGGCTGCTGGTGCCGAGCGCGCTCACCGGTGCTGCGTTGCTGCTGGCGGCCGATATCGCGGTGCGCATCATTCCCTCGACCAGCGACATCAAGGTCGGCGTGCTGACCTCGATCATCGGCGTGCCGTTCTTCCTCTATCTGATCATGCGCGAGCGCCGCGCACTCGGCGGAGGTGTCGCATGAGCGCGGCCTTCCTCACGGCGCAGCATCTCGACGTCAGGCTGGCTGGCCGTGCCGTGCTCAACGATATCTCGCTGTCGTTGGTCTCGGGCCATCTGGTCGCGCTGGTGGGGCCGAACGGCGCCGGCAAGACCACGCTGCTGCGCGCGCTGGCGGGGCTGCTGCCTTCGGACGGCGCCATCCATGTCGGCGGCGCAGCGCTGGCGTCGCTGTCGCTGCGCGAACGCGCCCGGCGTTTTGCCTATCTGCCGCAGGGCCACATCGTGCACTGGCCGCTGCCGGCGCGCGACATCGTGGCGCTCGGGCGCTATCCGCACGGCGCGACCGACCCGGCGCGGCTGTCGGCGAAGGACAGCGATGCCGTTTTGCGGGCGATGCGGGCGACCGATGTGGTGGAGTTTTCCGATCGCCGCGTCACCGAGCTCTCTGGCGGTGAGCGCAGCCGCGTGGCGCTGGCGCGGGTGCTCGCGGTGGAAGCGCCGGTCATCCTGGCCGACGAGCCGACCGCCTCGCTCGATCCGCGCTACCAGCTCGACGTCATGAAGACCCTGCGTGCCGCCGCCGACCAGGGCGGGCTGGTGATCGTGGTGACGCATGATCTCGGCCTCGCCGCGCGCTTCGCCGATCACCTTCTGGTGCTCTCGCAGGGCCGTCTGGTGGCCGAAGGCGCGCCGGCCGCGGCGCTGTCGGAGCAGGTGATGGCGGATGTGTTCCGGGTCAGCGCCTATCGCGCGGAATTCGAGCGCGCGGCTGTCATCGTGCCATGGGCGGAAATCTGATGCGCCGGCGCCTTGCATCGCTGGCCGCATCGATCGCTCTTGCGCTGCTCGCGACCTGTGCCGCGCTGCCGGCGTCCGCGGCGCCGCTGCCGCGCATCGTGTCGATGAATGTCTGTACCGACCAGGTGCTGCTGACGCTGGCCGATCCCGAACAGATCCTCGGCCTCAGCCGCTATGCCAGGGATGCCTGGGTGAGCGGCGACGTCAGGCGCTATCCGACGCTGTCGGGCGGCGCCGAGGACGTGCTGATGCTGAGGCCCGACGTCGTGGTCGCCAGCCTGTTCGACAAGCGCGCGACCAGGGAGCTGCTGAAAGCCAACGGGCTGCGTCTCGCCGAACTCGCGGTGCCGCGCACGCTCGCTGAAGTGAAAGACCAGATTCGCGAACTCGGCGACATCGCCGGGCATCCCGATCGCGCGGCGCAACAGGTCGCCCGGCTCGACGCGGCGCTGGCGCGGGCGCGCCAGGCCGTCGCTGAAAAACATTACCGGGTGCTGCCGCTGTCGCGGCGCGGCTGGGTGGCGGGCAGCGACAGCTTTGTCGGTTCGCTGCTGGCCGAGACCGGGCTGTTCAACATCGCCGGCGATCTCGGCCTTGGCTTCGGCGGATTCGCCCCGCTCGAGGCGATCGTCAGCCTGAAACCGGATCTGCTGCTGGTATCGCAGGCCGGGGATTTCGCCCGCGATGACGGCCAGGCATTCCTGCTGCATCCGGCGCTGGAGCGATTCTATCCGCCCGAAAAGCGCATCGTGATTCCGGAACGGCTGACCGAATGCGGCGGCGTGATGCTGGCGGAGGCGCTCGACGTGCTGGTGGCGGAGCTCAGGCGGGTCGGGAAGTAGACGATTTACCCCGTCAGTACCGGCCCACCGGCCTTTTTCCAGGCATCCATGCCGCCGGCGATGTGCGCGGTGTTGGTGAGGCCGGCCTTGCTGGCGGCCGCCACCGCCATCGCGGAGCGCTCGCCGAAGGCGCAGAAGAACACGATGCGCCGGCCGGTCGCCGCCGCCACCTCGCGCAGCATGCCGCCGGGCTGCAAGGCGTCAGCGATTGCGGGGTAGGGCGCGTGCATCGCGCCCGGCAGCGTGCCGTGCTTGGCGCGTTCGCCGGTTTCCCGCAGGTCCACCAGCAGGATATCGGGCCGGCCGAGGCTGTCGATGCCCTCGCGCGCGCTGAGCGATTGGCCTTGTTTGGCCAGATCGTCCTGATGCAGCCCGACATGCATGTTGGCCGGCACCGCCACATCCATCATCTTCGGGTTCGGCAGCTTCAGATTGGCCATCAGCTCGACATACTCATCCACCGAGCGCACCTGCAGCCGCGGATTGAAGCGTTTTTCCTCGCCGATGGTGGAGACGGTATCGCCCTTGTAGTCATGGGCCGGAAAAACCATGGTCTCGTCGGGCAGTTTGAGCAGCCGGTTGAAAATCGAATCATACTGCGCCCGCGCGCTGCCGTTCTGGAAATCGGTGCGGCCGGTGCCGCGGATCAGGAGCGTGTCGCCGGTAAAGACCCGGTCGCCCATCAGATAGCTGTAGGAATCGTCGGTGTGGCCGGGCGTGTACATGACGTCGAGGCTGAGGCCCTCGATCGTCACCCGGTCGCCTTCGGCGACCCGCATCGCCACCACGTCGGCCTTGCTCTGCTCGCCCATGATGGTGACGCAGTGGGTGCGGTCGCGCAATTCGCCGAGGCCGGTGACATGGTCGGCGTGCAGATGGGTATCGACCGCCTTGACCAGCCGCAGGTCCAGTTCCCGCAGCAACTGGCAGTAGCGGTCGACCTTCTCCAGCACGGGGTCTAGGATCAGCGCCTCGCCGCCGGCGCGGCTGGCCAGGAGGTAGCTGTAGGTTCCGGAAACGCTGTCGAACAACTGGCGAAAGATCATGGCCGCTTGCTATCGTGTTGATCTGGCGTCATATCAGAAATCCAGTCTCCTGGAACTGGAGCAATTGCCGTTTAAAGCTGTTAAGCCTTGATCGCAACGGGCCGGGCGCGAAACCGATATGACCGAGTATGTCGTGGAATTTGGCAAGGACGGCGGACGGGTCGAGCCCGACGGGCGGCTCGACGCGGCTGCGTTCCACCGCAACCATCAGGCGATCCGGGCCATATTGCAGCGCTATCTCGCGGGCCAATCCGGCGATGTGATCGAGGCCGGCAGCGGCACCGGCCAGCATGTGGTGGATTTCGCCGGTCACTTTCCCGGCATCGTGTGGTGGCCGAGCGATCTCAATGAGCAGCATCTGAAAAGCATCGCGGCGTGGCGGGCGCATGCTGCGCTGGAGAATATTCGCCTCCCATTGCGGATCGACCTGTCCGATCCGGCGTGGTGTCCCGAACTGCACGACGGCAGCGTTCCCCCGTTGTTGGCGGTGTTCTGCGCCAATGTGATCCACATCGCGCCGTGGCGCGTCGCCGAGGGTCTGTTCGCGGGCGCGGGGCGATACCTGCGCGCGGACGGGCGATTGTTCCTGTACGGCCCGTTCAAGCGCGATGGCAAGCACACCGCGCTCAGCAACGCGGTGTTTGACACCAGCCTGCGCGATCGCGACCCCGAATGGGGCGTGCGCGATATCAGTGAACTGGAAACGCTGGCGGCGGGCGCCGGCCTCGAATTGGTCGAGATGGCCGGGATGCCGGCCAACAATATGGTGCTGGTGTTCGAACGACGGACGCGGCCGCGAGAAGCAGGTTGAGCCTGTTGCGGCCGTCAGGGCGACGAGCCAAGGGCACGCGCTAGGCCCGCTTCGTCTCCAGCGCCATCTTCACCGCGAGCCCGCCGAGCACGGTGCCCATCAGCCAGCGCTGCACCAATAGCCAGCTCGGCCTTGTGCCGAGGAACAATGCGATCGAGCCGGCGGCGAGCGCGATCAGGGCGTTGACGCTGACGCTGATCGCAATCTGGGTAAAGCCGAGCGTCAGCGACTGCGTCAGCACGCTGCCCTGAACCGGATCGATGAACTGCGGCAGCAGCGCCAGATACAGCATGGCGACCTTCGGGTTCAGCAAATTGGTGACAAGCCCCATCGCAAACAGTTTGCGCGGCCCGTCGACCGCGAGTTTCCTGACCTGAAACGGCGAGCGTCCGTTCGGCTTCAGCGCCTGCCACGCCAGCCACAAGAGATAGGCCGCACCCGCGAGTCGCAGCGCGTCATAGGCGTAGGGTACGGCAAACAGCAGCGCCGTGATGCCGAACGCCGCGCACAGCATGTAAAAGACAAAACCGAGCGCGACGCCGCCGAGCGAGATCAGGCCGGCGCTGGAGCCCTGGGTGATCGAGCGCGAGATCAAATAGATCATGTTTGGCCCCGGCGTCAGCACCATGCCGAGCGAGACGAGGGCAAAGCCGAGCAGGGAGGTGAGGTGGGGCATGGCGGGACTCGCGGGCGATCCGCATTCCTAGCCCGCGCCAGGCCGCGATGTCATTTTGTAAATTGCACCGAGAGCAATTCGTCCGTGGCGGTGCCGCGCCGGCGCACCCTGTTATCGCCCCGTCGAGGCCGCAAACCAGATCGCGATGCCGACCAGCGCCAGCGCGAGCCCGCGCCGTATGGTGCGGCGGCGGCTGCCGGTTGCGACGCTGGCCTGCAGCGTGCCGGCCAGCGCCACGATCGCTGAATGGATCGCGGTGGCGATGCCGACATATGCGACGCTCAGCACCAGGGTTTGCAGCAGCAGCGGGCCGCCATCGGCCCGGATGAATTCCGGCAGCACGGCGACGTAGAACACCGCGGCTTTTGGATTGAGCAGGTTGGTAATCAGCCCGCGCCGAAACGCGAGCCACGGCCGGTCGTCGTTGCCACCGATGACGTCTGGCGAGGCTTCGCGTTCGCTGGCCCAGCTCTCCCAGGCCAGCCACAGCAGATAGGCCACGCCGGCCCATCGCAGCAGGCCGTAAAGCAGCGGCGAATTGTCGATCAGCGCCGCCAGCCCAAGGGCGGCGACGACGCCATAGGTCATCAGGCCGAGCGCGATCCCGGCGACGGCGGCAAAGCCGGTGCGCATGCCGTTCCATAGCGACAGCGCCGCCAGATAGGTCATGTTCGGCCCCGGCGTGATCTCGATGATGACGCAGGTCAGCGCGAATGCCAGCAAGGGGTTGAGGTCGGGAAGGTTCATTTGCGCGCCGAATTTTCTTCTCCCCCGCAAGCGGGAGAGGCAGGCGAGCTAATGCGCCTCGTCCCAATTATTGGCCGCCCGGGCGTCGACATGCAGCGGCACCGACAGCAGCACCGCCGGGAAGGGCGCATCCTGCATGACGTGCTGCACCACCGGCAGGGTGGCGGCGACCTCGTCGTCGGGCACTTCGAAAATCAGTTCGTCGTGCACCTGCAGCAGCATCTGGGCCGAGAGTTTCTTCTCGGCGAGTGCGTCTTCCATTCGCGTCATGGCGCGGCGGATGATGTCGGCGGCGGTGCCCTGCAGCCGCGCGTTGATCGCGGCGCGCTCGTTGAAGGAGCGGATCGAGGCGTTGGAAGCCTTGATGTCTGGGTAATGGCATTTTCGCCCGAACAACGTCTCGACATAGCCGTGGGCCCGGCAAAAATCCCGCGTCGAGTCCATGTAAGCCCGGATGCCCGGGAATCTTTCAAAATACTTCTTGATGTAGGCGGAGGCTTCCTCGCGGGCGATGCCGAGCTGGTTGGCGAGACCGAAGGCGGAGATGCCGTAGATGATGCCGAAATTGATCGCCTTGGCGCGGCGGCGAACCTCGCTCGGCATGTCCTTGATCGGCACGCCGAACATTTCCGACGCGGTCATGGCGTGAATGTCGAGCCCGTCGCGGAACGCCTGCTTCAGCACGGCAATGTCGGCGATCTCGGCCAAAAGGCGCAACTCGATCTGCGAATAATCCGCCGACACCAGCTTGTGGCCCGGGGAGGCAATGAAAGCGCGGCGGATCTTGCGGCCGTCCTCGGTGCGCACCGGAATGTTCTGCAGGTTCGGCTCGTTGGACGAGAGCCGGCCGGTGGTGGTTGCCGCCAGCGCATAGGTGGTGTGGACGCGGTGGGTCTGCGGATGCACATAGGTCGGCAGCGCATCGGTATAGGTCGATTTCAGTTTGGAAACCTGCCGCCACTCCAGAATCTTCTTCGGCAGGTCGTGGCCCTGCTCGGCGAGTTCGTCGAGCACTTGCGCCGTGGTCGACCAGGCGCCGGTCTTGGTCTTGCTGCCGCCGGGAAGTCCCATCTTGCCGAACAGGATGTCGCCGATCTGCTTGGGGCTGCCGACATTGACCGGTTCGCCCGCGATCGCCTGGATTTCGGATTCGACCCGTGCTGCGGTCTGGGCGAAATCGGCCGACAGTCTTGACAGCACCTGGCGGTCGATCGAGATGCCGCGCCGTTCCATCCGCGCCAGCACCGAGATCAGCGGCCGCTCCAGCGTCTCATAGACCGCGGTCATGCGCTCGGCGACCAGGCGCGGCTTGAGCACGCTCCACAGCCTCAGGATCACGTCGGCATCCTCGGCCGAATAGGCGGTGGCCCGGTCGATCGCGACCTGATCGAAGCTGAGCCTGGCCTTGCCGCTGCCGGTCAGCTCGCCATGGCTGATGACGGCGTGGCCGAGCCGGCTTTCGGCCAGGGCATCGAGCGCGTGCGAATTGCGGCCGGCGTCGAGCGCATACGACATCAGCTGCGCATCATCATGGTTGCGCAGGGTAATGCCATGCTGCGCCAGCATCACGGCGTTGAACTTGATGTTGAAGCCGATCTTGAGAATTCCTGATGATTCCAGCAGCGGCCGCAGCGCCTCGATGGCGTCGGCGGCCTTGATCTGGTCCGGCGCGAGACCGGCCGCGAACAGGCCGGAACCATCGCCTGACTGCTTGTGGGCGAACGGGACATAGCAGGCGTCGTTCGGCGCCAGCGCCAGCGCGATGCCGCACATCTCGGCCTGCATCGGATCGATCGAGGTCGCCTTGGCCTCGATGGCAAAATGGCCGGCGTCGCGGGCCCGCGCGATCCAGCCGTCGAGGTCGGCGCGGGTGCGGACGGTCAGGTATTTGCTGCGGTCGACCGGTGTCTTTCGCGCCGCTTCGGCGCGCGCGGCGGCGAGCGCCTGCGGCGTGAGGATGACGTTGGATTGTTCCGGCGTGCCCACGGACTTGCCGACGGCTGGCGCGCCCGCTTTACCGCTGGCGGCAGCCGGCGGGGCGGACACGTCCTGATGGCCGAACAGGTCGCCGCCGGCCCCGCGCGCCGGAGGCGGCGACGAGCCGGCCGACTTGCCGCTGGCGCCGCTGCTGTTCCTGTGGTCCGCTGCGACGTCCGACGGGTCGATCTGCGAATATTCGGCGACGCGGCGGGTCAGGGTGGAAAATTCCATCGCCTTCAGGAACGCGATCAGCTTGCGCGCATCCGGCTCGTGCACCGCGAGTTCGCCGATCGGCACGTCGAGCTTGACCTTGTCGTCGAGCAGCACCAGCTGCCGCGAGATCCGCGCCTTTTCGGCGTTCTCGAGCAGCGCCTCGCGCCGCTTCGGCTGCTTGATCTCGCCGGCGCGCAGCAGCAGCATTTCCAGATCGCCATATTCGACGATCAGTTGTGCCGCGGTCTTGATGCCGATGCCGGGCACGCCCGGCACGTTGTCGGTGGAATCGCCGGCCAGCGCCTGCACCTCGACCACCTTTTCCGGCGGCACCCCGAATTTCTCGATCACCTCGGCAATGCCGATGCGGCGGTCCTTCATGGTGTCGTACATGGTCACCTTGTCGGTGACGAGCTGCATCAGGTCCTTGTCGGAGGACACGATGGTAGTGGTGGCGCCACACTCGCCGGCCTCGCGGGCATAGGTGGCGATCAGATCGTCGGCCTCGAAACCGGCCTGCTCCAGGCAGGGCAGGTCGAACGCCCGCACCGCCTCGCGGATCAGCGCGAATTGCGGGATCAGGTCATCAGGCGCCGGCGGCCGGTGCGCCTTGTAGTCGGGATAGAGCTTGTTGCGGAAGGTGACTTCCGACTTGTCGAAGACGATGGCGAGATGGGTCGGCCGGTTGTCCGGCGGCATGTCGCGCAGCAGCTTCCACAGCATGTTGCAGAAGCCGAGCACGGCATTGACCTGCAGGCCGTCGGATTTGCGGTTCAGCGGCGGCAGCGCGTGATAGGCGCGGAAAATATAGCCCGAACCGTCGACCAGAAAGACATGGTCGCCCTTGGCGGGGGCTTTGGCCTGAGCCTTGACGGCGACGGGTTTGGCGGCGGTTTTTTCGGATGTTTTCGGCATGGCCGCAACTTAGGGATTTTTGCGCGAAATGACACCCCGGCGGCCCCTGTGTGCCCCGATTTTTGACCGCCATGGATCATGGATTGAGTTGCGCCGGCCGCCGTTCCGTGCGTCCCCTGACGTGACGCTTCGGACCGGAAGGCAAAACCATGACCCTGCAACTCGACCTGCTGATGGAGAGATTGCGATCGGTCGAGGCCGAGATCGAGACCGAACTGGCGAAACGGCGGGAAGAACTGCGCTTCCACCTCGAAAACCGCCGAATCGTGTTCGAGAGGGAGGTGCTGCGGATCCACCGCGAGCTCAAGACACGGGCGGCGCGCTACCTCATCGATGCCAATCCGCTGGTGATCCTCAGCGCGCCGGTGATCTATTCGCTGATCATCCCGATCGCGTTGGTCGACCTCTGGGTTATGGCCTACCAGGCGATCTGCTTTCCGGTCTACAAGATCCCGAAAGTACGGCGCCGCGACTACCTGGTGTTCGACCGCCACCATCTCGCCTATCTCAACGTCATCGAGAAGATCAATTGCGCCTATTGTTCCTACGCCAACGGCGCGATCGCCTTCGTGCGCGAGGTGGCGGCGCGCACCGAAGTCTACTGGTGCCCGATCAAGCACGCCCGCCGCGTGCTCGGTCCGCATCCGCATTACCAGGGCTTTGCGGATTTCGGCGACGCCGAGGCGTTTCGTGGCAAGCTGGCCGGGATCAAGGACGGCGTGAAGATCGATGGGGCGTGAATGCCCCGCGCCGCCGTCCCGGCCAAGCGCAGCGCGAGCCGGGACCCAAACCGCGTGATTTGTCGTTAGGGCACTGTGTCGGACGTCTGCGGTAACGACGCCTGCCGCGGAATATGGGCCCCTGCTTTCGCAGGGGCGACAATGGAGGGGAGAATTACTCCGCCGCCTGCAGCGTCGGCCGCGCCTTCTGCGGCACGATCCAGAATGCGGCCGGGCGTTCGAACAGGAAATTCGCGCCGACCGCTATGGCTGCCCGCCAGATCGCGATCGCGCCGACGATGCCGGCTACCGTGACGATCAGCGAGATGGTGCCGACATCGTGGATCAAACCGGCCTTCAGCAGCCAGGTCCGTGTCGCCGCCATCGGCAGGAAAAAGGCAAGATAGATGACGATCGAATGCTCGCCGCAATAACGCAGAAAATTCAGCCACTGCATGCGCGCCAGCAGCGTGCCCATGGTGACGATGGCCAGCGCGCCGGCGAGCCCGAGCGCCAGCGAGAGCAGCGGCCATTCGCTGGTACCCAGCTCAACCAGGCCGCCATTGACCAGCGCCCACAGCGCCAGGCCCGCGAGCGACCAGACGGGATGCGCCCGGGCACGGTCCGACCACGCGAACACGTAAGAGGCGAGCCAGTAGCCGGAATAGAAATAGACGAAGCGCGCGCAAAACTCGTCGATCGCGGTCCAGCCGGTCGAGATATGAGCCATCTCCAGCAGCGCCGCCACGACCCAGATTGCGAGCGGCGGCAGTTGGCGCGTCGCCTTGGTGACGACGAAGAAAACCGGCAGCAAATAGATGAACCACAGGGTGCCGAACGGCTCGATGAAGGATTGCAGATACATCAGGCCGACATGGGCCCAGCCGGCCTCGGCGGCGAAGGAGGGCGCCTTGAAACCGAACTGGATGGTCACCCACAGCAGATAGAAATAGACGAAATGCACCACCTTGCGGTCGAGATAGGTGCGCCAGTCGCGGTCGATCACGACGGCGAGGAACAGCCCGGAAATCAGGAAGAAATCCGGCATCCGGAACGGTTTGGCGAAGGCGACCAGGACGTGCATGAAGCCGGTCTGGCCGGTGGCCGCCTCGACCCCCAGCACCGAATGCATCATCACCACCATGACGATGCAGATGCCCTTGGCGTAGTCCACCCAGTCGATGCGCACAGGCGCTGACAGCGCCGGCCGGCGGGCAACCAGGGGACGCTCGGCAAGGGTGGATGTGCCGTTTGGTGTCATCGGTGTCCCTTTTCGGCGCGGATTGGCGGCATCTTCGGGCCCCAAGGTTTCAATTGCCTTATTCCTTTCAAGGAATGTGCCGTTCTCTCGCCGATGATGCCCGGGACGGCTTCCGGGGCGGGTTTTCCTTGTCATGGGAAAATGCTCTAAGACGCGCTGCGCGCCTTCGCGCTTTCGTTAACCATGACGATTTGGATCATTCATGCGCATTGCCATGATC
>Ga0307297_10000314_pt1 | contig 11702 bp, 17 predicted proteins | sample ER_DNA_157_FD_194464 | JGI IMG/M metagenome (GOLD analysis project Ga0307297, IMG submission 194464) | Bulk soil microbial communities from the East River watershed near Crested Butte, Colorado, United States - ER_DNA_157 | ecosystem: Environmental > Terrestrial > Soil > Floodplain | place...
TGACGTTTTCAGCTTCGGTGAATACGTTTTCGGCTACGAGGCCGCTGAGCACCACCGCGAGCTAGTCACATGGATTCTGGACCGCCTATCGGCAGGTGAGCACGGTGTTGTGCTGGAGCCGCGTGGTCACGCCAAGACGACGTGGGCCAACACCATCCTCCTGTCGTTCCTCGTGGCGCAACACTCGAACATCAGGATCGGCCTGATCTCGAACACCGCCAAGCAGGCCAACGCCTTCTCGCGAGCTATTCGCTGGACGATGGAGGCCAACGACCGGTTCAAGAACGTATTTGGCAACCTGGCCGGAGATCACAAGTGGACCGACGTTGAGTGGGTCCAGCGCGGCTCACCGCTGCACGGGTCGAAGGACGTAACGATGTACTCCGCCGGAGCTGGCGGGGCCATCATCTCGAAGCGATTTGATCTCATTCTTTGTGATGACATCATCGATGAAGAGAACTACGCGAATCCCGAGCAGGCGGAGAAGATCAACACCTGGTTCTGGAAGACGCTCAAGCCGTGTCTCGCTCCAGGTGGCTCGGTGATCATGATCGGGACGCGCTGGGCAGAGGGCGATCTGTACCAGCAGCTCATCGAAGACAAGAAGTGGCCGTCGCTAGTAAAGAGCGCGATCACATACGACCCGGCTGACAAGAAGCACCAGAAGCCAATTGCGCTCTGGCCATCCGTTTGGCCGATCAACAAGCTGGAGCAGGAGCGCCGGGACATGGGCAGCGCGATGTTCGCGTGCTCGTACCTGAACGACATCTCCGGCCTGATGACCGGCAACATCTTCTTGAGGCAGTGGTACGCCCAGCACTACTTCCGGGAGCTGCCGAAGAACAAGCGATACCGATTCAAGATGGGCGTGGACCTCGCCACCAGCGAGCGTGAGGAGGCGGACTACACCGCCAGGGTCACGATCGCCGAGGACGAGGACATGAACGTCTACGTCCTGTCGGTGGTGAGGGATAAGCGAGCTACCGGCCACCGCAACTTCGTCATTGACGGCGCTCACGCATATCCACAGATCGAGCGCATTCTGGTGGAAAACAACCAGTTCCAGTCGGCGCTTGTGCAGGACCTGTTGAGTACCACCCGCCTACCGGTGATCGGTAAGCGTTCTGACGTGGACAAGGTGACGAGAGCGCGAGCGGTAGCCGCCCGGTACGAGGCCGGGAAGGTTTTTCATCATCAGTCACTAGAAGGCTCGAACTTCGAGATCGAGCTGCTCCAATTCCCCAAGGGCCACGATGACATGATCGATGCCCTGGGACTCGCCATGGAAACCGGCTCATCCGGCTTCTTCTTCGGATCGATAGGGAGATAGCCGTGGGCGAGCCATTGGTCAACGTGGAATTCCGGGACGGCGAGCGGCTGGTGCCGCACCACGTTGGCGTGCTCATGAAGGGACTTGAGACTCACACGATGACCTATGATCAGGCCATTCGAGCCGCAAATCAGGCACTGATGAAAAATCGCCTCGCGGCGGCCCAGAAGTCGCTGATCAACCAGCACTTCCGGGAGAACCGCTGATGGGAGCCGTCGTCGAGGCTGTTCGCGCTCTCGTCCCGGTCACGCTGTCGGGGAAGTCGTCACCGAAGAACCTGCCTGCTTCGGCAGCACCGTTTGCTGTTGCAACCAATAACGACAAGGGCCGCGTTGGAAAGTCCAACGTGGGCCTCTTCCGTAATTGGGCCGAGCACTCCGAGTGGGTCCGTGGGGCGGTCAACATCCGGCGCAGCCAGGTTTCATCGGCTGAGTGGAAGATCGTCCCGGCCGACAACACCAAGCCCTACCCCAAGCGCCTCCAGCGTGACCTCGAAGAGTTCCTGCGCACGCCCAACCCACGCAACGACAGCTTCCGCAGCTTCATCGAGCCGGTCATCGAGGACCTGATGGTGCTGGACGCGGGCTGCATCGAGAAGGTGCGCAACCTCCGGGGTGAGCTGTTGGAGCTGTGGCCGGTTGATGGCGGCACAGTGAAGGTCAACGCCCTCTGGGACGGCGACCCGCTTGAGGCGCGCTACTTCTGGTATCCCGACAACTGGCAGGAGCGGGCGCGCTGGCTCAACCAGGACTTCATCTACATGATCGCCAACCCGCGCTCGTACTCACCAGTCGGCCTTGCGCCGCTGGAGACCCTGCGCATGACGATCGAGGCCGAGCTGTTCGGCCACGAGTACAACGCTCGCCAGGTTCGAGGCGCTGCACCAGACGGCGTTATGGACCTGGGTGAAGGAATCACGCGCGATCAGGTCATCGAGTTCCGCACCTTCTTCGAGCAGGAGGTCGCGGGGCGTGGAGCGATGGGCTTCATCGGTGGCTCGAAGAACGCCAAGTGGATTCCGTTCCGGTCGAGCAACCGGGACATGCAGTTCCTGGAATGGCAGGTTTACCTGGTTCGGAAGATCGCGGTCGTCTTTGGTCTGTCGCCTCAAGACCTCGGTGTCACGTTCGATGTGAACCGTTCCACTGCCGAGATTCAGCTACAGATCAGCGAGGACCGTGGTCTCCGAACACTGATGAGCCTGCTCCAGGACTACCTCACCGAGGAGATCGTCTGGGACGAGACGTTCGGCGGGGACACCAACAACCTGGCGTTCAGGTTCACCGCGCTCAACCTCAAGGAAACAACGGCTAAGGCGGAGATCAACAAGCTCGCGCTGGCCGGGTCGCCGTGGAAGACGACGAATGAAGCTCGTATCGAAGACGGCCGCGAGCCGCTCAAGGGCGAGGAGTACGACGACCTGATCATGCAGACGCCGCAGGGTGCGGTGAGGGTGAAGGACATCCCGACAGTGCGCGAGCTGATCGAACTGCAAAACCAGAACCGAGGGCGGACTCCGGGCCAGCAAACGCCTACGCCGAAGACGAAGGCGGCGTCACCGGACGACAGCCCCAACGAGTCACTGGAGGACTAAGTGGCAGCAACTTTGACGTTGCGCGTCTACACAGGCGCGAGCGCAGGCACTGAATCGGGGTCGGTGACGGGCATCGACTTCGAGAGCGCCGACAACGCGACCAACTCACTGGCCAACCGTCAGGCCAACCCGATCACCGTGGGCACCAACAGCTATGAGAAGTGGCTCAAGCTCAAGGTGGACGCGGCCCCGGCCAACGGCGTCACCAACTTCAAGGTCTGGGGTGACGGTGCGGTCCAGACATCGACGACCCTGAACTTCACGGGGGCGTACGTCACCGGTGCCACCCCGACGACTGGCGCGAGCACCGTCGCCAACGCGGCGTTCACGACGTACACGTCGGGGAACAAGGCCACGTGGGACAGCGCCAGCTACACGGCGACCAACGCGACGACCAAGTACAGCGTCTTCCAGCTCGTGGTGGACGCGACCTGTGGGCCTGGCAACTGGACGCAGGAGACGATTTCGTACAGCTACGACGAGACGTAGAAGATGACGCTGGAAATGCTGGCGGTCATCATCCTCATCGTGGTGGTAGTGGTTCTACTGCTCCGCCGATGAGCATCACGATCCTTTGCCCTACCCGTGGTCGGCCTGATGCGGCCTGGGCGTTGTGGGACTCCCTGGAGGCCACACGCCGGAACCCACATACCCGGTTGGTGTTCGTTCTTGATCATGACGACGAGACGATGCCTGACTACATCCGTCCACGGGATGGGAGGGAGTTGATCATCGACCGTCCGGCTCACGCCGGTGGCATGGTCAATGCGCTCAATGCGGCTGCTCTCGACACGCTTCGAGAGTGGCCGCAGGAGCGTGTCCTTGGTTTTGTCGGTGACGATCACCGCTTCCGCACTCCAGGCTGGGACATGGCCTTCCTGGAAACGCTGAACGATCGGCCGGGCTTCGTCTACGGGAACGATCTGTTCTGGCCCAAGGGGGAAATCCCGACACAAATCTTCATGAGTGCGCAAATCGTGAAGAAGCTGGGCTGGATGGGCCTGCCGACATGCAAGCACCTCTACATCGACAACGTATGGAAGGAGCTGGGCGAGGCCACGGGGTCGATCCGCTACTACCCGGATGTTGTTGTCGAGCACATGCACCCGGCGGGTGGCAAGGGCGAGTGGGACGACTCGTACCGCAAGAACAACTCCGAGGCCATGTATAACCACGACGCAGCAGCGTTCGCGGCATGGCGTGATAGCGAGCAGTTCATGGAGGACGTGAAAAGGGTCCGCCAGGCGCTCGTTCAGAAGCAGCGGATCAACGCTGCATAGGAGGTCTCGTGTTTCGTTTTTCACGCCTGGGCGCGGCCATTCTGGCTGTGCTCTCGATGCTGCTCGTTACGGCTCCGGTCGTCTCGGCTCACGCCGCTGACACCGATGGCGGCGGGGTCTGTAGCGGCGATGTGAAGATCGTCCTGTTCGATAATTGGGGCCAAGCGGGAGCAGACGACGACTTCTGCTTCTTCGCCTACGCCGGGTTCTACCTGCTTCCGTACCAGCAGGACCCGAACTTCAACTCCAACGACGCCCAGAGCGCGACCATCCCCGCTGACGACGTTGGCAATCGCTACAGCATGAACTGCTGCGTGAGCAGCGTCTCGGTCATCAACAACTCGGGCGTCGCGCTCTGCATCCGCTGGTACGAGAACACCAACTACGGCACCAACGGCGACTACGACTCCCTCGTCCTCTCGAACACGCACGCCCATTGGGACTTCTGGATCAACAACGACTGGTACAAGTCGATGAGGGTCTACATGAAGTACAACGCGGACGGGCAGCTCGTGAAGGACTCCGGGTGCTGAGAGTGTGAAGGAGCGGTTCACCGCTCTGACCGCCTGGCTGACCAACGCTCTCGGCACGCCGTGGGCGCTGGTCGGCTCGGTTGTCATCGTCCTCGTGTGGGCCTGCACAGGGCCGCTGTTCGGTTTCAGCGATACCTGGCAGCTCCTCATCAACACTTCGACGACCGTGATCACGTTCTGGATGGTCTTCGTCATCCAGGCGAGCCAGAACCGCTCCGACAAGGCCGTTCATCTCAAGCTCGACGAAATCCTCAAGTGGATGGAGGCGCAGCAGCCGGACGAGGCCATTGCCGCCGAGGAGAGGACCGAGGAGGAGATCGACCAACTCAAGGAGAAGGTCAGGGATGTGGCCGAAACCAGCTCCTGAGATCGATGAAGTAGTCGCCCTTTCGGGCATCGAGTACCCAAACGGGCACCCGTTCACTCACATCTCGTTCGTAATGGTGGTGTGGAACGATGCAGTCAGAGCAGGGAAGCTCCTCGCGTACGTCAGACCGTATTTCGAGTCCCTCGTCGTCGGAGTCCAAAGTAGCCCCGACGACACGCTCGAAGTGGTCCGCGCTGTTGCCGACGTGGTTGTCGAAGATGATCACCACGGCTTCGGAGACGCCACCTTTGGCCCAAAGCTCCTGCCCCGTGTGCGGACGCCCTGGACACTGAAACTCGATGCTGACGAGTGGCCGAGCAAGGATTTGCTCGACTCCTTGAGCAGCGCCACCTGGTACGCCGATCACAAGGCACATACGCAGGGTGCCTGGATTCCGTTCCATTCATCGGTGGACGGAATCGAATATGAAGAGCAGCACAGTCATCTGCGCCTCTTCCACACGAGCGCGGGTTGGCCCGCGACTTTGCACTCTCGACCGCCCATCGAAGATGGGATGTGGTGGCCGACCGGGCACATTCGTCACGATCGCTCGCTCGACGAGATGATCCGCGATTACCTGGAATACCTGCGCGTTGGCCGAGGAAACGCTGGGTGGACCGATCACAATGAGCTGATGATTCGCAGCGCGTGCCTCGGGACCGCCGAGAAGAAGGGCTGGGAGTACGTCAGAGCACATGAGTGGTGGCCGCAGGTCGCGGACATCGTAGGCAAGGAGGAGTAAGTGGCCGCTGCAATCACAGCGCGTTCAGCAACCGGGACCGTCGTTCACAAGCTGACGTTCGCCCACATTTCCGTCACCGGCGTCGATGACAACACGGCAGCCGGTGCAGAGCGTCGGTACTACCTCCAGGCAACCAAGTCAGGCGAGAGCACGCTGCGCTCGCACGTGTTCGGCCCGTCTCAGGACGGCAAGCACACGTGGGACAACGTGATGTTCCCGTCCGCAGGTTCCTGGAGCGTCACGCTGCGTGACGTGTCGAACGACTCGACCATCGCGACGCTGGCGCTGACCGTTGCGTGACACCCCTGCATGGGGGTAGAACGCGCGAATTCCAGGTTCAGTACCACCTTGGGCGTAACGACGCGCCCGAGTTCGATCAGGGGCAGCCGGGCCGCATAGACCTGGCGCGCTTCCTGATCGAGAAGATTCTGCTCAAGGACCTGCGTCGCCGTCCGCTCCGAATCGTGGAGCTGGGCTGCGGCGCTGGTGACGTATCTGGCCCGTATGCGGGCGATGGCGCGTATGCCTTCCCGCGTGGGCTGCTGAGCACGGCCGGGATCGAGGTTGTGGGGATCGACGTTGTGCCGATCGCCAAGGAGAAGTGCAACGCCCGGTGGCCGGAGATGAACTTCATCCTGGCCGACGTGCAGGACGTGGAGCCGATGGACTGCGACATCCTCGTGATGACGGAGTTCCTGGAGCACCTCGCCGACCCAATGGCTGTGGCGGCGGCGTGGATGCCACACGCGAAGTGGGCTGTCATCGGGCACCCGCTCAACGAACCCGATCCGCCCTACGAGCACGGCCATTCATGGTCGTACACCGAGGAGGACTGGCGCAACTGGTTTGCACTGACGCCGATGCCGATCTGGGAGATGTTCAAGTTCCCGATGGGCTACTACCCGGAGATGATCATGGGCCACGGAGGGACACCCGAGTGAAGGTTCTGGTAACCGGGGGCGCAGGCTTCCTGGGCCGTCATTTTGTGCAAGCGCACCTTGCCGATCACGATCAAGTGGTGAGCATCGACGACTTCTCTGGCACGGACGTTGCGACGGTGCCGCAGGACGTACTCGATGTGACCGAGCGGTGGGACGTGATCGAGTGGTTCCGCGATGCAGGCGATGGGTTCGACCTCGCCTACCACTTCGCAGCTCCGGTCGGCGGGCGGATGAAGATCGAGGGCGACCCGATGTTCAACGCTCACAGTCTGGGCATCGATGAAGCGTTCTTCCGCTACGCGATTGAGCATGTCAACCGGGCGGTGTATCCCTCGTCATCCGCCGTTTACGGGCGGGCGCTCCAGAGCGACACTGACGCGGGCGCACTCCAGGAGGGAATGTTCAATCCCCAAAATCCCAACTGGTTTGCGCCCGACGAGATGTACGGGTTCACGAAGCTCGCAGGGGAGATGCTGGCATGGAAGGCAGCCGCCTACGGTCTCAACACGCTGTGCATCAGACCTTTCAGCGGCTACGGCGAAGGGCAGTCATTCGACTATCCAGTTCCGTCCATAGCTCGCCGTGCCCTGCTCAGGGAAGACCCTCTGACGATCTGGGGGAGTGGCCAGCAGAGTCGGGACTTCATCCACGTGGACGATCTGGTGGCGGGGACGCGGAAGCGCCTGGAGTACCCGGTCAAGGGCTATGACTCGCTGAACCTCGGGACAGGCTGGGCGGTAACGTTCCGCACGGTCGCCGAGATATGTGCAGAGATCGTTGGGTACGCGCCATCGATCGTCACCGATGAAACAAAGCCCGAGGGCGTCAAGAAGCGATGGTCCGACATGGGGCGGATGTCGTTCTACCACGAGCCACGGGTCCATTTGCGGGCTGGATTAGCTCGCGTTCTGGCCGACGTTGAAAGTCGTCTGGAGGTTCCGGTATGAGTCGAGTCAAGTCAGATCACATCAGGGTCGATCACCGACACCGAGCCGACATGATCGTGGATGGCGAGACGGGGGAGCAGGCGACGTTCGGTGGCGGCAGTTCCTGGATCGGGCCGTTCACGCTCGCGTTTGCCGACTACGCTGAGATACCCGACTCGGGTGGCGATGGTGGCTGGATGCTCACAGAGCACTTCCAGGAAGGTGACATCATCCTTCACGCCATGGCGATCAGCGACGAGGCGTTCACTGCGGATGACGGCGGGACGACCGCCGTCTCCATTCAGATTGGTGACCCTGCTGGCTCGTCCCAAATGCTCGGGCCGTCAACTGGTGATCCGGGGTTCGCGGACCCCACTGCGAACTATCTTCTCAATGGCATTCTGACGCCGCAGATCGGTACGTTTGCGAATACCTTTGCTGCGGCGTACGTCGCTGCCTTGCTGACTGGCTCGGAGCTTGTTTGGGCGAGGGTGGTTGGCGATCCCCCCGACGGCCAGGGGTCGATGAGGGTTTGGTTCGAGGTCATCCGCGCGTAGGAGGGTAATTGGATACACCGTTAGCGACGCTCGAAGTTCTGAGCGCACGCGCGGCTACTGAGCCGGAGGGCACCATCGCCCTCCCCGTCCGAGATCACGTGAATACGGCGACGATGATGTCGATGATGTTCACCGACTGGTCTTGGCTTGGCGGCGCGCGTCTCGATCAGCTCATCATGCAGGGATCGATCCTGACGATGCAGCGCAACGAGGCCGTGCAGAAGATGCGCGGCAAGTACCTAATCTTCATCGATGACGACATGGTGTTCCCCAGCGATGCGATCCACCGGTTGGTGGGCGCATACGAGGAGCTGCTGGACGCCGGTGTGGGACCGTTCATGGTCGGAGGGTTGTGCTTCCGCCGGACGCCGCCGTACCAGCCCACGCTCTACGTGCGGGAGCAGCCTACGTCGGGCCAGTACAACTTCATGGAGGAGTGGAACGAGGGCCTCGTCGAGGTCGATGCCACGGGGATGGCGTTCGTCCTGATCCCGTCAGAGGTCTTTGCGGCGGTCGCGGGAACGGACATGCCGAGCTACGAAACGCGCCAGCGCCTTGGCGGTCTGCCGAGCTTTTTCAGGTGGGACAAGAACTTCGGTGAGGACCTCCAGTTCTGCCAGGATGCGAAGGCCGCAGGTGTGCGGATATTCGTTGACACCCGGATCGCGATCGGGCATGTCGGTGAGGTCCAGATCGGTCACGAGGACTTCCTCCAGGCGCTAGCCAAGCGATCGATGCCTGAGTACGCGCAGCGGCTCATCGTGAACAAGCGTATGGGTCTGCCGACCATCTCGCCATCATCGGCAAGGAAGAAGCTCGGGTGGTAGACGAGTGGAAGGGTCCCAACCCGTTCTACCTGACTATCCAGACCGCCGAGGACGGCAACACGGTCATCGATCTGGATGAAACGGGCTGGCTGACGACTTATGCACACCTTCTACGCAAGCCGGGTGCATGGATGCTCAACCACAAGGCCGTTTTACAGACGGTTGCGATCATCCTGGTGCAGGACGGAGAGCAGCCGTACTACACGGCGCGTCATGTTGGTATCGCCTTCGGCGGTAGCGGCGAAATGATCGCGTACGGCATCGGCAAGAAGCGTCTTGACGGCCACGTAGATCGCATTTGGGTACTCCCTAACGGTGTAATTTGCGCCGGGGACGATGTAGAGCCGCTAGTGCTCGCATTCATCAGAGCTGGAGGTGAACAGGGTGGCGAAGCCCAAGAAGGAAGACCCGATGAGCAAGAACGCTCACGGGGTTGATCTGACGGTTCAGATCGAAGAGGGCGGCAAGGGCAGCATCAAGGTTGTCCGTCCGTCCAAGGACGAGCCAGGCAAGGACTTTGCCGCTGACACGATGACCTACACAGCGCAGGACCTCGTGATCGTCGGCAAGGGCTTCGAGGATGGCGAGGTCGTGCTCAACTTCGATTCGCTCGATGGTCAGAGCATGAACACGCGCATCAGCGCGCAGGCCATCGATGGCAAGTTCAGGGCGCTCCCACCGGTGTTCGGCTGGGCTGGTACGTGGCGGATCACCGCTTACGTGCCCCAGGAGAACGTCGAGGGCACCGACAGCAAGCGTGTCATGCAGATGGTTGATCAGGCAACGATCACCGTCGAGCCGCACAGGGTCTAGGAGGACCAAGATGGCTGACAAGGGAATGACCACGGGGTCGGTCGGCAAGAGCGCCGACAACGTAGAGACCGTCAAGGGCGGTCAGGGCGGCGCGGACAGCGTTCCTGACGCAGCCGAGCAGACGGAGAAGCAGGCCGTCAACGTCGATGGCCCCTCGGAGGCGCTCAGCGCCGACAAGAACCTGGAGGGGATGGACAAGTAATGGCGGACAAGGACGAGAAGGATCAGGTCGAGCCGAACTCGGTCGATCTCCTGAACCGCGAGTACGCGGAGCAGGCTGCGAAGGAAGCTGAGAAGCGCGGCAACAAGCCCGAGCCGAATGCGGTTGACGAGATCAACCGTGAGGCCCAGGGTGGCAAGCCGACCGCCGCTGAGCAGACGGAGCAGCAGGACGAGTCGCTCAACCCGCCAGGCGGGCTTGAGGAGGACGCCAAGTGAGCGATCCCGGCGCGGAGGAGATGCGCTACATCCCCGACAAGGAGGACCCGACGCTCGCCACCGATGACGGCGACGGGACCAAGAGCCTCGGCTACAAGAAGTTCCCACCCAAGCCCGGTCTCCCGACCGACGCCGATGACGCAGCGCGCGATCAGGGCGACGACGTGACGACCGACGAGTACGGTCGCGAGATCGTCATGAAGAACCGCTAGCTGCACTAGCGGTCACAGGAGAAGCGGAGTCGGAAACGGCTCCGCTTTTTAGTACCCCAATCCAATGGGGTGAGAGGCCAATCCAATGGCTGTTGCTCTTGTAGGCACAATCGGAACAGTTGCCACCGCCGCTGCGGGCGCAGGCGTCTCGCCGTCCTTCGGGGCCAGCGAGAACCGCACCGCAGGCAACCTGCTGGTGTGCTTCGTTGCCGTTGACGGATCGGCCACGCTGCCGACCACTCCCACAGGCTGGGCGATTGCAGCTCAGCGCGCTGGCACGCTCTGCTCGGCTACGGTTTACATCAAGACAGCCGTTGGTAGTGATGCCGCGCCCACGATCGCCGGGATCGCCTCGGGGATCATCGCGGCGCAGCTCGCTGAGTTCTCGGGCGTCGTCTCAGCGGTTGACCAGTCCGGCCTCGCCCAGGGCACGACCAGCCCTCAGACGGCTGTTGCTGGTGCCGTAGACAAGCTCGTCGGGTCGCTATGGCTCGCCGCCAGCGCCCACCGCACCACCGCCGCCAACACCTCGACAGACACCCTCACGTCGAACAACGCGACGATCACGGCGGCTGGTAACAACAACGGCGTCAGCAGCCAGAACCACTACTCGTTCGGGCGTGCTGCGACCAACGCCAAGGCGTCTGCGACCACCGCAGCGGTCACGGCCTCGGTCACCACCAACATCAGCGGTATCGCCATCGCGTTCGCCACCCTGTCGCCAGGGTCGGTCATCATCGCGACCAAGACCGCTGACGCGATCATCAGGAAGAATCAGGCCAGCTCGTTCACCGCCAACGCGGTCATCAGGCGCAATCAGGCCGCGACTGCGACTGCTGATGCGGTCGTCATTGGCGGTGGCGCAGGGTCGGTCACGGCGAACGCCGTCCTCTACAAGGCTCAGGCCAGCTCGCTCACGGCCGACGCTGTGCTCCAGACGCTGCCTGAGTCGTCGATCACCAGCGACGCGATCGTCAAGCGGACCATCGAGCGCGCCACGATTCGCCGCGACGAGACGCTGCTGGGCGACATCGTGCTGGGCACCTACTCGCTTGGCGAGTGGTTGTTCTCGGGTCTCACGGCTGATGCGGTACTGCGACGCACACAGAGCGCACAGGCCACTCAAGACGCCGTTATCCGGC
>Ga0307297_10000315_pt1 | contig 11700 bp, 9 predicted proteins | sample ER_DNA_157_FD_194464 | JGI IMG/M metagenome (GOLD analysis project Ga0307297, IMG submission 194464) | Bulk soil microbial communities from the East River watershed near Crested Butte, Colorado, United States - ER_DNA_157 | ecosystem: Environmental > Terrestrial > Soil > Floodplain | place: USA...
CCGCTACGGCGCTGGAGTGTCTACGCCGGATACCGGTGCAGGATCTCGTCACGCTTTCGCGCCCTATGCCGTTCGGGTACGGCAATCCCGTGCTCCCCCAGTTGCCGGCCCAGGTGCTGCGGGAAGGCACGTTTCACCAGGTGCCGATCATGTCCGGCAGCACCCGTGACGAACACAGGCTGTTCGTCGGACTCTTTCGCGTGCTGGCTGATCAGCCGGTCACCGCGCAGCAATACCCGACCCTCCTGTCCGACGCCTTCGGCGAGCACGCCAGCGCCGTGCATGCGCAATACCCCGAGTCGGCCTTCGAGTCACCCAGTGTGGCCTGGGCGAGCGTATTGACCGACCGGATGTGGGCGCGATCGACCTTCGAGCAACACCAGCTCCTCGCCGAACACGTGCCGACGTACGCCTATGAGTTCGCCGACCGACGGTCCCCGATGTATCTCCCGTTCCCGGAATCCTTTCCGCCCGGAGCGTTTCACGCTGCTGAAGTGCCCTACCTGTTCAACGACGACAAGTTCGACGCGGCGGCCAATCCCGGGCAGCGACGCCTGTCGGCGCAGATGATGCGCTACTGGGCGAACTTCGCGCACACCGGAGATCCCAACGGCGATGGACTCCCGCACTGGTCACCCTTCGACCGCGCCGACGCCGTGCCGTACGTCCAGTCCCTCGCACCAGATGCCGTCAGCAGAGTCGACTACGCCGCCGAGCACCATCTCGACTTCTGGTCCCAGCTCCCCTAGTGCGACATCGGATGTTTGAGATTGGCTCGTGATCTTCAGCCGTCGAGCGGTGCAGTGGAGTCGCGTACCACAAGCCGGGTGGCCAGTTCGATGTGGCGGGTGCCGATCACATCGTTAGTGATCATTTGAGCCAGGGACCGCGTGGCGACTCGGCCCATCTCCAGCAGCGGCTGTGCAACAGTGGTCAGCGGTGGCGCAGACCGGCTCGCGAGGAAGGTGTCGTCGAACCCCACCACACTGAGGTCTTGGGGTATCCGAATGGCACGTCGCCGTGCCTCTTCCATCACTCCAAGGGCGATCTCGTCGCTGGCGGCGAAGATCGCGGTAGGCCGGTCGGATCTGTCGAGCAAGTCCCCGGCCGCTTGTCTGCCAGCGTCATAGGTGAAGGCGCCATGGGTAACCAGCGACTCGTCGAGTTCGATCCCGGCCTTACGCAGCGCCGAGCTATAGCCGGCCAGCCGAGCATGGCTGCAGTCAACCGAGTGCGGCCCGCCGGCATGGCCGATCCGCCGGTGCCCAAGGGACAGCAGGTGTTCGGCGGCAGTGACGCCGCCGGTGAAGTTGGTCGCACCGATGCTGATGCATTTGCTGTCGTTGACCCGTAGCGGATCGACAACGACAACAGGAAATCCGGCCTCGTCCAACGCTTTGAGCGACGGACTGGATGCATCGGCAGTGACAAAGATCGCGCCAGCGTGCTCGGATCTGAGCAGCGCCTGCGGATTGTCCACGGAGGCGTCCGAACTAAGCAGCCGTCCGATTACCACCTCGAACCCCTCGGCAGCCGCGGACGAGGTGACACCGGCCAAGACGCCAATGATGTAGGGGTTTTGCAGCTCGGGAACCACAACCTCGATGGAGCGGCCCTGCCCGCGGGGCCGGACTGAATCCCACCCTCCGGGTCGGTAATAAGAGTCTCTGAGGTGTTTTTGCACCCGTCTGCGGGTCTCCAGGGAAACGTCGGCGCGGTCGTTGAGGACCTTCGACACCGTGGCAACCGAGACTCCCGCGGCATCCGCGATTTCCGCAAGAGTGGGCCGTCCTTTCGACACTCTTTCCTCCGGTCTAAACAATTTGCGAGGCTCCGACCAGCGGGTGCCATGCTCCCAATTGCTATATATACGCCCAAAAATGTCCGAGCGCAGCTATTGACACTACACCGGGACAGTTTCTATTTTAAGATAGATCTTTCGACCATCTCGAAAGTTTTCGCAAAGCCCGTTCACAGCATTTGCCTGTCTCTTCTGGGAGGATCGATGTCAATTCCGCGCACCAGCCGCCGTACGTTCCTAGGCCTCGCGGCAGGCTCAGCCCTCGGCGCCGTCGGACTCTCCGCCTGCGGCACGTCTGGCCCTGCCCAGCCTGGAGGAGCCGCCAGCGGCAGTGCACCCGCGGGTGGTGGTGCGGCTGGGAACGCCACGATGTGGGCGCTGAGCGGGCAGCCCAACCAAGACATTCGTCAGAACGAAGTGGACGCGTTCAACAAGCTCGGCAAGGGCACCATCAAGGTCACCTTCTTCCAGAACGACCCCTATAAGGCGAAGATCCGTACGGCGGTTGGCGCCGGACAGGCACCGACGCTGATCTTCGGCTGGGGCGGCGGCATCCTCGGGTCGTACGTCGACGCCGGCCAAGTGGACGATCTTACGAGCTGGCTCAGTGAGAATGCTGCCTTCAAGGACAAGTTCCTGCCATCGACGTGGAAGGCCGCGACGATAGACAAAAAGATCTACGCCGTTCCGATCACGACAACCGCGCCGATTGTCATGTACTACAACAAGACGTTGTTTGACAAGGCGGGTGCGCAGCCCCCGGCGACTTGGGATGACGTGATGAAGCTGGTCGAGGTCTTTAACTCCCAGGGTGTGGCTCCGTTCTCCCTAGGCGGCCAGTCGAAGTGGACGTCGATGATGTGGCTGGAGTATCTGCTCGACCGGATCGGCGGCCCAGAGGTCTTCGACGCGATCTACGCCAATAAATCCGATTCATGGTCCGACCCTGCGGTGATCAGCACCTGTCAGAAGATCCAGGAGCTGGTGAAGGCGGACGGCTTCATCAAGGGGTTCTCCTCGATCGCGGCCGATACGAACGCCGACCAAGCCGTGCTGTACACCGGCAAGGCGGCCATGATGCTCCACGGGGCGTGGGTCTATGCAAGCATGAAGTCGGCCCAACCGAAGTTCGTGTCCAGCGGACTCGCATACGGCAACTTTCCTACCGTGCCGGGCGGCAAGGGAGACCCGAAGAACACCGTGGGCAACCCGGCCACCTACTTCTCCATCTCCTCCAAGGCCAGCGATGAGGAGAAGACGGTCGCCAAGGCCTATTTCACCGATGGGCTGTTCACCGACGCCGTCGTTGACGCGTTTATCCAAAGCGGCGGCGTGCCGGTGGTCAAGGCGGCCGAATCGAAGCTGGCCAGTTCGCCGGATGCTCCGTTCCTGCAGTTTGTTTTCAACATGGCTAAGGACGCTCCTAACTTCCAGCAGTCCTGGGACCAGGCGCTGAGTCCCACCCAGGCGACGGAGTTGCTGAACAACATCGATCAGCTGTTCTTGCTGAAGATCACGCCCGAGCAGTTCGCGACTGCGATGAACGCCACGATCGGGAAGTGACATGGCTGCCCTCGCTCCTCTGGTTCAGCCAGGGGAGACTCAGGCGCTGGAGGCTGCCCCGCCCGCGGGCGGGGCGAAGAGTCGACTTGGCATTTTGGTGCTTCCGGCGCTGCTGATGTTCCTGGCATTCGCCTTTATTCCGCTGATCGGCGTCCTGGTGCTTTCGTTCACTGACTGGGACGGGATCAGTGCCATCAAGTTCGTCGGCGGGCAGAGCTGGGTCCAGGTGATGACCGATCCGGGCACCTGGCACGCGCTTTATCTGACGTTTGCGGTCATGATCATTACGTGGCTGGTGCAGACACCGATCAGCCTGCTGCTGGGTACCTTCATTGCTGGGCAGCAGCGCTACCGGGCATTCCTGGCTGTGCTGTTTTTCCTGCCGCTGCTGATGTCATCGGCTGCCATCGCCATCGCGTTCAAGTCCTTGTTGGACCCGAACTTCGGGCTGGGCGCCGGGCTGCATCTGCCATTTCTTGCCCAGGACTGGCTGGGTGATCCGACGCTGGCGTTCATCACGGTGATATTCGTGATTGCCTGGCAGTTCATTCCCTTCCATACGCTGCTCTACCAAGGTGGCGTACGGCAGATCCCCGAACAGATGTATGAGGCAGCTCAGATCGACGGGGCAGGGCGGGTTCGACAGTTCTTCTCCATCACCCTTCCGCAGCTGAAGTACACGATCATTACCTCCTCGACGCTGATGCTTGTTGGGTCGCTGGTCTACTTCGACCTGATCTGGGTCCTTACCCAGGGCGGCCCTGGCGACGCCACCCGCATCCTCGCCCTAGACATGTACATCCGAGGTTTCCAGGCGAACCAGATGGGTGCGGCGAGCGTGATCGGTGTGATCTTGGTCGTCGTCGGGCTCGTATTAACGGTCGTCATCCAGCGCATGGCCGGTCGGGACCTGAGGGCTAGCCAGATGGAGGGGATGTGAGATGACTACCACCGTTGCCACTCCGGTCGCTGCGTCGCCGAAGGTTTCCTCCACCCGTCGACGACGGGTGAAGGGTCGCCGCAACTATCTGGGCGGCTTTTTCAGCTGGGTGTGGCTGGCGATCATCATCATCCCGGTCTATTACGTGGTGATCACTACGTTCAAAGATCAGGGCGCCTACTTCACGCAGAATCCGCTTGGCTTACCCAATCCACCGACGTTGACGGCCTACCAGCAGGTGGTTGAGGCCGGGATCATCCGCTATTTCTTCAACTCGGTCATCGTCACCGTCGGCGCGGTGATCCCGCTCGTGCTGTTCAGCTTCCTGGCGTCGTATGCCATCGTCCGCGGCGACAGCCGGCTGCTGCGTTTCAGCCGTACCTTGTTCCTGCTCGGCCTCGCCATCCCGCTTCAGGCCACGATCATCCCCATCTACTTGATCATCACCAAGATCCACATGTACGACACACTGGGCGCGCTGATCTTGCCATCGATCGCTTTCGGGATCCCGCTCTCGGTGTTGATCTTGAGCAACTTCATCCGAGACGTACCACGCGAGCTCTTCGAGTCGATGCGACTGGACGGTTGCACCGACTGGCAGATGGCGTGGAAGTTGGCGTTTCCGCTGACTCGGCCGGCTATCGTGACGGTCGGCATCTATAACGGCCTGAACGTGTGGAACGGATTCCTGTTCGCCCTGATCTTGACCCAGAGCCCTGAGAAGCGCGTCATGCCGCTGGCGCTGTGGGCCTTTCAAGGCGAATACCAAGTGAACATCCCGGCTGTCCTGGCCGCTGTGGTGCTGTCCACTTTGCCGATCTTGATTCTCTACATCCTCGGCCGTCGCCAACTACTGCGTGGCCTAACAGCGGGATTTGGTAAGTAGCCCCAGCGCCGCCCGCGGCCCTCGCGCTAGAGCCGGTCACAACCTCACACACTTGATCACTGAAGGATCGCAATGACCACCTCCGAACCGGGCGCCACGTTCGCGGGCCCTCGCGATCCAGCTCACCGGCGTGACCCGTACGATTCGCGGCGAGAGGGTAATGGACACCCCAGTCGTCGTCAACTACGCCTAACCAACTAGGAGGAGACTTATGGCACCGCAGCCCACTAAAGAGGATAAATTCAGCTTTGGTTTATGGACCGTCGGGTGGCAGGCACGGGATCTGTTTGGAGAGGCGACCCGGCCGGTGCTGGCTGCCGTTGAGGCGGTCAACAAGCTCGCCGAGCTTGGGGCGTACGGGCTCACCTTCCACGACGACGACCTAGTCCCGCCGGGCAGCAGCAGCTCGGAGCGGCAGCGGATCATCAACGAGTTCCGGGCAGCGCTCGATGAGACCGGGATGGTGGTGCCGATGGTGACCACCAATCTGTTTCATGACCCGGTGTTCAAAGACGGCGGCTTCACCAGCAACGACCGGGGCGTGCGGCGGTACGCAATCCGCAAGGTGATGCGCAACATGGATCTGGCCGCCGAACTGGGCGCACAGATCTATGTCTTCTGGGGCGGTCGGGAAGGCTCCGAGGTCGACTTCGCCAAGGACGTCCGGGCCGCCCTTGACCGGTACCGCGAGGCGATGGACACGCTCGCCCAGTACTCGATCGACCGTGGGTATGGAATGCGGTTCGCGATTGAGCCCAAGCCAAACGAGCCGCGCGGCGACATTTTGTTGCCCTCGATCGGGCATGCGCTGGCGTTCATCAATGAGCTGGAGCACGCCGAGATGGTGGGCATCAACCCCGAGACAGGGCATGAGCAAATGGCCTCGCTGAATTACACGCACGGAATCGCGCAGGCGTTATGGGCAGGGAAGCTATTCCACATCGACCTCAACGGGCAGAAGGGCCCCCGCTATGACCAGGATCTGGTCTTCGGCTATGGCGATCTGCTGCAGGCCTTCTCGACCGTCGATCTTCTGGAGAATGGGGCACCTGGCGGCGGCCCGACATACGAGGGGCCTCGGCACTTTGATTACAAGCCGCTGCGTACCGAGAACATTGATGGTGTTTGGGAGTCTGCGCTTGCCAATATGGAACTCTATTTGACGCTGCGCGACCGGGCACGGTCATTCCGCGCCGACCCCGAGGTACAGGAGGCGCTGGAGGCCGGCCGCGTCGGCGAGCTGAGCCAGCCAACACTCAACGACGGGGAGACCTACGAGAAGCTGCTAAGTGACCGCAGTGCGTTCGAAGACTACGATCTCGACACCCCCAGGAAGCAGGGCTACGGCTTCGCCCGCATCCAACGGCTGGCTATTGAACATCTCCTCGGCGTTCGCTGAACGCCAGTGTGTCTATCTCACAAAGGTGAAATGACCGCAGGTCGGCTGGGCGGGAAATCGGCCCCGCCACGCTGTGCGGCGACCCCAGTCCCACCGCTCTAGCTTGGCTGAAGCCCTCCGCAACTTCACAGACGCGCGAAAGGTCGACAAACAAAATGCCATTCGAGTTCCATGTCGCGACAACCGGATCCGACGATGCCGACGGCTCCGAGGACCGTCCGCTCCGGACTATCAATCGGGCTGCGGACCTCGCCAAGCCCGGGGATACCGTCGTCGTTCACAGCGGGGAGTACCGCGAATGGGTCCAGCCCCGCCGCGGCGGGCTCAGCGAGCTGCGGCGCATCACCTACACCGCGGCTCCCGGCGAGCACGTCGTGATCAAGGGCTCGGAACAGGTCACGGGATGGGATCGGGTGAGCGGTAACGTCTGGATGGTCGCCGTGCCGAACACCCTTTTTGGCTCCTTCAACCCTTTCGCCGAAGAGATCGCCGGCGACTGGATCGTCTACCCCGACAAGTCCACGCCGAAGAAGCACCTGGGCGATGTCTACCTCAACGGAACCAGCTTCTACGAGGTCATGGCCCTTCCGGAGGTGTCGGATCCGCCGCTGCGCACCGAGGTGATAGACGACTGGACCGGAACAGTCGACAGGATCCGCGATCCCGAGCAGACGCGACTTGTCTGGTACGCCGAAGTCGGTGATGAGCAGACCACCATCTGGGCCAACTTCCATGGCGCGAACCCGAACGAGGAGCTCGTCGAGATCAACGTACGGCGCTCTGTGTTCTACCCGGTCGAGCACCACCTCAACTACATCACCGTTCGGGGGTTTGAACTCGCTCAGGCCGCGAGTCCCTGGGCACCGCCGACGGCCGACCAGCCCGGCCTGATCGGGCCGAACTGGGCCAAGGGCTGGATCATCGAGGACAACGTCATCCACGACGCGAAGTGCTCGGCCGTCTCGATCGGCAAGGAGATTTCCACGGGCCACAACTACGCGACGCTGCGACTTGACAAGCCGGGCTACCAATACCAGCTCGAGTCGGTGTTCGCCGCCCGGCAGATCGGTTGGGACCGTGAGCACGTCGGATCCCACATCGTGCGCCGCAACACCATCTACGACTGCGGCCAGAACGGCATCGTCGGCCACCTCGGCTGTGTGTTCTCCACGATCGAGGACAACCACATCTACAACATCGCCCTCAAACGGGAGTTCTACGGATACGAGATCGCTGGCATCAAGCTCCACGCCGCCATCGACGTGGTGATCCGCCACAACCGCATCCACGACTGCTCACTAGGAATCTGGCTGGACTGGCAGACGCAAGGTACCCGGGTGTCGCGGAACCTCTTCTACCACAACAAGCGCGACCTCTTTGTCGAGGTGAGTCACGGACCATATCTGGTCGAGCACAACATCCTCGCGTCCGCGGCCTCGCTGGAGATATTCAGCCAAGGCGGCGCGTTCGTCAACAACCTTGTTTGCGGGACAGTCTCCCTCGAACCCGTCCTCGAGCGACCCACTCCCTACCACGTACCGCATAGCACCCAAATAGCCGGCTACGCCGCCATCCATGGCGGCGACGACCGCCACATCGGCAACATCTTTCTGGGCGGCGACGCCACCCAGGCCTACGGAGCGTCGGCACGATCAGGTAGTTTCCCGAACCGGGTCGAGGGAGCCGAGCACGGCACCGTCGGCTACAACGGACACCCGGCATCGATGGAGGACTATCTCGCCCTGGTAGGTGACCCCACTCGTGGCGACCACCAACGATTTCTGGGCGTGAAGCAACCGGTCCATATTCGCGACAACGTTTACGCCGGTGGAGCTATGCCGTTCGAGGCCGAGAAGGGGGCAACCGTTCTCACCGGCACCGATGCGGTCGCGACGGTCGTCGACGAAGGCGCCGAGGTCTACCTGGAGTCCAGCCTGCCGGCCGAATTCGACAAGGTCCGCCTCGGCATCATCACCGGATCCGATCTTGAACGCGTCCGGTTCGTCGATGCCGAATTCGAGGAACGCGACGGCAGCCCGGCAGTCGTGGCCACCGACCTGATCGGCATCGAGAAGACCAGGCAAGACTCCTACCCAGCCGGGCCGATCACCGCGCTCGCATCGGGCGTGGCACGTACCCGCATTTGGTAGGCGAACATGACGAGGCGGGTCATGTGCGGCCCTCTCGATCATGGTCTAGTGGCTGAAGCTCTGCACCAGGACAGTGGACGTCCACCCGACGAACTTGGTCGCAAAGTTGATCACCGGAACCCACGCACGACAACGATGCCGTCCTCGTCAGAGTGCACGGTCTGTCCGGGCGTGATCCACACGCCGCCGATCTCGACCGGACCGTTGACGACACCGACGCCTGTCTTACTGCTCTTTTGGGGGTTGGTTCCCAAGGCCTTGATTCCCAGGTCGAGCAGGTCGAGAGCGACGCTGTCCCGAACCGCGCCGGAGATAACCAGTCCGGCCCAGCCACGCTGCACGGCGATCCCGGCGATGAGGTCGCCCACGAGTGCCGAGCGCAACGATCCACCGCCGTCGACAACCAGCACCTTGCCGCTCGGGTCCGGCTCCTCGAGCAATGTCGACTTGACCAAGGCGTTGTCCTCGAAGCACTTCACCGTTACGGCGGGGCCTGCGAACCGAGACTTGCGACCGAAACTACGGAACTGGACCGCGATCGAGGCCAGGGCATCGCCGTAGCGGTCCACCAGGTCGGCGGTGCTGAGGTCGCTATCGGGTAACTGATCAGTCATGGTCGACTGCCTTGGCTCGGCCGGCCGGGGTGGGGGTGTAGCCGACAACAACAATGGTCACTTCGGTGACTCCTTGTCCTCGGTACGAGATGGCCCCTCGTCAGTCTGGACGATCTCGACGTGGTGGTGCTCGGCCACCGCCAGCGCGGGCTCTTCCGAGATCTCATCGACCACCGCCGCCGCCTTCGCGGGCAGCACCTTCCGGATGGCCTTGAAGAGCAGCGGCCAGAACAGGATCAACACGATGATCACGTAGACCACGATGGCCAGGGCTGAGAGCTGGAACTCACCGGTCGCAACGTCGACGCTGCCGAACAGCCCCTTCACGTCACCCGACGACAGCTGAAGCGCCCGCCGGCCCTGCAGCTCGACCCTGGGCCCCAAGATCACGGCGACGATCAACGGGAGGACGGGTAGGCCGAAGCGCCGCATCCCGAAACCGATCAGACCGAAGACCAACAGCAAGATCAGGTCGAACGACGACCCGTTCACCGCGTACGCCCCCATCGAGGCGAAGAACAGAATGCCGGCGTACAGATACGGGCGCGGAATCCGCAGCAGCTTCGCCCACAGCGGCGCCAGCGGCAGGTTCAAGATCAATAGCAGCGTGTTGCCGATGAACAGGCTGGCGATCAGCCCCCAGACCAGGTCGCCCTCCCGCTGCAGCAGCAGGGGTCCCGGCTGGATCCCGTAGGATACAAGCGCGGCCAGCATCACCGCGGCGGTCGCATTGGTAGGCAGACCTAGCGAGAGCATCGGAACCATGGTTCCGGCCGCGCTGGCGTTGTTGGCGGCCTCCGGACCGGCGACGCCCTCGATTGCGCCGTTGCCGAAGTCGTCCGGATGCTTGGTGAGCCGCTTCTCGGTGATATAGGACAAGAAGGTCGGAATTTCGGCTCCGCCCGCGGGGATCGCGCCGAAGGGGAACCCTAAGGCGGTCCCCCGCAGCCAAGGTTTCCACGATCTCTTGAAGTCGGACTTGCCCATCCAGGGACGGCCCACCGGGATCACCTCGACGGCTCGGCGACGGAGATGCGCCGCGACCCACAGAGCCTCGCCAAGGGCGAAGATGCCCACCGCGACGACAACGATGTCGATTCCGTCTCCGAGTTGGGGGATGCCGAAGGTGAGCCGGGCCTGGCCGCTGACCGAGTCCAGCCCGACCAGACCGATGGCGAGTCCGAGCGCCAACGAGATGAACCCGCGCAGCCGCGAACTGCCGAGCACCGCCGTCACCGCGACAAAGGCGAGCAGCATGACGGCGAAATACTCCGGAGCGCCGAGGGAGATCGCGAACCGGGTGACGATCGGGGCGAAAAAGGCAAGCAGCAGCGTCCCGATCGTGCCGGCAACCCACGAACCCATCGCGGCGGTGGCCAGTGCCTGAGAGGCCCGGCCACCTTTGGCCATCAGGTTGCCCTCGATCGCGGTGACCACTGAGGACGACTCGCCCGGAGTGTTCAGCAGGATCGAGGTGGTCGATCCGCCATACATCCCGCCATAGAAGATGCTGGCGAGCATGATGATTGCCCCGGTCGGCTCCAGGTTGTAGGTGATGGGTAGCAGCAGCGCGACAGTCATCGCTGGGCCGATGCCGGGCAGCACGCCCACAGCCGTGCCGATGATCACCCCGACCACGGCCAGCAGCAGGTTGATCGGCGTAGCCGCCGTGGCGAAGCCGTTGAGCAGGAACTGGAAGCTCTCCATCACAGGATCCCTTGCAGGATGCCGGCCGGCAGAGCGACGCCGAGCCCGATGGCGAAGCCGTAGAAGGTGCCCAGGGACAGCACGGCGCTGATCACCAGATCCCGAATGAAGTGCCGGCTGCCCAAGACGATGGCCGAACCGTAAAAGAGCAGCCCGCCGCTGATCACCCAGCCGAGGAAGTCGATCAGCACGATGTTGGCGACGAAAACGCCAAGCAACAGCAGCACCGTCTTCATGTCCACGGGCTGGCTGAGGTCGATGTCCTCGCCAGCCTCGGCCTCGCCTTGGCTGCCTCTGGTGACCGCGACCGCCAGCGCAACCGCCAGCACTATCAACAGGCTGCCGACGAACACCGGAACCGGCTTCGGACCCAGTGGGTCGACGCCGGTGCGGTTGTTGCTGAGCTGCAGAGCGTCGACCAGAATCACGATGCCGGCCAGTGCCAGGAACACGCAGACTCCGTACTCAGCGCGATTGCGGGTACGGGCTGGCCGGACCCCAGAAGGATCCCCTACAGGGTGATCCCCTGCGGCCGCGGCTGCCTCGCTCACGCCAGGCCTAGCTTGGTGAGGACGTCCTCGACGCCCTTCGTCTGGTCAGCCATGTAGGTGCCGAACTCTGCCTCGGTCAGGTAGGCGTC
>Ga0307297_10000317_pt1 | contig 11649 bp, 13 predicted proteins | sample ER_DNA_157_FD_194464 | JGI IMG/M metagenome (GOLD analysis project Ga0307297, IMG submission 194464) | Bulk soil microbial communities from the East River watershed near Crested Butte, Colorado, United States - ER_DNA_157 | ecosystem: Environmental > Terrestrial > Soil > Floodplain | place...
TCAACTACCTGCGCGGCGCCGGCACCACCCTCACCAACTTCGTCTACGAGGCCTCCCCCACCGGGAACCTCAACCAGCCGCAGAAAGCCTACGCGGCGGCTTTCGTCCTGCTGCTGATGGTCCTGGCCCTGAACGCGGCCGTCGACGTCGTCCATCGCCGCGCGAGAAAGGTTGGAACGTGGAGTCACTGACCCCCGGCACCTCCGAGTACAGGGTGGCGATCAACCCCGAGGGCTCGCGCCAGCCTGCGAGCCCGCCCCCGATCCGGCGCATTCCGCTCGAGGACCCGGCGCCGGCGACCGAGGTGCTGCCGCCGGTCGGTGGCGACAGCGGCCAGGCGCAGCAACAAGGAAGCGGCTTTACGGCGGCTAAACGCTCGATCAAAGCCCCGCAGTTCTCGATTCGGCGGATGGAGATCGACGACGTCTCCGTCCACTACGGGGCCAAAGAAGCGGTCAAACGGGTCTCGCTGCCGGTGCGCCAGGGCGAGGTCCTGTCGCTGATCGGCCCCTCGGGCTGCGGCAAGACGACGCTGCTGCGCTCGCTCAACCGGCTCACCGAGCTGACCTCGAGCGCCACCCTCACCGGCCGCATCCTGCTCGACGACGTCGACATCACCCAGATCGAGCCGACCCTGCTGCGGCGCCGGGTGACGATGGTCTTCCAGCAGCCGAACCCGTTCCCGATGAGCGTCTTCGACAACATCGCCTACGTGCTGCGCGAGCAGGGTTCGCGGCGGGCGCGCAAAAAGACCCTCGAGCCCGCCGTCTTCAGCGCCCTCGACCGCGCCGGCCTCTTCGAGGAGGTCAAAGACAACCTCGACCACCCGGCGCTGAAGCTCTCCGGCGGTCAGCAGCAGCGGCTCTGCATCGCCCGGGCGCTGGCGGCCGAGCCCGAGGTGCTGCTGCTCGACGAGCCCTGCTCGGCACTGGACCCGAAATCGACCCAGGTGATCGAGGACCTGATCGTGCGGCTGCGCGACCAGGTCGCGGTCGTGATCGTCACCCACAACCTGCAGCAGGCCTACCGGATCGCCGACCACGTCGCCTTCATGTACCTCGGCGACCTGGTCGAGTACAACAGCGCCACCGCCCTGTTCGGCAACCCGCGCGAGCAACGCACCAGGGAGTACGTGAGCGGTGCCTTCGGCTAGGCGCGCGCCCCAGGTCGCGGTCTTTGCCCTCTGCGGCGTCCTCGGCGCCGGGGCCCTGACCGGCTGCGAGACGACGCAGGAAAAGGCCGCTGCCCAGCGAGCCCAGTCCGAACGGATCCTCGAGGCGCGCGCCAAGCGCCAGGCGCAGAAGAAGCACACGCAAAAGCACCACCACAAGCACCAGAAGGAGGAGGGATGAGCACGCAGCTGGAGGAAGTCCGCCGGCCACAGGCGTTTGAACCTTGCGAGGAGTGCGGGGCGCCGATGGACCCGCAGCAGCGCTACTGCGTCAACTGCGCGGCACGGCGCGGCAACGGCGCCAACCCCTCCTCGCGCTATTTCGCCGCGATGAGCAAACGCGCACGCCGCCCGCTGGTGGCACCGCCGGCCAAACAGAGCTCGACCAGCCGCGCCGCCGCGGTCGGCTTCTTCGCGCTGCTGCCGATTGCCGTCGCGATCGGGGTTGCGATCGGCAACAACGGCTCCAGCGACGGGGACAACGAGGCGCTGCTGAAGGCCCTGCAGGAACGCCAGGCGACGGCCGCGAGCACCGCCGCGGCGCCGACCGCCGGCGCCGCGGCGACCGGCGCGTCGAAAGCGGCGAAGAAAAACGCCAAAGCCGACAAGGCCAACGCCAAGCCCGAGGAAAAAGTCGTCGCCCACACCGACAACGGCGACGTCCACGAAGTGACCCACTTCCAGGCCTCCGAGGAGAAGGAAGCCGAAGACACGAAGCTGGTCGAAGAAAACCCCGAACAGACCGGCGAGAACTACATCAAGGCCCAGCAGAACCTGCCCGACGTGATCGTCGTCGGCGGCGAAGGCGGCAGCACCGCGCCGGCTCCTTCGGGGGTGGAACCGTGATCGAGCGCCTGCGCGAGCTGAAAGTGTCTGAGCGACTGTTCGGCAAAAACGGCGCGAACGGCAACGGCGCCGCGAAACCGGCGCCGGCCCCCCCGGTCGAGGTTTCACCTGAGAGCAAAGAGCTAGTCGCCAAGCGCGATCGCCTGCTGGAGAAGTTCACGGTGATGCAGGCCGACCTCGGCGGCGCCTTCTACGAGATGGCGATCCGCGACCACGTGCGGCTCGACGTCCTCACTCGCAAGGCCGCCGAGCTGCAGCGGGTCGACGCGGAGCTGCTCGCCGCCGAACGCCAGCTCGAGCTCGAACGGACCGACGCCGCCGGCCACTGCCCCACCTGCAACGCCCCGTTCGGGCGAGCCGACCGCTTCTGCCCCCAGTGCGGCAGCTCTCTGGTGGTGAGCGCCGCGTGAAGATCGCCTTCCACGCCCACCTGCAGAAGCTGATCGCCGTGGCGGCGACGGTGACCGGCAAGAAATTCGGCCTTCTCGTCGCCACCTCGCTGATCGCGACCAGCGGCGTCGTCGCCTCGGCGCTGACCGGCTCGGGCGGGATCAACCCGGTAGCGGCCGCGGCGATGGCCGGCCTGCTGGAAGAGCAGCCCGCCGCGGCCACCACGGCGCTGGCGCCGCCCGCCGCGCCGGAAGAATCCTTCGCCCCAGCTTCCTCCCCTGAAGCTGCGCCGAGCGTGGAAGCAACCCCTTCTGAACCGCTGCCGGAATCGATTCCCTCCACGTCGCCCGAATCACTGCCTAGCTCGGAACCGGAAACGCCGGTGGCGCCGCCGAGCGAACCGGAACTGCCCGAAGCGGGTCCGGTCAAGCACGTGTTCCTGATCTCGCTGGCGAGCCCCGGCTACGAGGCAGCCTTCGGGACGACCTCGCAGATGCCCTACCTATCCGGGACGCTGCGCCAGCAGGGCGTGCTGCTCACCAACTACTCGCTCCTCGACGAGGCTGCGCTCGCCAACGGCTTCGCCGCGATCGGCGGCCAGAAGCCCAGTGCCGCCTCCGAAGCCGACTGCCCGGAGTACGAAAAGTGCCTCTTCCCGGTGGAAACGCTGAGCCTCGCCGATCAGCTCGGCACCGGGCGCTTCACCTGGCACGCCTACCTGGGCGACATGGCCGACCCCGAAGGCAAGCCCGGCAGTTGCGTCCACCCCGAACCCGACGCGACCGAAGCCCCGCCGACCGGCGGCTACGCGGCGAAGCTCAACCCCTTCGTCTTCTTCCACTCGCTGTTGGACCTAGGCGACTGCGCCGCCAACGACGTGCCGCTGAGCGAGCTTGCCGGCGACCTGAAGAAGCCCGACGACACGCCCAACTTCAGCTACATCGCTCCCAACCTCTGCGACAGCGGCTTCGCCGGCCAGTGCCCGGAAGGGACGGCAGACGGCGCCGCCGCGGCCGACGCCTTCCTAGCGAAAGTGGTGCCGGAAATCCTCTCCTCCCCCGCCTACAAGCAGGACGGCCTGGTGATCGTCAGCTTCGGCGCCGCCCAGCCCGAGGCGGCGGCGGATCCGGCCGCCGCGCCGACCGATCCCCTCAAGGTCGGCGGCCTGCTGATCTCGCCGCTGCTGACCCCGGGCGGTACCGACGCCGCCCCCTACACGCCCTACTCCCTGCTGCGCTCGATCGACGAGCTCTTCGGCCTCGCGCCGCTGGGCGAGGCCGAAGGGAAGAAGGTCCGCTCCTTCGCCCCGGCTTTCATCGCCGGTGAAACCGCCGCCGGCGACTGATTTCTGCCACGCTCCCGTGCATGAGCGCACAGGAGCAGACCGGCGAGCCGATCACGCAGGCCGGTCTCGATGAGCTGAAAGCCGAACTCGCCGAGCTGGAAGGCCCGGCACGGCAGAAAATGGCGGAGCGGATCAAGGTCGCCCGCGAGGAGGGTGACCTCAAGGAGAACGCCGAGTATCACGTCGCCAAAGAGGACCAGGCGCATATGGAGACGCGGATCAAGCGGCTGCAGGAACGGCTGCGCAACGCGGTCGTAGTCGAGGTCTCCGAGCTCGACTCAGACGTCTTCTCCTTCGGCCGCACCGCCGAGGTGCTCGACGAATCCAAAGGCGAGACCAACGCCTGGACCCTGGTCGGCTCGACCGAGGCCAACCTCGCCGAGGGCCGCCTCTCGGCCGAGTCGCCGATCGGACGGGCACTGATGGACGCCCGGGTCGGCGCGACGGTGACCGTCGAGACGCCCAAAGGCAACCGCTCCTTCAAGGTCATCAAGCTCGTCTCCTGATGCAGGGATGCTGAGGCTCCGCTCCTCGGTCGCCCATCACCGCGCCGGCGAGTTCGGAGCGCTTCTGCGCGAGCTGGACGGAGTGCGCCGGGTCGTGCAGCAGGCCGACGAAGCTGCCCCCCACGAGGCCTACGTCTTCGTCGCCGACGTCGAGCCGAGCTGCGCCGACCGCCTGGTCGAGGAGATCCACCAGCTCGGCATCGGCGTCGACGACTACGTCCTCACCCGGGTCGACGTCGTCGCCCCCCAACACCACCACGAACACGGCCACGGCGGCGTCGACGGGTTCGCCTGGATCGAAATCCTCGGCCAGGCGCGAGCGAATTCGCGGCCGCTGGCGCGCTACCTGGCCCTGATCAACGTCGCCGCGGTGATCGCAGCGCTCGGCGTCATCACCAGCAGCTCGATCCTGATCGTCGGCGCGATGGCGGTCAGCCCCGACCTGCTGCCGATCTGCGCCACCTCCGTCGGCCTGGTCCGCGGCAACTACGAGCTCGCCCGCCGCGCCTTCGTCACCCTCACCCTCGGCCTCGGTCTGGTCGTCGTCACCGCCGCGGTGCTGAGCGCGCTGCTCAAATGGACCGGCCTGCTGCCCGACGGCTTCGCAGTCGAGGAAAGCAGCCTCAGCACCCTTGCCAAGACCGACTACTCGACGGTGCTGATCGCCTTCACCGCGGGCGTCGCCGGCATGCTCTCCTTCGAGACCCGGGCGAGCACGGCGGTCGGCGTCGCGATCTCCGTCACCACGATCCCCGCCTCCGCCTACCTCGGTGTCGCGATCGGCGGCGGCGGCATCGAGCACGCCTTCGGCGCCCTCGTCGTCCTCGCCATCAACGTCTTCCTCCTGATCGTCGGCGGCACCCTCACCCTCCTAGCCCAACGCCTCCTCCCCAACCGCTCCGGCACGCCGATTTAGCGTTTGGGCCTTGCGAGTCTGTGAAAAGGGGCGTACAGCACCCGTTTTCACAGACTCGTGCCGCGCTAACCGTCCAGTTGCTCCAGTAAGCGATCGAGCAGCTCCGCCTGCGCCGGCAGGATCTTCTCCCGCGCCCTCTCGAGATCGAACCACTCCGCCCGGTCTACCTCGGGGAACTCCTGCTGCTTGCCGCTGCGAGGCGGCCACTCCATCGCGAAGGTGTTGCTGGCCAGCGCGGCGGGATCGAAGTCTGCCTCGGCGGCCCAGGCCTCGACCACTTTGCCTGCGCGCTGTTTGATCGAGCCGAGCTCGATCAGCCGCTCGGGGTCGAGCTCGGGGGCGGCTCCCAGCTCCTCTTCGAGCTCGCGGATCGCGCAGGCGCGAGGTTCCTCTTCGTCCTCGATCTGGCCCTTTGGGATCGACCAGGCCCCAGCGTCTTTCCTAGACCAAAAAGGGCCCCCCGGATGGACGAGGAGGAACTCGGGCTCAGCTCCGCTGCGGCGGAAGAGGAGGATGCCGGCGCTGCGCATGGCGGCCATCGGCCCGAGTCATATCGACTCGGGCCGATGGGAAGCGCCGCCGCAGTGGCTGCGGCGGCAATGCCGCGGTACCTATCCGCCGAGTTTGAAGGCGACGAGTTTCGCCGTCTGGCCTTCGGCGACCGGCAGCCCGGCGCCGGTGACGAGCATGTCATCGGTGACCATCACGCCCGCATTGGTGCCGGACGGCAGCGCCGCCTGCCAGATTTCCCCGCCGCTGTTGGCGCTCAAGGCGTGGATCACGCCTTCGGCGGAGGTCGCGAAGACGACGTCGTTGGTGACGACGAGCGATCCGTAGGCAGGGGTCGGGAACGTCGCCTCCCAAATCACCTTCCCGGTCCGCAGGTCGATCGCCACGACTTCGCCTTTCGCTTCGCTTTCTTCGCCGGTTTCGTAGCCGTTGCGAAGGGTCAGCGAGTGGTTGATGATCGGCACGTAGACCCGCTCGCCGTCGCTGGCCATCGCCGCGATCACGCCTCCGAGCGCGCCGGGGAAGACTTCACCGGGCTTGATCTTGTCGTATTCGCCGCGCATCGCGTACATCGGATCGTTGTCGTGGCCGTTGTGCAGGCCGACCCGGGTCCGCCACACCACCTTGCCGCTTTTCACGTCCACCGCGACGACGAAGCCGGACTTGCCGGAGCCGATCGCGACTTCCTTGCCTTTGGACTCGGTGATGATCGGGGAGTTCTGGAAGTCCCAGTCGTAGATGTTGTGCGGGGTCTCCTGGTAGTACCAGTCGAGCTTGCCGCTGTTGGGGTCGAGCTTGACCAGCGAATCCGCGTAGCGGTTGTCGCCGGGGCGGCTCTCGCCCCACGGTTTGTTCGGCGTCCCCGGCAGCGGCGCCGGGTTGCCGGTGCCGGCGTAGACGTTGCCCGCTTTGTCGAACGAGGGCGGGTACCAGAGCCCGCCGCCCGAGTTGACGTTCGGGTCGCCCCAGAGGTCTTTCGGGACGGTGTCGAAGTGCCACAGTTTCTTCCCGGTTTTGCCGTCCATCGCCCACAGCGTGCCGACCGCACCGGCTTCGTATTCGGCGCTGGTGTTCTCGGGAACCGTGGAGACGTAGACCTTGCCGTCGTTGACCCCCGGGGCCATGTCGACCGGCCCGCCCAGCTGCGTCAACCAGAGTTCCTTGCCGGTTGCCTGGTCGAGCGCGAACGCGCCGGCATTGGTCGCGCCGTAGACGTGCCCTTCGGCGACCGCGAGGCCGTTGGGGCCGTGGCTCGGCGATTCGAATTTGGTTTCCCAGAGGACGTCGCCGCTTTCGAGATCGATCGCCGAGACGTTCGATTCCAGGTCCTGGGAGTAGATGACGCCATTGACGATGATCGGCGTCGAGGCGTAGCTGCCGTAGATGCCCTGCCCTTCGACCGGGATCGACCAGGCTTCTTTCAGCTGGCTGACGTTGCCGCTGTTGATCTGGCTTTTGGCCTCGCGATTGCCGGCGAGGTCGATGTTCGGTTGACCGTCACCGGTGAAATTGGCGTCGCCCGAGGAAGAGGACGAGGAGGACGAGGAGCCGCAACCCGCCACCAGCAACGCTCCCATTACGAGCGCCACGGCAAGCAGCGACCACCCCTTCATTTTGGACAGCATCGACACCCAACTCCTCTCCCTAATCGAGTAACAAGGATTTGTCTTCCATCGATTCCGAAGCCCCCGCAAACGAGGGATCGAGTTCACTTAGAAGCGGTTGCAGGACGCGGTTGGCGAGCAGGCCGAGGCTGCCGAGGTTGGCGAAGCCGGGGCCCTGCTTCAGGCCGCCGAGCCCGGGCATGTGCAGCCGCGGGCGCACGCCTTCCAGTTCGAGGCCGCGACCGATCGGCACCTCGGCCTTCGGCGGGCCATCCCAGAGCGGGCCGCACTGTTCTTCGACTTCGTCGCGGACGGCGTCGGGGAAGAGCCCGCGCAGCTGCCGCAGCAGGTCGAAGCCGGTGCAGTTGATGACGAAGTCGTAGCGCTGGGTCCGTTCTCCTTCAGAAGGGCTCTCGAATTCGAGTAGCGCCGCCTCGCCGTCCCCGGCCAGGGAGACGTGCATCGCCCGCCCGCAGATGAACGAGAGGTGGTCGTCGTCGGCGATGCGGGCGAGAACGCTGGAGTCGAAGACGCCACGGTCGCAGTGCTTGACGAAGTCGCGCCGGGTCTCGATGTCGAGGTGTTCCCAGTCGACGTTGTCGGGGTCGGCGAAGACCCGGTTCTCGAGGAAGCTCTCGCCGCGGCTCAGCGGCAGGGTCGGGGTGTAGACGGTGAGCCGCGCGTGCGGCCGCAGGTCGCGCAGGAAGACGAGGGCGCTGAGGGCGCTCTCCCCTCCGCCGATGATCGCGATCTCCACCGCCTCGTCCTCGGGCACGCGGGCGAATTCCTCGCGACGGCTGTCGCAGTGGAAGACGCGGGACTCGACCTCCGGGTCGTGCGGGAAGTGGCGGTGGACGCCGGGGCCGGTGAGGACGAGGGAGCGGCCGCGATGGCGCTCGGGGTCCTCCGGCCGGCCGCGCTCGGCGACCTCGGCCTGCCAGCGCTCGTGCCCCTCGTCCAGGGAGACCTCGGTGACCCGGCCGTCGTAGAGGGTCACGCCCTCGGTCGCCCGTTCCAGCACCCAGCCGAGGTACTCGCCGTAGTCCTTGTGCATCACCGAGGGGGAGCCCGAGTTGACCCAGGCGGCGTATTCGTGCCGCTCCATCGCGAAGCGCTGCCAGGTCAGCGGCAGCAGCGCCGCGTCGATCTGGTCGCCGAGCTCGCCGAACTGGCGACTGCTCTGGTAGGGAAAGCCGACGTCCTTGATCGGCGGGATCGCCAGCGGCTCCTCGCCGGAGGTCATCCCGTTGCGCCCGAGCCAGGAGGCGGCGGGCTCGGTTTTCTCGATCACGGTCATCGAGATCTCGGCGAGGCCGAGGGTGTTGATCGCATGCACCTTCGCGGCAAGCGCGGCCGCCTTGGCGCCGGCGCCGACGATGAGGATGTCGCTGTCGCTCATAGCCCCATCCCTCAGACCGGCGCCAGGGCCTTGTCCCCGGTGGCCTCGGTTTCCCGCGGTTCGGCGATCACCAGCCCCTTCTGGTCAGGGGCGAAGGCGATCGCGCTTTTACGGGCGCGCTCGCCGTCGTTCTCAACCGTGCGCAGCTCGGTGCTCTCGAGGACTATCCGCAGCACCCGCTTCATCTCCATTTCCGCGTAGCTGGCGGCGAGGCAGCGGCGGACGCCGCCGCCGAAGGGGATCCACGTGTAGGTGCCGGGCTGCTTGCCGACGAAGCGCTCGGGCAGGAAGCGGTGCGGCTGCTCGTACCAGCGCGCGTCGCGGTGGATCAGGTGGATGCAGGGGGCGACCGTCGTCCCCGCCGGCAATGCGTAGCCGCCCAGGGTCATCGGCTCGAGCAGGGTGCGGACCACCACCGGGACCGGCGGGCGCAGCCGCAGCGTCTCCTTGACGGCGGCGTCGAGGTAGGTGCCGTCGCCGTGGAGGATGTCGTCGCGCAGCAGCTCGAGTTTCTCGGGGTTGCGCAGGAGGCGCTCGAAGGTCCAGGCCAGCGTGCTCGAGGTCGGCCCGTCGGAGAGCAGCGTCACCAGTTCGTCGCGCAGGTCCTGGTCCGACAGCGGCTTGCCGTCCTCGTATACGGCGCGGACGAGCATCGAGACGACGCCGAGCTCTCCCCCGTCGGGCTCGGCCTTGCGCCGCCGCACCTCGTCCATGACCGCCTCCTCGACCGCCCCCATCGCCTCGCGATAGCCGTGGCTGCGCAGCACCCACCCCGGGCCGAAGGCGGCGAGCATCGCCAGGTTGCGCGGTTCGTTCATCCAGGTGGTGAGCGTGCGCAGGCGCTCGCGCAGCGGCTGCAGGCGCGGCGACTGCGAGTCAGGGCCGAAGACCGCGCGCATGACCACGTCGAGGGTGATGTCCTGCATCCGCGGCCAGAGCGCGAACGGCTCGCCAGCCGGCCAGCGGGCGATCTCCTGCCGCGCCACCTGCGCCATCATCTCGGCGTCCGCCTGCACCGCCTGGCCGTGGAAGGAGGGCAGCATCAGCTTGCGCCGGGTCATGTGCTCGGGTTCTTCCAGCAACATCACCGAGCGCGGCCCGAGTAGCGGCCCGAGCAGCGGATTGGCGGTGGCGACGCCGACGGCGCGGCCGGCGGTGAAGACCTTTTTCACGTCGTCGGGATCGGCGAGCAGGACCCAGTCGCCGTAGTGGCGGATCCGCAGGGTGAAGGTGTCGCCGTAGCGGCGGTGGCACTTTTCCAGCCAGGGCAGCGGCCGCTGCGTCCAGCCAACTGCCTGCAGGGCGCGCGGCATTCGGGGGCCGGGCGGCAACGAGCTCATGCGGCCTCCCTCCCCCCGTCCTGCGCCGCCAGTTCGTCCATCAGCTCGTCCTCGAGCCGGCAGGTGGTGGCGATCAGCAGCTCGAAGAGCTGGGCGGTGAACTCCTGCGGCAGCCCCACCTCGGCGCCGCGGGCGAGATAGCGCTCGCGGACGATCTTCACCCGATCGGGCTGCATCATCGGGATCTCGTGCTCGCTCTTGTAAACGGCGACTTCGCGGCAGATGTCGAGCCGCTCGCCGAGCAGCTTCGCGATCGCCTCGTCGATCTCGTCGAGACGGCGGCGGAAGGGCTCGAGTCCCTCTGCGCTGGTCCCGGCGGCAGCCCCGCTGCTCATCGGTCCTCCTCCCCCAGCAGGCCGGTGGCGAAGGCGTGGCTGCAGGCGGCGAGGTCGTCGAGCGCGTAGCCGCCCTCCTGGATCACGCAGATCGGCAGCCCCGAACGGGCGAGCAGGCGCCCGATCTCGGCGAAGATCTCCGGCCGGAAGCTCCAACCCCCGTGGGGATCGCCGGCGACCGTGTCGTAGCCGAGAGAGATGACCAGCGCCCGGGCGATCTCTGAGAGGTCGTGGATCGAGTGCGCGACCTCCTGCAGGTAGGTCTGTTCCTTCGGGCTCTCGGCGAAGGCGACGGCGCGTTCGCCGGCCATCCGCGGCAGCGGCGTCCCTGGCGGCAGGTTGGTCACCGGCGCCGCATGCAGCGAGTGCAGGGCGACGAAGGGGCCCATCCGCTCGACCAGCGCCGAGGTCCCGTTCGGGTAGTGCAGGTCGAGGTCGATGATCCCGACCGGCTTCACACCGCCATCCGAGAGACGGCGCACGGCCGCGGCGGCGTTGTTGAGGTAGCAGTAGCCGGCCTGGAAGGCGGGGCCGGCATGGTGCCCAGGCGGGCGACAGACCGCGTAGGTGAAGCGGGCGCCCTCGAGCAGTCGCTCGGCGGCGGTGATCGCGGTCCGGATGCCCTCGCGAGCGGCGGCGACAAGGCTGGCGTTGACGGGGATGTCGGGCTCCAGCCCCGGCGGGGCGAAGTCGGTCATCACCACCGGCTCCTCGGAGCGAACTTCCTCCAGCGCCTGCAGGTAGGTCCCCTCGTGCAGGGCGGCCAGGGTCCGCTCGACCTCCGCGTCGGGAGCGTCGGCGGTGACCGGGCGCACCCGCGAGTGGCGGACCAGCCCCGCCCGAAGCTCGACCAGGCGACGGTTGCTGTCCTGGCCCTCGATCCGGTGCTCGCCTTCCCGCACCCAGAAGGCGGCATCGTCGCGACCCTGCCGCTGCTCGACCATCAACAGCTCGCTACTCATCGGCGAGCAGCCTCCGCATCCGCGGCCCGAGATGCTCGAACCCGTTGCGCTTGTAGAAGGACTCGGTCGAAGCGATCGCCGCGAAGGTCTCCCGCGGCAGGCCGACCTCAAGCCGGCTGACTCCACGAGTTCGCGCCTGGGACGCGATCGCCTCGACCAGTTCCGCTCCAACGCCGCGGCTCCGCCAGTCCTCATCGACCCAGAGGTCCTGGACGGTCGCGTAGACGCCGGGAACGTGTATCGCCCGCTGCCAGCTCGCGGTGAGGACGCCGACGATCTCGCCGTCGGCCTCCGCGATCAGCACCGACCCGCCCTGCGGGTCGTC
>Ga0307297_10000319_pt1 | contig 11618 bp, 9 predicted proteins | sample ER_DNA_157_FD_194464 | JGI IMG/M metagenome (GOLD analysis project Ga0307297, IMG submission 194464) | Bulk soil microbial communities from the East River watershed near Crested Butte, Colorado, United States - ER_DNA_157 | ecosystem: Environmental > Terrestrial > Soil > Floodplain | place: USA...
GCCGACGAGGTCCATGCGGGTGCAGTGGCCGCAGTACTGCGGGCAGGTCGGCAGCAGCTCGGCCAGCACCTTGGTGGGGTACCGGTGGGTCAGCCCCTCTGCTACCCACATGTCGTGCTCGTGGAGGCTGTCGCGCGTCGCGTTCGGGTGCGAGGGCCAGTCGGTCCGACGGTCGGAGAACACCGGCAGCATGTAGCGCCGGACCGGGTCGGCGTAGAAGGCGGTCGTGTATGCGGCGCCGGCCGCCGGCACCGGGCCGGTCACGGCCGGCACCATGGTGTTGAGCATCTGCGGCGGGAGCAGCATCGACATCGTGGCTCGCTCCGCCTGGTCGCGTTCGAGGTCGGCGTAGAAGTCCTCGGCGAGCAGGTCGCCCATGACGGCGTGCAGCTGGCGCGCGTTCTTGACGCAGTGCGCCCGCTGCCACTGCACGTCGGCCCACTCCGCCGGGCTGACGTGCGCCCAACCCGGGAGCCGCGTCCAGTCCGGCTCGACCAGCTCGCGCTGCCGATAGGCGTAGGGCTGCTCGGGCAGCGTCATCGCGGCGGTCACGATGCAAGGATACGGGAGAAGGTCCTTGCGATACGACCTGACGCCGTAGATCCTTCGGCGTGTCCGATTCAGAACAGGAGAATCTGTGGCTCCGTCCGTCCACTCGCCACTGGGGCTGCACCGAGTCGTCGACGCGGAGGAGGTGCTTCCCCAAGCGGCCCGCCACCTCGACGCGTCGCCAGCGATCTGGCCCGACGAGGTCCGCATCGCCGTCGAGACCCTTAACCTGGACGCCGCGTCCTACCGCCAGCTGGCCGAGAAGCACCAGGGTGACGGTGCGGCCATTCGCGCCGAGGTCCTCGACATCGTCGCCACCCGGGGCAAGATGCAGAACCCCGTGACCGGGTCGGGCGGCATGCTCGTCGGGACCGTCGCCGAGGTCGGACCGGACAGCTCGCTCGGGCTTCGAGTGGGGGACCGGGTCGCGACGCTGGTGTCCCTCTCGCTGACGCCGCTGGCCATCACCGACGGGCTCGCGCGATGGGACGGCCGGAGCGAGCAGCTGCCGGCGGAGGGCCACGCGATCCTCTTCGGCCGGTCGATCGCGGCGGTCCTGCCCGACGACCTCGACGCGCGGCTCGCCCTGATGGTCATGGACGTCTGCGGCGCGCCGGCCCTGGTTGCCCGGGTGGTCAAGGGGTATGCCTCGCCGACGGTGTGCGTGCTCGGCGCAGCCGGCAAGTCGGGCTCGCTCTCGTTGGCAGCGGCTCGGGACGCCGGCGCTACGCGGACCATCGGCGTCGCCCCGAACGAGCGCGAGGCGGCAGCGCTGCGCGCGTCCGGCCTCGCCGACGAGGTCCTCGTCACCGACGCCCGCTCACCACTGGGCTTGGCGGACGCCGTCCGTGCCGCCGGTGGACCGGCCGACGTGACGGTCGTGTGCGTCGACGTGCCGGGTTGCGAGCAACCGGCCATCCTCGCCACCGCCGACGGCGGGACCGTCGTGTTCTTCTCGATGGCCACCAGCTTCGCCGCGGCCGCCCTCGGTGCCGAGGGAGTAGCGGCCGACGTCACCATGCTCATCGGCAACGGCTACGTCCCCGGACACGCCGCCTACGCGCTCGACCTGCTCCTGCGCATACCCGCTGTCCGAGAACTGTTCGAGGCCCGCCGAGGCTAGGGATCCAGGTCGAGGAGGGCGTTCTCGACGACCTCGGCGAGCGCCGGGTGGATCCAGTACTGGCCATTGGCCACGTCATCCGCGCGCTGCCCGAAGTGCGCCGCCTGGACGAGCGGCTGGATCAGCGTGGACGCGTCCGGGGCCATGAGGTGGCCGCCCAACAGCAGCTTCGTCTGCGGGTCCACGAGGACCTTGCAGAAGCCGGTGGTGTCCTCGAGCGCCCAGCCGTACGCCACGTCGCCGACCCGCTGTTCCCCGCTCACGAAGTCGACGCCCCCGTCGCGCAGCTCCTGCTCGGTCTTGCCGAACCCGGCGATCTGCGGGTGGGTGAACACCGCATGCGGGACGAACCGGTGGTCGCTTTCGATCGGCTCATCCGGGTGGAGCAGATTGTGCTTGACGACTCGCATCTCATGGTTGGCGACGTGCTTGAGCTGCCACTCGCTGCAGACGTCGCCGAGCGCGAAGACCCCGCCGGTCGGGGTCTGTTGGTAGGCATCGACGACGAGCCGGCCGTCGTCGTGGCAGGGCAGCCCGGCGGTGTGGGCGTCGATGAGATCGGTGTTGATGACCCGCCCTACGGCGAGGAGCACCGCATCGCCCTCGATCTGCACGGGCGCGGCGTCCTCGGCCTCTGCGGTCAGCGCCCAGCGGCCGCCGTCGTATTGGGCTCCGGTGACGGTCGTCCGGAGCCGGACGTCGTGGCGGTCCCGGGCGATCCGCGTGTAGGCGTGGGAGATCGCCTCGTCCTCGTGCTCGAGCAGCCGCTCGCCCCGGTGCACCCAGGTCACGCGAGCGCCCAGCCCGTCGAGGATATGGGCGAACTCCGCGGCGATGTACCCGCCCCCGATGATGACGACACGCTCGGGCAGCGACTCCATCCGCATGATCGTGTCGCTGGTGTGGACGCCGCGCTCGGGGTCGACGCGGTCGAGCCCGTCGATGTCGAGGAGTCGAGGCCGTCCGCCCGCAGCGATGACCCACCGGTCCGCGGTCACGGTGACGCCCGTTCCCGTGTCGAGGGTCATCGGCCCGGTGAACGTGGCCTGCTCCCGGTACACAGTGATGTTGTCGGCCTTCTCGCGGTAGGCCTCGCCGTCCGAGGCAACGGAGTCGATCCGCCCGAAGATCCGATCCCGGATGGCGGGCCAGTCCGCCCGGACGCCGTCGACGTGGACGCCGAGCCGGTCAGCCCTTCGCGCCTCGACGACCCGGTCCGCCGGCAGCACGAACATCTTCGTCGGGATGCAGCCGACGTTGAGGCAGGTTCCCCCGAACCGACCGCGCTCGACGAGACCGATGTCGAGGTGATCCATCTCAGGGGTGATGACGGAGTTGCCCGAGCCGGTACCGATGACGACGAGGTCGTGGTGGCGGTACTCCATGTCGCGCAGAGTAACTTCCGCCGACCGGCGCGGCTGCTGCCCCGTCCGCGCGGGTGGTGCGGGATCTGACCGTGTGCGGTGTGCCACGCTTCGATGGTGCGCACGGAACGGGGGTTCGACCGGATCGTCAACTTCTCCGACGCGACCGTGGCCATCGCCATGACGCTGCTCGTCCTGCCGCTCGTCGACTTCGGCGGCGAGACCGGCCAGCACGAGAGCCCTCTGGGAACTGCTCGACGAGAACTACGCGGCGATCTTCGCGTTCGTCCTCAGCTTCCTCGTCATCTGGTCGATGTGGGTGAACCACCACCGCGTCATGGAGTACTTCGCCGACTACGACTCGCGGCTCCTCTTCCTACACATGGTCTGGCTGCTGACCATGGCCTCGATCCCGTTCACCACGGAGCTGGTGGCGAACCCGGACTACTACAAGCACGGCGGTACCGCGATCTACGTCGCCGTGCTGCTCGTGAGCTCGATCTGCCTGCACCTGATCGGCCAGCGCGGGCGCCGGCACCACGCGCTGCTGCACGACACCGACGAGGTGAAGGCCTGGCTCGCCGGCCCCTACACCTGGACCACGGTCGGCGTCCTGGCCCTCATCCTCGTCATCGTTCTCGTGTTCCCGAACCTGGGCGCGTGGCCGATGCTGCTGCTCTTCGTCGACGGGTTCATCGAGAACTGGGTCGTCAAGCGGCGCGCGGCCCGGACCTCAGGCTGACAGGATCGCGGCCAGCTCCCGGTAGCCCTTGCGCTGCGCATGCTGAAGTGCGGTGACGCCGTTCTTGTCGGCGATGTCGCGCCGGGCCCCGATGCCCAGCAGGATGCGGACGATCTCCTGGTGACGCGCCCCGCCGTCGCCGAGGATGACTGCCTCCAACAAGGCGGTCCAGCCGAGGTCGTTGACGTGGTTCACGTCGATGCCGGTCTGGACCACCCTTCGCACGTAGTCCACGTGACCCCGCTCGCTGGCGGGGATCACCGACAGGCCGCCGAACCGGTTCCGGATGGTGAGGTCGGGGTGGGCCGGCAGCAGCGCCTCGAGCATGGCCACGCTGCCGGTGACCCCTGTGACCAGCCACGGGGTGTCGTGCTGGGCGTCGACGGCGTTCGGGTTCGCGCCGAGAGCCACGAGCACGCGGGCCACGTCGACGCGGTCGTTGGTCACGGCCAGCAGCAGCGGGGTACGGCGCCGGTCATCGGGCGTCTCCTGGTCGGCGCCGGCGCGGAGGGCCAGAGCGACCCCGTCCGCGTCCCCGGTCTCGGCAGCGACGCGGAGCCGTCGGTCGGCCTCCGCTTTGTCGACCGGACCGGCGGCGTCCTGCCGCAGGGCCTTGTCGAGGGTGGCGACCTGACGCGCAGACCCCTTGCTGCGGGCCTGGTCGAGGGGCGCCACGCCGTCCCGCCGCGACAGCAGTCGCACGTCGGCACCGCCGGCGACGAGGACCCGCACGGTGTCGTCGTACGCCGGCGTGCCCTTGCCCAGAATGATCGCCTCGTGCAAGGCCGTCCAGCCGAGCCGGTTGACGTGGTCGATCTCGACGCCCGCTCGGATCAGCCGGCCGACCACGCCGGTATGCCCCCGCTCACCGGCTCGGATCAGCCCCGTGCCGTTGAAGCTGTCCTTGCTGGCGACGTCCGCACCGTGGGCGAGGGTGAGGTTCAGAAGGTCCAGGTAACCCTCGCTGGTCGCCACGAGGTAGGCGCTCTGCTGGGTGTCGTCCTTGGCGTTGACGTCCGCGCCCTGGGCGACGAGGTCCCGGACCGCGGGCAGGTCGTTGGCCCAGGCGGCGTCCCGGAGCCGCTGGTCGAGGTCCGACTGGCTGGCCGCGCCTCGGGTCGATGGTGCGCCGGAGCTGCTCGAGGTGAATGCGGGTGCCGTCGTAGTCTCCAGGGTCGGGAGGGCCGACTCGGTCGTCGGGGTCGCGCCGCCGGGGCCGGCGGAGACGCACGCTGAGGCCAGCGCGGCGACGAGGGCGCCGCCCACGAGCGCGAGCGAAGCCCTGCCGGGCCGGGTCGTCGACATGAGGCGTCCAGGATGCCCGACCCACCGTGACCAAGCCGGGATCCGGAGCTTGCTCACGCACTGATCCCATGGGTCGCTTCGTCCAATACGGCCACCAGCGGCGCTGGCACCTCGCCCGGGTCCAGCGCCGACGCCAGTAGGCCGGCATACCTCAGCTTGCGCCCACTGGTCGTGCCGACGAACCGGCGCAGGACCTCGACCCTCGGCCGGTCGCGGTGGAACGGCTGGTGGCAGAGGATGTCCCATCGTCCCCGGTCGCCGACCGCCGCGACGACGTCCAGGACGCGGTCCGGGCCGAGGGCGCGAATAAGCTCATCCTCGAGGTCCCGGTCACAGGCGAAGAACGGCTCCTTCCGGCCGAGCCGGCGCAAGGTGGCCCGGACGTACGCCTGCTCCGCGACGTCGTACAGGCCCGTCACCCGCACGTCGTGGGGGACGGCGAGGAGATGCCGAGCCAGGTTGGTGATGCCGCTCATCGCGAGCACGGTGATGCCGGTGAGGTCGTCACCGCGGAGGCGGGCCACCTCCTCCAGCGCGCGCCGGTCACTGGCTCCCTCGACGAGGATCACGACCTGGTGCACGACGGCCACCGTCTCATGGCGCAAATCCTTCGGGAGATCATCCCATGTACCAAAGCATTTCCGTTGCGCAGCGGTATGCACCGCACAACGTCCGGCAGCCGATATCCTGGTCGCGTGCCGACGACGACCCGTCCCCGCCTGGAGCTGGACCCGCCGGTGGTCCGGCGGGCGCGGTCATTGGCCCGGCAGGCCGGTCGGCCGGTGGTGCGACTGGCCCAGCGGCATACCACCGTGTCGGTCGAGCGGGCCACGCTGCGCCTCGCGGGGTTGTCAGGCGCCTACCACGAGCGGGTCCCGTGGGTCAACCACCTCGTCGACGCCGTCCGCAGGCAGGTCGGGCTGGAGGACGGCGTCACGACGCCGGTCTGGGACGCGCTGCGGCGGGGCGAGGCCGAAGACCTGCTCACCCTGGCCCAGAAGGCCGCCTCGGGCTCGATCTCGTTCCGCCTCCCGACCGGGTCGGAGCTCACTCGCTCGCGACGGGCGGCGCGAGCGGCCGTCGCCACCGGCATCCGGACCATCGACCGGCAGCGGGCGGCCCGGGAGCGGCTCGTTCGCCGGCTCGGGGATCCGAAGCAGCGTCCATGGATCTATCTCATCGTCGCCACCGGCGACATCGACGAGGACATCCCACAGGCGCAGGCTGCCGCGCGCGAGGGAGCCGACGTCATCGCCGTCATCCGGTCCACCGGACAGTCGCTGCTCGACTACGTGCCCGAGGGCGCCACTCACGAAGGGTATGCGGGGACCTACGCCACCCAGGAGAACTTCCGGCTGATGCGGGCGGCCCTCGACGAGACAAGCCGCGAGGTCGGGCGGTACGTCCGGCTGACCAACTACGCCAGCGGGCTCTGTATGCCGGAGATCGCCACCCTGGCCGGGCTCGAGCGGCTCGACATGATGCTCAACGACTCGATGTACGGAATCCTCTTTCGCGACATCAACCCGGTGAGGACCTTTGTGGACCAACGGTTCTCGCGGCAGATCCATGCGCGGGCGGGCATCATCATCAACACCGGCGAGGACAACTACCTGACCACGGCCGATGCCGTCGACGCGGCGCACACCGTCACGGTGAGCCAGTTGCTCAATGAGTACTTCGCCAAGGAGGCCGGCCTCGAGGACTGGCAGCTCGGGCTCGGGCACGCCTTCGAGGTCAACCCGGATCTGCCCGACTCGTTCCGGCTCGAGCTGGCTCACGCGCTGCTGGCGCGGACGCTCTTCCCGGACGCGCCGCTGAAGTGGATGCCGCCGACCAAGCACATGACCGGCGACGTCTTCCGCGGCTACCTGCTCGACGGGTTCTTCAACCTCGTCGGCGCCATGACGGGGCAAGGGATCCTCCTGGTCGGGATGATGACCGAGGCGGTGGTCACGCCGTTCCTCTCCGACCGCGACCTCGCGCTGCAGAACGTGCGGTACGTGCTCAACGCGGCCGGCGGGCTCAGCGAGGACTTCCACCCGCCGCGGGACGGGTTCATCCAGACCCGGGCCCGCGAGGAGCTGGGGGAGTCGGTGTCGCTGCTGGAGCGGGTCGTCGACGACGGCCTGCTGGACGCGATCGGGGACGGGACGTTCGGGCTGATGAAGCGGCCGGCCGACCGCGGCAAGGGGCTGGAGGGCGTGGTGGAGAAGGACGAGGGGTACGACAACCCGGCCGTGGCGCTCCTCGAGAGCAGGGAGACGCGATGAGCGACACGCATACCCTCGTCCGTCCCTACGGCGACACGACCGGCGACGGGATGGTGCAGATGTCCTTCACCCTCCCGGTGTCGCACGACAAGCGGGCCGAGGGCGCCGCGCTGCAGCTGGCGAAGAAGATGGGCATAGAGCCGGCGCTGCTGGTCCACGCCAAGGCGATGGGTCCGGACTTCACCTTCTTCGTCGTCTACGGGTCGGTGAGCCACCTGGTCGACCTGCGCGACGTGACAGTGGTCGAGCGGGAGTACCCGCTGCTCACGGCGAAGGAGGTGAACCTGGCGATCAAGCGGACCCTGCGCCGCAAGCTCGTGGTCGTCGGCGCCTGCATCGGGACCGACGCGCACACCGTCGGGATCGACGCGATCCTCAACATCAAGGGGTTCGCGGGCGAGAAGGGGTTGGAGTACTACCGGGAGATTCGCGTGGTGAACCTCGGGGCGCAGGTGCTCGTGCCGGAGCTGGTCGCGCGGGCGCGGGCGGAACGCGCCGACGCGGTGCTGGTCAGCCAGGTGGTCACCCAGAAGGACGCGCACCTCCACAACACATCGGTGATGTCGGCAGCGTTCCGCGAGGCGTACCCGTCGGGCGAGGTCCCGCTGCTCGTCGTCGGGGGGCCGCGGTTCGAGGAGGGCTCGGCGGCGTCGCTTGGCGTCGACCGGATCTTCGGGCGCGGGACCACGCCCGGTGAGGTGGCCTCCTACCTGGTCCACGAGCTGGCGTCATGACCGGCAGCGAAGGCATGGTCGTCGTCCACCGGCGGTACGTCCCGTACAGCCACGCCCACTACGCCGGAAACCTCGTCGACGCTGCCTACTCCCTGGCTGCCTTCGGCGACGTCGCCACCGAGATGTGCATCCGCACCGACGGGGACGAGGGGCTCTTCGCCTCGTACGCCGACGTGCAGTTCCGCGCGCCGGTCCGGGTCGGCGACGTCCTCGAGATCGAATGCCGGCTGGTCCGGGTCGGGCGGCGCAGCCGGGAGATGGAGTTCGAGCTGCGAGTCGTGACCCGTGGTGCAGGGACGGCGGAACAGCCATCGGCCGCCGACGTCCTCGATCCGCCGATCATCGCGACGACGGCCCGCGGCACCTGCGTCGTCCCCTGAGCGCAAGGAGCTCTCCCGCCCCGATTCCCACCCGCCGAGAGGCCAACTTTGGTCGCTCTCAGACACTGAGAACGACCAAACTTGGCCTCTCGACCGCTTGGCGGCGGGCTGGGGGAGGCGGCGGCCTGGCGGGCAGGCTGGCAGCGGCCAGGCAGGATGCCGGTATGCACCTGAGCATCTGGCCGAGTGCGGTCCACCCGTGGCCGGTGATCCGCGACCTGGCCCAACGCGCCGAGTCGCTCGGCTACCACGGCGTCTGGATCATGGACCATTTCATGGAGAACACCGACGAGGGCGGCGGCCACGTCCTCGAGGGGTTCTCGGTCCTCGCGGCGCTCGCCGCAGCCGTGCCGCGCGTCCGGCTCGGGTCGCTCGTGGCCGGCAACCTCTACCGTCACCCGGCGGTCCTGGCCAACCAGGCCGCCACCATCGACCACATCAGTGAGGGCCGGTTCGTCCTCGGCGTGGGTGCCGGTTGGCAGGAGAACGAGCACGCGCAGTACGGCATCCACCTGCCGGCCGCGGGTCCGCGGCTCCGCCAGTTCGAGGAGGCCTGCCGAGTGGTCCGCGCCCTGCGCGACGAGGACGTTGCGACCTTCGACGGCCGGTACTACCAGCTGCGCGGCGCGCGCATGGAGCCGAAAGCCATCGGGCCGCTGCCGCTGTTGATCGGAGGAGCAGGCGAGAAGGTGATGCCGGGGATCGTCGCGCGACAGGCCGACGAGTGGAACGTCTGGGGGACCCCCGAGACGTTCGCGCACAAGAGTGCGGTGATGACCCGAGCCTGCGAGGAGATCGGACGAGACCCGGCGACGCTGCGGCGGTCCACCCAGGCACTCGTGATCCTGGGCCGGGATCCCCGGCCCGAGGACGGGCCCCGCGCGATCGGCGGCTCGGTCGAGCGACTCCGGGACACCTTCGGCCGGTATGCGGCGGCGGGAGTCGACGAGTTCATCGTGACGGACGGACACCTTCGTGACCCCGCCCGGTCGATGGAGCTCTACGACGTGATCGCGGCAGAGGTGCTCGCTGCGGTCTCCGGGTAATGAGACGGCTCGACGATGACCTCGGCGTGTCGGGGCCCGACACGCCGATATCGCCGAAAAAGTCTGACACCAAAGGCAATTCACGATCGGCGCGGACGTCGCGCTGACCTGCACGGATGCGCGTTTGCGCAGGTGAACGGCGGGTTGACACGAAGTTGGTGCCGAGTAACTTATGGCTCGGTGGTTCACCTGGACGGTCAGCCGCGAGGCTCGGGGAGTGGTTCGGAAGGGGGTTTTCGGCGGCTAGCGCGCGCAGCCGCCGACCATGCCAGGCTCGCCGAATGGGTCATCAGCTGGGCCCGCTGCGCTGACTGGTGGACACTGTGACGGCCCGCGCCGCCTAGTAGACAACAGCATCCGACCGACAGCCGGTCGGCGAGATGTTGGTCCCAACGGCGACCCGGGCCGCCACAGTCACTGCAGACGGTTCAGTCTCTCTCTGTGCGGCCGCCATCTCAGAGGCCGATCGGCCCCGGGTGCGGTCGACGGCGCGACGCCGTGCCGGACGTCACGCCGGCCGTCAACGCGTCACGGTCTGAGCACGCTCGCGCAGCCATGCATCGGGCTCCGATCCGCCGCGGATACCGTGATTCGCGTGCCGTTCGTCCCGGACCCCCTTGTGGGTGTCGCTCGCCTGGCGCTCGCCATCGTCGCCGCAGCCGCGCTGTGCGCCGCGTTTCCCGGGCGCGACGTGTGGATCCTGGCGCCGGTCGCCGTGGCGTTGCTCGCCCTGGCGACCTGCGGCGCCCGCGCCCGTGTGGGGTTCCTCCTCGGGCTGCTGACGGGGCTCGGCTTGTTCGGGTACTCGCTGAGCTGGGCGGGCATCGTCGTCGGCGTCGTGCCGTGGGTTGGGCTCACGGTGTCGCAGGCCCTGTTCACAGGGCTCCTTGGTGCGGCGACCGCATACCTCCAGAGCCGAGGACCGGTCCCGCGGGTCCGACCGCTCGTCGTCGCCCTGGCCTGGGTGGTCCAGGAAGCGCTGCGTGACCGGCTGCCCTACGGCGGGTTTCCGTGGGTCCGGCTCGCGTTCAGCCAGGCCGACTCCCCGCTCGGTCGCCTGGCGGCACTGGCGGGGGCCCCGGCGGTGACCTTCGCCGTCGCGCTCGTCGGAGGCATCCTGGCCGCGGTCGTGTGGCGGCTCGGGACCCGCCCCACGGACAAGGACCTCACTCCGGGGCGGCACTCCTGGGGCCGCGCCGCGCTCACCCTGGGCGCCGCTGCCGTCGTCCTGCTCTCCGGGTTCGCCGTACCGCTGCCGACCGAGGGATCCCCGGCGAATGTCATGGCGGTCCAGGGCAACGTCCCGCGTCCGGGCCTGGACTTCAACGCCGAGCGGCGCCAGGTGCTCGACAACCACGCGACGGCCACCGAGGACGCGGCCGCGGAGATCGCCGCCGGCGCCCGGGCCAAGCCGGACCTCGTCGTCTGGCCCGAGAACTCGTCGGACATCGACCCCACCCGCAATCGCGACGCCGAGGCCGAGATCACCCGGGCCGTCGACGCGGTCGGCGTACCCGTCGTGGTCGGCACCCTCCTGGAACAGCCGGCACCCGACATCTCCAACGTCGCGCTGCTCTACGAGCCCGGGAAGGGCATCGTCCAGACCTACGTGAAGCAGCATCCGGTGCCGTTCGGCGAGTACATCCCCAACCGCGACTTCTTCCGACTGTTCAGCGACAAGGTCGACCTGGTCCGTGCCGACTTCGCCGCCGGCACCGGACCCGTGCTCTTCCGGGTGCCCGCCGCCTCGGGCGGCGAGATCCTGGCCGGTCCGACGATCTGCTTCGAGGTGGCGTACGACGATCTGGTCCGGGACAACGTCGACCTCGGCGCCAACCTGCTGCTCGTCCAGACCAACAACGCGACCTTCGGCTACACCGACGAGTCGGTGCAGCAGCTGGCCATCTCCCGCATCCGCGCGATGGAACACGGCCGGTCGATCGTCCACGTCTCCACGGTGGGGGTGAGCGCCCTCGTCAGCCCCGACGGAACCGTCCACCAGCCGAGCGCGTTGTTCACGCGAACAGTCCTGTCCGGCTCGCTCCCGCTGCGGAACGTCCGGACGATCGCCACAATGGTGGGGCCCTGGCCGGAGTATGCGG
>Ga0307297_10000322_pt1 | contig 11515 bp, 20 predicted proteins | sample ER_DNA_157_FD_194464 | JGI IMG/M metagenome (GOLD analysis project Ga0307297, IMG submission 194464) | Bulk soil microbial communities from the East River watershed near Crested Butte, Colorado, United States - ER_DNA_157 | ecosystem: Environmental > Terrestrial > Soil > Floodplain | place...
TCGGTCAAAGGACTCGAAGAGGGCGAGCAATCCGGGCATCCGTTCGCCTATCTCCTCTTCCTCGTAGCCGAGGCCCTCGAGGGCGCGGTTGACGGCGAGCTCTAGGAACTCGCGCTCTGTGTAGTCACGGCCGTAGTGTTCCCGCGCCACGTCACGCGGCTCTATCTTGGCCAGGCCATTGGGGGAGCCGCGGTAGGACCTGTCGCTCATCATGGAGCGCATCCCCGAATATGTGTCGAGGACGGCCACGACATCTGGGTCCGGAGGTCGAGTCATGTCCACACCGATATCCGGCTTTAGCCGCCCCTCCAGGCGCTCTAGGCGACCGTACACGTTGCCCCTCATTCTCTGGTCCCCCCAGCGTCTTCGTACACAACCTCAATCACGCACCACAAAGGGCGGCCGCAGCTGTCACAACGCTCTTCTGGGTCGTCTGGGAAGCCCTCGCGTGGTAAGCCGTCGTCTCGGAGGGCGATGCGCCCCGGGCTGTATTCGGACAGCCCGCACCGCTCACAGCGCCCCCCTCTGGCGGCGGCCTCGACTCGCTCTAGCCTGCTCTTGACCGTCACGCCCCGCTTCTTTCTTTGCCCATCAGGTGTCCGAGGTCCACGCGGTCCCGGCTCAGGGCGAACTCGCCTGCGGGTGTGTAGAAGGCTTGCGCCTCCTCGTCGTGGACCAGGCCAGGAGCGCCATCCTCGAGCTCTTCCCAGTACCAAACTTCGGCGAGCGTCTGGCGCATGTCCGTCACAGGACGGCCGTCACGGGCGCAAAGGACGTCCCCGGCCTCCGTTATCTCGAAGATGGGCGGATTCTCGTGGTCCCGACAGCGGTTGGCGTGCTCGGCTGCCTCCCGTATCTCTTTGCGCCTCTTCTCTGTCATGTTGGGGGTCTCCTGCAGGATGGCATACTCTTCCAGCCCGCGCAGGCGCCTTTCTATGCTCATCATCCGACCTTTCTTTCTTTCGCACCAGCCTCCGGCTCTTCCGGCTCCGAGAGGGCCTCTATGGGGATGCGCTCGGCCTCCAGGCGCTCGCGGAGCATCTGTGTAAAGGCGAGTCCGGCCGCACGCTCCCGCTCGCGGCGCTCACACCTTGCCTCATGGTCTGCCTCCCTCATCGTCCGCCCTCCCTCAGCTCGCGCAGCTCTTTCTCCGTCCGCCGCGTGCACTCGTCGGCGCTCTGCAAGGCGGAGAGGGTTAAGGTCCATTCCGCGTGCGCGACGTCCCGCTCCTATTTGGCCCGGCGCAGTCGGTCCTCTTGCTCCTGTAACGCCGCGTAGGTCGCCTCCAGCTTCTCCCGAAGGGGAGTGGCTTCCTCCTCGCGGCGGAGCTTCTCCAGCTCCAGGCGCCGAACCTTCGCAGCGTGAATCAGGCGGGGCAGTATCCCCCGACGCTGCTCCTTGCGGGCGATCTCCTCGGCCGTGGTGGACGTAACCTCCTCCCACGTGAGCGGCTGTCCGTAGCCCTCCACGAGCTCAGCCTCCATGGCCTCTATCTCGGCGTTCAGGTCCTCGACGCCCTCCGCCTCGCGGGTTCGTTTCTTCGTCTGCGTCATGCTGCGTCCCCTTTCGGTTCGGTTAGCATCGAGGCCTCCGCCTCGTGGTGTGCTATGAGGGACTCCAGGACGGCCTTGTGGCGCACGACCTGGCCCTCGTGGTACTGCTGCCATGCCTGGCGGTTGGCTTCTCGCCTCCGGGCGCTGAAGCGCCTGACCGACTCCTTCCAGAACTCTTCCCGCTCGTCGGGATCCACCTCTCCTTTTCGAGAGCGGCGCTCGGTCATGGCGTCGAGCTCCTTCTCGACCAACTCGCCACGTGCTATGTCCACAAATCGCCCCCTTTTCGCGTTCTTATGTACAACGAGGTTGCGTCCGTCCAATACATAAGATGGGTCATGCCGCCCCCTGACGTACCCACAGGGCCTCGTCTCGACCGGCCCTCATAAGGCCCCTGAGAGCTTCCTTATACCTGTCCTCGTCGGCATCCATCGCAGCGTCGTGGGCAGCATCCTCGTAGGGTCTGAGTGCTTCTGAACCGCTGCACTCTGGGTAGTGGCGTGCCAAGTAGCGCAGGGCCTCCGCGGCGAGCTGGGCGGCCTTCTCCGTATCCCATGGCTCTACGGGCCTGCGCGGAGTCGTCACGCTGCCCCCTCTGCGGAAGCGAAGACGAATCGCTCATTCTCGAACTCTTCTAGCGCCTCGACCCTGTACCCCAGGGCCTCGACAGCCGGCAAGATTGTGAGCGCGTCGCCACCTTCGTCGCGCCAAATGTCCTGCAGTAGCCCAAGTCGGATCCGCCCCAGCGCACGGAGCCGGGTGCGCACGAAGGCCTCCGCCCGGTGCTGTTCTTCTGCCTTTGTGGCCGCAGCGACGCGCTCGGTCATAGCAGCGAGGCCAGCCCGGCGGTGTTCATGACTGGCCTCTATGGCCGCACGCCCTGCAGGAGTCGGCCTCGAGACGGCGGGCTTGTCGCGGTTGTGGTACGCATGGCTCCTATCGCGATAGCGACGGTGCGCCAGTTCTTCGGCCTCCAGCTCCCCGCCTGCCTCGCGGGCATCCTCATAGCGCTCCATCCAATCGTCGGTGAACGAGACTTTGCTCCCCTCGACCATGACGACGCCGACTTCTTCAAGCCAGACAACAAGACCGTCTCTGCCCTTGGCCGTTCGCTTGCGTCGCACGAGGTCGCGGGGGCGTTTCATGTGGAGGATCCCGCACAAATCTTCGAGCGTGCAACTCCCGCCGGCGGCCTGTACGGCATCAACGATCGCGCCGCGTTGCTTCCCGGGCCGTGTGACTGCAGGACGAGCCGCCGGCGGCTTGGACTCGCGCACCTTCCGGGTACCATAGACGGTCCCGCGCTTCGGCTTGCATCCTGGAGAAGACCACATCAACCGAGGAGCGCGCGGGTGTAAAGTACCAGGGGCATCCTCCCCCTTAGGGTCGACCTTTGCCCCCTCCAACGTAGCCCTCTCTCCATACTGCTTTACACCCGCGCTCACGACCGAGCGAAAGACGAACGCGCCAGCCTTGTGGGCCGCTCGCCCGTCATTGTCTCGCTTGAAAAACCGGATACCTTCGAGCCTTGCGACCGATTTGCTCATCGTGCGCGAACTCGAGATTTTCGCCTCTAGCATGAGCGGTCCCCACGCCTTCACGACCCGCAGGTCGTCGCCCACTATCTTGCCGTGCTTACGTGCTGCCTCTATCACCTTGAGGGCGAGATCGCGGTCGGTGTAGCCGCCTTGCCCAGTCCATTCGGTCGCCCACCATCTGCACCACAAAACCTCGATGGCTGCGCGAAGCTTCTGGTTGCGGGTAAGCCTCACCCGCTCTACAACCGCTTCGTCGTAGGGTCTTGTGAGAAGCTCGAGTTGTTTGACTGTGCCACCGTTGGCAAAGAAATCGTCGAGGCCTTGTTTGCTACCGTCGGGCGCTGGTGGCAGCAAGGTGATGAGTACCGTGGCGCCCTCCGCCCTCAGTAACCGCGCCAGTCTGTCGGCTGCTAGCTGAATATTCTTGTTGGTTTCAATGTCCGAGTCGTAGCAGATGGAATATTCTTCGCCTTCGAGCGGGAGCTCGTACCAGTCGTCTATAAGCGCCGCACCTTTGTCGCGCTGGCCGTTGAATACGCCCGACTGGCCCACCATGAGCAAGCCGTGGGTGACGCCGGCGTCCACCTTCTTCTCGCCCTCAGTCGCGTAGCGCCGTTCGCCGGGTTGCCTGATGCGCTGATGCTGGCGTGGGTGGATGTCCAGACGGTTAGGGTGTCCCTTCGGCTGCATGTACTTCGGGAACCGGCCGGGGTTGTCGGGTCGGAGACGGCAGAGGGTTCCGCCGTCTAGGAGGTGGACCGGGAACACGATGCCGGGCTTCTTGGGGAGCCACCCGTGATCCTGCGGGACGTCGGCGCCGCGTCGGGCGCTGAAGGTTCCGCGCTCGGTCGTGACGTCGTGCGAGATCGCGGAGGCCTCCAGCATTCGGAGGTGTGGGGTGGAGAGGGTCATGCTGCACCCCCGATAAGCTTCTGGATGTTCCTGAGACCGCGACGTTCCTCCGTTTCCGCCAGCTTCATACGGGAGAGAACATCCGGGTCAATGTGGAATTCCAGTTTCGCCCGGACCATGCCTCGCAGCGTGTTAGGCGGGATGGCGTCGAGTTCGACGCAGCGGTTCCCGAACCGGCGCGCGAACTCTGCCATGTTCGGATCCTTCTCCTTGCCGGGCCGGGTCGGGAGGTCGAGTTCCGTGATCTGGGATGGCGTCAGTGCCAGGCGCCGCACGTGCAACTCTGCCGAATCCCCGACAAAGCCGGTCAGCTCCGCTTTTATGCGGTCGAAGATCCGCAGGCCGCCGGGATCCCAGTCGTGTAGCACGTAGACGTAGGTCGGCCTGCCGTCGAGGGCGATGTCTTCGGCGGCGTCGTAGAGGTAGCTGACGGACGGTTGGCCCTTCGTGACGTAGAGGTCGAGGCCGAACTCCTCTATGACCACGGGCGCTATCACGCCCCGCAGGGCCTCCTTTTCTATCCACAGTTCGACGTACTCGGGAGAGCCGTGCCAGTAGTCACGCCTGTAGTTGGCTGCGACCTGGCGGGCGTAGGATTCTAGGCCCCCGTAACGGTGGTGACCGAAACGCGAGCGAGAGCCGTCCGTGATCCAGCCCCACGGGATGAGGCCTTCGCGGCGCATCTTCAGGAGTTCGCGCTGCACAGGCCGATACCCCGTCGTGTCGTCCTTCGGGACCAGGCCAGCGGTCTCTGCGAGATAGAACACGCCGCGCACGGTGGCGGGTTGGTTCTCGGCGACTATCTCGTAGAGTGCCTCGCGCAGTTCGGCTATCTCGGCCTTCGTGCGTCGACCGCGTTTTGTGGTGCGCGCACCATTAACCGGGTAATATGTCATTCGACCGCCCTCGACTTTTGGTCAAGGTTGGTCTTGGTGCGGGGGTCCGGGTTGAGATTGGCGTCTGGTCCGGATCCCCCTCTCTTTGCTTCGGTTTGCCCGTAGAGGCGGGCTTCAACCTCTGGTAGGATCTTCATTAGACTCCTTTGGTAGGGGGTTTGCGTCGGGGCGTGTTGGTCGCACGCCCTATTTCTTGTCTTCATGCGCTGTGCCTCAAGTGGCCCGACAACTCGGCTGCTGCGCTCTCGCGTTCGGTTGCGGCCTCCTCTGCCCGCCTGCGGGCTTCGCCGATCTCGCTGTGACTGCAGCCAGCTTCCATCAAGCGCGCCCGCGCTGATGCCGCGTCGATCGCTCTGTTTAGCTCTTCGAACGCAGCCATCAGCTCGTGTATTGCCTCCAGGTCGGCAATCTCAAGTGCGGCCGTTAACTGCTCGTCCACGAATCTGTTCAGGTCAGTTGCGTCGCGGTTTGCCTCTTCGACGAAGAACAACGCGGACCACGGATCCCGAAACGCAGGGCTATCTGGGTCGTCTGCGTGGCCTCGGACACGGCTAGCTATTTGCCGGGTGTAGGCGGCCCACGAAATCACTCCAGCGTGCCGCTCCTCCTCAAGACCGTTAAATAGCGACGGCTCAGGCGACGAGCGGCGTCGTCCTTTTCCCGAATCACTCTCTTCGAAGAGCTCGGGGATCCGTACTTCAAGCGCCTCTGCTAATTTTCGAAGAGTCGTGGCGTTCGGATCGCGCTTGCCTGTTTCGATGAGGCTTATTACCGATGGGGCCAGCTTGGCATGGTAGGCCAGTTCGTTTTGACTCCACCCCTTCTCGAGTCGCAGCCGCTTTACCTCATCCACTCAAGACCTCCGCAGTTGCTTTCACAGGAGAATTCTGCCAGAGGTATTGCGTTTTTGTCAAGCCTATGGAATAATCAAGCTGTTGAGAACGTAAGAAGCCTCCGCGGAGGGCCTAATCTCCCGGAGGCACGGACCACGAAGGAGCGCTTCATGGCCACAGAGAAGTCTAGCGCACCCGCGCACCCATCGACCGAAGAGCACGACGACACCGTAGAGGCGCACTACGCCAGCCTCGAGCGCCCCCACGCTTGCCTCGAGGGCTTGGTGTTCGTCGGCTACGTAGACGAGGACGGCGAAGAGAGGGAAGCGTCCTACCGTTGCCGCCGTTGCACGGATAGCCGATAGTCCCGTCCCGATACCCTATGCAGCTGCCACCAGCGAGGGCGCCACCACGCCCCGAGATTCCAAACGGTCGGAAGATCCCCGAACAACAGAGGAGAGAATCACGACGGAGACCACCACGGCCACCCAGACGCACGCCGGCGCGAAGATGTGCTGGGCGGGTGCGGCCACCGAGCGGTGGGGGGACGCCCGAGACCGGGTGCTAGAGGACATGGGGCGCTGCGAGGAGCGGGCCATAAACGCCCTCCGGCTTATAAGGGAGGACGAATAGAGAGCTGGCCGGGGTATCCTTCGGGTGTCCCCGGTCCCTTACCTTTGGAGGAGAGATGGACGAAGAGAAGCGCGCGAAGCTGGAGGCCGAGCTAGAGTCGGCAGAACAGACCCTCCGAGATGCTCTGGACTTCATTAACGACGACCGCCACCTTACAAGCAAGGGGAGGGCTTCGCGGGAAGCCTTGCGGCGGGAGCTGGAAGAAATCAGGAAGGACACAGAGGCGGTCAGGCAAGAGCACAGGCTGTCAGACTAGGCTCTGCCCCGGTCCAACGCCCTAAGTCCCCCCGCCTAACTCAAAATCGCGGCCTTCGTTTGTGCATGCACAATGAGCCATAATACCCATCGGGCATAACGTCCCTACGCCGGCGGTCCTGGCCTTATCGGGGCGGCTCGCAACGAGCTTCCGAACTTCGCCTTAAAGGGATTCTCCGAAGTTGCGCCAGGTCTTGTAAGCCCTCATACTAGGCTACGTTGCGTAACTAGGCGGGGCCGACGGGTCCCGTCATTCTTCTGGGAAGGGAGAGCCGATGGCCAGAGAAGAAGGCTTCTTCGACGAACTGGCTAGAGGACTGGCCGAGGGTTCGATCAGCCGCCGTAGGGCGCTCGGGCTCTTCGCCTCAAGCGCCATCGCTGCGCTTGTCCCCTCTACTAGAGCCCTAGCTGACGACGACGGGTACACGGTGTGCCACGTACCAGGGAGACCTCCCAACTGTGACTGCACCCGCGCTCGTACGATACGCGGCCTTAGCAGGCGCGAGCGCAATCGGCATCTGAGAAACCACCCATGCGACTCTAGGGGCAACTGCCGCAACAACCCCTATTGCGGCACTACCACCACGACGAGCACGACCTCGACTTCGACGACGCCTACGCCTATGGGCTGCACCGCGGACACCACCGGTTGTTGTGCCGGCGGGGGCAATAGCTTTTGCTCTGCCAACGCCAGCGGTACGGGGACGACTTGTTGGACCAGCGGGACATGTATCCAGCCTGGCGTAACAGGCACCCCCCAAAGCTGCGCTGATTGTGGCGCCTCACAGGCCTGCGTAATTTTACCCGCTAACTTCGGCTGCACCTCGCTTCTTGCTTGTGTGAACCCATGCGCTAGTTAGGCTTCGATCCGAAGGTTGGCAACTTACGTAAGGTCTGGCTGCGAGGAGGGCCGGGGCATAACGCTCCGGCCCTCCTCCTTGCCCTTATTCACCGAAGTTCGGGGAAGGGGTATTCTGCGAGTTCGCTTGCAGGTTCGTGCATAGAATGCCCTCCTAGGGCTGCGAGGATGGCTTCTAAGGGGCATCGCGAAGGGCGTGAGGGGACTATACATGTAGTGGTGGTGGATAAAGATTCAGGGATGCGAATAAGCCCCGGTCCGCTGCGGGAGGGGCTCGGGAAGGCGTATGTAGTAGGCCTTGGTGGCGTAAGATATTCGGAAGATGAGCGAGAAGGCCCTTAGGATGTTGAAGCACATGCGAAGGCAAATCTTGGGAAAACCCGCCCCCTACGTGGAGGTGCGGGCAGCGGCAATCAACGTAGGCTTGGACCCTGGTGGCAGCGAATGTCGTGCCCTGGTCGATGAACTGTTGCGGGCCGGATATCTTCAGCGCTACCCCAGCCCCAGCCTTACCGCACACGGGCTCTACCGACTCACCGATTCGGGCATAGTCGCGGCCGACGAGGCGGTGCTCGATGAGGCGAGACGTAGAAGGCGATTGAACGGGGAAGAGGAGCGGTGAGCAGTCAGTCCCGGCCCGATGCCCCAGGACCGCAGGAGGGCGCACGGAGGCCCTGGTGGAGAAGAGTATTCAGAGGATAGGAGGAGCATGCCAAACGATCAGACCGAACAGGACGCGACGAGGTTACTAGGGGCGTTCAGCACCAACCATTCGGAAGCTAGGATGGTCAGCCCGCATGGGACGGACAGACCGTTCTACCCGAGCTGGGCTGATGCGGAGCAGGCAGGACTCAACCGGGTCCGCCGCGACACCGCGATAAGGTGGCTAGTAGAGAACAATATGCTGGAGCGCGAGGGGGAGCCCGAGAGCCCGCTGGACACAGGGGAGGGGTTTTACTCCAAATACGGTTTGGTTTTCAGGATCACCGATGCTGGGCGGGAGTTACTGGAAGAGACCTCGGAAAGAGGGCAGGCGTAAGCGCAGCCTCAGATAGCCACACAGAGGGGCTGATGGCGCAAGCTGATAGGGAGGTGACGGCACGATGGGAGAAGAGCGCCAGGAGCAGGAGCGCACCCACAAGATGGCCGAAGATTTGATTTTGAGCAAGCTGCAGCAGATACATGCCCACCTAGCGGCAGTGGAACAGATGGCGGCCTCCTACCCGGAGGACCACAGCACGCGTCTGTTAATCGAGTCTCTGGAACTGTACAAGGCCCGCACGGTCGTAGAGGACGACATCGTGAGGGTTCGGGGATCCCTAGGCTTCGGAACTCACGGCTACGAAACTTTGTAACCTAGGGCCTGTATCTCTATGCGCTCTGTGGATAACCTCGAGCAACACGCCAGAATGCCTGCCGCCGCATCCACAAAGCTGCATAAGCATCCAACCTCAGATAATACTTGTCGCCTCAACCGCGGATAGCGCCCGATAGCGCCCGATAGGGGCCATCGGACCGGGGTATTACGTGGTCTTATCCAGGATCCTGCATCTGAACTTCGGAGAATTCACCTTCCGAAACTGTTTGGAAAGTCTCAGGCACGAGCCAACCTCCTCACCATCAGCCTGATCATTGCCGCGTAGACGAAAGCCTCCGCGCTGGCGCACAGCCTCTCGTAGTCCTTGCTCATCCTCCTGTTTTGTCCCAACCAGGAGAACGTGCGCTCTACCACCCACCTCCTCGGCAGGGCCACGTACCCTCGCGGCGGCATGAACTTCTGCCAATCGAGCCTCTTGCCCTCCTTGGCCCACTCCCTGGCCCAGACCATCGCCACCTTCTCGGGGACCGGCTTTGGGGGCTTGCGCACGATCTCTATGCTCATGTCCAAAGCGTCTTCCGCCCAGCGCTTGCCCCTTCCTTCGTAGCCGGCATCCAGCCATAGGTGCTTCAAGCGCGAGATCCCGCTGCGCGCCGACTCCAGCAGGAGCCTCAGCCCGTCCTGGTCGGGGACCTTGGCGCTGTGCACCTTGGCTTTAAGGAGCAAACCCTCCGTGTCCACGAGCAGGTGGCGCTTCCTGCCCCTGACCTTCTTGTTGCCGTCGTATCCTCTCTGTTCACCGCCGACCCCGGTGCTCTTGGCCGATTGGGAATCGGCTATGCCCGCGCTAGGCAGCGGGTTCCTGCCTAAGCGGACCCGCAATTGCTCGCGCAAAGCGGCGTTGATTCGCTCGAAGGTGCCGTCCGCGCGCCATCTGCCGAACCACCAGTAAACGGTCTCCCAGGGTGGAAAGTCTTTAGGCAGCAGCCTCCAAGGGCAGCCGCTTTTCAGGAGGTAGAAGACGGCGTCGAGGATCTCGCGCGGGCTATGGATCCTCGGTCGCCCCCGCTTGTTGGGAGCACCAACGTGAGGCTGGAGGATCTCCCATTCAGTGTCGGTGAGGTCGGTCGAGTAGCATTTTTCCATGCCCGGGAGCGTACGTCATCCACCTACCCATCTCGCTTTTCCAAACAGTTTCTCCACGCACTTCGGTGAATAGGTAGGATGGCTGCCAAGGGTGTCGAGTTACAGGAGGGCGCATGACCGACGAGAGGGACAACCCGGGCATCCGCGTACCCCCGCCCCTGATCTACGTGGTGCCACTCCTCGTGGGGCTGATGCTCGACAAGAGGAGGCACCTCCCCTTCCTGCCGCGCGCGGTTGCGCGGGGGCTCGGGGTCTCGCTCTTGGGCGCAGGGACGGTGCTCAACGCGTGGTTCCTTCGTACGATACGGAAGACCGACGTGCCCATACGTACCGACAGGCCCGTGCCGAGGCTGACCACCGGAGGTCCCTTCCGCTACTCCCGCAACCCGAGCTACCTTGCCCTTGCGATGATCTACTCCGGGATTGCCACGTTGCGCAACTCGCTATGGGCCATGCTCCTTCTGGTGCCAACCCTTCTGGTGATGCAGCGCGAGGTGATAGGGCGCGAGGAGCGCTACCTCGAACGCGCCTTCGGGGAGGAGTACCTCGCCTACAAGGGGAGGGTGCGCCGCTGGATCTAGGAGGTCAGAGAAGCCACCCGATACCCGTGAGGGGGCGATCTCTAGGGGTGGCCCGCTTCATCGGAGCGTCCCGACGAACCTTGCTCTGCGGCCGGGAGGTGGCCGTTCACGAAGCGCTGGATGCGGTGCCTCACCGGATGGAACAGGGCGCCTACCACCAAGGCGGAGACCACCGAGCCCGCCAGGGAGTGCTCGTGGGCGAGGGTGACCAGCAGGTAATGAAGCGCCCCGTCGATGGCCTGGAAGGCGCCCGCGAGCACCAGGGTGACGGCGGCGTAGACGAGGGTGCGGTTGATGATGACGTCTATCTCGTAGAGGCGATAACGCAAGATGGCTATCCCCATGGAGACGGGGATGCCCAACGCGCCAGCCACCACAATCGCGCCGCCGACCCACCCTAGCAGCGCCGAGCCCACCGCCCCCGAGACGGTGTAGGTCAGGACGATGCCGCAGATGGTCAGCGTGGCCGCGTAGGTGAACCACCTAAGCTGCTGCCGCTCGACGCCCCTGGCACTCAACCGCCTGACGAACAGGGAGGCCACCGCGACGAACATGAGGGCGAACAGCACGGCCTGGATCGCCTCCCAGGCGTTGGGCAGCCCCCCGATCCCTAGCGGGTTGCTTATGCCCTTGACGCCCAAGACGGGCCCGGCAGAGAACGCCTGGTAGATCGCTCCAAGCACTATCAGCAGCGCGCTTGAGCGGGCGAACCACCTCCAGCGGCGTCCGGGCAGCCGCCCGTCGGGGAAGAGGAGGAACAAGAACACGCTCAAACCCACGGGCAGGACCCAAAACCACGACATCATCCACGCCGCCGCTCGGCCGAGCGTGGTCGGTTGGGGCGCCGCGAGCAGCGTGTGGATGGCCGCCTCTGCGCTTAGGTGGGCCACCCCCATGCACAGACCTATGGTGCATAACAACCAGCCCATGGGATTCCTGGTAGGGAGGTGGGAGGCCACGAACGCGCCCACGGGCGAGAAACCCAGCGCCA
>Ga0307297_10000324_pt1 | contig 11499 bp, 7 predicted proteins | sample ER_DNA_157_FD_194464 | JGI IMG/M metagenome (GOLD analysis project Ga0307297, IMG submission 194464) | Bulk soil microbial communities from the East River watershed near Crested Butte, Colorado, United States - ER_DNA_157 | ecosystem: Environmental > Terrestrial > Soil > Floodplain | place: USA...
AAGACATTGGCGCCGACGGATGAGTTCATCATTCCGAACGGTCCGGGTGCGGCGATATCGTCGGTCCGGTTCAAGATGCTGACCAAATCCGGCGAGATACTTACCGGCATGACCCTGGTTCCCTATCGGTGGGAAGGCAGCCGGTCGCTTCAGCAACCGATTATCCGCCGGTATGAGGCCGTCGATGTCCAGTGGGATGGCGGGTTCAACGTTGTTACCACGGTCCGGAGCACCTTGCTGCCGCTTCACGCGCAGCCGCGCGTTTCACAACACGTCTATGGCGAAGCCAGCGCACGCGCCTGATACCTAGCCGCGTCACGGAAGTCGGACCTGCCGAGCGATCGGCAGGTCTTTTTTATCGGCGTTTCTTGATGTCCTCTGCCAAATGCGTTTTTCTGGGGGGCTATTATCCGGCACCCATGCGAATAATTTGATCCTGATCCGGTGCCGGGTGATGCAGGCAGCCCGGACGCCAGGCCCATGACCCGAAGTCACCGAGCAAGCGCCTTTGCCGGAAAGACCGACACTCCGCCAGAACATGGTCGGGCTGCGAGACATAGTCATAAGGGCGGACAAATAGCGGTGAATATCCATAGATCAGCGATAGCCGGGCCTTCTCGCCGTTATTCAGGCTTGCTCCGTGCCAGAGACTGTGTGGAAAGATAACGGCGTCGCCTGCGCGAATCCTGACTTGGGTGCGTCCGGGCAAGTTGACGCCCTGGGTAAATCCGGAGGTTTGTCCGCCGCCCGGATTTCCTTCTTCCTCGGGAAACGGTGTGTGCTGCGAGCCGGGAACGTAGGCGAAGTTGCCTTCATTCTCGCCCTCCAAATCCGTGAGGAAATATTGCACGGATACCATCAGCGGAACACAACCGGGCGCCGAGAAGCATTGGCCGAGCGTCCCGGAATCCGTGTGCAGAAAGGCCTGCTCCTGCACCCCCTGGGGGATGACGATCATCTGAGCGCGTGACACCTGAATGTTAGCGCCCATGATTTCCACGATGAGGTCGAATACCGGCTTGTGATCCACGAGATCAATGAAGTCGGCTCCATCGGACACGATATTCCAGCGCTTGAAGGTCTGGCGGTCACGCGGGTACGCCAGCAGCTTTTGCCACAAGTCTGGCATGCAAGACGCCGTCTCGCTGTCGAGGGAGTAATTCGATATCTCGCCTGAAACGAATCTCCCGTAAAATTGCCGTACCCTTGCCTTCAGGAGTTCCAGACGCGGACCGGGCAGGGCGCCCGGCACCACAATCAACCCGTCTTGGGACCATGCTTTTTTCTGATCAGGGGTCATGTTCAGCCTCGCATTTTCAGGCGGCATTCCGAGGAGCGCCGCCATTTGCCACCAGCATCATCATCTGCAGATAATTTGGAGGGGCAGGGTCTGGGGAATTGCCTCCTTCTGAATCTCAAATCCGTTCGGGGCCGCGTCTTCCGAATCTCGTTCGGAGTCCGATACACACATCCCTATTACGCGGCCGATGATTGCTTCAGGATCAGGAATGCCGGCTTCACGCGATCGGAATGGCCTCGAGTGCTCATCGCTCCAATTGCACGAGCGACAACGATATGCCCCGCTTCTCGCCAACTTTGCCAGAAGTCAGCATCGGCGTCCCTCGAAGGAGGTTGTTTGGTACAAGTTTTATAACCTGTAGTAGATTATTGGCTTGCCCGACCCTGGTCAACGAGGATTTCGCTGACGCCCTGTGGCGCTTTGGAGCCCGTTGGCCTCGAGGCCGGCACGCCACACCGGAAATATCGTCGATTTGTCATGCAAGCTGTCGGCGGGTGCAAGCCCGGCGGGGCGTTTTTGACGATCTGCAGCGTTGATCGAGCCCGCGAAACGTCTATCTATAGGGCCGAATCCTCCCAAATCGCCGTTCGCGGCTGGCTCAGCCCCTGAACAAGCCCGCCGTAGAAAGAAAAAGCACGAAATGAGCTATCCTGAAGCGGAACAGAATCCGGATTTTCCTCAGCTTGAAAGGAATGTTCTGAAAAAATGGGCTGAAGACCGAACGTTCGAAGCTTCGATTGCACAGCGGCAAAGCCGAACCGGCGACGGCTCGAATGAATATGTGTTCTACGACGGCCCGCCCTTTGCCAACGGGTTGCCGCACTACGGGCATCTGGCGACCGGCTTTGTGAAAGACATCGTTCCAAGATATCAGACGATGCGCGGCAACCATGTCGAGCGCCGCTTTGGCTGGGATTGCCACGGCCTGCCGGCCGAGCTGGAGGTTGAGCGCGAGATCGGCGTGCATGGCCGCACTGCCATCATCGAGTACGGCATCGACCGCTTCAATACGCAGTGCCGCGAATCCGTTCTGAAATTCGCCCATGAGTGGGAGAGCTATGTCACGCGTCAGGCGCGTTGGGTCGACTTCAAGAACGACTACAAGACGATGGATCTCTCCTTCATGGAGAGCGTCATCTGGGCGTTCAAGGAGTTGTGGAACAAGGGGCTCGTCTATGAGGGCCACCGGGTGGTGCCCTATTCCTGGGCCGCGCAAACACCGCTCTCGAACTTCGAGACGCGCCTCGACAACTCATTCCGCGAGCGCGACGATCCGGCGTTGACGGTTACTTTCGAAACCACGGACAAGGACGGCGGCGGCGACTCCCTCAAGCTGATGGTGTGGACGACCACCCCCTGGACCTTGCCGTCGAATCTCGCGCTCTGTGTTCACAAGGACATCGACTACGCCATCATGGAGCGGAATGGCGAGCGTTGGGTGCTGGCCGACATGACGGTGGAACGTTATGCCCGGGAGCTCAAGGACTTCACGCAAGTGGCGACAATCAAGGGCGCGGAACTCGTGGGTCGCCGATACCGGCCCCTGTTTCCCTATTTCGCCACGGCCGAAAACTCGTTCGTCGTGCTGGCGGCCGATTTTGTCACCGCAGAGGATGGCACCGGCATCGTCCACATCGCTCCTGGATTCGGCGAGGAAGATCTCGAGGTCGGCAAGGCGCACGGCCTGCCGATCGTTGTGCCGGTAGACGCGGCCGGCGCGTTTACGGCGCAGGTCCCGGACTATGTGGGCCAGAACGTCATCCTCGAGGCCAACGCCAACATCATCAGGGATCTGAAAGCCAACAAGGTCGTCGTCCGTCACGAGCAATACCGGCACAGCTATCCGCATTGCTGGCGAACCGACCAGCCGCTGATCTATATGGCGATCAACTCCTGGTACGTGGAGGTGAGCCGCTTGCGCGAGCGGATGGTGGAGCTGAACAACGGAATTCAATGGGTGCCGGAGCACATCAAGGAAGGTTTGTTCGGCAACTGGCTGGCGAACGCCCGCGACTGGAACGTGTCGCGTAACCGTTTCTGGGGAACCCCGATTCCGGTCTGGCGAAGCAGCGATCCGGCCTATCCCCGTATCGACGTTTACGGGTCGCTCGACGAGATCGAGCGTGATTTCGGCGTGCGTCCGGCTGACCTGCACAGGCCCTTCATCGACCAGCTTACTCGCCCAAATCCGGACGATCCCACCGGCAAGTCCGTCATGGTCCGGGTTGAGGACGTGTTCGACTGCTGGTTCGAGTCGGGCTCGATGCCATTCGCGCAGCAACACTATCCGTTCGAAAACAAGGAGCGCTTCGAGAAGAATTTTCCGGGAGACTTCATTGTCGAGTATGTGGCGCAAACCCGGGGCTGGTTCTACACCCTGATGGTATTGTCGACCGCGCTGTTCGACCGCGCGCCGTTCCGCAATTGTGTTTGTCACGGTGTCGTTCTCGATGAAAACAACAAAAAGCTGTCCAAGCGGCTGAAGAACTACCCGGATCCCGCGTTCGTTTTCGATACCTACGGCGCGGACGCGCTGCGCTGGTACATGATGTCCTCTCCGCTCATGACCGGGGGTGATCTCGCTCTGTCGAGGGACGGCGCCGACATCGCCAAATCGATGCGCCAGGTCATGCTGAGAACCTGGAACGCCTACAGCTTCTTTACGCTGTACGCCAATATCGACGGCGTCAAGGCGCGCTATCGGACCGACCAGGATCACGTTTTGGATCGTTATATCCTGGCCAAGACCCGGGAGCTGATTTCCGAGGTCGGCGCTCGTCTCGACGCATATAACATCCCGGGCGCCTACGCTGTCGTGTCGGGCTTCGTGGATGCGTTGAACAACTGGTACATCCGAAGCCGCAGAAGCAGTTTCTGGGCCGATGGGCAGACCAGGGACAAGCAGGATGCCTTCGACACCCTTTACACGGTTCTGACGCTGTTCTGCCGGACGCTTGCGCCGATGATGCCGCTGGTAACCGAACGCATCTATACGGCGTTGACGGGCGAGCGCAGCGTGCATCTGGCCGATTGGCCGGACGTGAAATCGCTGCCTGAAGATCAAGTGATGATGCGTCACATGGATCTGGGACGCGACGTCGTCTCCAGCGTTCTGACGCTGCGGGAGGCCCACAAGCGGCGCACGCGGCTGCCCTTGAAGAAGCTCACGATCGCTCACCCCGACGCCGCAAAGCTTGAACAATATAGCGGGATCATCGCCGACGCGATCAACGTAAAGGAAGTCGTCCTGACCGCCGATGTGGCGAGTTTCGGGTCCCGCGACATCAATGTGAATTCAAAGCTGGGGGCTCGCATCGGAGCAAAGTTCAAGGAAGTTCTCGCCGCCCAGCGCGCAAGAACCTGGGTCATGCGGCCGGACGGAAAGGTCGAGATCGCAGGGATCATCCTCGACACCCATGATTTTGAATTGCGCTTGCAGGCGATGGAAGATGTCGTGGCTGAGCCGTTCGACGCCTGGCGCGGCGTTGTCGTTCTCGACACGCGGATTCATCCGGAATTGCAGGCCGAAGGATGGGCGCGGGATTTCACGCGGCTGGTGCAATCCGCACGGAAGCAGGCGGGCTTCAATGTGACCGATCGCGTCGAGATCGTCGCTTCGGTCGCTCCCGAGCTTGAACACGCGCTCAGGGAATTCAAGACGTATGTGACGGGCGAGACGCTGGCGGTCAGGTTTGATCTTGTCGCGAAGGGTGCATTGGGCAGTCACGGGAATGCCGTCGAGGAAGAAATCGACGGGTATCACGTGGCGTTCGTTGTCACCCGCATGGCGGCCTGAAGTACGCAGGGTACGAATCCCGTCGCGCCACGAAAGCGCCGCCAGTCACTGACTGGCGGCGCTTTGCTTTTCGCGTCTGACCATCCGGGTGCGTTGCCGGCCACTACTTCTTCTGCCCGTAATTCAATAACCCGCCGAGTCCCTTCGGCGGATGCGCGCGCAGCGCTTCCTCGTTGGGTTCAGTGCCCCAGCCGGGGCGGTCGGGGATCACCAGGTAGCCGTCGACGATCTCGGGCAGATGGGAGAACAGCTCGTGGTCCCATTCCAGCCGGTCGATGTCGATTTCCATGATCCGCAAATTCGGCACCGCTGCGCAGAAATGCGCGTTCATCATGCTGCAGAGGTGGCCGTAGAAATTATGCGGCGCGACGTTGACCTCGTGGGCCTCGGCTGTTGCTGCGATCTTCATCGACTGCCACACCCCGTTCCACGGCGTATCGATGATCGCGACATCCATCGCCTGCTCGCGGAAATAGGGCAGGAATTCGCGCAGTCCCAGCAAGGTCTCGCAGGACGAGACCGGATGCGGACTTTGCCGCCTGATATAGCCGAGCGCCTCCGGGCTGAAACTGTCGATCTCGATCCAGAACATGTCGAGGTCGGCGATGGTGCGCAGGACCTTCAGATAGCCTTCGGTCTTGGCGTTGAAATTAAGGTCGAGCAGGATATCGACGTCGGGTCCTGCGCCGTCACGGATGGCTTCCAGATGCATGCGCAGGTCGCGCAACACCTTGCGGTCGACGTTGATTTCCGGCTCGAACGGCGCGCCGAAACCGGGCCGCCAGCCCTGCGGCTTGCCGTCGGTATAAGTAAAGATGTTGGTCTTCAGCGCGGTGAATTTCCTGGCCCGGACCTCGCGTCCGATCGACTTGACGCCGTCCAGATCGGTGATGGCGGGCTTGTACCAGCCGGGATGGTTGATGCGCCAGGTAGCGCAATGCGACCAGTAGACCCGGACGCGGTCGCGGATCTTGCCGCCGAGCAATTCGTAGCAGGGCACGCCCAGGAGCTTGCCCTTGGCGTCGAGCAGGGCGTTTTCGATGGCGCCGAGCGCCAGCGCCACGACGCCCCCGGTGGCGGGACGCGTGGCGGCTGACAATTCCGCAAAGATCCGCTCATGCGCCTTCACGTCCTGTCCGACGACGCGGCCCGAGAGCCGCTAGATCGCGGTGCCGACGCCGGGGGCGCCGAAACCCTCGTCATATTCACTCCAGCCGACCACGCCGTCCTCGGTCGACAGCTTGACGAAATGATAGTTCCGCCAGCCTGCGTCGCAGGCGAGGATGTCGACGCTCTTTACCCTGGATGTTTTCGTCATGGCGTTTCCCCCTTTATTTCTTGTGACGACGGCTTGCGCCGCCTGTCGATCATTGTCGGCTCAATGCGCCAGCGCCCGCGCGATGATGTCGGAGCCTTTTTCCGCCACCATAATGGTGGCGGGATGGATGTTAGGCGACGGCATCGCCGGCATCACCGAAGCGTCGACGACGCGCAATCCGTCGATGCCGCGCAGGCGCAAGGCACTGTCCACCACCGCACTGTCATCCTCGCCCATCCGGCAGGTGCCGCAGGGGTGATAGACCGTCGAGCCCATGCTGCGGACGAAGTCGGCGATCTCGTCGTCGCTTTCGATCGCAGGATTCGGCCTGATCTGTTCGGTCACCAGCGAGCGGAACGGCTCGGTCGCGGCGATCTGCCGGCCGATGCGGAAGCCCGCCAGCATGATGCGCATGTCGTCGGGGTCGGTCAGGTAATTGGCGAGGATGCGCGGCTGCAATTTTCCTTCGGCGTCGCGCAGCGTGATCTCACCGCGGCTCTTCGGCCGGCAGACGCTGAAGATGAAGGTAAAGCCAGGCCAGCGATGCAATCCGAGTTTTAAGCTTTCGGAAGAGAAATTCAGCACCTGGTACTGGATGTCGGGCACCGGCTCGGTCGGGCTGGACTTTGCAAACAGCGTTGCCTCGGTGGCGCCGACGGCGAGCTGGCCTGTTCCGGTGAACAGCCATTGCAGCGCCATGCCGGCCGACTTGAGCGGGTTCATCACGGCTTCGTTGAGCGTGTCGCCGCTGTGGGTTCGGAACGCAAAGCTGGCCTGATAATGATCCTGCAGGTTCTTGCCGACGCCGGGCAGATCCAGCTTTACCTCGACGCCGTGCTGCGCCAGTTCGCCGGCGGGACCGATGCCGGAGGCCAACAGCAGCACCGGCGAGTTGATGGCGCCGCCGCACAGGATCAGTTCGCGCCGCGCCCCGATGCGCTGGATCCGGCCGTCGCGTTCGACCTCGACGCCGACCGCGCGGCGTCCCTCGAACAGGATTTTTCGCACGTGGCTCCTGGTCATCAGCTCGAGATTTTTTCTGGTGAGGTTGGGCCGGAGGTAGCCGACCGCGGTCGAGCGGCGCCAGCCATTGTGGACGTTGAGCGGCGCGAAGCCGATGCCGTCGATGCGTTCGCCGTTGAAATCGGGGTTGCGCGGATACTGCAGCCGTTCGCAGGCCTCGACGAACGCCCTGGCCACCGTGGAGGGCCGCCTGACGTTGGCAATCGTCATCGGGCCGCCGGTGCCACGCCATTGGTCGGCGCCGTCGACGCAATGCTCCATCCGCTTGAAGTAGGGCAGCACGTCGCGGTAGCCCCAGCCTTGCGCACCCAGGTGCTGCCAGCCGTCATAGTCGCTCGGCGCACCGCGCAGGAAAACCAGGCCGTTGATCGAGCCCGACCCGCCCACCACCTTGCCGCGCGGCCAGATGATGCTGCGGCCGCCCAGCCCCGGCTCCGGCTCGGTCTCGTAACCCCAGTTGATTTTCGCGTTGGGGACGAGCTTGCCGAACCCCCGGGGAATATGGATCCAGGGATTGCGGTCGCGCCCGCCGGCCTCGATCACGCACAGCGAAATCCCGGGGTTTTCCGTCAGCCGGGCCGCCACCACGCATCCGGCGGAACCGGCGCCGGCCACCACGACGTCGAATTGCGCATCGAACCCGGATCTTGCCATGATGGTCCTTCTGCGAGGATTGGGTTGCGGGTTGCGATACTTGCCAGCAAAGATGCTATCGCTATATCGGATTTTTCGGACCCTTTCAGCAAGCGAACATTGAGCGAGACCGAGTATGACCACCACCGCCGATACCGCCCCCGTCTCCCAGCCGTTCCAGGCCGAAGTCGCCGAATTGCTGCACCTGATGGTGCATTCGGTCTATTCGGAAACCGATATTTTCCTGCGTGAGCTGATCTCCAACGCCTCCGACGCCTGCGACAAGCTGCGCTATGAGGCGATCGCAAACCCTGAGCTGATCGCGGACGGCGAGCCACCCAAAATTCGCATCGTGCCCGACAAGAAGGCCGATACGTTGCGCGTGGTCGATACCGGCATCGGCATGGACCGCCAGGAGCTGATCGACAATCTCGGCACCATCGCCCGTTCCGGCACCAAATCCTTTCTGTCCCGGCTGACCGAGGCAAAGGACGGCGCCGGCCTGATCGGCCAGTTCGGCGTCGGCTTCTATTCCGCCTTCATGGTGGCCGACCGCATCGTCGTCACCAGCCGCAGAGCAGGTACCGGCGAGGTCTGGATCTGGACATCGTCGGGTGGCGCCGGATTCGAGATCGCGCCGGCCAGCGAAGAGGATGCCAAGCGCGTCGCCCGTGGCACCGAGATCTTGCTGCACCTGAAGCCCGATGCGAAGAAATATCTCGAAACCTGGGAGATCGAGCGCATCGTGGGCGCCTATTCCGACAACATCCAGTTCCCGATCGAACTTCAGCCGGAAGAGGGCGAGCCGCGCCAGATCAATTCGGCCAGCGCGCTGTGGCAGCGCTCGAAGTCCGAGCTGACGGCGGAAGACTACGCCAAGGCCTACAAGTCGATCGCCAACGCCTTCGACGATCCGGCGATGACGCTGCACTACCGTGCCGAAGGCCGCTATTCGTATGCCGTGCTGCTGTTCGCGCCCTCGACAAAACCGTTCGACCTGTTCGAGCCGCAGCGCAAGGGCCGGGTAAAGCTCTATGTCCGCCGCGTCTTCATCACCGACGATGCCGATCTGCTGCCGGCCTATCTGCGCTTCATCCGCGGCGTGGTCGACAGCGAGGATTTGCCGCTCAACATTTCGCGGGAGATGCTGCAGAACAATCCGCAGCTGGCGCAGATCAGGAAGGCGGTTACCACGCGGGTCGTCAGCGAGCTGGAGACGCTCGGCGACAAGGAGCCGGAAAATTTTGCGAAGATCTGGGACGCCTTCGGTCCCGTCATCAAGGAAGGCCTCTATGAGGATTTCGAGCGGCGCGAGAAACTGCTGGCGCTGTCGCGCTTCACCACCACGACGGGCGCGGACCGGTCACTGAAGCAATATATCGCAGACCTCAAGCCGAACCAGACCGAGGTCTACTTCCTGGTCGGCGACAGCATCGAGCGGCTGAAATCCAATCCCAAGCTGGAATCGGCCGCCGCCCGCGGCATCGAGGTGCTGCTGCTGACAGATCCGGTCGATGCATTCTGGACTTCGGCTCCGCTCGATTTCGACGGCAAGAAGCTGAAGTCGCTGAGCCAGGGCGATATCGATTTCGGCCTGATCCCCCTGCTCGACGACAAGAAGGAAGAGGCAAAACCGGAAGCCGACGAGGCCGGGATCATCGCCGTCATCAAGGCGACCCTTGGCGAACGCGTCTCCGACGTCCGCGCCTCGCAGCGCCTCACCTCCAGCGCCTCCTGCCTGGTCGCCGGCAGCCACGGCCCGGACCGCGAGCTGGAGCGCTTGCTGGCGCGGCAGAACAAGGGCGCCGGCACCAAGCCGATCCTCGAGATCAATTTGCGCCATCCGCTGGTGGCGGCGATCTCGGGCGACAACGCCGAGGCCGCCGACCTGTCTTTCCTGCTGCTGGAGCAGGCGCAAATCCTCGACGGCGAACTGCCGGAGGATCCGGCGGCGTTTGCCGGCCGGCTCAACCGGCTGGTGCTGCAGGGGGTCGCGAAAGGCGGATAGGGAAAGGCAAGCCGGGAAAAGCTTTGTTTATGCGGGCTGCTTGTTAATGTGTTGAACCCAGGTTCGAGCACCGGCCGTATCTGCTTGAAGGGTTCATAACGGGGCATTTCCACTGCTATGACCGCACTCTCCGCCAACGACAGCTTCTATTCCTCCATCCCGGTCTTTCGTGGCTTTGCCAGCCTGATGGACCCGGCGCTGTATTCGCCGCTGCCGGATGACTGGTCGATCGGCGTCGCCGATATCGTGGAGTCGACCAAGGCGATCGCAAATGCACGCTACAAGGCGGTCAACATGGCCGGCGCCTCCGTCATCGCCGCGGTCGCCAATGCGCTGGAGGGCCGCGAGTTTCCCTTCGTGTTCGGCGGCGACGGCGCCAGTTTCGCGGTGTCACCCGAGGATCTCGCGCGCACCCGTGAGGCGATGGCGGCGACCTCGGTCTGGGTCGAGGAGAGCCTCGATCTGGTGATGCGGGTGGCGCTGGTGCCGGTGTCCGCGGTGCGGGCGCAGGGTCTTGATGTTCGCGTCGCGCGGTTCGGGCCGTCGGCCAATCTGTCCTATGCGATGTTTTCCGGCGGCGGTCTCGGCTGGGCGGAGACGGCGATGAAGCGCGGCGAGTTCGCGGTGCCGAAGGCCGCGCCCGGCACCCAGCCCGATCTCACCGGCCTGTCGTGCCGGTTCGAGGAAATTCCTGCCGCGCGCGGTCTCATCCTCTCGGTATTGGTGGTGCCGGCGCGCGCCGCCGATCCCACGGCCTTTCGCAAGGTGATCGAGGACATCATCGCGGTGGTCGAGCGCAGCCCGGATGCGGGGCGGCCGGTGCCGCCGGAAGGGCCTCCGCTGACATGGCCGCCGGCGGGAGTCGAGTACGAAGCGCGCGCGAGCCGCCGCGGCTCGCTGTGGCGGCGGCGTGCTTTCGTGCTCGCCAACACGCTGTTCGTCTATGTGATCATGCGCTTCGGCATCAGCGTCGGCGGCTTCGTGCCGAAAACCTATGTGCAGCAGGTGGTGGAGAATTCCGACTTCCGAAAATACGACGACGGCTTGCGCATGATCCTCGACTGCACGCCGGAGCTGGAAAACGCGCTGACGAAAGTCCTGGCCGCGGCGGCCGCGGCGGGGACGGTGCGCTACGGCCTGCACCGGCAGGACGCGGCGATGATGACCTGCTTTACGCCCTCGGCGCTGCGCAGCGACCACGTCCATTTCATCGACGGCGCCCGCGGCGGCTATGCGTCGGCGGCGACAGCACTGAAGGCGATGGCGGCGTAGGGAGGAAATTCTTGAACGGCAATTCGTGGTGCGCGACGTTGCGGAGACCGATAGGTTATGAGTTCTCACCAGGAAACGTATGCTGGAGTAAGGATGTGAAGCGTTTTCTCGGCGTCGGGGGGTACATTCCGCAATGATCCATTTTCCCG
>Ga0307297_10000326_pt1 | contig 11482 bp, 7 predicted proteins | sample ER_DNA_157_FD_194464 | JGI IMG/M metagenome (GOLD analysis project Ga0307297, IMG submission 194464) | Bulk soil microbial communities from the East River watershed near Crested Butte, Colorado, United States - ER_DNA_157 | ecosystem: Environmental > Terrestrial > Soil > Floodplain | place: USA...
AACTGCGGCTGCCGGCGCTGCCGGTGACCGAACGCGCTGTGATCCGGCCGCTGAGTCGTTCTGCGATGCGTACGCTGCGCTGGGCCCTCTCCGACTCCTTAGAACCCAGCTAGCTGTTGCCCTCTTGGCCACGTTTGCCGTCTCGAGGCGGGAAACGTGGGTCGAACCGGCTCTGCACACCCACGTTAGTCATCTGGAGACGGGAAACGCCGGCGAGTTCGGCGTCAGCCCAAGACAGACGGGCGTTGTTTCTCCTCTCGCCTTCGACGCGCTGCGCGAAGCCCCTGGACCGGGCTCCGCTTCCTCTTCCTGCCACCAAGTGAGTACGACATGATTCACCCAAATGGGATGGCCCCTGTTCGTATGAGCCGCCCAAGGTCTTGGGCGAGAAGGAACCGGACATGAGCGCTGATCGTGAGAAGCAAGCGGCCGCCGAGGCCGCAGCGGAGCTGGTGGAAAGTGGCATGACCGTGGGACTCGGTACCGGCTCGACCGCTGCCTTCCTCGTCCAGGCGCTGGGACGTCGGTCGCTCGACATCCGCTGCGTTGCCACCTCGCCACGCACCGAGGATGCGGCACGCCAGTTAGGGATCCGGGTCGAGCCGTTTGGCGAGATCGAGCGTTTCGATATTGTCATCGATGGCGCCGACCAAATCGCCCCGAACGGCTGGCTCGTCAAAGGGGGCGGAGCGGCGCACACCCGCGAGAAAGTCGTAGCGAGCGCAGCCGACCGTTTTGTCGTCATCGCCGATTCGTCGAAGCCAGTCGAAGCGCTGCAAGCTCCGATACCCCTCGAGCTGCTGTCCTTCGGGCTCCGAGCGACCATACGACGCATTGGCCCGGTCAAGCTGCGCGATGTCCCGCTCAGCCCCGACGGCGGAGTGATCGCCGATTACGAGGGTGATGTTGGCGACCCTGCTGCGCTCGCCCAACGGCTGGCTGCCACACCCGGAATCGTCGATCATGGTTTGTTTCCGCCGGAGATGGTGGCAACGATCTTCGTCGCTCGGGGGACGTCGGTTGAGCGGACGGACCCCGAGCGATCACCTGGTTCGCAAAGCTAGGCGCCGCCCACGCCTTCTTCCGGAAGCAGACCTCGCTCGTGAAGGACGAACAGCAGGATGAAGGCCGGCACCACGATGAGCGCTGCCAGCACAACAACCACCAACATGGCGGTCAGCGTGCCGGTCGGCGCCGCCGCTGCAGAAAATGTCAGGGTCTCCGGCAGTATGTAGGGCCACTGCGCCACAGCCCATCCGACGATCACACTGGCGACCGCGACGACAGCGAGCAGCCGACCTCCGCGTGCCGCATCGCGAACCAGGAGTATCAGGGCACCGGCCCCGCAAAGAGTGCCGAGGATGACCAGCGGTAATGCCCGCGACGTCAGACCCTGGAAAAGATAGGGCGCGTCAGCGCGGAGCACAAAGATACCGACGACACCGAGCACGCCGACCAGGGCGGCCGCGACCACCGCCCGGCGGCGGAAGTATTCGGTCATCTCGTTGTCGCTGAGCCGCCGAGCGTCCCAGACCAGATAGACCGCCGCCAGGTACGCGACGGCGGCAACGGCCAGGACGCCGCCAAGAACGGAAGTCGGGTTGATCCAGCTGTGCACCGGATCACCTGCCTGCCCACCGGCCGGGACGCGGCCCGATGCGATGCCGCCCGCGACGGCTCCCATGCAGTAGGGCACGAGCACCGAGGAGGCGGCGAATCCGGCCCCGAACATCCGCCGGTAGCGCAGCGTGATGACCGCCTTCCGGAATGCGAAGCTCGCACCACGCAGCACGATGCCGAGTGCAGCGATCGTGAGCGGCACGAACAGCGTCAGCGTGATCGAGGCATACGCCTCTGGGAACGAGGTCCACAAAATCACGAAGATGAAGATCAACCAGACGTGGTTGGCTTCCCACACCGGCCCGATGGAGTGCTCGATCATGTCGCGCGGGTGCTCTCCCCGGTCGGGGCCGCCAGCGGTCAGGTCCCAGAATCCGGCGCCGAAGTCGGCACCTCCGAACACTGCGTAGGCGACCACGGCCAGCAGCAACACCACGGCAACCGCCGTGCTCATCCGACCGCCTCCCCCGCATCGGCGTGCGCCTCCGTGGACGCCTCGGTCAGCGCGCTCGGACCGTACGGGGTGTCATGATCGGTGAAGCCCTTGGTTTGCCGGAACCGCCGGCCCATGCCCCGCAGCACCAAGATCGTGGTGGTGCCGAGCAGGGCGTACAAGATCACGACCGCGAAGAACGTGATCCACACGCCGGTGTTGGCGGTGACCGCATCCTCGACCCTCATGTGTCCGTAGACGATCCACGGCTGGCGCCCGACCTCTGTCACCACCCAGCCGGCCTCCATGGTGAGCACCGCGACGATGCCGGCCACCGCAGCCGCCCGGAGGAACCATTTGGTCTGCGGCATGCGGCGTCGGAAGATCCACGACACGGCATACCAGACGGCCAACAAGAACAGCAGCGTCCCGAGACCAACCATGATGTCCCAGCACAGATGAACGATGTTGATCTGTTGAACGGTTGGTCGTTGGTCTGGCGGCACCGCGGTCAGGCCCTGGACCACGGTCTGTTTGCCGGTGCTGGGATCGGAGAGCCAGGACGCCAGGCCGGGGATGGGGATGCCGCCGCTGACGGTGTAGTTCTCGTTGAGATGACCCAGCAGGGTCTCGGGAGCGTCGCTCTCGGTCGTCGGCACCAGCTCGATGGCAGCGAATTTGACCGGCTGGTTGCTGTACACCCAACGCGCCAGCCCATCGCCGACGCCCATCTGAATCGGTGTCGCGACCGCGCCGACGGTGAATGCGATCACGAAGCCGAGGTAGTGATAGCGGTCCCGTCGGCCTCGGAGCATGCCCACCGCGTACACCGACGCGATCAGGAAACCGCCCACCAGGTACGCGGCGACCAGCATGTGTGCCGCCTGCCACGGCATGGAGTCGTTGAAGATCACCCGAATCGGATCGACGTCAACCACGTTTCCGTTCGAGTCCAAGGTGAACCCGGTTGGCGCGTTCATCCACGCGTTCGCGGCAACTACCGAGATGCTGCCGAAGATTCCGGCAAGCACGATTGGTACGCCGGTCCAGAAGTGTGCCCACGGCCGTAGCCGTCGCCACCCGAAGAGGTAGATCGCGATGAAGATCGCCTCGGTGAAGAAGAACAGACCCTCGAAGCCGAACGGTACGCCGAATACCTCGCCCCATTGGCCCATGAACCGCGGCCAGAGCAATCCGAACTCGAAGGTCAAAACGGTGCCGGTGACAGCGCCGACGGCGAAGGTGACCGCCATGAACTTCGACCAGCGTTGAGCCAGGATCAAGGCAGCCCGGTCGCTGTGCCGCAAACCTCGGTAGTTGGCGATCAACGTCATGAAGGCCCAGGACACTCCGAGCGGCACCAGGATGATGTGGAAGGCGAGAGTGAAGGCCATCTGCGCGCGGGCCCAGGGCACCGGGTTAACCAAGACGATTGCCGTCAGAGCGCTGAGCGTCGTAGTCACTTTGACACTGATCCTTCGGTAAAGACGTCAACAGCAGTCACGTCTACCCGCCTACTGACCTGTAACGGATTCGAGCCTGTCCGATCTGCCGATCTCCGGCATCACCCTCGGGGGGTGATGCATGTCCGGCATCGCTGATTGGACGATGGCTATCGACCTGCCGATGTGCCGACGGCGTTCCAAGAGAGGCGATCACCATGAGTGACACGACGGTTCTCATTGTGGGCGGTGGGTTCGCCGGAGTCGCCTGCGCCCAGCTGCTCGCCAAGCATGACGTCGACGTGATCATGCTCGACCGCAACAACTACCACCAGTTCCAGCCGATGCTCTATCAAGTCGCCACCGCCCAGTTGGCTGCCGATGACATCGCCCGGCCGCTGCGCGGAATTTTTCGTCACGACAAGACTGTCGAGGTTCGGCATACCGCTGTCACCTCGATCGATCTCGACGCACGATCGGTCACCACGACTCTGGGATCGGTGCTGTCCGCGGACTACCTGGTGATTGCGGTCGGCGCGCAGGCGAATTTCTTCGGTACGCCGGGAGCGGCGGAGCACTCTCTCCCGCTCTACTCGGTGAACGATGCCGAGCGGTTGCGCACCCGCATTCTCGAAGTCCTGGATGCCACGATCGAACGCCCGGAGCTCATCGAGATGGGTGCGCTGAACTTCGTGATTGTCGGCGGCGGTCCGACCGGGGTCGAAACAGCCGGTGCACTGGCCGAGGCTCTCAGAGACGCTGTTCCGGAGGGCTATCAATCGCTCGCGCAATCGGCTCAGGTGCACCTTGTCGATCATGGTGAGGTGCTGCTGGCACCGTTCTCGGACAAGGCGCATGCCTATGCCGCCAAGCGATTGCAAGACGACGGCGTCACGCTGCATCTGGGCGTCGGCGTCAAGGAGGTGTTTCCCGATCGGGTCACGCTCAGCGATGGCGACACGATCATGACCCACGCCGTGATCTGGGGCGGAGGCGAGAAGCCCGCCGACGTCATCGCCGCGGCCGGGTTGCCGCAAGGGCACGGCGGCCGGATCGAGGTAGAACCGGACCTGACGGTGGCCGATCATCCACAGGTCTATGTACTCGGCGACGCGGCGAACATCGCCGGCGCCGACGGAAAGACGCTTCCCCAGCTGGGATCCGTCGCTCAGCAATCGGGAGCCTGGGCCGCCCGCAACATCCTCGCCGAGATCGCCGGCAAGGAACGTACGCCGTTCGACTACAAAGACAAGGGCATCATGGCCATGATCGGCCGCAACGCCGCCGTCGCCGAGATGGGTGCGCATCGGCACGAGGTCGATGGCCCGGTAGCGTTCGCGGCCTGGCTGGGCGTCCACGCCATGCTGCTCAGCGGCGTACGGAACAAGATCGACGCGTTCATCGCCTGGGGCTGGGACTACTTCAGCAAGAACCGCGCGACAGCGATGGTCAGTGCACCTGAAGCCGGACGCATCGATTGGGGAGATGACGACGAGGGCGAAAAACCTGAGTTCGACCCGACTCCCACCCAATCTGCGTTCACCCGGACGGGGTGAAGACATGTTCGGCTGCTCGCCGTAGCGTCGTGCCAGGAGCCTAGGGCTTCTTTCCGGTCAGCATGCTGTTTGCCTACACGGGTTCAGGAGGTCGGCAATGGTGGGACGCAACAGTTCGTCGGGATCCGGACAGCAAGAGGCCGATGTGTTTGTGATCTTCGGTATCACGGGTGACCTGGCAAAGGTGATGACCTTCCGATCGTTGTACCGGCTGGAGAAGCGCGGACTGCTGCAATGCCCCATCGTTGGCGTGGCATCCAGTGACTGGACTCTCGATCAACTCGCGCAGCACGCCCGCGAGTCGATCACCGGAACTGGGGAACAGCTCGACGAGACGATCTTCGAACGGTTCGTGGGCCGCCTTTCCTACGTGCACGGCGACTTCGCCGACGCAGCGACGTACCAGCGGGTCGGCGAAGCGATCAAGGACGCGGAGTGCCCGGTTTTCTATCTGGAGATCCCGCCGTTCCTGTTCGCGACTGCCGTCAAAGGGCTTTCCGAAGCAGATCTGATCAAGAACGGCCGCGTCGTCGTGGAGAAACCTTTCGGCCACGATCTCGCCTCAGCACGCGCACTGGCCGCTGACCTGCATCAATACGTGGATGAATCGCAGCTCTTCCGGATCGATCATTACCTGGGCAAGATGGGATTCGAGGAGATCCTGTACCTGCGATTCGCCAACACCATGCTCGAGCCGGTCTGGAATCGGAATTACGTCAGCTGTGTGCAGATCACCATGGCCGAGAGTTTCGGAGTTGAAGATCGAGGCCACTTCTACGACCCTGTTGGCGCCCTTCGTGACGTCGTCGTGAACCACCTCATGCAGGTGATCGCGGCAGCTGCGATGGAGCCGCCGGCGGGCGGCGATCCGGAGACACTGAACTCCTCCAAGGTGGCGCTGTTCAAGGCCATGCCGGCCGCCGATCCAGCAAACTACGTGCGAGGTCAGTACGACCGTTATCGCGAGATCGACGGCGTCGCCGCCGACTCCAGGACCGAGACCTTCGCAGCCCTCCGCTTGGAGATCGACAACTGGCGCTGGTCCGGGGTGCCGTTCTTCATTCGCGCGGGGAAACGCTTGCCCGTCACCCAGACGGAGTTGCGACTCGTGTTCAAAGAGCCGCCCCGGCTGGGCTTTGGCCTGTGGGGAGATCGCATGGCTGAGCCGGATCAGCTCGTGGTGAGGATGGATCCCGCTACCGGCGTCCGGTTCATGCTCGATGCCCGTCGCGCGACAAGCATGAGCCCGGAGGCGATCACCTTGGACATGACATTCGCCCAGGAAGGTGGCGAGGGGGCCACCCCGTACGAGGTGCTACTGCACGCTGCAATGGTCGGCCAGAGTAGTCGGTTCATGCGCCAGGACAGCGTTGAGGAGACCTGGCGCATCATGCAGCCGTTGCTCGACGCGGCACCGGACGTGCAGGGTTACCAGCCCGGCTCGTGGGGGCCCGCCGCCGCCAACAACCTGGTCGCGGGCTACGGCGGCTGGCAAGAGCCCTGGACGGTCGGCTGATTGCCGGTTTAAGCCATCAGCCCGTGCTCGTGGGCGTACGCCGCTGCAGCCGTCCGAGACTGCACATCCAGCTTGGTGAATATGTTGCTCAGGTGACGCTCGACAGTCTTCTGACTGAGTACCAGCGCACGCGCAATGTCGGTGTTGCTCCGGCCCTCGGCGACAAGCCTCAGCACCTCCACCTCCCGCTCAGTGAGGCCGCCAGGCCGCTCCCGTCTCAGCAGCCGGTCGACCTCCTGGGCCGCTGGCGCCGCACCTAGCTCGGCGAAGGCGCGGCCCGCGATCCCAAGCTCCGAGGCTGCTGAATCTTCATCGCCCAACTGGCGCAGTGCACGCGCGATCAGGACGCGGGCCCGGGCAGCTTCATACGGCGCACCGATCTCGCTCCAGAGGTGGCATGACTCACGCGCGTGGCCGAGTGCCTCTTGATCATGACCGCTGATCAACTCGACACTCGCCGTCGCGTATGCCGCCATCGCCTGGAATGCGGAGTTGCCAAACGCTGCCGCGATCGCGGACAACTCGTCGCAGTAGCCGCGGGCCTCGTCAGGCAGTTGCGCCGCAACCATGACCTCGACAGCAGCGGGCAGCAGCCGTGACCGGTGCACGGGCGTCCGCGCTTCTGCCAACAAGCGGCGTAAGGCGGATACTGCTGCTGCGGTACGACCCCGGTGGGTCCAGGCCAACAGCAGTCCCGGCTGTGGCTCGTGGCCCAGCTCAGCCGCTTGGTGATAGGTCGACTCCGCCTCGTCGAATCTCCCACGGATGCGGAGCACGTCGCCCTGCTCGGTCAGTGCAAGCCCGGCCGGCGCCGTCGTACCCTCCTGCTGGTATCGGCGCTGTGCCAGGGCAAACTCAGCAAGCGCCTCGTCGTAGGCACCGCGCAGTCGCATGATCTGACCACGATGCAACGAGCACTGACCGGTGTATGGAACAAGGCCGGGCTGCACCTCGCACCATCTGGTCAAGGCACTCGTCCACGATGCCGCGCGCGAGAAGTCTGACACCTCCTGGCACGCCTCAATCATCGAGCAGTAGACCATTCCGGCAATAATGGGCGAGACCTCTCCAGCCGAGATCCCGATCATCGCCTCATCGAGCAGTGCCAAGCCTTCGGGCACTCGACCGGCGTAAATCATGAGCCGGCCCTGGCACATCAAACCCTGAGCGACGAGGTCCGGATGCTGGTAGCGGCGACCGACGTCGACCATGCCGGCGGCCGTCTCAGCAGCCCTGGCAAAATCCCCACGTCCCAGGTACTGGAAGAACTCGTGGGCTAGCAGGTAGCCGCGTTCGACAATGTCGGGCGGTTGGGTCTCGAGGATCCGTTTTCCTCGGGCGACCCAGCCACCTCCGACCGCTGTCTCCCCGCGGATGTTCAAGATCAAACCAAGCCAGAAGGCGAAGCGGACGGCTGCCAGGTCGTCACCTTGCTTGATCATGTCCTGGTACCCGGACTGCAGGGCACGCACCGCCTCATCGACGTCACCCATGAGGTAGGCAGCTGTCGCCAGGGCGAGGGTGTCCTTCGGCTCTAGATGGCCTACGCTGCGGAGCCGGTCCAGTGCCAGCGCCCAGTCACGCCGTTCGTAGGCTTCGCGGGCCTGCAGCAACTCATTGATGATCTTGTCACGCTCCATGCGCAGCCTCCCGACTAGAGAGATTACGCGTCAGATACTTAGGCCGCGAGAGCGAGCAAGCTGCTAACGCGTGCGTCGATCCGCTTTGCGACGTACTCGGCATCTCTGCCGACACCCGGCAGCACCATCGAGCTGAAGGCGTACTGGAAGGCCAACCCGCAGAAGAAGAGTCCGGGAGCTTCCGGAACCACGCCGCGTATCTCCCGCGGCCAGCCATTGGCGTCGAAGATCGGCAGGTCGATCCAGTTGAACACCTGGCGGAAGCCGGTGCACCACACGACGTTTGCGACGTCGAGCACCCGGCCATTGGCGAGAACCGGTCGCCCGCTCTCGGCGCCGCTCACCCGATCAAGGATCCTGTCCACGCCGCGTGCCTGCAGGTGTGATCGCCTCACTCGCAACATTGGTAGGCCGTGGAAGCGGATCTCCTTCATGGCGTGGCGACCGATGGGCGTACGCCGGGTGATCACATGCCTACCGAGAAACAGGAGAACAGGCCAGAACAGGCGGCCGCTCCAGTGGTCCAGCCGTACCGGCAGCTGCCCCGGATCCCGACCGACCAAGATCGTTGGATGGCCCTCAGCTGCCTCGAACGCGATGTCGGTGCCTGAGTGCGACGCGCCTACCACGAGCACCGGGCCGGGCTTGAGCTGTGCCGGCCGGCGGTACTCGCTGGAATGCAACTGTCGAATCGACGGGTCGAGATCAAGGGCAAAGTCCGGGATTCTCGGAGTACGGCCGAAGGGCCCGGTCGCGACAACGACGTTGTCGGCGACGAGAAGGTCATCTCCGATGTGGAGCCGATACCTCCCATCGCTCGGTTGCAGCCGATCGACGTGGGCGAGGGTTCGGACCGGAAGGTGGAATCGTTCGGCGTACGCCGTCAGGTAGTCGGCGACCTGGTCCTTGGTCGGATAAGACCATCCTGGACCAGGGAACGGTAAACCTGGCAGACCGTCGGATCTGGCCGGGGAGTACAGCCGCAGCGAGTCCCAATGGGTTCGCCAGTTGTCGCCGACCCGGGCGTTGCTGTCGAGGATCAGGCAGGGCCGTCCACGCCGCTGCAGGTGATAGGCGGTCGCCATGCCAGCCTGGCCCGCCCCGATGATCGCGGTCTCGATGTGCTCGATCGTCATGGAAGCCTCCGCCAGGAGAAGGGACGCCGTCGGATCGGGGCGAGCGGCTGGCGTAACGCAGATGCCAGAAGAGCATCAGTCCCGATGTGATGACGTAGAAGGTGTGCAGAGCCCAGATCGGGCCGGGCGGCAGCTGCAGAACGTAAATCGTGTGCACCGCGTTGCCGACATTGGCGAGCACGAGGTTTCCCCGGCTGTAAGAGCTGAGCTCCTTGCTGCGTGCCGCCTTGATCAACATCGGTAGCGTGCTCGCGGCGAACAGCACGGTCGAGACCGAGCCTGCGAGTACCGCCATGGTTGACATGTCAAAGAAGCTACGGAGCGCAGGGCCCTCCGCGCGTCGGGCCAGACACCCAACTCGCAGAAACACGTGATGGGTGAATTCCCTTACGAAGGTTCGCAACGACTGCGGTGTCGACGATGGCCGCTGGCACGGCGTTGCAGGCTGACCGAGGAAGCTGCCCAAGATAGGTGCCCACGAATATCGCTCCAATGATCCCGTTGGCAACGCGACCGGCGATGCGTAAACCGGTTCTACCTGTGACCAACAATGCTCCAGCGGCCCAGCCGGTGAAGGCGAGGCCGGAAATGGGAGCGCTGAGGAAGTGGTGCTTCGGAGCAGTTGCTCGCGGGTATTGAAACTGCCTCGGAGGTTTGGGGGTTGGGTTGCTCACTATGTAAGGCTGGCTGGATGACTGAACCGCAGCGTGCACACAGAGTGGTGTCTACGGTCCTGCCGACCGCGCATGGGACCTTTCAGCTCTATGGGTACGCCGTCGAGTCAGGCTACGAGCAGGTCGCACTGGTTTTGGGCGATCTGGACGCAGTGGGAAACAACGGCCACGTTCCGCTGGTTCGGGTTCACTCCGAATGCCTCACCGGCGACGCGCTGGGGTCGTGGCGCTGCGATTGCGGCGAGCAGTTGGACGCAGCGATGCGCGAGATCAGCCAGGAGGGACTTGGCGCAGTGATCTACCTGCGCGGCCATGAGGGACGCGGCATCGGTTTGCAGGCCAAGCTGCGCGCGTACGCCCTGCAGGACAGCGGCCTAGACACCGTTGATGCCAATCTGCGACTTGGGTTGCCGGTCGACGCGCGGGATTACGACGTGGCCGCGGCCATCCTTCATGATCTTGGTTTGCGACGGATTCGGCTGCTGTCGGCGAATCCGGACAAGAGCGCGAGGCTCAGGGATCTTGGAATCGAGGTGACGGCGAGGCTTCCGCTGCAGGTGACTGAGCACCCCGAGAGCGCCCGCTATCTGGCTACCAAGCGGAACAGGATGGGTCACGACAACGGCCACAACTTGCCCGATGTGTGGAGCGAACTGCTGCACGGCAGGGTGCCCCATCGGGCGGTCGCTGGGCCGGAAGCCGTGCTGCTGGACCGATACGGGCCGCTGGTCGCTGCCGGCGGGATGATCACCGTCGCTCAGCTGGCGCAGAGCATCGACGGGTTCATCGCCTCCCGTACGGGCGACGCCAACTACGTCTCAGGCGAAGAGGACCGGGAGCACCTGCACCGGCTACGCGCCCTGGTGGACGCTGTCGTCGTCGGCGCCCAAACGGTCGTCGCCGACGACCCCCAGCTGACCACCCGCGCCGTGCCCGGACCCTCGCCGGTTCGGGTGCTCATCGACCCGCAGGCGCGGATTCCCCGCGATGCACGGGTGCTGACCGATGGCAGTGCCAGGACCCTCTGGTGCGTGGCCGCCGAGCGCCGCCCCACAACGGTGGCGCCCCACGTTGATCTCGTTTCGCTGCCGGTCAGAGCGGGCCGATTCGAGCCGCAGGCACTGCTGGAGATGCTGGTGGAGCGTGGCCTCGGTCGGGTCCTGGTTGAGGGTGGCGGGCGCACGGTCTCCGATTTCCTCTCCGCGGGTCTGCTCGACCGGCTCTACCTGACGACCGCCCCGATCCTGGTTGGAGATGGCGTACCCGGAGTGCGGTTTGCTGGTAGCGACTTGGTTTCACAGGCTCTCACCGCTCCCGTACAGCGCTTCAGCCTGGGCCGTGACATCTGTACCGTCTTCGACTTCGCTGCGATACGACTCGGCCTAGCGTCCTCCCGGCAGGCCGAGGACATCGCAGTGGTCGAGATCGACGCTCAGCAACCCGGCGGCCAGCTGGGCACGTCGTA
>Ga0307297_10000327_pt1 | contig 11443 bp, 8 predicted proteins | sample ER_DNA_157_FD_194464 | JGI IMG/M metagenome (GOLD analysis project Ga0307297, IMG submission 194464) | Bulk soil microbial communities from the East River watershed near Crested Butte, Colorado, United States - ER_DNA_157 | ecosystem: Environmental > Terrestrial > Soil > Floodplain | place: USA...
GGGACAGGTCGAACTGGACGGCCTGGACATTTCCGGATTGCCCCCGCACCTGATCGCCCGCGCCGGAATTGGCTACGTCGCTCAGGAGAAGGCGTTGTTTCAGGACCTCACGGTGGAAGAAAATATTCGGATCGGCGTTCGCGATCGGCCAATCGGCGTGGCGCTGGGTGAGATCGAAGCTTCGTTTCCCTTCCTGCTGAAGCGGCTTGGGCAACGTGCCGGCACACTGAGCGGCGGCGAGCAGAAGATGCTTCTGATTGCCAGGTCCGTCGCCAATGGATCCCGCCTGCTGCTGATCGATGAGATCAGTGAAGGTCTTCAACCGACCATGATCGAGCGGGTGGCATCGATACTGATCAACCTGGTGGAGCAAAAGAAAACCGCCGTGCTGCTGGTCGAACAGAACATTGCATTCGCAACGCAGGTAGCCGTTCGCTACGCCGTGTTGGAGCGTGGCGAGATCGTCAGCCGCGGCTACGCCAACGATCCGAGTGCGGCGGGAAACATCGCCGGCTATTTCAGCGTCTGACCGAAGGAAACGTCATGCAGGAATTCAACACCTTTTCGATCGTTGCACGCTGCCCGAAAACCGGGCTGCTCGGCGTCGCCGTCGCAACTGCCGTTCCAGCTGTCGGCTCGACATGCCCCTTCAGCCGACCTGGAGTCGGCGCCGCGTCGACCCAGTCCTGGGTCAATCCGTACCTGGCCATCGCGGTTCTCGACGGCATCGAAAGCGGAAAAACTGCCGTGCAGGCGCTCGACGCGGCGATCGCCGCAGACGACGGGCGGTCCCTTCGACAGATTGGTGTCGTCGACCACAGCGGCGTCGCGGCAGCATGGTCGGGGTCCGACTGTACGCCCTGGTTTGGTCAGGAGGTCGGTGACGGCTTTGCTGCCCAGGGCAATATGCTGGTCGGCCCGGAAACCATCGCGGCAATGTCTCGCGCTTTTCGCGATAGCAAAGGCTGCGACCTCGACGAGCGCCTTATGCGCGCGCTCGAAGCGGGCGACGCATCCGGCGGCGACAAGCGAGGCAAACAATCGGCTGCTCTCCGTATTCAGGGTTCCGAAGCCTATCCGGTGCTCGACGTTCGCGCAGATGAGCACCCCGAACCGATCGCGGAGCTTCGCCGTATTCTGACAATCAGCCGTCTTCAGCTCGCGCCATTTGTCGCCGGCATGCCAAAGCACGACGCGCCCGCGGGGGCCGCGCCGAGGGAGGTTCAAACCATGCTCGCACTTCCGCCACCGCTCCGGCCCGGAGGGGGCGGCTCCTTGCCCGCAAAAAATGTGTCCTCCTGACACAAGCGTTTGCGCATCTGCTGGCTGATGTGGTGGCGCCGGGTCCCGGACGCGACGCAGGGAACTCGTCAGAGTTGCGAATCGATGGGCAGCAGTTTCAGCAGGTCGGCCAGCAATCGCCGTCGAAAGCCGGTTTCCGGCTCGTCCTGATAGCGCACCCTGTTGCCGTCCCTGACCGTCTCCCAGACGATCTTGCCGTCCGGGTCGAGGCGGACGTGGTAACTGTTGGCGGGCACGACGCCGGTCGCCATGTAGACCGTCAGCTTTCTGGCAAGCTCCGGGCTCTCGATATAAAGTCCGGCTTCGGTGTTGATCACAGCGGAGCGCGGGTCGAGGTTGAAGCTGCCGATGAAAACGGCTTCGCCGTCGAAGATCATCGCCTTGGTGTGCAAGGCCGCCGGCGACCGCCCCGAAAGCAGCGACCAGCCCGGCCGGAAGGCGTCGGTATCCGGGCGCAGCTCGTATAGCTCCATGCCGTTCTCGAGCAGCCGCCTTCGCGTCTTGGCATAACCTGAATGCGCAGGCAGCATGTCGTTCGAGGCGAGCGAATTGGTCAGCACGCGCACCCGGACATCGCGCTCGTGCAACGCCTTGACGGTTGCCTGCGCCCCGGCGGGCAGGACGAAGTACGGCGATTCGACCAGCAACTCGTGCTTCAGCCCGGCGACTCGCGCACGAATGAATTTCATGACGTCATCGCTGTCCTTGCCACGGGCGACGGCCTCCGGATCGTCGGCGATGATTCGACCATGTGCCCATACCAGATTGTCGCGAAGTTCGACGCTCGTGGCCGCCAGCTCTTGCAGGTCCTGTTCGATGGGATAGGGGTAGTCAACCGCAGCGATCGCCTCACGCAAACGCGCCAGGATAGCGTCGAGATCGGCTGCGCCATGGGCGCGATCGACGATGGCCCCGATCGGCACGGTCGGGGAGCTGTTCCAGTATCGGTCGAATACTCCCGAGAGATCGCGGACCACAGGCCCGACCGTCAACACATCCAGATCGCGATAATTGGCGATGGTGTTCACGCCATAATAAATGTCACCGATGTTGCGGCCACCGACAATGGCAGCCGCATTGTCGGAAACCATCAATTTGTTGTGCATGCGGCGGTTGACCCGGCGGAAATCGAAAATGAAATCGAGAATCGACCATCGCCGGTTCCCGAGCGGGTTGAACAGACGGATCTCGACATTGGGGTGAGCATCAAGGCAGGCCATGATGGAATCGCTGGCCTTGTAGTAGGGATCGTCGACGAGGAGCCTCACCCTGACGCCGCGATCGGCAGCCTTCATCACGTGATCGACGACGATCCGGCCGGTCGTATCGCCGTCCCACATGTAGTACTGCATGTCGAGGCTTCGCTCAGCCAGGTCGGCAAGCGCCAGACGGGCGATGAAGGCCTCGCGCCCGTGGCTCAACAGGCTGAAGCCGGACAGGCCCGGATGGTCATCGCCCGCCGAACCGAAGAATTGGCCGAGCCTGGTCGACGCAAAACCCTCGAACGCCGTCGAAACCGTGCGCGGATGGTGACGCCGGGCGCCGGTAGAGCGACCGGCAATCATTTGGGCAAACCACGCCCGCGCCGAAGCGGCGCGCACCTGCAAGACGCCGCCGATCCGTTCAAACCCGTCCGGCCACCGGGATCCTGCCCCGCCGGGCCGCCGCCTCAAGTGCGCCATGATCACGCTCGGTCTGCTCAAGATAGGCCAACGAAAATTTTCCGATCGCATCCGGAAGCGCATCGCCGGTGCCGCAATAGCCAGAAATCATCGCGGCGTCGCCCGACTTCGCATGAGCAAGCGCGAGCGCCCAACCGCACAGACCGCAGTACCTCGAGAGGCCGTCACGGGCTTCGCGATCGCCCTGCCTCAGATTCAGGCCGCCCTTCATGTCGGCAAGCTGCCGCACGTAGTAGTGCCTGCTGCCATTGAACCCATTGGCCGCATTGACCGGCCCCCAGCCAAGGAAGATATCCGGAGAGCCCTGGATCATTCGCTGACCGACAACGACGCGCCGTCCCTGCTGCTTGATCGATCGATTGCTGTCGAGATAGCGAGCCAGCACGGATTCAAGCGCTTCCTTGATTTGGAGGAAAAGAGGGCCGCCGGCTCCCCCCTGCTCCTCAAGCAGCACAACCCAGCAACTGGTGCCGACGCTGCCGACGCCAACGACCTTGCGGGCGACATCGATGATCCGGTAGCGCGACAACAGCCGCCTGCGATCTTCCGGCAGGGATGCGAGATAGGATCGCAACATGGCTTCCAGCGCTGCTGTTACCGGAGTGCCGTCGGGGAGGTACTTCGCGCGAACGATCAGCGGCACATCCTCCACGATCCGGTGCTCGCCATTGACCTCTTCCGTAAGCCGGTCCAGGGCTCGAATATGGCCCCGGGCGCGGGCCTTGGCGAACGTGGTCTGAGCCAGCTTTCGCAGCCGCGCCGGGGTCGCCGCGAGGATCGTCCTCTCGTCGATCAGGTCGTACCACACCTCCAGAAATCCCATTTCGGCATAGCCGCGAAGCCTTCTGACATAGGCTTCGACCACCGCACGCGCCGCTTGCTCGGCATCGGTCCGGTCACCGCCGAGAAACAGCGCGGCCACCGCGGCGCTCGCTGCCAGCCGCTTGAGGTCCCACTCCCACGGCCCGGGAAGCACCTCGTCAAAATCGTTGATTGCAAAAATGAGGTTGCGCTCTGCGGATGCGAACAGCCCGAAATTCATCAGATGCATGTCACCGCAAGCCATCACCTCGAGACTGGTGCGCGGGGATTTGGCCAGATCTCCCGCCATGACGGCGGCGCTTCCGCGCAGAAAGGCGAACGGCGAAGTCAGCATCCGTGCCATTCGCACCGGCACGAGCTCCTGGATGCGGGTGGCATTCTGCGCTTCCAGGACCGCGACCGGGTCGGGTCGTCCGCGCGCGCGCCGGAATTCCGCATGGGAGGAGCGCGGCACCATGCGGCGAAGCGCCTTTCCATTCGCCATCCGCTCAGCGCGAGACAAGCGGGTTGTGTTGAGATTGTTGAGCTTCGTGAGCTCCGCCCGGCTCGCATCCTGTCCAAAGAAATCTTCGAGCTTGGGCATGTGCGCGGTCCTACAGTTTCGCAGGCCAACGTCGCGCGACAACTGCAGCCGGCTACGCGTTATCTCAATTCGACCTTGAAGCGCATTTCCAGATCACCGGCCCCCCGAAGGCAGATCGCCTTCGAATTGCTTCACCTCACGCCGAAGCACCCGGGTTCTCTGAACGGTGCCTGACCTGTGCGCGTTGGCCCAAAGCCGGACCTTGATTTAGATCAACCCCGCCGCTGCCCGGTCGCGACGATCGGGTAATCGAATGACTGGTGGTGTTTCGCTACATGCAGGAAGCGGGCGCCACGACGCGCGCCAAACAGTTCACGGTGGCTCCGCAATAATCGCCCTCTCGTACTTCAGCGCCACCCGTATGCGGCGCCCATCCGAATCACGTTGGAAATTTCCTTCGAAGCCTCGCTTGCAGGATACCTTGCACCACTGCCCTTAACGTCGGGTGCTGGCAAGACGGGGCAGCAGGCATCACCCAAAGTCTTGAAAACGAGACCTGAATCCGCGGCGATTGCATTGCCCGTCATTGCTCGTTGGGACAATGGCCATGAGGACAATAGTCCCGAGAACGGCAGCTGCCGTACCCTGCTTGCAGGTAAACCTCCGGCAGGGGTCAAAAATGGCAAGTCAACTGGAGCTTAGTGCGCGAGCTGCGCTGTGCAGACAACTCGCAGAGCGTGAGCCAACCAACCGGGTCCTCTGGATGGCTGAGGCGGAAAACTGGTCGCGTCTGTCAAACGGGAAACCTCGCGGCGAGCCGGAGCAAAACCCGGTTATTGCATCCTGGCGAGTTTGCGGGGGCGTTCCGCAGGATGGTCTACCAATATCAGCGTAGCAAGGGGCGTTAATCTGAGCCGGATTATGGCTTCGGAAGTTGGTTCAAATTTTTTGGGAATGTTTTCATGATTGAGCGTCGAACCCTTCCGCGCGTTGAAATCAATCAGCCCGCGATGCTTCATCTTGAGGGCGTTCACGGCGTCCATCCCTGCATGGTGACGGATTTTCACAATCAGGGAGCCAGGCTTCATTCCTCCACGTTTCACACGGCTGCTTTCGAATTCGATCTGTCCTTCGACGGTTTCAAAACAACCCGGCGCTGCCATGCGGTGTGGAGGAACGGGAATTCGTGCGGCATCGAATTCGTCGAACGAAGGCACGCCAGAACGGCGGGCAAGGCCATGGCGCCATCCCTGTGTTAACCCAAATCAAGGATGCCACTTCGCACTTTACTGTCCAAGCATTGGCAAGGTTCTCGCTGAGGAGCTGAGAGTTTTTTCAATGCAATACGCGGACGCTTTCGGGTTGTTCTCCCACACCTGGGGGCGTCCGCCTCAATTCGTTGATGCCTTGATCCACATCACCACCGTTCTTGTTGTTTCGAATCCCCAACATACCGCGGTATTGGAGAGTATCATGACGCAACCAACCATCGTGTACCTGGAACGGCGGTACGCGGATCTCGAAAACGAAATAGAAAGTGCGCTGGAACGCGGCCCGACCGATCATATGGCTGTTGCTGACCTTATATACCGCAAGTTGATCGTTGCCGAAGAGATCAAGCACAATCGTCGCTTGGTGGAGCTTGTCACCAGGACGCAAAACTGAGCGACCGTTTGGTTTCCATGCCCTCCGGCTACGCTGGCGTGCCTCAACGCGCCATCGCCGACCCGTCGCTGATCCTGATTCTGTCGGACTCTGCCGGAAATTCCCGGGTTTGCCCCGGTGGAGAACGCGGAGTGATCGGCCAAGGGCGCTCGACGGGCTGCGATCCGGTTGTTAAGCCCGCCCTCCGCAGGGAGATTTTGAGTCGGGACCATGACCGTTGCGATCGAAATGGGACACACGACGGCAGGCGCCCCGGCGAATCTGGACCTCGAGGAACTGCTGGCAACCCGTCTGCTGGTGCAGGGCAATTCGGGCTCCGGCAAATCCCATCTGCTGCGCCGGCTGCTGGAACAGAGTGCCCCCTGGGTACAGCAGACCATCATCGACCCCGAAGGCGACTTCGTGGCGCTTGCCGACCGTTTCGGCCACCTCCTGATCGACGCCGAGGACCATAGCGAACGGGGCCTGCAGGTCGCCGGCGAACGGGCGCGCATCCATCGTGTCTCCACGGTGCTCAATCTCGAGGGGCTCGACGCCGAGAACCAGATGCGGCGCGCCGCCGCCTTCCTCGGCGGGCTTTTCGAGGTCGCCCGCGACCACTGGTACCCGATGCTGGTGGTGGTGGATGAGGCGCAGCTGTTCGCGCCGGCCGTCGCCGGCGAGGTTTCGGACGAGGCGCGCAAACTCTCGCTCGGCGCCATGACCAACCTGATGTGCCGTGGCCGCAAACGCGGGCTTGCGGGCGTCATCGCCACCCAGCGGCTGGCGAAACTCGCCAAGAACGTCGCGGCCGAGGCGTCCAACTTCCTGATGGGCCGAACCTTTCTGGACATCGACATGGCGCGCGCCGCCGATCTTCTGGGCATGGAACGGCGACAGGCGGAGGCGTTCCGGGATCTGCAGCGCGGGCAATTCATGGCGCTGGGACCGGCCCTCTCCCGCCGTCCGCTGGAGCTGCGCATTGGTCCCACGGATACCACGCCGCGCAACGCGACCCCGCGCCTGATGCCGCTGCCGGAAGCGACGCTGGACGCGCGCAGCATCATCCTGGCAGCGCCGCCGCCGGAGCATAACCGGCCGCAGCGCCGGTCGTCGCCAGACCTTCTCGGCCAGCTGATGGCGGCGAAGTCAGCGGCGCTGGAGATCCCTGCCGAAGCGGCAGAGCAACCAATCAGCGCGGAGCAACTGGCGGAGCGGCGCGAGCGAGTGGATCGTATTCTGCGCGCCGTGATGGCGGAGCCCGATGCGGGATTCCGCGCCATCGGCGTGCTCTACCAGGAGTTCGTGGTGCGCTGCCGAATAGAGGGCCTCGGTTTGGCCGTGCCGGACCTGGCCGACTTCCGTCGCATGCTGACGCGCGCCCGCGCCGGGCTCGGCTCCGATATGGCAGAGGATGACGGTTGGGAGGATGTCTCGGTCCGCGCCTCGCTGCTGCCGGAGGATATGCAGGGCGTCTTCATGATGATCGCCCGTGCCGCGAAGGAAGGATGGCCCTGCCCCGGGGACGCAGCGATTGCCCGCGCCTATGGCTCACATTCGTTGCGCCGGGCACGGCGTCTGCTGACCTACATCGAGGAGCAGGGCCTGATCGTTTGCCAGTTTGACGGTGCCGGTCGGCGGATTGTGACGCTCGTCGAACTGGCTTGGGCAACGGCACCGGGCAACCCCAATGCCGATGATCTGCCAGCGGAACAAGGCTGCAGCCCTTCGGCTGCATGATGCATCGTCGTTGACAAGACACTTCGCCCCGCAAGCACCCACCGCACATTTTATTTATGTCGTGATTGCCCGCATTCCGTGACAGGATTGTTACCATCAGATTTGTGACGGTTTTGTTACAGCCTGATGACAATTCGATTTACGTGCGGAGCGGTTGATGAGCTTGGAATGGCGGGCGGCGCGATCCAACACCCGATCGATTGACCTGGCATGGTCGAGTCCCGTGGCGTGGTGGTGGAGCCTGTTGAGCCTGGTCAGCGCCGTCAATATCGCGGTCTGGTTCCTGCTGTACCGCCAGCTCCACGATGAGCCGACCGACGCTCTCGGCAGCACCTCCGGCAACCAGCTGATGCTGTTGCTTTGCGCGGCCTATGTTTTCGGCTGCGCCTTCCGATCGTTCCTGCCGCGCGCGGACGTGCAGCGGATCTGCCTGTTCGACACCTGGCTGTCGAGCGTCATGGTCGGCCGCTCCGTGGCAACCGTGGCCGAGATGGCCTTCGCGGCGCAATGGGCCGTCATCCTGCATCAGCTCGGCACCATGACGGGCGCGGACACCACCCTGGCTGCTGCCTGGGTGATCGTACCGCTGATCCTGATCGCGGAATGCTTTTCATGGCTTGCGGTGCTGACCACCAACTATCTCGGCAACGCCGTCGAAAATTCGATATGGGCGGTGGCCTTCTTCATCGTCGGGATCGGGCTTTGCCGGTTGCTGCCGGAATTCGATGGCGCGGTTCGCGTGGTGCTCGCTGTCTCGATCGTCGGCATCGCCGCCTATCTGGCGTTTCTCATGACCGTCGATGTGCCGATGTATCTGAGCCGGTGGCGGAGCGAGGTAGGCGACGGCAGCACGCTTCTGAGCCCGCTCGAAGGTCTGCGTGACGTCAGCACGCGATGGGTCGTGACCCGCGACCTCGCCGAGTGGAAGGACGAGATTGCCTGGATGTCGCTTTATTTCAGCCTCGCGGTCTGGGCCAGCCTGGCGCTGTGCGTGCTCTACGCGCTGGAGGATCGCCTGCCGCGCTATCGCACCGAACTGACGGTCGCAAGCTGGTCGTCGGCCGCGTCGGCGGTAGCCGACCAACAGCGGCCGGTCATGGCGCGCCACAGCATCCAATAGTCCCAGGGAGACAAATTCTCAAGACAGCCAGCTCACCTTGCCTGCCGTGATGTCGCACATCGCGGGCGGTGATCTTCACTTGCTTGGCGGTGCGGTCGACTTCTGGCGATCCGGCGTGGCAACCGCGCATTCAGTGGACTGCGCCTGAGCCGCGTCGCGGACATCGGTTGTAATTTTCGTCTATTGAATAACGCTCCCCCTCTGCGCAAAAATGTCAGCAACAGGGGCAGTTTCGCTTGAGCAAGTGAAATTACCACGGTAGGTATTAGTCTCATGGCGGAGGCTTCCACAAGCGTGAGCGAGCCGTGCGTGACCGACGTTGCCGCCTTCATTGATGAGCAGCCGATCGGTCGCTTTCAAATTCGACTGTTGCTCACCTGCGCCGCCGTTCTCTTGCTCGACGGCTTCGACACGCAGGGGATCGGCTATGTAGCACCGGACCTTGCCCGCGACTGGAACCTCGCGCGCGGCGCACTGGGACCGGTCTTCAGCGCCGGCCTATTTGGGAATATGATCGGCGCGCTCCTCTTCGGTGCGATCGCCGACCGCATCGGACGCAAGCGCATCATCGTCCTCTGCACCGCCGCCTTCGGCCTCGGCACACTCGCCACCGTCTTCGCCCAGGACATCACCAGCCTTCTTGTTATCCGCTTTCTCACCGGTATCGGCCTTGGCGGCGCCTTACCCAAACACGATCGCGCTCATTTCGGAGTTCAGCCCACATCGCCGTCGCGCGACGATGGTCATGGCAATGTTCGTCGGTTTTTCCGTCGGCTCCGCGCTCAGCGGACTGCTTGCCGCGATGCTGATCCCAACCTTCGGCTGGCAATCCATCTTTTTGGTCGGCGGTATTGCGCCGTTTCTTCTCGTCCCGTTCCTCGCCGCCCGCCTGCCCGAGTCCGTTCGTTTCCTCGCGCTCTCCGGCGAGGCAAACGCGCGCGTGGCCGAACTCCTGAAGCGGGTCGCGCCAACCGTGCGCTTCCCGACCGCGATGCGGTTCGAAGTCCACGAGACGACGTCCGTGGGCCCGCCCATCGCGCATCTCTTCAATGAGGGGCGCACCTTGGCGACGCTCGTGCTGTGGGCAGTGTTTTTCATGAGCCTGCTTGACCTCTATCTATGGTTGAACTGGCTTCCAACAGTGGTGAACGATCTCGGCGCCTCGATCACGGCGGCCGCTGCCGTTGGCGCGATGCTGCAAGTCGGGGGCATCGTCGGCACCTTGACGCTCGGACAATTCATTGACCGTTTCTCGTTCCGCGCGCTCGCGCTTGCCTTTCTCTTCGCGGCCATCGCGATAGCGACAGTCGGCTTTTCCGGTCATTCGATTGCATTCGCGATACTCGCGACCTCCTGCGCCGGGTTCTTTTTGGTTGGCGGCCATGTCGGGGCGATCGCCCTCGCTGCGGCCTGCTATCCGACCATGGCGCGCTCGACCGGCGTCGGCTGGGCGATCGGCGTTGGCCGGGTCGGATCCATCGTGGGGCCGCTGATCGGCGGGATCATGCTCGCCCGTGGCATGTCCGCGCAATCGCTGTTCATGGTGGCGGCGATTCCGGCGTTGGCGGCGAGCTGCGCCGCGCTCGTGCTCGCCCGTATGGCGCCCAACACGTCCGCAACGGTTTCGAGCACGCAGGTACGGCCTGAGGCTCCTTGAAAGCAAAGTGATGAGTTGATGACAGCGGGAAGGACCTACTCCTTCCAGCCGGCCTTGCGCAGCCCCTGCAACATGGGAGCATATTCTATACTGCAGTATTGCGGAGGTCGTTGCCGGATATACATTTCGAACGACGACGGCGATATTGTCTGCAACGTATGCAATACCTGTTGCGCCTCGCCTGCTCTGCCCAGCTGCCCCAAAGATGCAGCCAGCCAGCGATAGGCTATCGGGTGGCTGGGGTAGTGTCGAACAACTTGTCTTGAAATCTGTGCTGCCTCCTCATAGCCACCGTCAATATAGAGTGACGATGCGATCTGCGCCCGACGAATTGGACGTGCAATATCACGGGGGTTCAGGTTGAAATACCGCTTGATCGCCTCGCGACCCTCCTCCCGGCGCCCGGCATACACCAGAGCTGCACCCTTGACCCCCCAAGCGTCGGGGCAACTCGCGTGCACAGATAGAACCAGTTCCGCTTCCCGGACAGCGCTTTCGAGATCCCCCCTCAACAGCGCCAGCAGCGCCAACCGCGAGCGTGCATCTGTATCATTCTCGTCGAGCGCGATGGCTTTGCGCACCAGCGGTTCGGCCAGCTCGCAACTCTCGGCAATGGATATTTCGCTGAAGGCCGACGAAGCGGCCGTGTAAGTGAAAGCGATGGCGCCATAGCCCCGGCCAAAACTTGGATCGAGATCAACGGCACGCTGAAAGAGGGACCGAGCCAACTTGTTCTCGGTAGCCTCGGACTTTGACATATGCCACAAGCCGCGTTGGTAGGCCTCCCAGACTCCAAGCTGTCCGGGTTGCTTGTGCTGAGAGCGCTGCCGATCGGTGTGGCGGATTACCGGCAAAATGGCTGAGACAATGGCCTGTGCAATCTCGTCGTGAAAGGCCGGATCACGGGTGCCATCCAAGTCGTAGTGCTGGCCCCAAATTTGCGTGGCCGTCAT
>Ga0307297_10000334_pt1 | contig 11345 bp, 11 predicted proteins | sample ER_DNA_157_FD_194464 | JGI IMG/M metagenome (GOLD analysis project Ga0307297, IMG submission 194464) | Bulk soil microbial communities from the East River watershed near Crested Butte, Colorado, United States - ER_DNA_157 | ecosystem: Environmental > Terrestrial > Soil > Floodplain | place...
GCCGGCCCTGGTCGGTGCGCCGTAGCCGATCGTGGTCTTGCAGGCGATCAACGACGGCTTGTTGGATTTCTGGGCACGCGCGATGGCGGCCGCGATGGCCTTGGGGTCGTGGCCGTCGATCAATTCGGCGGCCCAGCCCGCGGACTTGAAGCGCTTGACCTGATCGACGGAGTCGGCGATCGAGGTCGGACCGTCGATCGAAATGCCGTTGTCGTCGTACAGCACGATCAGCTTGTTGAGCTTCCAGTGCCCGGCCATGGCGATCGCCTCCTGCGAGACGCCTTCCATCAGGTCGCCGTCGGAAGCCAGCACATAGGTGTGGTGGCCGACCACCTTCTTGCCGAACTCGGCGGCGAGCATCTTCTCGGCCAGCGCCATGCCGACCGACGTCGCGATGCCCTGGCCGAGCGGACCCGTCGTGGTTTCGACGCCGCTGGTCTCGAAGTTTTCCGGATGTCCCGGCGTCTTGGAGCCGAGCTGCCGGAAGTTCTTGACCTGATCGAGCGTCATGTCCTTGTTGCCGGTCAGATACAGCAGCGCATACACCAGCATCGAGCCGTGTCCGGCCGAAAGCACGAACCGGTCGCGGTCCGGCCATTTTGGATCGGCGGCGTCGAATTTCAGGAACTGGGTGAACAGCACGGTGGCGACGTCGGCGGCGCCCATCGGCAGGCCGGGATGGCCGGACTTGGCCTTCTCGACGGCGTCCATGGCGAGGCCACGAATCGCATTGGCCATACGGGAATGATCGACCTGCGTCATGATGAAAATCCGCCTGAAATGAGATGTTTGGTGGCGATCCGCCGCGTGGTGCGAATGCCGCGGTTGTTGGCCAGAAGGCACGGGGTAAGTCAGGGCTGGATAGCATCTCGGTCCCCTGAGTCCAAGGCAGGGAAGCGCGCTTGCGGTGCGAAAAGCCGGTTAGCGGTGCATAGCTTTTCAGCGGCGTTGCGCTGGGCTCGCTTGCCACGTAAATTTCACCGCCTAAACGCTTGCCGGAACGCGGATTTTGCGTTCCTGCGGGCTTCACGGAAGGTCCGCGCCGCCTGTCATGAACGATCGTCCCGCCAACGGCCCCGGCAATGCCGAGCCAGTCTTCGCCGATATCGACGCCGCGACGCGGCGGCTGATGTCGGCGCTGGATTCGCTGGAAAGCGCGGTCGAACGCCGGCGCGAGGCCGACCGCGACGAGAACGAACTGGCGGCCCGGATCCAGGCGCTCGGCGCTGACAGGTCGCGGCTCGCCGACGAACTCGACGGATCGCTGGTCAAATCGCGGCGGCTTGAGCGCGCCAACCGCGAGATCGCCGAACGGCTTGATGCGGCGATCGGCACCATCCGCTCCGTGCTCGATCCCGGAGACAGCTGATGAGCCACGTCAACGTCACCATCAACGGCCGGCAGTTCCGGATGGCCTGCGAGGAGGGCCAGGAAACGCGGCTCCTGAAGCTCGCCGAGAGTCTCGAATCGCGGATCCAGAGTCTGCGCGGCAAGTTCGGCGAGATCGGCGACGCGCGCCTGACCGTGATGGCGGCGCTGACCGTGTGCGACGAATTGCTCGACGCCGGCCAGCGCATCCGCAACCTCGAAGTCGAGCTTGAGGCCCTGCGCGACGTCCGCGTGACGGCGGCGGAACGCGCCAAGGCAACGCAAATCGCGGTGGTCAATGCCCTGAACTCCGCGGCCGACCGCATCGAAAAGACCACCCATGTGCTGAACCGCACCATCGGCGGCGGCGTGTTGATCGGGTAAGGCGCGGTCTAACGCTGGGGCAAACCTCGCACACCGGTGGGGCAATCGCGATTGATTGACCAAAGCCCCCGTTAGCGCTGGCGGTTTGCTCTCGTCGTAGCTACATTGGCTGGGCGAAGCTGTGTCGCGCGTCAGGAGTCATATATCCCCGGGGCCTTATCGATCCTTCCGGGAACTGTCCCTGGCCGGGTCCGTGGATCCGGTCATATGGTGCCCACCTACTTTCGTAGGGAACTCCGGGATCGAGCACTCCAACGGCCATCGCGGCTTCGCACTTTTCTTGTTTTTTGCCGCCGGATTATTTCCTCAAGGTGCGTCCATTACTCTGGATGTCAGCTTTGCCGACAGAGCGATCGAAGGCCGATCTCCGCACCATCGCTCTCGCGAAGCGCGACGCGTTGAGTGACAAGAAGCGCGCCGCCGCGGCGAAGGCCGTCGCCACACGCGGCCTGCCCATCGAGATCACGCCGGGCGCTGTTGTCTCCGGCTACTCGCCGATCCGCAGCGAGATTGATCCGACTCCCCTGATGCGGGCGCTCGCAGCACTGGGCGCGCGGCTGGCATTGCCGGCGGTGATGGCGCGCGGCAAGTCGCTGGCATTTCGGGCCTGGTCCCCTGACGACCGGCTGATGCTCGGACCGCTCGGCATTCTCGAGCCTTCGCCCGCCGCCGCCGAAATTATTCCCGATATCATGCTGGTGCCACTGGCGGCGTTCGATCGCCTCGGGCATCGCATCGGCTACGGCGCCGGGCATTACGACTACACGCTGGCGCATTTGCGCAAGGCAAAGGCCGTCACGGCGATCGGCCTTGCCTTCGCGGCGCAGGAAATCGAGGCGGTCCCCGCGTTGTCGCACGACGTGGCGCTGGATTATGTGCTAACGGAAACCGCGGCGTTCGATTTCCGGAGTTCATGATTTGCGCATTCTTTTTGTCGGGGACGTGGTCTGCCGGTCCGGCCGCACCGCCATCTCAGAACATCTGCCGGGCATGATCCGCGACTGGGCGCTTGATCTGGTGGTGGTCAATGGCGAGAACGCCGCCGGCGGTTTCGGCATCACGGAAGCGATCTACCAGGAGTTCATCGATGCCGGCGCCGATGCGGTCACGCTCGGCAACCATTCCTGGGATCAGCGCGAGGCGCTGGTGTTCATCGAGCGCGCGCCACGCCTGATCCGCCCGGCGAATTATCCGAAGGGCACGCCGGGCCGCGGCGCCGCCCTCGTCGACACCAAAAACGGCAAGCGTGCGCTGGTCATCAACGCCCTCGGCCGCGTCTTCATGACGCCGTTCGACGACCCTTTCACCGTCATCAGCCGCGAACTCGAAGCCTGTCCGCTGCGCGAGGCCGCCGACGCCATCGTGGTCGATTTCCACTGCGAGGCGTCGAGCGAAAAGCAGGGCATCGGATTCTTCTGCGACGGCCGCGCCAGCCTCGTGGTCGGCACCCACACCCACGTTCCGACATCGGACCATCAGATCCTTGGCGGTGGCACCGCCTACATGACCGACGCCGGCATGACCGGCGATTACGATTCGATCATCGGCATGCAGAAGGAAGAGCCGTTGCGCCGATTCACCACCGGCATTCCCTCGGGCCGGTTCGAACCGGCTGGTGGCGTCGCCACACTGAGCGGTGTCGCGGTCGAGACCGACGATGCGACCGGCCTCGCGCTGCGGATCGCGCCGGTGCGGATCGGTGGCCGGCTGGAGCCGACGCTGCCGGGCTTTTGGACGGGCGGCTGAACTTGCCTACCCTCGTGATCTGGATGCTGGCGGCATTTCTTTGCGGTGCCGCGCACGCGCAGACGCTTACCCAGCGGCCGGTGGCGCAGAATCCGGTGACGTCGGCGGAGATGACCGAGCGGCTGGAGAAATCCGCTGTTCGAACCGCGAAGTCCGCGCCGCAGGGCGCGGCGAGGGGGGCGTCGGTGGATTTCACCTGGCCGGCCGACGCCGAGGAGTACCGCAAACTCGCCAAACACGTGCTGGTGCTGGTCAGTGTGGTGACGCAGGACGCGGCCGAGCTGCCGCTGCGCCGCGTCTATGTCGATTCCAATGGCAAGCAGACCGCGCTGACAAGGCTCTCGAGCCAGCGCAGCAGCGTGGCCAGGGGATCGGTGACGTTTTCCGTGCTCGGGCCGCATCGCGAGGACGGATTCTATCTCGTCCCTGCCGTTGCGCTGATGGCGGACGGCCATCTGCAGGCCGATTTCGCGGTGCGCCGGATCGGCTTCAACCTCTACAGACTGCCGGGCACGCCGCCGGACTTCATCAAGGCAGACGGCGATCCGATGCCGGCCAGGGATGCCAGGCCGGATGTGCAAGCGCTCAAGACGATGCTGCAGCGGGAGTACAGGGGTTTCGAACTGCCGGAAGATTTACGTTGAACGCTTTACGCGCTCTTGGCTGTTGAGATGTCTCAAAGCTTGTACGCGGTACGGAATCCGCCCCAGTGCCGGCCGCTGACGCGGATCGGCACGTCGATCTCGCGCATCATGATAGTCTGGCCGTTGCCCATGTCGCGGGCGTAGCTCTGGATCAGATAGGCGCGCTGGTTGCGGCCGGCGGCGAGGCCGGCGGGATCGTTGAAGATGCGGCGGTTGCGGCTGTTGGCCGTGTTCCAGGCGACATCGCCGGGGCGCTGCGGATGCGAGTAGATCTTGTTGTGCACCGGCAAGTAGCCGTTGCGGTCGATCATGGCGCAAAACGCCATGCGCGGATCCTTGAGGAGGAAGGCCTCCTGGAACGGCGGCAGCGCGCGATCGGCCCAGTCCAGCGCCCGGGTGCGGTACTGCACCGGGTTGGTGCCGGGGATCTCGACATAGTTTTCATCGAACATGTCGTCGATCGAGATGGCGCGGTTCCGCACGGCGTCTTCGAAAATCCTGGTCAGCGCGCGGCCGGCTTCCATGGCGCGGGTCACCGATTCGGTGTTTTCGTCCTGGATCGACCAGAGCTTGTCCTCGATCCTTTCCTTCAGCGCGGCATCCGCTGCCTCGAACCGGGCCTGGGCGCCGGCTTTTGCATGTTCCCGGATGCGGATCCTGCATGCGCCGACGCCATGCAGCGTGGCATTGAGCGTTTCATTGAGAGGAAGCTTTGCGGCGTCCGGTCCGCCGATCAGGACGCCATCGATCGAAATTTCGTAGGCCGGCGCTGCGATCGGGCCGCGCGTCGTCTGGATTTCCATCGCCAGGTTGCACGGCAGCGCCTGGCTCTTCTGGTCCTTGCGCTCGTTCTGGCGCAGCAACACGGCGCAGCGCGATTTCAGTTTCTGCGCGAACATGGTGACGGCCTTGCCGGCGCTGGCGACGTTTTCGCCATGGGCCTCGGCCTGCTTGGTCACGGTGTCGATTTCGGCAGCGCTCTCGCCGACAGCGACGATGAAGTTCGACGCGGTGGCGGCGTTGTCGGATATCTCGGTGGTGGTTTCGGTTTGCTCCGCGACGGCGCCATTGACGATCTCGAAGACCGGGCGGATCGCCTCGATCGCCTGGGAAATCCGGTGCACCGCATCGACCGAGCCCGCGGCGTCCCGCTGCAGCGCGTCGATCTTCTTCGAAATTTCCTCGGTCGCGTTCTGGGTCTGCACCGCCAGCGCCTTGACCTCGGTGGCGACCACGGCGAAACCGCGTCCGGCGGAACCGGCCCGCGCCGCCTCGATGGTGGAGTTGAGCGCCAGGAGCGTGGTCTGCCGCGCGATCTGCGCTATCAGGTTGACGACATTGCCGATCGCAGCCGAAGACTCCCGCAGACGGTCGACATTGAGGCTGGCCTCGCGGGCGGCGGCACTGGCTTCGTCGGCGAGCTTGCTGGCGTCGCGCACCTGCGATCCGATGCCTTGCGCCGAATGGGTGAACTTGTCGGCGGCCAGCGAGAAGGTGGTCGCGGTGGACTGTGCGGCGCTGGTACGCCCGGTCAGGGCATCGGCGCGCTGGCGGATGGTGGTAAGCGTCGCCGCGGTGGCCTCGGCGCCGCCGGCGACCGAATTGGCCGCGCGCTCGAGCTGGCGGATCATGGCGCCCAGTTCGAGTTCCAGCAGTTCGAGGATTTCCCTCGCCGAATCGTTCTCCGCGGCGGCGGGCACATCGGTCACAACTTCGGGGGCCGGCGGTGCTCCCGTTACGGCAGGCACGGCAGGTTCCGGCAGCCGTTTTTGAAACCAACCGAATGCCATGGGCGTCTCTCGGGGGAATGAGGGGCGTCGAAATGTGATCGGTATCCTCGCAGTTGGGCGTGAAGTCAGGGTTAACGATTGCCTGTTCCGCGGGCAGCTAACACTACTGAAATACCGAAAACGCCGGTGAATCTTTGATTTCGGCGAATTACCGGCCTATAACGCCGCGCCTCCATCCCATTTCATCCCGGACGAATCCGAAAAGAGACCGCATGGCCGGACATTCCCAGTTCAAGAACATCATGCACCGCAAGGGCCGGCAGGATGCCCAGAAGTCGAAGCTGTTCTCCAAGCTGGCGCGGGAAATCACCGTCGCCGCCAAGATGGGCGCGCCCGACCCCGCGATGAACGCCCGGCTGCGCGCCGCGATCATCTCTGCCCGGCAGGAGAACATGTCGAAGGACTCGATCGAGCGCGCGGTAAAGAAAGCGACGGGCACCGAGGGCGAGAACTACGACGAGATCCGCTACGAGGGCTATGGGCCGGGCGGCGTCGCCGTGATCGTCGAGGCGCTGACCGACAACCGCAACCGCGCCGCCTCCGACATCCGCTCCTACTTCACCAAATCCGGCGGCAATCTTGGCGAAACCGGTTCGGTCGCCTTCATGTTCGACCGCACCGGTATCATCGAATACGACGCCAAGGTCGGCTCCGACGACGCCATGCTGGAAGCGGCAATCGAGGCCGGCGCAGATGACGTCGCCTCCAGCGAGAGCGGCCACGAGATCTACGCCTCGCAGGAGACGTTTCGCGATGTCGCAAAGGCGCTGGAAGCCAAATTCGGCGAGGCCCGCAAGGCGGCGCTGACATGGAAGCCGCAAAACACCGTTCCGGTCGACGACGAGACCGGCGAGAAGCTGTTGAAGCTGATCGACCTGCTCAACGAGCATGACGACGTGCAGAACGTCTACGCGAATTTCGAGGTGTCCGACGCGCTGGTCGCCAGGATGGGCGGCTAAGTTAGCCTTCCGTCGCTGCTCCACTCTCAACCGTCATCGCCGGGCCGGCCGGGCGATCCAGTACGCCGTGCAGTCGCGATTCGTCGCGGGCTTCCCGGCGTACTGGATTCTACGCTTTCGCGGGGATGACCATCCCGTTTGTGTTTCGTTCTCGGTCCCCAGACGGTATCACTACCCCATGACAGCTCTTCCGATTCGCCACCCCGTCCGCATCCTCGGCATCGATCCCGGCCTGCGCCGCACCGGCTGGGGCGTGATCGAGATCGACGGCAACCGGCTGAGCTTCGTCGGCTGCGGCTCGGTGGAGCCACCGGACAGCCTGCCGCTGGCCAGCCGGCTGCTGGCGATTCACGAGGGCCTCGCCACCGTGCTCGGCGATTTCCAGCCGGCGGAGGCCGCTGTCGAGCAGACTTTCGTCAACAAGGACGGCGTCGCCACGTTGAAACTCGGGCAGGCGCGCGGGGTTGCGATGCTGGCGCCGGCGATGTTCGGGATTCCGGTGGCGGAATACGCGCCCAACCAGGTGAAGAAGACCGTGGTCGGCGCCGGCCATGCCGACAAGAGTCAGATTCTGGTGATGCTGAAAATCCTGTTGCCGAAGGCCGAGCCGCCATCGGCCGATGCCGCCGACGCACTGGCGGTCGCCATTACGCATGCGCATCACCGCGGCAGCGCCGCGCTGCGGCTGAGGATGGTCGGCGCATGATCGGCAAATTGAAGGGCCTGATCGATTCCTACGGCGAGGATTTTGTCATTCTCGACGTCGGCGGCGTCGGCTACCAGGTGCATTGCTCGGCACGCACGCTGCAGGCGCTGCCGTCGCCCGGCGAGCCGGCCGTGCTGTCGATCGAAACCTATGTCCGCGAAGACCAGATAAAACTGTTCGGCTTTCGCAGCGACACCGAGCGCGAATGGTTTCGGTTGCTGCAGACCGTGCAGGGCGTCGGCGCCAAGGTGGCGCTGGCGGTGCTCTCGACCTTGCCGCCGTCCGATCTCGCCAATGCCATCGCGCTGCGCGACAAGGCTGCGGTGGCGCGCACCCCGGGCGTCGGCCCGAAAGTCGCCGAGCGCATCGTCACCGAATTGAAGGACAAGGCGCCGGCCTTTGCCAATGTCGATCCGGCGCTGGTGCATCTGTCCGGCGCCATCGACAGCGACCGCGCGCCGCGCCCGGTCACCGACGCAATCTCCGCGCTGGTCAATCTCGGCTACGGCCAGCCGCAGGCGGCTGCCGCCATCGCCGGCGCCTCACGCCTGGCGGGCGAGAACGCGGAAACCGCGCAGCTCATCCGCTTGGGGCTGAAGGAACTGGCGAAGTGAGCGATCTGGATACGGATATCGGCGCGCACCCCAACCCTCTCCCCGCAAGCGGGGCGAGGGGGCCATCCTCTCGTGCTACTGTCGCCGCATGACCACCCCCTCCCGCATCGTCACCCCCGAGCGCCGCAGCGACGATGTCGGCGACACCGCGTTGCGCCCGCAATTGCTGTCGGAGTTCGTCGGCCAGGCGCAGGCGCGCGCCAATCTGTCGATCTTCATCGAGGCGGCGCGCAAGCGCGGCGAGGCGCTCGACCATGTGCTGTTCGTCGGGCCCCCCGGCCTCGGCAAGACCACGCTGGCGCAGATCGTGGCGCGCGAACTCGGCGTCGGGTTTCGCGCGACCTCCGGGCCGGTGATCGCCAAGGCCGGCGATCTCGCCGCGCTCCTGACCAATCTCGAAGAACGCGACGTGCTGTTCATCGACGAAATCCATCGCCTCAGCCCGGCGGTCGAGGAAGTGCTCTATCCGGCAATGGAGGATTTTCAGCTCGACCTCATCATCGGCGAGGGGCCGGCGGCGCGCTCGGTCAAGATCGAACTGGCAAAGTTCACGCTGGTCGGCGCCACCACGCGCGCGGGCCTCCTGACCAATCCGTTGCGCGACCGCTTCGGCATTCCGGTACGGCTGAATTTCTACACCGTCGAAGAACTGGAAAAGATCGTCACCCGCGGCGCCCGCGTGCTCAAGATCGGCATGACGCCTGACGGATCCAACGAGATCGCGCGCCGCGCCCGCGGCACCCCGCGGATCGCCGGCCGGCTGCTGCGCCGGGTGCGGGATTTTGCTTCCGCCGCCGACGCCTTATCGATCGACCGTGCCATCGCCGACAACGCGCTCAGCGCGCTCGAGGTCGACGCCGCCGGCCTCGACGCCATGGACCGGCGCTATCTCACCACCATCGCGATGAATTACGGCGGCGGTCCGGTCGGCGTCGAAACCATGGCGGCGGCGCTGTCGGAGCCGCGCGATGCCATCGAGGACATCATCGAGCCGTTCTTGATCCAGTGCGGCTATCTGCAGCGCACCCCGCGCGGGCGGCTGTTGACCTCGCATGCGTTCAAGCATCTTGGCCTCGCCGAGCCCGCGCGCGACCCGGCGCAGTTCGGATTGTTCGGCGGCGGCGAGAGCGAAGACTGACGGCTTCGAACCGGACCGCGGCGACCCGACACCAATGCCGAAACGTCAAAGGACCGGCGCCGCAGGCAGCGGGCTGGTCGGCTCCGGAGTTGCTGCAAGTGCGCTGCTGACAATCTGCACAAACCCACCCGAATTCGGCTGTAATGCGCCGTCAGCATCCGGGTGCATCACGGTGAACCCCTCATGATTTCGCGTCGTCATTTCCTTCGTTTCGCCGGCGGCCTTGGCGCGTCAGGCGTTTCCACGGTCGCTTACGGATTTGGCGAGCCTGCGCGGCTTCGCGTCACACGCTACAATGTCCAGCCGCCGCAATGGCCTGCAGGTTTCAAGCTCAAGGTCGCCGTCATCGCCGACCTTCACGCCTGCGATCCCTGGATGTCGCTGGAGCGCATCGAATCGATCGTCGAGCGTACCAATTCGCTCAAGCCCGATGTCACGGTGCTGCTGGGCGACTACGTCGCCGGGCACCGCCAGGTGACCCGCTTCATTCCCGCCAGCGAATGGGCACCGGTGCTCGCCGGGCTGCGTGCCCCGCTCGGCGTGCATGCGGTGCTGGGCAACCACGATTACTGGGAAGACCAGACGGTGCAGCGCGACGGGCAGGGTACCACGGTCGCACGGCGCGCGCTCGAAGCCGCGGGCATTCCGGTCTACGAAAACGACGTGGTGCGGCTGACACAAGCGGGCCGGCCGTTCTGGCTGGCGGGCCTCGGCGACCAGCTGGCCTATCTGCCGGCGCGGCGCTTCCGGCCGGTCCGCCGCATCGGCGTCGACGATCTGGCTGCGACGCTGGCGAAAGTAGCCGACGACGCATCCGTCATTCTGCTGGCGCACGAGCCCGACGTCGCCATGCGCGTGCCGGCGCGGGTTGCCCTGCAGCTGTCGGGTCATACCCATGGCGGCCAGATCCGTCTGTTCGGCTGGTCGCCGGTCGTGCCGTCGCGTTACGGCGAGAAGTTCGCCTATGGCCATGCGCGGACCCATTGCGACGTCGTCGTTTCCGGCGGCCTCGGCTGCAGCATCATGCCGTTCCGCCTCGGCATGCCGCCGGAAATCGTGCTGGTGACGCTGGGTGGCGGCGCCGCCGCCGTCTAGTTCGCGCCTTTCGGCGAGACGATGATCCTCTCGAGCGAGTCGCCGCCGCGATCCAGCAGCGTCTCGGTCTTCACGGTCTGCGGCTCGATCTTGGGACTGACTGGTTGCACGATCAGAACGGCGCGTCCGGCTTTTTCGAATTGATCGAGATAGGACCAGTCGACCACCCCCTTGTCATTGCGCCACAGCATTTTCAGATTGGAGTGGTACGAAAGATTGTCTCCCAATGCGCCGGGAGTGAGGTTCTGAAACTTCGTGTCGACTCGGCTCAATCCGAACTGCAAGGCAAAGAACCGGTGGCCGGACCGAAAGGCGCCGATCATGACCGGGTTCTCGTATTTTGCGAGGACCTCCTGGATCGCCTTCTCGTTTTCGCTGTGGAGGGCGCGCGAGCTCGCGAATGTCGAAGCCGTGTCCAGGAAAGGCCTGGTGCCGAGCACCACGGCGAGGGCTGCGACGAGCAGATAGGGATAGCTGCGCGCCGCAAACCGGCTCAGGGCCCAGATGATCATGACCGGTACGATGGCCACGACCGGCATCAGATAATGGATGGCGAAATGCTTGAGCGTGAGAAACACCGCGACGCTGACGGCAAATGCCATCACCGCGGCCAGCCACTTGTCGCGGGATCTGGCAAACAGCACCACGCCGGCGAGGGCAATGACCGCCACCAGCAACAGCGGCTCGGCGGCGATGGTCTGCCTGATCCGTTCGGGAATCGCCGTCCAATCGATGAAGCGCGCCTCTCCCTCGCCGTAAATGCCGGTATGTCCGGCCACCACCGTCAGAAAGTTGAAGAGGCTTCTCAGCCGGTCGATGATCGGCAACACGAAGATCAACAGGAACAGAACGCCGGACGCCGTCGCTATCAGGATCGGCCGAGGCCGCCTCAGCAACAGGA